>Ga0206847_10153_pt1 | contig 23354 bp, 13 predicted proteins | sample Alteio_BWOrgCont_17_FD_152880 | JGI IMG/M metagenome (GOLD analysis project Ga0206847, IMG submission 152880) | Enriched cells from forest soil in Barre Woods Harvard Forest LTER site, Petersham, Massachusetts, United States -... | ecosystem: Environmental > Terrestrial > Soil > Temperate forest >... | reverse complement strand
GACTTAGGTGCGATGGGTTATTCGGCACCCAGTTCGCGCACGATGGCTACCGAAGCCGAAGCACCGATGCGGTTGGCGCCAGCTTCTAGCAGTGCTCGGACGTCAGCGAGGGTGCGAATGCCTCCTGAGGCTTTGACTCCGGAACGAGCGCCGGCTATTCCGCGGAGCAGGGCTACATCTGCCGCAGTTGCGCCACCGGTGGAGAAGCCGGTGGAAGTCTTGAGGAAATCCGCGCCGGCCTGGATGGCGATTTCAGAGGCACGGAGTTTTTCTTCAACTGTTAGAAGACAGGTTTCAAGAATGACCTTGAGCAGCGCGCCATGATGATGGGCCTCAGAAGCTGTGGCGTGGATGGTGTGATGAACGGCCTGGTGGTTACCGCTTTTGAGCTGACCGATGGGAATCACCATATCCAATTCGCGGACGCCGAGGCGGGTGAGGGCCGCGGCTTCCTGCCGGAGAGTGGATACGAGTGAAGCACCGAGAGGAAATCCGATGACGACGCCGACGGGAATTCCGGTGCCGGAGAGCAGGCCGACGGCGGTTGATGCCCAGACGGGATTGATCATGGCGCAGGCAAAGCGGTAGCGGACGGCTTCGTCGCAGAGATTTTCGACTTGGTGGCGCGTGGCGTCAGGCTTGAGCAGGGTGTGGTCAATGACGGCGGCCAGGGACGGCCAACTGGATAGGGTCTGCGCGGTGAAGGCTGCGGCATCGAAGGTGCCATTGTCGAATTCGAGGTCGGCAACATTAATGGGACTGATGGTAGCCATGGGTCGTGCTCCTTGCAAACGAACGCCGCTCGACGGGGCCGGCTGGGCGAACAGGGCTCGGAAGATGAGTATATTCCTCGCGGATGTCCGGGCCAACTGAATGGACGTAATTTTAATGGTTGAGGTTGCTTCGTATGCGGGCTCGGCTGATTTTAAATACCCCAAAGTTTCGCCCGAAAGAAAGGCGAAGAAATGGGGCACGGAGCATTGTTGGGAAGTTGGTTTCGGGTGCTAGACTGGCGCTAATCTGTTGAGAATGAGAGTGGGAATGAGAGAGTTGATGCGGAGTTTTTACGCTTTTGTTTTCGTTTTGCTGGTGGGTTCGGCTGGGCTGTGTTTTGGACAGCGGATTGAGGTGAGTGTGCCTGGAGCGCAGACGCTGAATGGGCACCTGGTGCTGGTGTTCGCGAAAGATGACAAGGATGAGCCGCGGATGCAACTCAGCGAGGACTATCTGTCAGCGCAGGGCTTTGGGGTGGATGTGGAGGGCTTGGCTGCGGGCGCCCCGATTGTGGTGGATGCGAAGACGTTTGGGTATCCGCGGCGGTCTCTCACGGACCTGGACGCAGGGGACTATTTTGTGCAGGCGGTCTTCAATTTTTATGAGCAATTCCATCTGGCTTCAGGAAAGACGGTGTGGCTGCCGCCAGACAAAGGAGAGGGCCAGCATTGGAATCGGAAGCCGGGTAACGCCTTCAACAAGCCGGTGAAAATTCACTTCGACCCGAAGACGCAGACGACGATCAAGCTGACGCTGGACCAGGTGATTCCGGCGATCGAGGGGACGGATAAGGACCCGGTCGTGATGGCCGCGAAAGATCCTGGTGCGAAGTGGCTGAAATACATGCGTTTCAAGAGCGAGAAACTGAGCAAGTTCTGGGGGCGGGATGTTTGGCTCGGAGCGTGGATTTTGCTGCCCGATGGATTTGCCGAGCACCCGGATGCGAAATATCCACTGGTGGTTTATCAGGATCACTATCATGCGGGATTTGGGCCGGTGCCGTTTGTTACCGCTGCGCCGGACCCGAAGGCGCAGGGGGCGCGGAGGCTCGAGAACGGCTACAGGTTTTTTCAGGAGTGGACGGGAACGCGGTTGCCGCGGGTGATTCTGATTTATGTTCAAAACGCGAATCCGTATTATGACGATTCGTACGATGTGGACTCAGCGAACGTGGGGCCGTATGGATCAGCGATTAACGAAGAGCTGATTCCGGCCATCGAGGCGAAGTATCGCGGGATTGGGCAGGGGTGGGCGCGGGCGACATTCGGCGGGTCAACGGGAGGCTGGGAGGCGCTGGCAACGCAGGTGTTTTACCCGGACTTCTATAACGGCACTTGGGCGGCCTGCCCGGACCCGGTGGACTTCCATGCTTACCAGAATATCGATCTCTACGACGACGCAAATGCGTTTGTGCGTAAGGGGGACTTTGCGGAGATTCCAATTGCGGGGGACCGCAAGCCAGATGGAACGATGATTGCGACGGCGGGCGGCGAATTCGGGTATGAATATGTGCTGGGGACGCATGGGCGGTCAACAGAGCAGTGGAATATTTGGCAGGCGGTTTTCTCGCCGGCGGGGGCGGATGGATATCCGGCGCAGATTATCGACCCAGTTAGTGGCGAGATAGATAAGAAGATTCTTGCGTATTGGCATGACCACTATGATTTGACGGCAATTCTAAAGCGCGATTGGCCGACACTGGGGCCGAAGCTTGAAGGGAAGCTGCATCTGGCGGTTGGGGATGGCGATACTTACTTCCTGAATAATGCGGTGCATCTGCTTCAGAAGGAATTGGAGGGGACGCGGAATCCTCATTCTGACGCGTCGTTCCAGTATGGGCCGGGTATGCCGCATTGCTATACCGGCGGGCCCCCGGAGTACACGATGGAGCAGAACAATGCTAATTGGGCGCAGCGGGTGCTGCCGCTGATGGTGGAGCACATGCTGGCTACTGCGCCTGCGGGGGCGGATACGAAATCGTGGCGCTATTGAAGGGACTTATGAAGAGGCAATGGTAACCATGGTTGAGCCCAACTCAGGTTCACGCCAATGCACTAATTCTCAGAAAAGCTCGCATTTGAGCTGTGGAGATATTTTTGGGTCTGCATCCAAAGTTGCGATAGGGACTGTTTGCTGGTTGAGACAAACGGGACCCGAGCCCGAGGAGGAGACAGAACGATGGCGACAAAAACAGTGTCTGACTTACTGGTGGAAACGCTTGCGGCAGCCGGCGTGGAGAGGATTTATGGAGTCTCGGGAGATTCACTGAACGGGATCACCGAATCGATTCGAAAACAGACACAGATTAGATGGATTCACATGCGGCACGAAGAAGCTGCGGCGTTCGCCGCGGGTGCTGAGGCCCATCTTACCGGAAGGCTTGCAGTGTGTGCGGGGAGCTGCGGGCCGGGGAATCTGCATTTGATCAACGGACTATACGATTGCCATCGGAGCCGTGTTCCGGTGTTGGCGATTGCTGCACAGATTCTGAGCTCTGAAATCGGAAGCGGTTATTTTCAGGAGACCAAGCCGGAGCATGTTTTTGCGCAATGCAGTCATTATTGCGAGACGATTTCTCATCCTGAACAGATGCCTCGCGTACTGGAAATCGGGATACAGACCGCTCTCTCGCGCGGAGGGGTTTCGGTGGTCGCAATTCCCGGAGACGTGGGTTTGCGCGATGCAGTTGAGGAGGGACCACGATTGCATTTTCCTCCACCAAATCCGACGGTGTGCCCGTCCGAGGAGGAGATCGAAAAGTTGGCGAGTATGCTAAACGGATCGAAGAAGATAACGATCCTGGGCGGGGCCGGATGCGCGGGAGCTCACACAGAGTTGATTGAGCTTGCGGGGAAGCTGAACGCGCCAATTGTTCATGCGATGCGCGGAAAGGAATTCATCGAGTACGACAATCCATACGACGTGGGAATGACGGGTCTGCTTGGTTTCTCGTCGGGATATCGCGCGATGATGGGCTGCGAAGTTTTGCTGATGCTTGGAACAGATTTTCCTTATCAGCAGTTTTATCCGAAGGATGCGAAGATCGTGCAGATCGATATTCGCGGCGAACAACTGGGGCGTCGAACGAAGGTCGATTATGGGTTTATCGGGGATACGAAAACGACTCTTCGAGCGCTGCTGCCTAAGCTGAAGCAAAGCGAAGACGACGATCATTTGAAGGATTCGCTGGAGCATTACGAAAAGGCGAAGAAGGGGCTGGACGATCAGGCGACGGACGGATCCGGGAAGAAGCCCATTCATCCGCAGTTCGTTGTTCGAGTGCTCGATGAGCTGGCTGCCGAAGATGCGATTTTTTCCTGCGATGTTGGCACGCCAACAATTTGGGCGGCTCGCTATCTGACCATGAACGGCAAGCGGCGTTTGCTCGGTTCGTTCAATCACGGCTCGATGGCGAACGCGCTGCCCCAGGCTATAGGCGTGCAGGTAAGTCATCCCGAACGCCAGGTGGTCTCATTGTCGGGAGATGGCGGGCTGGCCATGCTGCTGGGCGATTTACTATCGCTGCACCAATTGAAAGCGCCGGTCAAGATTATCGTTTTCAAGAATGACTCGTTGGCTTTTGTTGAGTTGGAGATGAAGGCAGCTGGAATTGTCGATTTTGGAACGGACCTTACGAATCCGAATTTTGCAAAGCTGGCGGAAGCTGCAGGCCTGCTTGGTTTAACGGCGGAAACTCCCGATGAAGTGCGACCCATGATTGTCCAGGCGCTGCAGCATGATGGACCTGCGCTGGTCGAGGTTCTTGTCAGCCGACATGAGCTGTCGATGCCACCGACCATTACCTTCGACCAGGCCAAGGGCTTTGGCTTGTTTGCGCTGAGAGCGGTTCTTAGCGGGCGCGGGGACGAGGTTGTGGACCTCGCAAAAGTCAATCTCCTCCGATGAGGGGAAGGGTTGAATCGAATCAAATATGACGAGCCGAACTGTTGCCGGATTTGGCATTTGGAACGCGGCAGAAATGCACAAACATTGTCCGGTTTACAATCGTTGTTGAGTGTCCGATTTGAGGCTGGAATTCGATCCGGCTCGAGGACGCAGAGGAAAAGCTATTGCAGCCGAATCCGCAACTCGCCAAGACCGGGTCCACAGCTATCGACACCAGCATTGACGAATATCTTCGTCAGAGGCTGATGCCCGTGGAGGGTGCGATTCCGCAGTTGGCTGGAATCGAAATGTACGGAGACTCGATTCCAGCGGAGAAGGCGGGCGGCGATCTTTTTGAATACATCAACTTTCAGCAGCGCTATAACATCGATGCTCGCATTGCGCGCGCTCAAGCTCTATCCAGCGCATATCTGGAGCCGCTTCCGGAAGGGGCAAGGCCGCGCAATGGGGTAGATGTTCACGTCCTGTGGCTTCAGTCCAGGCCTGGCTACATTTCTGGAGATGGCGCCGAATACAGGAGGGCGAAGAGCTCAGAGCAATTGAGGATCGCTGAGAATTTGCATGAACTCTATGCCATGGCGGGAGTGCTGCTGGTTGACGCTCAGGGACATGGGATTTTGGCGGCCAAGATTGCTTCGACGGTGCATGATACTTTTCATACGGCGATGCTCGGTGAGCTTGATTCGAATGGGGAAACTACGCCCGATCTTTTTGAGAGAATCAATCTGCGGCTTGCGCAATCTGTTACCGCCAGGAACGCTCTGGGGCGAGACACGGACGAGAGTTCCCGTGAACTTGCGACTATGGTTTACGGAGAGATACACTCTGGTGGGCTTTTTCGCTTCGTGAATTTCGGTCATCCGCCACCTCTTGTGTTCTCCGCCGAATATGGGCGATTCATGAAGATCGAAAACGAATGCATGACGCACTTTCCAGCGCTTGGGTTGGAAGTTCCCGAGGATCATCCCGACCGAAGCAAGTATGTTTCGATAGACCGCCGGCCGACGCGGCTCGACTTCTCTGACCTGGAAGAAATCACGCTGATGGGCAAGGGAGACATCATCTTCCTTTATACAGACGGCGTTTATGACGGTAGCGATGAGCAGGCGATGCACGAGATCGAGGGGATTATCGAACGATACAAGCGCGAGTCCGCGAAGCAAATCTGCAATGCGATTATGGAGTACGCAGTGAGGAATGACGATTACCTGCGGCAGATTGGTGAGCCTGATCGTATCGATGACAAGACGGTGTTTATTATCAAGAGGTGCTAGTGTGGTGTCTCAGATATTCGGGATTCCATCGCTGCTTCGACTTTGAGGCATTCCAGATCACAGAAGATGCCGCAACCGCACGATAATGTCGCAATAAACCAGGAGATGCGAAACGCTTCCCTGACGGCACCCCTCTTGTGAAAATTCCGTTTCAGCTACAGCTGACAGGTTGGGCAGCCATGGACGCTTGACGGGAGCCGATGGTAATCTTGCGGTCTAATCGTTCGCGTCCGGGGCGCGCCGATCATCTCGCGGAATGAGACATTACCGACTACGAAGGAATGACGTTCGATGGAATCCGGTCACAATTTAATGCCTCATGTGACAAGTTCTGTGAGCGCCGTTCCACAAGCGGTGGTCGCACCACTTACTCGCGCGGCGATTTTTCTGGTTGTGACGATTAATTCGGACCCTGACAATTACACCGCGATTCGGTCGTTCTGCGGAGACCTTGCGGCACTGGTGCGTGCGGTGGAATTTCGCGACATTGAAGGGGGCCTTTCATGCGTGATGGGGATTGGATCCGACGCATGGGGCAGGCTCTTCGGCGAGCCGCGCCCGGCGAATCTTCATCCCTTTCGTGAGATCCGTTCAGGGGCGCGCCATGCAGTTTCCACGCCTGGCGATCTGCTGTTCCACATTCGGGCTAAACGCATGGATCTGTGCTTTGAGATGGCGACGCAAATCATGGCGCAAATCGGCGGCACGGTTTCAGCGGTTGACGAGGTCCATGGATTCCGTTACTTCGACGATCGCGATATTATCGGCTTTGTCGATGGGACGGAGAACCCGCGTAATGATGCAGCTTTGGAAGCTGTGCTGATTGGCGATGAGGATCGCGCGTTCGTCAATGGCAGCTACGTCATTGTGCAGAAATATCATCACGATCTCGAAGGATGGAACGCGTTGCCTACGGAGACGCAGGAACGAATCATCGGGCGCAAGAAACTGTCTGACATTGAGTTGGATGATTCCGTAAAGCCCACCTCCGCGCACAATGCGCTGACGACGATCACAGAGAATGGGATTGAGGTCAAGATCTTGCGGGATAACATGCCATTTGGCCGCGCTGGATCTGCCGAATTCGGTACTTACTTTATTGGCTACAGCCGAGCGCCGCGCAGGATTGAGTTAATGCTGGAGAACATGTTTATCGGACGTCCGCCCGGCAATTATGATCGGTTGCTCGACTTCAGCCGCGCGGTTACGGGAAATTTGTTCTTCGTTCCGCCGGCAACATTTTTGGAAAACGCAGGCGATGATCCGTCCGCACTATCAACAGTGACCAAAGCTGCTCCATCGCTCGATCGAGAGAAGGATGGCTCGCTTGGTATTGGTTCCCTCAAAGGAGAAATTCCCCATGAATAATCTTCATCGAGAGCTTGCCCCTATTTCCGATGCGGCCTGGGCGCAAATTGAAGAGGAAGCAACGCGCACGCTTAAGCGCCACCTCGCGGGACGGCGCGTCGTCGATGTGCAGGGACCGGCGGGTATAGGGCTTTCCGCGGTTGGCACAGGCCACTTGCGGCAAATCCAGGCTAGTGCGGACGGCATCGTCGCCAGGCAACGTGAAGTAAAGGCGCTCGTTGAACTGCGTGTTCCGTTCGAACTGGATCGCCATGCTATCGACGATGTTCTGCGTGGCGCCAATGACGCGGATTGGCAACCTGTGAAGGACGCCGCGCGCAAGATTGCTTATGCCGAGGATGGGGCGATCTTCGAAGGCTACGCCGATGCTGGAATCGTAGGCATCAGGCAAGGGACCAGCAACCCGCTGATGACGCTGCACGACGATGTGCGGAATTATCCGGATGCCATTGCCCAAGCACTTAGCCAGTTGCGGCTTGTGGGCGTCAATGGCCCCTACGCGGTGCTGCTCGGCGCGGACGCGTATACTGCGCTGTCTGAGACCAGCGATCACGGATACCCGGTGCTGGAGCATGTGAAGCGGCTCGTCGACGACAAGATTATCTGGGCTCCGGCGATTGAGGGCGCCTTTGTGGTGACTACCCGCGGCGGAGATTTCGACCTGCACATTGGTCAGGACGTTTCCATTGGCTACCTGAGCCATAACGATGCTTCTGTCCTGCTGTATTTGCAGGAGACGTTTACGTTTCTGCTGCTTACTTCCGAGGCAGCCGTTGCACTGGGCTCGCCAGTGAAGTCGCAACAGAGCTGACGCCAACATTAGAACTGGAGAGATCACATAGATTGTCCGGTGCCGCTAAGTGCGATTGATTGCGGCGAGGCGACGGCGTTGTCACTGATCGTGATGGTTGCTGAGAGAGCAGTTGCAGTGGCTGGCACAAAGTGTCCATGAATGGAACAATTTGCTCCGGCGGCTAGGGTGGATCCGCAGCTATTTGCGAAGACGAACGAGGAAGCGTCCGCGCCTGTAACGGTAATGCTGGTGAGGGATAAAGTTGCGGTTCCTGAATTGGTCAGAGTTACAGTTTTCGACCCGGTTGACGATCCTACAGTTTCATTTCCGAACGACAGGCTGGTGGCGGACAGAGAGACTGCTGGGGCAGCGACTCCTGTGCCGCTGAGCGCGATTGTTTGCGGAGAGGTGGAGGCATTGTCGGTTATGGTGATGGTTGCCGTAAGTGCTCCAGCGACCGCTGGCGCGAAGTGTCCGTGAATGCTGCAATTGGCGCCGGCAGCCAGGGTTGTTCCGCAGCTATTCGCGAAGACGAAGGATGAGGCATCTGCGCCTGAAATGTTGATGCTGGTTATGGAGAGAGTTTCGTTACCGGTGTTGGTCAGAGTCACCGATTTTGACGCACTTGAAGTATTCAGATCCTGTGTGCCGAAAGCCAGACTGGTGGCCGTAAGGGACGCATTTGGCCCGAGGCCTGTACCGCTGAGAGCAATGGTTTGAGGTGATCCGCCGGCGTTGTCGGAAATGCTGATTTTTGCTGTGAGATTTCCTGCAACCACGGGAGCGAAGTGTCCATGTACGGAGCAATTTGCTCCGGGGGCAAGTGTTGTTCCGCAGGTGTCCGCGAATACGAATGAAGAGGCGTCGGTACCGGAGACTGCGATGCTGGCGATGGACAGGGTAGCTATGCCGGTGTTGGTCAAGGTGACGGACTGCGAGGCGCTGCTTGCTTTGACTGCTACTGAGCCGAATGAGAGGCTGGTTGCCGATAGAGACACCACCGGCTCAGCAACACTGGTGCCACTGAGAGCAATTGATTGCGTTGTGATCGTCGCATTGAGGGCGTTATCGGTGATAGTCAGGTTCTCCTTCAGCAGGCCAAGATGCAGCGGCGTAAAATTCACGGGCATATCGCAACCCTGGGCGGCACCGAGGATGGTAGTGTCTGTGCAAAGTTCTGTGCTTCCGTTTCCCGAAAAGTCTACAGGGAAGTCGACGGGATAGCTCACGCCGGTAATGTTGAGCGGCTGATTGCCTACGTTCAGAAGGCTCGCTGTTTGCGGGCTGCTGGTGCTGGTGGTCGCAAATGCTGTGGCGGCGAACGCGAGAGCAGGTGGCTGCGAGCGGGGGAGCTCAAGGACGCGGCCATCTCCCTGGTCGGAGATAAAGATGTCGTTTCCGTTGTCGACGTAGACATTTGTTGGGCCATCTAGCGAGGTGCCGACGGTCATCGGCTGGCCCTCTCCGCCGGGCAATTCGACGATGCGATTGTTGCCGGTGTCAGCAATGAAGAGGTCGCCCGCAGCGTCGACAGCAACACTGGAGGGGGAGCTCAAGCCGTACTCTATGGTGTTCTGCTGGCCGCCTCCAACGGGCAGCTCGACGACGCGGCCATTGCCAGTGTCGGCAATGAAGACGTGGCCCTGGCCATCTACCGCTACGCCGGATGGAAGGGCCAATCCAGTGCCCAGGAAGGTTTCCGCGCCTGTTTCGGCAGCTATTTTGACGACGACGTAACGGCCTATATCCACGATGAAGAGATCGCCGGTGATGCCCACGGCGACAGCGACCGGGGAATCGATGTTTGAGCCCACGGTGGTTTGGGCGCCGCCTCCGGCAGGCAGCTCCACGACGCGGAAATTACCCTGATCGGCGATGAACAGGTTTCCTGCGCCATCCACTGCGAGCCCTCCAGGGCTGTTGAGGCCGGTGCCCACGGTGGTTTGCGGGCCGCCTCCAACTGGAATTTTAATCACTTGATTGTTCTGGAAGTCCGCGATGAAAATATTGCCTGCGCCGTCCATGGCAACGCCCGACGGATACGCCAGTCCGGTGCCTATGCTGATTTGCTTTGCGGAGGGATATGCGATTTGCGGGGCGAGTCCAATGCCGCCGAGAAAGGTCGTTGCGATCGCGTTGCCCGAGCCATTGGTAATCTTAATTGCACCCTGGCGTACACCCGCTTGCTTCGGAGCGAAGGTCACGTTGGCTGTGCAGGAGACACCTTCAACAGCGTAGCCCGTGCAGGTGCTTCCGGCAGCCAGCGTGAAGTCGCCGTTCAACACACCCAGTGTGTATACGCCGCCGATTGCAATGTTGCCGGCGGTGGGGATGGTGTAGTTCAGAGTCAGGGTCTCGCTGCACGGAGCAGGAAAGGATTGGCCGGTGGGACATACATTTACGCTGCCGAAATTGACCGATTGAGTCTGCAATTCCAGTAAGCGATTGTTTCCGGTGTCCGCGATATATACGTTGTCATCGCCGTCCACAGCAATTCCCTGCGGAGCGTTCAAGCCACTGGCCAGAATGGTCTGGGTGCCGCTTCCGGCTGCCACTTCCAACACGCGGTTGTTGCCGGTATCCGCGATGAACACATTGCCAGCGGCGTCCACCGCAACCGCCGCCGGGTTGTTAAGCCCCACGCCCACGGTGGTCTGTGTGCCACCACCGACAGGCACCACCGCCACGCGCCCGTTACGGCTATCTGCGATGTACACGTTTCCTACGGAGTCAACGGCGACGCCCCTCGGGAAGTTCAATCCGGTTCCCACAGTTTTCTGAGCGCCCCCTGCAAGCACTTCGACCACGCGGTTGTTCATGTAATCCGCGATAAAGACGTCGCCCTGGCTGTCGACGGCTACGCCTTCGGGGCCGCTCAGATTCAAATCATTGCCTACTGTGGTCTGGCCGCCGTACGGGGCAACTACTTCCACCACGAGGTCGTCATTGAAGCCGGAGATGAACAAGTCTCCGGCACCGTCCACGGCAACTCCGTAGGGATCGGTGAGTCGAGTAGATGGGAGCGTTATCTGTGCGCCGCCTCCGGCAGGTAGTTTTACAACGCGGTCGTTGAAGAAGTCACCGACGAACACGTTACCCGCACCGTCAACCGCGACTGTTCTTGGGCTATTGAAGTCGGTGCTCAACGTAACTTGCGCGCTGGTAAAGACGGCGGTCTGCGCATGGAGGCTCGTTGGAAGAGCACCGAAAAGCGAAAGGAAACATGCGGCCGGGAAAAGTACCAGCGAGAGCGCCTTGTGCTGGATTAGTTTGTGAGACTTCAGGCTTCCATTTTCATTGGCCATTTCTTTAACCATCATTTCGATAATCTCCTTCGCGCGTCGTTAATCAGTATTGTGGGGCAGATGGGGTCCAAAATAAATGAGGCGGATATGAGTTCTGCCTGAGTTGTTTTCAGGAGCTGAACTCATACCCGGCGGATTGGACTGGATAGATGGTTGCGGCTATTGTCCGGTGCCGCTGAGCGCGATTGTTTGCGGCGAGCCTCCGGCGTTGTCGGTGATGGTGACGGTCGCCGTAAGAGCGCCTGTGATTGTTGGCGCGAAATGGCCATGGATGGTGCAATTTGCTCCAGCAGGAATTGTCGTTCCGCAGGTGTTTGCAAAGACGAACGAAGATGCGTTTGTGCCGGTGATGGCGATGCTGGTAATGGACAATGCTTGGTTGCCGGTGTTGGTCACGGTTACCGATTGGGAGGCGCTGGCCGAGCCGACTTTTTCGGAGCCGAATGACAGGCTGGTGGCTGATAGCTTTACTGCGGGGCCTGTTCCAGTGCCGCTCAGCGCAATGGTTTGCGGTGAGCCAGCGGCGTTGTCGGTGATGGAGATTTGCGCAGTCAGTGCGCCACCAGTAACGGGCGCGAAGTGGCCATGAATCGAGCAGTTCGCGCCCGCGGCCAACGATGTGCCGCAGGCGTTCGCGAATACCCACGAGGATGCATCCGCGCCAGTAACCGTGATGCTGGAGATGGTCAGAGTTGCACTGCCGGTATTAGTCATCGTCACCGATTGTGAGCCGCCGGCTGTTCCGACGTTCTCGACGCCGAACGCCAGGTGCGTAGCTGATAGTTTTACCGCCGGTCCTGCTCCAGTGCCGCTTAGTGCGATGCTTTGCGTGGAGCCAGTGGCATTGTCCGTGATGACGATTGCTGCTGTCATGGCGCCGGAAGCAACAGGCGCGAAGTGCCCATGGATAGAGCAGCTCGCTCCGGCAGCCAGGGTTGTGCCGCAGCTGTTCGCGAAAACAAACGAGGATGCATCCGCGCCTGTTACAGCGATACTCGAGATGGCCAAAGTTCCGTCGCCAGTGTTGGTCAGGGTCACCGATTTGGAGCCGCTCGCGACGCCTATCTCTTCGGAGCCAAACAACAGGCTGGTGGCCGATAATGACACCGTCGGAGCCAGGCCCACTCCGCTGAGAAGAATGCTCTGGGTCGGGTATCCCGGAGGCCCGGCGTTGAGGGAGTTATCCGTAATCACCAGCGATTCAGTCAGAGGATTGCCGCCCGTTGTGGGTGCGAACTCGATGCTCAAGTTGCAGCCTTGACCGGAAGCCAGGGAAAAGGTTGCTGTGCAGTCGGACGGAGTGCCGCTGCCGGGCACGAGTTTGAAATCGGCGGGGACGGACAGGCCAGGGGCAGCGGCGCTGAGTGGGGCATTTCCCTGGTTGACGACAGTGACCGATTGTGGGCTGTCGCTGCTGATGGAGCCTACATTTGTCGATGCGAACTGCAAACTTGGCGGGTCAGCGTAATCGAGCTCCTCGATCCGTTGGTTGTTTGAATCGGCAACAAAGACATTCCCATGTGCTTCGACAGCCAGGCCCGCGGGGTTGGCAAAGCCGCTTCCCAAGGTATTGATCGTCGGCGAAGAGGGAATGCTGCCGTTGACCGCAACAATCTCCTTCACAGCGTTGTTGCCGGTATCGGCGACCAGCACGTTCCCATCCACATCCACGGCCACGTCTGAAGGTCCGGAGAAACCACTGCCAAGGGTGTTGATGGTCGGATTGGCGGGAATACTTCCGTCAACCGCGAGAATTTCCTTCACCGCATTCTGCAGGTAATCGGCAACAAAGACATTGCCGCTCCCGTCCACGGCAACACCTGCGGGCTCGCTGAATCCGCTGCCAAGGGTCAGTGTCCTCGTGTAGCCGCCGGCAAAAAGGATCTCCTTCACAGCGCCATTACCGGAGTCGGCGACGAAGACGTTGCCGCTCCCGTCCACCGCGACCCCAAGGGGGCCGTTGAAGCTGCCGCCCACGGTTTTGACGGTGCTGTATCCGCCTTGCGCCAGAATCTCCTTCACTGCGCTGCTGCCGTGGTCGGCGACAAAGAGATTCCCGCTCCCATCCATTGCCAAGCCGGCGGGAGAGCTGAATCCGCTGGCAAAAGGCACAAAAACAATATGTCCCAGAACCCGCTCAATCTCGCCTACTGCGTTATTGCCGTAGTCGGTGGCATAAACGTTTCCGCCCCCATCCACCGCCGCGCCATAGGGCTTGACGAAAGTGCCGCCCTTTGTGCTTTGCTGGCCAGGCATGACGTTCACGCGCGGACCCACTCCTGTTCCCTGCACGTAGCCTGTTGCAAGCAGGTTCCCCGAGCCGTCAATCAGTTCCACGGCACCGTAACGCGGCCCTGGAGCCGTCGGTGTAAACCTTACATCCACCGTGCAGACGTCGCCGGCGCTGTAGGTCGTGTCTCCCTCGCAACTTCCTGTTCCGGCATCTGTGAAGTCCAGCCCCGCTGCTCCCCGCGTGAGTACCTTCGCGGCGCTCGCCGTTCCGGCTGTGTCGAATGTGAAGAAGATCGGAAGCACGACCGAATTGGTGCTTCCAACGTTTTCCGGACCGAAGTTCCCGCCCGCCACAATCTCTCTCACAGCGTTGTGCCCGGTATCCGATACGTAGACATTGCCAGTTCCATCGATCGCGATGCCCTCCGGCTGAAGGAACTGGGTGCCGATGACGTTTATGGTGGGATTGGCAGGGATGCTTCCGTTGACCGCGATAATTTCTTTGACGAGGTTGTTCCCGAAGTCTGCGACAAAGACGTTTCCATTCGCGTCAACGGCGACCGCGGTTGGGAAATTGAATCCGCTGCCCAGGGTTGATATCGTCGTATACCCGCCGGATGCGAACACTTCTTCAACGGCGTTGTGCCCCGAATCGGCGACGAAGACGTTGCTGTTGTTGTCTGCCGCGATGCCCCGGGGTCCCTCGTAGCCGCTGCCGACGGGGACGTTTACTACGATCCTGCCGGCCTTCATGTACCTGGAGACTTCGCTGTCTTCCAAGTCGACGAAGAATAGTGCGCCGGGCCCGCTGAGGGCCACACTGTAGGCAGAGTTGACCGCTTCCAAAGTGTTGATGGTGGGGCTGGGGGGGATGCTGCCATTAACCGCGAGAATTTCTTTCAGGGCATTGTTGAAGTCGTCAGCGACATAGACGTTGCCGCTGCTGTCAACTGCTACGCCGGTCGGCAAGTTGAAGCCGCTGCCCAGAACTTCAATAGTTGGGTTGGCAGGGATGAATCCGTTGACTGCCAAGACCTCCTTTATCGCGTTGTTGGAGGAATCGGCGAAGAAGACGTTACCCTTTGCGTCGACTGTGACGCCATTGGGGAGGTTCAGGCCGCTGGCGAGGGTGCGGATAGCGCCGCTGAAATGGGCTGTTTGAGAGAAGAGAGCAGACGGGAGGGCGCAGGAAATGCACGAGCCGATCAGGGCGAAGAGGACCCCGGCCGAAAGCCTGGCCTTAGGCGGTCTGATGTTTATCCGATTGTGGGGCGAACACATATCTGGTTGATTGCGATCCCGTCCTTGCGAGTTGAAGTTCGTCTGTTCCGCAATCCTATCGGTACTCATGATTTTGATGCCCTCCGCGCCTCGAGTTAAGGAGGATTCTAGTCCAAAGCATTTCTAAAGCATATGAGTCGGAGATGAGTTCTGCCTGAGTTGTTTTCAGGAGCTGAACTCATACCCGCCGGATTGGACTGCCTGGATGCTTGCGGCTATTGTCCTGTACCGCTAAGCGCGATTGAATGAGGCGAGCCTCCAGCGTTGTCGGTGATGGTGACGGTCGCCGTAAGAGCGCCTGTGATCGTTGGCGCGAAGTGTCCATGGATGGTGCATTCCGCTCCGGCGGCAAGGGTTGCTCCGCAGGTGTTGGCAAAGACGAACGAAGATGCGTTTGTGCCGGTGATGGCGATGCTGGTAATGGACAATGCTTGGTTGCCGGTGTTGGTCGCGGTTACCGATTGGGAGGCGCTGGCCGAGCCGACTTTTTCGGAGCCGAATGACAGGCTGGTGGCTGATAGTTTTACTGCCGGGCCTGTTCCAGTGCCGCTCAGCGCAATGGTTTGCGGTGAGCCAGCGGCGTTGTCGGTGATGCTGATTGTTGCCGTGAGCGCTCCGCCGGTCACAGGCGCGAAGTGGCCATGAATAGAGCAGTTCGCGCCGGCGGCCAGCGTTGCGCCGCAAGTGTTCGCGAATACCCACGACGACGCATCCGCGCCCGTAACTGTGATGCTGGCGATGGTGAGCGCTGCATTGCCGGTGTTGGTCATGGTCACCGATTGAGAGCCGCCGGCTGTTCCGACGGTCTCGACGCCGAACGCCAGGTGCGTAGCTGATAGTTTTATCGCTGGGCCAGCTCCAGTGCCGCTCAGTGCGATGCTTTGCGTTGAGCCAATGGCGTTGTCTGTGATGATGATTGTTGCCGTCAGCGCGCCGGAAGCAACAGGGGCGAAGTGCCCATGGATGGAGCAGTTCGCCCCAACCGCCAGGGTTGTGCCGCATGAGTTTGCGAATACCCAGGAGGATGCATCGGCGCCTGTGACAGCAATGCTGGTAATGTCCAGGACCTCGTTTCCAGTGTTGGTTAGGGTTACTGATTTGGAGCCGCTGGCGACCCCTATTTCTTCGGAGCCGAACGACAGAGTGGTGGCCGATAGAGACACTTTCGCAGCCAGACCTGTTCCGCTGACAGCGATCGACTGTGCAGCCGAATTCGAATTCAAGGTATTGCTGGTGAAGGTTAAGCTCTCGGTGTGCTGCCCTTCAGACTGCGGCAGGAATTCTACTGGCAGGTCGAACCATTGTCCGTTTGGCAAGTTTATCGAACTGGGGGAACTTGAGCAGTAAGTTAGGTCTGCGGAGGCAACCAGAAAATCGGTGGGGGGGCAGACGTTGGAAAGGTTCAATTCCGACGTCCCGTTGTTGCCGATGTTCTGCACTCTGACTGTCTGTGGGCTATCGGAACTGAGGGAGCCCACCTGGGTTGCTGCAAAATTGAGCGCCGGGGGCTGCGAGCGTGTCCATTCAAGCACGCGGCCAACTCCGTAATCCGCGACAATCAGATTGCCTGCGGCATCGACGGCGAGTCCAGTTGGATTGGTCAACCCGGAACCCAAAGTATACTGCGGAAGATCAAAATAACTGGGAGGCACATCGATGATGCTCGTGGCTCCATAATCGGCGATGTATACAGTGCCCGCGGCGTCGACCGCGACGCCATAAGGAGCACTCAGTCCGGTGCCAACCGCGGTGATAGGCGCCCCGGAAAGAGGTACCTCAAGCACCAGGGCGTTATCACTGCTTGCAATATAGACATTGCCGCTGGCGTCCACTGCGATTCCGCGCGGACCTCTGACGCTATTCGAAGCATTGGCTACTGTTCTTTGCGGGCCGCCGCCGATTGGCACCTCGACGACCTGGTTGTTTGGGTAATCCGGAATGAAGACATCGCCCATCGCATCCACCGCGATACCCGCAGGCGACAGCCCCAGGCCGAGAACGGTGAATGCGCCGCCCCCGAATGGTATTTTCACTACCCGCTGGTTGCCGTAATCGGCGATGAATAGATCGCCTGCTCCGTCGACCGCGACTCCAAGCGGGTTACTCAGTTCCGCTCCTTCGGTGTTCACGTTAAACTGTGCGCCTCCGCCGGCAGGCATTTCCACCACGCGATTGTTGTAGGTGTCCACGATGAATACATCTCCGGCGCCATCCGTTGCAACTGCGGATGGATTATTCAATCCAGTAGCCGGAATTGTGGTTTGTGCGGCGGAGTCGAAGGCAATTTGCGGAGCATTCCCGAGGCCGTAAAGCGGAACCGTCAGCAGTACCGTGCTGCCATCCAAAATCTGGAGTGCGCCCTTGCGCTGCCCTGAATACATGGGAGCGAACGTCACATTGTAATTGCAATACCGCGGAGTCTTGATGTAGGTCTGGCAGACTGTGCTGGACAGCACGAAGTCCTGGTTTGATGCACCATCAGTGAGCAATCTCGCCGTGAAATTTATCGATGGCCCCTCAATCGGAGTGAGCAGCTCTACGTCCAGCGCCAGCGTCTGGTTGCAGGGGGTGGGAGTTAACTGGCCTGCCGGGCATACATTGACGCCGCCAAAGCTCGCGGTCCGAGTTTGGAATTCGACTACCCGGTTGTTGCCCTGGTCAGCGATGAACATATCGCCTGTGCTGTCTACCGCGATGCCCCAGGGGGCATTCAATCCTGTGACAGGTACAGTGATCTGCGAGCCGCCCCCAACTGGCACCTCAACGACCCGGTCGTTCTTGGAGTCCACGATGAAGAGATTGCCGATCGCATCGAACGCGACACCCGAAGGGCCGGACAGTCCCGTGCCAACTGTGGTCGAAGCGCCGCCTCCGAATGGTATTTTTATCACGACATTTTGGACGTAATCCGCGATGAACAGATCGCCTGCGCTGTCGACCGCAAGTCCGGCCGGGTCATCGACCATGGAGTCAACTGGAACTGGTGTGCCTCCACCGGCAGGCACCTTCATAACTGACGATGCAACGCTCGTGGAGTCTGAAACGTAAACATCTCCCGCGGCATCCACAGCGATGCCATTTACGAAATCGAAGGTTCCAACGGTGGTCTGCGGGCTGCCGTCAGCGGGTATCTTTACGACCGTCGACGCCGTTCCTACATAGAGGTTTCCCGCATTGTCCACCGCAATTGTCAGAGGGTACCCCTCAAAGAATGTCGGAAACTCCTGGCCGCCACCGGCAGGCAACTCCACATAAAAGTCCTCGCTGCCATTCGCGACGAACACATTGCCGGCTTTGTCTACTGCGACCCCCAAAGGTTGATTCAAACCTGTGACCACGGTGGACTGGACTCCTACGAAGTTCGCGCTCTGGGCGACAAGCTGGCTAGGCAGAGCGCCGGAAATGCAGAGGCCGAGCAAGAGGGAGAGCGCACCGGCGGAATGCGAGAGTCTGGAGCGGCACTTCCGGGAGGCTTGCTTGAATCCCGAAGCGCCGGAATCCTGCCGCTTTGGCCTTGAGGTCCAGCCGTCGAACGGGATGAAGACCGCGTGGGTTGGGTCAAACCCAGGGTCGTTTTGTTCCATGCGCACTGGGACCGCTCCGTATTTCGTCATCTTGATACCCTCCTGCTCAGCGTCAGGAATCATTGTCGGACAAATTCTGTCCATGATATATGAGTTCTTTATGAGTTGATGTTGAGCCCTTTTCCCGTTCCAACTCATACACAACTCATACAAACCGGAAATTTGCTGTGCTAATCTCCGGGAATGCCAATTGAAATGGAGGTTAAAAGCGCCGTGGGTAAACGCAGAGTGATCTTGATTTTGTTCGTGTTGCTTTTCGGGTTGCCTCCGCTGGTGAACAGTTTGAGCAATCCGCGACTCAAGGGGCTGCATGGGCCTGACATCGTGCAACTGATTGTTATAGGCCTATTCTTGGGAGTCGGCCTTGGAATTCTGATTGGTGGCCACAGATCTCTGGGCGAGTAAGCAGTCTTCGTTTGTGATTACAATTTTGGAAAAGTTATTGACAGGGAGAGTCAGCGAATGACCTTGAAAATGGGGTGTCCGATATTGTGCGAGGGCGATGAGGGGTACGAGTCGGCCCGTCGTGTTTGGAATGGAATGATCGATCGTAAGCCGCGATGGATCGTGCGCCCGTGGAGCATTGCCGACGTGATGCAGGCGGTGCGGTTTGCGCGCGAGAACAGCTTGCCTGTTTGCGTCAAGGGAGGCGGGCATAGTGTGTCAGGGAAATCGGTAGCCGATGGAGCGCTGATGGTGGATCTGTCCCTGATGAAGAGCATTCAGGTTGATCCGCGGCGTCAGACTGTGATCGCACAGCCGGGTGTTAAGTGGGGGGAGTTCGACGGCGAGACGGAGAAATACGGCTTGGCGACAACAGGCGGCGTGATCTCATCCACAGGTATTGCGGGGCTGACTCTGGGAGGCGGTATCGGCTGGCTGATGGGCAAGCATGGGTTGAGCTGCGACAACCTTATCTCAGCGGACCTGGTGAATGCGGAGGGGCAACACATAACTGCGAGCGCGGCGGAGAACCCGGATTTATTCTGGGCGATTCGTGGTGGGGGAGGGAACTTTGGCATCGTTACAGCCTTCGAATATCAACTGCATCCGTTGAAGTCAGTACATGGCGGGGTCTTGCTATATCCCAGCGCGAGGGCTGTCGAGCTGATTCGTCAGTATCGCGACATTACTCTGACCGCGCCAGATGAACTTACCGCTTATGCCGCGCTGATGACCGGGCACGGCGCAACGCTAGCGGGGATAGCGATGTGCCATAGCGGGGAAAGCGCGAAGGCGGAGCAGGACATCAAGCAGTTTCTTCTTGCCGATTCGCCGATTGCCGATATGACGGGCGAAAAGAAATATACAGAAATCCAGTCGATGCTTGATTTTTCCTCACCGGCCGGCCTGCATTACTACTTCAAATGCCCCTTTCTTCGCGAACTTTCGGATGAAGCGATTGATGCGATTGTGGAACATGCTGCTTCTGCGCCGACGGAACAAACGAATGTTGTGATTGAGCATATGCATGGTGCGGCGAGCCGCGTGCCTGTTGCGGATACGGCATTTGGATTGCGACGCGACCACTACAGCATCAACATCATGCCGGCTTGGGCTGATCCGGCGCTCACGGATACATGCATCGCATGGGCGAGAAGCTTTGCGGCTGCGGTAGAAGCCCTGGGCGCCTCAGATGCGTATGTCAATTACCTTGGCGACGAAGGGGCGGCTGCTGTGAAGGCCTCTTATGGAGCTAACTACGAGAGGCTTGCAAGGCTCAAGTACAGGTATGATCCGGAGAATGTATTTCAGTTCAATCAGAATATTGTGGGGGTAGCTTAAAGGCTTGTTGGGAGGGGCAATCCCAACTGCGCTAAGAATGCAATGAAACGCGGATCGGAAACATAGCGGCGAAAAACCCGCAGCAGAGCAACAAGGTAGATGGGCGTCGATCTGCGCTCGAAAGCGATCTGCAGCCATCGAAACATCTCCGATGCTTCGTCCAGATTCGCGTAGATGATTGCGATCAAGATAGCGGGTTCAAAGCGGTCCTCAGTTGCCCTGACCTTCATTAGGACCTCGAGAGCACCTTCTCGATTGCCCAGGGAGGCCATTTCCCCGCCCAAGAAGGCGAGTGCTTCCAGGTTATCGGGATTGAGCGATAGCGCCTTCTGAAACGCGGTGATAGCCTCGGCGTGGTGGTCTGATTCGCTAAGCACTCTCCCCAAAAACATGTATGGCCTGTAATAGTTGGGGTCAAGCTCGATGGCCAGATTCAATTGCCGGATTGCCAAATCGAACTGTCCACCGAATCCGCGAGCGATTCCCAAATAACAATTCACGACAGGGGACAACGGGTCGCATTCCACGGCCCTTTGGACGCTAGCGATGGCCTCTTCATGCCTTCCGACCGCTCCCAGATAAAGGGATTGCCAAAGCAGCGTCGTAACATGATTCGGGTCCAGGCTTAGCGCGAGCCGGAATTGCTTCTCTGCTCCTTCCCAGTCGAGTTCGTACCAGATCTTGAGTAGAGCAAGCGTGCAATGGGCTTCGACCAGGGTGTCGTCCAGTTCCATGGCACGCTGGAGAAGCGGCTTGGCTTTGGCCAGCGCATCAAGCGGCTTCATTGTTGCGACCCGGATTGAGCCCATCTGCGCGTAGCAATCGGCAAGGCCGGCATAGGCGGGGGCGAACGTGGGGTCGATAGCAATGGCCTCAGAAAAATGCGCGATGCTGCTGCGCATCGTATCGATCGTCATTTTGTGCCAGAAATATCTGCCCTTGAGATATGCATCGTATGCGGCGGAAGAGCGAGCATATTTCGTAGAGCCGGCGGCGGGTTTTGGCAATAACTCAAGGGCCAACGATCGACTGACTTGTTTGGTAACTTCGTCCTGCACTGCAAGCAGATCCGATGACTCGCGGTCATAAGTCTCCGACCACAATACGCACTTATCTTTCAGGTCATGCAAGCGGGCGGAGATGCGGATCTTATCGGGCGAACGGCGCACTGAAATTCGTAGCAAGTAGTCGAGGAGGAGTTCGCGCTGAAGGCGATCGAGCCCCGCGTCGTCGATTTCATTTTCCTGCTGACGAGGACCTGTCACTACGCGAAGTCTCTCTGCGTCCAATCGCGAGAGCGCTGAAATCATGTCTTCCGTCAGGCCCACTGTGAAATAGTCTTCGGCATCGCCTTCCAAGTACCTGATCGGCAGAATCGCAATGCGGAGCCTGGCGCGGGAAGGCTCGACCTTGACATCTTTTATGTTTTCGACAGGAGCGATGAATCGATAGCCGAGCCGCGGAAGTGTCTCGAGGAATATGGGATTTTCGGCATTGTCATTGAGGACCAATCGGATCTGGCGGATACAGAAATTCAGGCCCTGTTCAAAATCGACGAATGTATCTTCGCCCCAGATGGCGCTTCGGATTTGCGCCCGGCTGACGAGCGCGCCCTCCGATTTGATGAGGAGCGCTAGGACGCGTGCGGGCTGCTGTTGGATCCTGGCCGGCACACCATTCTTGCGAAGCTCATAAGTCTGATCGTTCAGTTCGAAGTCTCGAAATCGAATCCAGGCCATAGGCGGAAGACAGTCTATTCCATCCTGCAAATGCTACCAGAGTTGTCTGATGCGTCGTTGTTATAGAGTGTCTTGAGTTATTACGACGGCTTCGGGATTGGGGTGAGCAGGATTTGGCGTTGTGCCGCGGGAAAGAGGTGGTGGAGCTTATTCGATGTAAAGTAAAGCCCCCCGAATTTCTCGGAGGGGCTCGGTACTGACCAATGCTAAAGTGTCAGCGAACGAAGCCTCCCCGGCCCAGCAGATAGCTGAGTTTTGACAGGCGATACGAGTTAGCTAACATGCCGTGCATTGGTTTCAATCTTTCACTTACTTGGAACGCATGCTTTCAGTTATATCGAAAGAGAATTGATAACTCGTTTGCGTAAGGTTATTGGACCTTATTTCATAAATGACTGCCGGGTCTGTGCTTGAATCCCTCAGGGGTTAAAACCCTATGTTCTTCCGGTTGTTTTCGGCACGACTGAAGAGGCCGCGGAAAAACTCCAAATATAGAACGAAACACGCAAAAACATACCTCAGCGGCTAAAGCCGACGTCGATTCTATTGGTCTTGTACCAGGGATGAATCCCCGGCCTACCAGCCGAATGGGTTTTCCGCAGCCTCTTAAGTCGTGCCCTGACACAAGGCAGATATTTGAAACATGCAGCCTTGAGATTATTCCGGATGGTCGGCGGACATCAGGCAAATGTCGGGAAGGTTGCGGTAGCGCTCGGCGTAGTCCATGCCGTATCCGATGACGAAGAGGTTGGGGATGGAGAAGCCGACGTAATCCGCCTCGATTTTTTCAATGCGGCGAGAAGGCTTGTCGAGCAACGTGGCAATCCGCAAGGTTTTGGGACGCTGCTGCAAAAAAAAGCTTGCGCAGATAGGCGAGCGTTAGGCCGGTGTCGAGAATGTCTTCGACGACGAGGACGTTTTTGCCTTCGATGGGCTGATCGAGATCCTTGATGAGTTTGACTGCGCCGGAAGAGCGCTGACCCTTGCCGTAACTGGAAACGGCGACAAAGTCGAATGTGGCGTCGGCCTCGATGGCGCGCGAAAGGTCGGCGAGGAAGGGGGCTGCGCCTTTGAGCACGCCGATCATGACGAGCTTTTCGCCGTTGAGGTCGTGGGTGATCTGTGCGCCCAATTCGGCTACTCGCTCGGCGATCTGCTGGCGGGTGAATAGAATTTCGTGGCCCTGATAGGTGAGGGTAGACATGCAGACAGAGTATCGCGCGAAAGGGAGGGTTGGCGTTGGGTGGCTGTGCAAATCGGGGGTTGAAAGCCGTTTTCAGAAACGCGCACGCCGCAACTGTTGCAGGTCAGGG
>Ga0206847_10152_pt2 | contig 23381 bp, 30 predicted proteins | sample Alteio_BWOrgCont_17_FD_152880 | JGI IMG/M metagenome (GOLD analysis project Ga0206847, IMG submission 152880) | Enriched cells from forest soil in Barre Woods Harvard Forest LTER site, Petersham, Massachusetts, United States -... | ecosystem: Environmental > Terrestrial > Soil > Temperate forest >... | reverse complement strand
CAGCCGTGCAGAAAATGCGGGTTTAATGAGCGTTTAGGGACAGCCGCAGGGGTTAGTGATGCCAAAGGTGGCAGCGATGGCGGTTGCGCCAAACAGGATGGCGATACCGGAGCCGACGGTTAACGCCATACCGGGGGAAACTTTTCCAAGCGATGCGCTGATGCCGACCGACAGGACACCCAGCGTGGCTGCGGCGGCACCAATCGGACCGGCGGTCATACATAATATCTGGCAAAGCGCAGATGTCATGGCGCTGGAGGCATAGGCCGGCGAGGCGGCCGCCATCATCATGCCCAATAGGACCAGCGCAATACGGTAGCAGGATATGGAAGGCGCTAATTTCATAACATTTTTATTTCTTGATAATCATGGACATTGGAGTCCAAAAAAGCCCGCAATGGTATTGGCGCCAAATATGATGGAAATGCCAACCGCCACGGTAATGGCCATGGGGACGGATATTTTACCCAGCGTTGCGCTAATGCCCACCGCGATTACGCCGAGTGTGGCAACTGCCTTGAGCATGGCCGTTATAATGTTACCGTTGGGATTTACAAACGTGCAGAGCGCGCTCAGGCCGGCATATCCTGTATTAATGCTCATGGCGTAGAATAAACATACAAGCGCAATAGTCCATATCGTTTTATTAATGTCCCTGCTGCGCTTAGTCATAAAGGTCTCCTTAAAGGTAAGAATATCTGTTTATCAGCAATACTGGCCGCCTAAATTCGTAATGATAGTATTAGTCGCAGCCATGATGGAGATGCCAACCGCTACGGTTAATGCCAATTGTATGGAAATTTTACCGAGCGTTGCGCCAATGCCCACAACCAGCACCCCGGTAACCGCAACGGCATCAATGATAAAACTTGCATTTTGATCAATAACCACACATAGAACCGACAAATTCGCCGCATGCGCCGGATGGATGCTGAGCGCATAAAATATGGCGATGAATAGCAGAAATAGCATTGGCGACCATATATCGCGATGCTTTGCCTGTGAAATGGCTTTGCTGTTGGGGCGATGCATAAAATGTCCTTTTGGTATCAGAGTGGGCAAACTGTTACTAACTTTCACTATATCACAGAATTGTGACAGTTTTTTGACAGTTACTCATTTATTTACGATTTATTTTAAATGCGATTTAATGCCGGATCATGCTAGGAGATGGTTAAAAAAGGCTTAAAAAATTGATGGTTGCAAAAGAAAGTCAGTCTGCTTATGTGTAGCCTCAATCATTTCTCAAGAGGACTTCATGTCTAATCCGATCGAAAATAAACTGCAAGCTATGAATATAACGCTTCCTCCATCGGTTATGCCGGCGGCCAATTATGTCCCCTATACTATTTCGGGCAATTTGGTGTTTGTATCGGGTACACTGCCCATGAAAGACGGCAAGCCGCAGGATATCGGAAAATTGGGCAAGGAGTTCACCGTTGAGCAGGGCCAGCAGACGGCCAAACTCTGCGGCATCAACATTCTCGCGCATGTGAAAGCGGCCTGCGGCGGCGATTTAAGCCGCGTGAAAAAATGCGTGCGCATGGGCATTTTCGTCGCTTCCGCCCCCGGATTCACCGATCAGCCGAAAGTCGCCAATGGCGTATCGGATATGATGGTGGAAATTTTCGGCGAGGCGGGGAAGCATGCGCGCTTTGCCGTCGGTGTTAGCGAATTGCCCTTCGGCGTGGCCGTTGAAGTGGATGCGACGTTTGAGATAGAATAGTCGTTGGTCATTAGTCATGGGTCACGGGTTTAAGGAGCTTGACGTATGGAAAATGTCCATGCGTTTGGCAGATGCTATCTTTGATGTGACGGAACAATTCCCTCCTAGCCAACGCTATGGGTTGGCATTGCAAATGCAACGTTGCGCTGTATCAGTCCCTTCCAATATTGCAGAAGACAGCGCAAGAGCTGGCAGAAAAGAATTTGTCCAATTTTTATATATAGTTCGTGGTTCGCTGGCGGAGCTGGAAACTCAGTTGATGCTTTCTTATTCGAGAAAATATCTACTCAAGGAATCCTATCAATCGCTTTGTGCTATGATAGAGAGTATCAACAAAATGCTGGGAAGGCTCATTCAGTCGCAGAAATCCTGACCCATGACCAGGGACTCATGACTAAAAAGACTCACCCGTAAGCCATTCCAGCGCAATCAGGTGGAAGGCATATATATAGCCTGAATAAAGCGATATGAATTTCGCCAGCTTGATAAGCCATTGCGGCCAGTTTTTGGTATCGATAGGGCGGAGTTCCAGCCGCCACAGCAAGCGGGCGACGATGGCGAGCGTCATGCTCATGAGTATAATATTGCCGGCTGAGAACCCGCCCAGCCACTCTGAATAGAGGCCGTAGGAAACAAATGTTAAAATCCAGAAATTGCGTTGCAGCTTTTGTGGATATTCATCCCCGCGCTTTTTCATATAACCGCAAATGGCGAACAGTAATCCGAAACTGCCGTAATGGAAAAGAAAATTAGTGGCCAGCCACGCTATGCAGCTCAAAAACCATTCGTAAGGTCTCTGGATTTTTTTCCCGCGGCGTTCCATCCAGCCCAGTATCAGGCGGCAAATGAGAATATTGAAAAGAATATTCTGCGGGCGCAAATGCCCGTCTAATAACAAGTCGGAGATGCCCATGAGAATGGCTAGCAATAAGATATCTGGCTTGAAACGATAGGAACGCGCATATCCGGCCAGAAATAAAAATATCGGCGCCGCGCCGCGTCCGATGGCGCGCAGCCAGTGCTCACGGAAATAGAAAAAATGTCCCGTGTGATCGACGAACATGAGCGCAAGCGCAATCAGCTTGATGGCATCCCAGCTATCAAATGGCCGCGTTGCGCCGCGCATCATGCGGCGGCCTTAGCTGCTACCTTGAACTCTGCTTCGGTTTTACCGCGTATCTCATCGACGCTCACGCCCGGCGCGCATTCGATGAGCGTAAGCGCCTGCGGCTCAACGGTGAATACGCCAAGCTCGGTGATGATCATATGCACCACCTGTTTGCCGGTGAGCGGCAGGCTGCATTCGCGCACGATTTTCGCGTCGCCGTCCTTGGAATTATGATCCATGATGACCACGACTTTTTTGACGCCCGCGACCAGATCCATCGCGCCGCCCATGCCTTTGACCATCTTTCCCGGCACCATCCAGTTAGCGAGATCGCCTTTCGCCGACACCTGCAATGCGCCGAGAATGGCGATATCGATATGCCCGCCGCGAATCATGCCGAAGGACGTGGCGCTGTCGAAATAACAGCTATGCGGCAATTGTGTGATGGTTTGCTTGCCTGCATTAATAAGATCGGCATCGACCTCACCCTTCGCCTCCACTGGAAACGGCCCCATGCCCAGCATGCCATTCTCGCTCTGCAGCGTGATCTGCACATCGCCCGGAATATGATTCGCCACCAGCGTCGGAATCCCGATGCCGAGGTTTACATAATACCCGTCTTTGAGTTCCGCCGCCGCTCTGCGGCACATGTCATCGCGTGTCCAGGTCATAAAATCCCCTCTCCAGCATTTTTTTGATCCCTATCCCTTCTCTCCGCTGACTTTAATGGCTCATATTTCCGGACTTTTCCTATGGTTACCAGCGAGATATGGGGAATACTTATTTTATCAGTATTTCGAGCGTGCTTTTCAAATAAAGGGTCAATCACTTTTTCATAGATAAGTGCCTCATTTTCCTTCTCCAGTGCCCACGAATTTGTTGAAGATCGTGATTGCAAATAGCGCAATAATTCTTCTTTTGTCCACGTCGCTTTCAAATAGCTTTGTGAGGAAGTAGTCAGCTCTGGTTCTAATAGATGCTCGCCGCTTTTTTTTGCAACTATGTCTATATCGTTAACCAATTTATTGGCGGTTGATCTATATGTTTTACAATTTTCCTTAAGGGCTTTATGCAAATCTTGGACGATCTCGGCCTTTGGATCAGGAAAACGTACAAAAACAGCCATTTTTCCGTCTTCTTTTAAGATGCGTTTAAACTCTTTACATACGGGTTCAGCTGGCTGAAACCAGTGCGCGGCATCGCCGATTACGATTAATTTTACGGATTTATCTGCAAGTCCCGTTGCCGTGGCTTCACCAGTAACGACAGTAGCCGCAGTAGCATAAGGAGCCATGTTTTTATGGCATTCATCAACCATGCCGCCATCTTGATTGCTTGGCTCGACGCATATCACCTGTTTACAAGAGGTTTTTCCCGATTCATTTGGTGTAAACATTCTTGATAATTTTCCTGTTCCGGCGCCAATATCCGCTACAACATCATCAGGTGTAAGGCCGGTGCGCTCGATCACAAAATCTACCTGCTCAGACAGGTAAGGCGGACGAATGTCATTATACACCGTCGCACTTACATCAAAATTGGGGTCGGATAATCCCATTATTTTTTCCCTGATGGATTTTCCTGCGTTGTCCTAAACTCAATCCGCTTCTCAAAATTCGTACCCTTAAAAATCCGCTGCACGAAAATGCCCGGCGTGTGGATGTCATTGGCGTCGAGCTGGCCGGGTTCCACTAACTCTTCTACCTCGGCGACCGTAATTTTTCCGGCCTGCGCCATCATGGGGTTAAAATTGCGCGCCGTTTTGCGGTAAATCAAATTGCCTGCCGTGTCGCCTTTCCAGGCTTTCACAATGGCGAGATCGGCCTTCAGCGCTTTTTCCATCACATAATGCGCGCCGTCGAATTCGCGGGTTTCTTTCCCCTCGGCGATGACCGTGCCATAGCCGGTTTTGGTAAAAAACGCCGGGATGCCCGCGCCGCCGGCGCGGATGCGTTCGGCCAGCGTGCCTTGCGGGTTGAATTCCACTTCCAGCTCGCCGGATAAAAATTGTTTCTCAAACGTTTTATTTTCGCCCACGTAGCTCGCCACCATTTTTTTAATCTGCCGCGTATGCAGCAAAATGCCGGAGCCGAAATCATCCACGCCGCAATTATTGGCGATCCAGGTGAGGCCTTTGACGCCATGGTCTTTCAGTGCGCGGATGGCATGTTCGGGAATACCGCATAATCCAAATCCGCCTGCCATAATCGTCATGCCGTCGAATAATAAACCGTCCAGCGCGGCGGGCGCATCTTTATAGACTTTTTCCATGAGAACCCTCTGATTCGATATCCATTGAATCTAAAGGCGAAATGTTAATTTTTTGATAAATTCAATGGTCCGATGTTATGCCGGAGAAGCAAAATTTCTTGTGTTCGGCTTCTTTTTAGCCAATGGCAGCGAATCTTTAAAGTTTTGAACGGGCCCTATATGGTCTGAATTCTGCAAAATCTGCGCAAATTTGGCCTCCATTGCAGACGGCGTTTCCACATTTGGATTTGTATCAAGCATACTTACTGTATCCGGGTCTGGATACGGATTATTATCCTTCTTGTTATTTTGGGGCTTAGAGGAGGGCTTGTATAGCTTATCCATATCTTCTTTGAGTTTCGGCAATCTCTGCCTGATTTTTTCGATACGTTGGGTGTCAGCGTCCAGACGGTCTTTTTTACTGGACAGAATATCGGATTCCATGATGAGGGAATTATATTCTATTATGTCTTCCGGGTAGCCTCTTTTCCTACGCATTTCGCTGATCTCATCTTTTAATGTCAACAGCGCTTCTGCTTCATTATCGCTTAAAGGATCCGGGTTTCTAAGCCGTGTTTTAAGGGCGCGCTGTTTTCGGATAAAGGTAATTTCCAGCGTCAAAGCATCTATATTTTCGCTGAGATATCCTTCCAGCGCCTTATTCAGTTCCGGCTGGTCTTTGATGGAAATCATCGTAACCTTTCCCTTTACCGGGATTGTAATGCTACCCTTTTTACCTGCATCATCGGTGTGCTTTTCCAATTCCTTTAATATGCCTTTAGCCAATTTTTTTTCTTCATTGGAAAGCTCTTTTCGTATATTGACGCGCCATTCTTCAAGAGAAGGACGCTTGCCATTTTTATGAGCATTTTTGTAGCCTCCATCATGCTCAGAAGCTTCGGCTCGGAATTCCAGATTTGCCTTTACGAATTCCTGGATCAAATCTTTGGTTTTTTGCGGAACAGTATAGGTTGGCATAACTCCCCCTAACGTTTATTTAACTCCTTAAGTATAATTTCTTTTAAGGAATAGAAGTGTGACAGTTTTATGAAAAAACGGCCACGGAAGGGGGCTAACCAATTGAATTAGCGTTTAAGCACCCTTAATCTAAGCACCTTCAAATCTACCCGCGACTGCCCATCCAGGCGCCAAAACTCGTGCAAACAAGGCCCAACATTACAAAAACGGAGAGCGGTTCGCCGAGGAGCGGCACCGCGGCGAACCCGGCAAGCACCGGCACCAGCGCCATGCACAGCCCGATTCTGGTGGGCCCGAGCGAAGCCACCGCGCGCATATACAGCACCATCGCCACAATCACCGCCATGATGCCCTGATAAAATGCCTGCAGCGCAATGGTCGCAAATGGCGCGGCGGCGATATTTTTCGGCAGCAAAAAGAAATAGACCGGCAGGTAAAGTATGGCGGTAATCAGCGCGCTGCCAATGGTAACGTCCCACGCGTCAATCCGCCATTTGCGCACCAGCACCGAGCACACCGCCCAGCAGGCGGAGCCGGTAATGAATGCCATATCGCCGCGCCAGTGCGGCGAGCCGTTCGACGCCTCCGCCGCCAGGCATGCGATCCCTAGCGCAATGGCCACCAGCCCGCTCATGCGCCATGCCGATGGCCGTTCTTTTAAAATGATCCAACTGAATAACGCCGTGCCGAACGGCAACGTCCCCGGCAGCAAAATCCCGCCATGCGCGGCCGGCGCATATTTAAACCCGAGATAGGCCAGCAGCGCATAGCCGATGCCGCCGGTGAGCGCGAGGATGATCATCTTGGGATCAAGCAAATTCACGCGGCGCTTGAAGAACCATATGGGCGCTAAAAACACCGCCGCCGTGCCGAACCTGAGCGCCACCACATCATACGGCAGCAACTCACTCCTGCCACCGATGCGCGACACCAGAATAAACCCCGACCAGATGAGGATGACGAAGAGTGCGTCGAGGGTGCCTTTGGGGAATTTGGTCATTTTTAAGCGTTCAGACAAGAATAAATACCATTTATTAACAAATAATCAATAATAACCTAGTATTATACGACCATAATTTTGTGGAGTTAGAATGCGTAAACATCTTCCGTTTCGCAACTTTTTAAATGAAATCAAGGCATGTCATGTTGAGTGGCAGCCGGATAAATATCATCCAGATCAACATAGTTCTTTAAAAATAGCATTACAGATCGGCGACGATTGTGATGCAAGTAATTATACTCAAGATATGATCGCGCGTCAGCTGTGTCTCCATATCAATTCGGTAATAGATAAGCATCTCTGGATTCCTCCGCTTAATATAGCGGGAGGTTTGCGAGATTGGGATGATAAGCCTGTCTTTAAAATAGATAAAGAAAAGCGCAAATATCTCGAGGCGGATTTTTTGCTCCATCATGAAAAACCAGTTCCTGATCAAAAAAAGGCGGCAATTATGAATGGGGTGCGTAAAGTGCTTTTGAATCGCGCTAATAAAGAATTATTTGTAGATAAAATCCCACATGATGAAACCCGCTATAATCCGTTCACTGAAGGCTTCGATCTTCTCATAAATGAAGCCGATTTTAGTATTTCCCGCAAGATAGATCGGCTGTTAGAAGAGCACGGGATTCGTAAGAATAAACCTAAGGAACGCTCATAATTTTATCTATAAATATTATCCCGCCTCAACAACCCAACCCACAGCGCATTTATTCACGCTTTATGATGTGCTTCGTAATAACTGCGCAGGATGGCGTTGATGCGGGTCTGATAGCCGCGGCCCTGCTTGCGGAACCAGGTGAGCATATCGGAATCCAGGCGGACGGTGACCGGTTCTTTGTCTTGGGCGGGGCGCCATACCACCGCATTTTTAAGCCATTTGCGATCCAGTTCGAACGTATCCGGATCGTTGCGTATGGCTTCGGCAATATCCTCATCCGTCAGCGCATCGACGCGTTTCCAATCGGTAAGGTCCTTACCTTTGAATTCACCTAACTTCATTCTGGTAATCTTCTTCTTCATAATCCCTCGCTTTTCTGGCGGATATAATTCGCCTCGCACGCCCACGCCATGTAAAAATCACCGTGATAATTTGACCGTTGCTCTCTCCTATTGCCATGAATAGTTCTTCGCCATGGTGCATTTGCGGAGATCGTATCTCCAGTATATCACCCAGCCAAATCTCTTTGGCGCGCAAAAAATCGATGCCATGCTTCTCAAGGTTTGTGCTGCGCTTATCCTCATCCCATTCAAAAGTTATATCGTCATTATACATACACTGTACGTACAGTCAAGCTATTTCTGCTTACCCAACAACCGCAACCTGAGCGCATTCAGTTTAATAAATCCCGCCGCGTCTTTCTGGTCATACGCTCCCGCATCATCCTCGAATGTCACCATTTTTTCGCTATATAAACTCATCGGCGATTTGCGGCCATCCACACTTACAGAACCCTTAAACAGTTTCAGCCGCACGATGCCCTCAACATTGGCTTGCGATTCGTCGATGAGGGCTTGCAGCATTTTGCGTTCGGGGGACCACCAGTAGCCGTTATAAATCAGCTCGGCGTAGCGCGGCATGAGTTCGTCTTTTAAATGCGATGCGCCGCGGTCGAGCGTGATGGATTCCATGCCGCGATGGGCGCTAAGCAAAATCGTGCCGCCGGGCGTTTCGTAAATCCCGCGCGATTTCATGCCGACATAGCGGTTTTCGACGAGGTCGAGCCGGCCGATGCCGTGCTTGCCGCCAAGCTCATTAAGTTTGGTGAGAAGCATCGCAGGTGAAAGTTTTTCGCCGTTGATTGCGACTGCATCGCCTTTTTTAAATTCCACCTCGATGAATTCGGCCTTATCGGGCGCTTTTTCCGGGCTGACGGAACGCGTAAACATATCCTCATGCGGCGCGACCCACGGGTCCTCGAGCACTTTGCCCTCATAGGAAATATGCAGCAGATTCGCGTCAGTAGAGTAGGGCGCTTCGCCGCGCTTGTCTTTGGCGATGGGAATCTGATGCTTTTCGGCATATTCGATGAGCCTGGTGCGGCTGGTCAAATCCCATTCGCGCCACGGGGCGATGACTTTGATATCGGGCTTCAGCGCATAATAACCAAGCTCGAAACGCACCTGATCATTGCCCTTGCCGGTGGCGCCGTGAGCGACGGCATCCGCGCCGGTTTGTTTGGCGATCTCGATCTGGCGCTTGGCAATCAGCGGTCGCGCGATGGAGGTGCCGAGCAGATACACGCCTTCATACAGCGTATTGGCGCGGAACATCGGGAACACGTAATCGCGCACGAATTCCTCGCGCAGATCCTCGATGAAAATCTCCTTTGCGCCCATCATTTTGGCCTTGGCGCGCGCCGGTTCGATTTCCTCGCCCTGGCCGAGATCGGCGGTGAACGTCACCACTTCGCAGCCATAGATATCCTGCAACCAGCGCAGGATGATCGACGTATCCAGCCCGCCGGAATAGGCGAGTACGACTTTTTTGATTTTGGTTTTCATGGGAACCCCTTTGATTGAATGAGGGGAGTATTAGTGGAATAGCTAATTAAATTCAACATGTGTATCCATGGAATCATGCAAAAATCGCGCGATTTCGACGATACGCTTACCCGCGATACGATAAATGAAAAAATGGCGTGCGGGCTTGCCTTTGCGGGCGATATGCAGGCTGTGAACAGCCGCGCCGATATCTTCGCGTTTGCGGGCAGGCGGCCTCAAGGGATGTTTGGCCAAATGCAGCAGGGCGCTGCGGATAAGTTTTTTATAGGCATCGCGCTGTTTTTTACCGAAATGGTTTTCGGTCCATGCCAGCGCCTGCGTTATTTCATACTCAGCGTGGCCAGATAGGCGAAGCTCATAGGTCATGCATGCGAATCAAGAAAATCATCCAGCGCATTCGCCGTCATGGTTGTATATGCGCCGTGCTCGATTTCGGAAAATCCTGCGCCGGCCAATTTTTTCAAACGCTCCAGCTTCATCTTATCCGCCTCCATCTGCAATTCCAGCGCGCGCAGGCCCGCGCGCATGACTTCGCTGGCATTGCAATAATCGCCGCGGGCGATGGCCTTATGGATAAAAGCCGCCTGCTGGGCGGAGATATTGACGTTTTGTGTGGGCATAAGGGTAGAATAGCATTTATGCCAACTATTGGCAAGAAGGTTTTATGGCGATATAACTACTGCGAGCAGCGCAGAATGATTGACGTATCCAGCCCGGCCCGAATAAGCGAGGACGACTTTTTTGATTTTGTTTTTCATGTAATCCCCGCATTTATTGCGGGGTTCGGTATCCAGACCCCATTATTTGATGGGGTTAGGCATAATATAACTGTTGCCCTAACGCAAGCCTAGGGTAGGGGATTATTTGCTTCTTCCAACCGGACCCTTTGGGGCATTATTGGGAAGTGACTTATTGGGTTGATCCACTGGACCTAAGCCAAGGTCAGCCGCTATGGTAGCACCATTTAGCGAAACAGGTTTGTCAATATGGCGGAAGGAGCTGAAGTTATAAAGCTCGGATTCTTTTGCATCCAATTTTCCATCAATATTCGCGTCTAAAATGCCCCGCATATGGTGTTTGGGGATACGGGATAATTCATCGCTGTCCACTTCCTTATCCGGTTTGCCTTCTTGATGGACAATTTTTGATCCATCCGATTTGTCCAATTCCATACTTCCAGTATCTAATGCTTGCAATAAGGACGTTGTGAGAAGCGGTCGGAAGTTGATTCGTGTATTCGGGCTGGCTAACGTATTACTAATCCCGCTGGATGGGTTGGGATTTTTAGAAATATTTGTGAATCTCTCGAATTCCGGTTTTTCTTTTCCGCCCTCTTTGCCTAAATCTATTCCTGCTCTTTCAAGTTTATCCCGGATAGTCTGAATGCCATCCTCCACGGATTTTCCGGGCATCAATCGTGTTAAATCGCGAGCGGTTGCAAGTTCTATGTTAGAAACATATCCATCGCCGTTAGTATCCAATCTGTTTTTGATAGTTACATCTGATAATGCTTTTCGTTGTTTTGCCAATTGGTTTTCTGAAACGATACCATCGCCATCTGTTAGGGCTCTCAGCATACTCGCAGACTGCCCCATGCGATCCTTTATAAGCTCGGCATTGCTCTCACCGCCTATTTCTTTCAGTTTATTTGTAAAATTTTCCCACAAGCGTTTGAACAGGGCGCTATCCTTCTTTTCATCCACCATAACTGTCTCCATTTTTCAGGTAGATTATTTAACTATTATACACTATCAATGTTACAGTTTTATGAAGGTGCATGAATTCATATAATATATTGAAATAAATAATTATAATTACTTATGTCTGAGCCCGCTTCTCACAAAAAATCTAACTTTTCCCATCTCCGCCGCAAGACGGTGCTGCATTTGCTGCGCACCTGGCGCGACGTGAAGGGCACGGCGCGGCAGGTGGTCGGCGCGGAGGTTCGGCCTGATCTGCCTAAGCAGGATATGGAGCAGCTGCAGCGCCAGATGCAACGCTGCCTCGATAGCCATGGCGGCGAGATTTCCGAGCGCTGCAACACGGCGGAGCTGGGGCGGATTTATCTGGGCCTGAATGAAGCGGGGCACGCGCGGTTTCTTAAAATGCTGGCGGGCGGTTTCGATATCGATCATGCGAAGCTTTCGCAACTGGCGGCCGATTATGCGAAGCTTTCGCAACCGGCGGATAAACTCCGGCTTGAAATGGATATGCGCCAGACGCTCACCAGCCCGCGAAACGCCATTTTACGGCAGTTCACGGCGTTGCCGGACGGCTTTAAATTCCTGGTCAATATGCGCGCGGATTTATTGCCGCTCATCGGCAAAGACGTGAAGCTCAAAGGTCTTGAATATGACCTTAAAACCATCCTGTCGGCGTGGTTTGATATCGGGCTTCTGGACCTTGTGGAAATCACCTGGAATTCCTCGGCGGCGCTGCTGGAAAAGCTCATCGAATATGAGGCGGTGCATCATGTCACTTCCTGGGACGATCTTAAAAACCGGCTGGATTCTGATCGCCGCGTGTTCGCGTTTTTCCATAATAAAATGCCGCTGGAGCCTTTGATTTTCGTGCATGTGGCGCTGGTTGAGGGCATGAGCGATACGGTCCAGCATCTGCTCGATCCGGATAGCCCGGTGGCCAACAGCGAAAAGGCCGACACGGCGATTTTTTATTCCATCTCTAATGCGCAAAAAGGCCTGGCGGGCATCAGCTTCGGCAATTTCCTCATTAAGCGCGTGGTGAGCGAATTAAGCGCCGAGATGCCCAATATTAAAACCTTCGCCACGCTCTCGCCGGTGCCGGGCTTCCGCGGCTGGCTCGATCCGCAGATTGCGGCGGGAAAATCGGAATTTTTTACGAAGGCGGAGCTGGCGCTGCTCAGGCAGCCCGAGGGCGATTGGTTTAAGGATAAAAAGCTCGCGGAGGCGTTAAAACCTATCCTCATGCGCCTGTGCGCGGTCTATTTAACCCAGCAGAAAAAAGACAAAAAACCGCTCGATCCGGTGGCCAATTTCCATATTTTCAACGGCGCGCGGCTGGAGCGGCTCAACTGGCTGGGCGATACATCCCCCAAAGGCATGAAGCAATCGGCGGGCATCATGGTCAATTACCATTACAAGCTCGACGAGATTGACGATAACCATGAAGCCTTCGTGGCGCACGGAAAAATCGCGCTGGGCCGCGGCGTGCGCGGGTTGCTTTAGCGGCGCAGTTTACGCATAAGTTCTTAATGCAAAATCGGAATTTTTTGGCTACACTTACATAATACCCTCTGAAATAGCCATGCCCGAAAAACCAAAACGCAGCGTTCGCCTTAATTCCCGCCTTATCCTTATTCTGGTGGCGGCGATATTGTTACTGCTCGGGCTCATCATGCTCACGCAGGAGCTGATCGATACCAGCGTGTATCGCGCGGAATTCATCGATGCCGTCAAAGCGCAGACGGGGCGTACGGCCGTCATCAAAGGCCGGGTCAGCGTATCGCTCTTTCCCTCGCCGACGCTTTTCATTCCAGGCGTGGAATTGCGCGATGCGGCAAGCGATCAGGCCGCGCCGGCGATTTCCGTCGATATGGTCAAGCTGCATGTGCCGCTGCTGTCGTTCCTGTCGCGCCCGCATATCGACAATGTGACGCTCGTGCATCCGGTGCTGGAGCTGGTACGCGCGCATGACAATATCATTCACTGGGAATGGCTGAATCTTGATCTGATCAAAGGTGCGGGTGCAACCGCCCGGTCCATGGCCATCGTCAATGGTGTTATTTTGTATCATGATAACCGCACGGATAAGAGCCTGGCGATAGAAAATATCAACATGTCCGCATCCGGCGGCAATCGGTTAGGACTCAACGGCGAGTTTTCCACCTTGGGCCATACGGTGAAATTATCTTTGGATACCAGTCCGGCTGCAAATACGCCCGCCGATATGACGCCGCTGCATCTGCGCCTGAACTCCGGCAAGGATGTGCTCGATGTGCAGGGCGGATTTGACGTTTCGGGCGATGCGCCGAAGATCAAAGGTACGCTTTCGATGGATGTGGCGGATATGTTAGGTTGGATGAAAATAAACTCTGCCGCGCAGCAGCCGGGAAAATTATCGTTGGGGAATACGGCAGACGTTGCGCAGACGCAAACGCCGCTGCCCCTTAAAATTACCGGTGATTTATCAAGCGAAGGCGTTACTGCCGCGCTTGACAACGTCAAGCTCGACGGGCTCCATTCCGCCGGCTCCGGCAAATTGGGCCTCAGCTGGCAGGAATGGCGGCCGGCCTTTGCCATCGATATGGATTTTGCCAGCCTGAATTATCTGGAATGGAAGCAATTATTCGGCGCCGCTTTTCTGCGCGGCAATATGCCCGCCGGTCAGAGTTACAACGCCACTGCGCAGCCGTCTGCAAATCCAATGCCGGGCGATATGCAGATCATACTGCATGCCAGCGCCTCCGAAATTGCGGTCGGCGCGCAGAAATGGCAAAAAGCTGCGCTTTCGGCTAAGCTTGAAGATGCGGCGATTACGGTCAATCAGTATAGCGTTGAGTTGCCCAGCGGCACGGCGCTTTCTTTATTCGGCATTATTTCGCAGGGAACAACCAGCGGGCTGCGTTTCGAAGGCAGCATGGAAACCTCGGGCGCGTCGCTGCGCCAGACACTGGCGGTATTCGATGAATCGGCCTCCGACCTGCCGGAAACCGGCTTCGGCGATTTTTCCGCGCGCGCCAATATTTTCATCTCATCCGAACAGATGCGCCTGTCCGATGCCGACGTCAAGCTGACGGATCTGCATTTAAACGGCGGTCTGGTGGCTTATTTCGAGGCGCGCCCGCGCATCGAGGCGGATGTAAAGCTTAAAAATATCAGCTTCGATTATTTTCGCGACGCATGGCGCGACAAAACGGCCAAAGCCGGGCAGCAGGATTTTTTCCTGAAATTCGACCGCAGCATGAATTTCAACTGGCTCAAGAAACTGCAGACCAATATCGACCTTAAGGTGGATGTCGATCATTTCACGTTCCTCGAGCGCAAGGGCGACAGCGCTGGCTTCCGCATTGGTCTTAAGGAGGGCGAGTTCAGCATTTACGACATGCGCTTTACCTATCCCTCCGATACGGTGGATGCGAGCTTTAATCTCGATGTGCGTGGCGATCAGCCGACGATCAGCATCATCTTCAATGCCGATGCGCTGGATACGAGTTATTTCAATAGGGAACCGCCTAAGATCGAAAACGCCGATAATCAGCAGCCCGCCAAAGACGCCACCGCGATTCTGGCGGATAAGAATCTCTGGTCGTCCAACCTCATCGATATGAGCTGGATGGATGGATACAATGCCAATTTCGATATCAGCGTCGGCAAGCTGACCTATGGCAAGCTCGTGCTCGACCGCCTGAAATTCCAGGCGGCGCTGGTGAATAACCTGCTTACGTTTAAAAATTTCAGCTTTGCCTATTGGCAGGGCAGGTGCAGCGTGCTGGGCGCGATGTATGGCGGTACGGTGCCGGGCATTTCTGTGAGCTTCACGCTGTTTGCGGCAGAACTGCAGGATATCATGAAAGCCCTGACCGGCCGCGACAATCTTTCCGGAAAAGTCAGCATCAGCGGCACGCTTACCACCTCGGGCGTAAATTATCTTTCCTGGGTGTCGCAATCCGACGCCAAGCTGGTTCTTGCCGGCCGTGGGGTGCATGTGAACGGCATCAATATGCAGGGTGTGGTGGATGCGGTGGGCGTATCGCGCACGGCAGCCGACGTGTTCAATAACGTCAATCTCGCGCTGGTCAACGGCTCGACGGATTTCAGCGTGGACGGCACCATCAACGTGTCGGGCGGCGTGATGAAAACGCCGGGCATAGCGCTACGCACAGGCCTCATCACCGGCGATATGACCGGCGAACTGCGCCTCATTCCCTGGACCATGGATTTATCGACCCTATTCCAGTTTCCGTCCATTACCTCCGAAACCATTCCGACGTTGTTCCTGCAGTTGTCCGGGCCGGTAACCGCGCCGGCGATGCATACCGATACGGCATCGCTTGAATCCTATGTTGCCAAGCATATTATCGGTAAATAATATGATATATGATACGTATTGCGTATAATGATTGGCTATGATAAAATCGTTCGCATGCAAGGAAACGGAAAAAATCTGGAAAGGCGAAGCGAGCCGTAAACTGCCGCGCGATATTCAGGACAGGGCGCTGCGGAAGCTGCGCCAGATAAACGCCGCACGCATGCTGGAGGATTTAAAGGAACCGTTCAGCAATCATCTGGAAACATTGAAGGGTGATCGTAAAATGCAGATGAGTATACGTATCAATGGACAATGGCGTATTTGTTTTATATGGCATGGCAGCGATGCGGAGCAGGTTGAGATTGTTGATTATCATTAGGAGACGGCAGCATGGGGGAAAGACTTAAAAATCCGCATCCGGGCGATATTCTGAAATACGAATTTCTCGACGAAATCGGTATGAGCCAGAATGCGCTGGCCAAGGCGATTGGCGTGCCGGCGAACCGTATCCACGCCATTATAAACGGCACGCGTAATATTACCGCCGATACCGATCTGCGTTTATGTAAATTTTTCCGGCTTTCGGAAGGATTTTTTCTGCGCCTGCAAAATGCTTTTGACACGTTGGAAGCCAAGCGAAAAATCGAAAAGCAGGTGGCGAAAATCAAGCCCTATGCGCATCGAACGGCATAGGCGGATATAACCATGCCGATGCTATTATACACCAAGGACTCCGAAATCAGGCTGATGCAGCAGATCAACGAACTGCGCGACGCGTCCAAGGCCTGGGAAGCGATCCATTTTCATCTGTCGGAGCTGCTGGAGCAGTATAAAAGCGATTACCAGATCAAGATCGCCGTCAACCTGATTCATGATCTGCTAAAGAGCCATGACGGCAGTATTTTCAGCTTAAGCGACAGCAGCATCGTCGTGCTGTGCCATAATCTCGAAAAGGTTTTGCTCGAGAAGCTCGTATTTCAGATGCGCTATCTCTATATGGATGATCCGCTGTCTTACCAGGAGGACGGCAAGGAAAATCCGGGCTTCTGCACGCAGTATAATTTACAATATAGCTGGAAGGAATTTGCCGAGATTTGCGCGGCGCGCATGACGGCGCTTAAACGCAGGCAGCCCGGCCCGCGCCTGGAATCGCCCGCGGCGGAAAAATGGGAAGAACAGGAATCTGCGGCAAAAGAAGCGGCGGCGGAAGCGTCTGAAAAATCAGCGCTGATTTCGCATCTGGCGGCCGGCGAGCGCCATCTGAAAAACGCCGATCTGCATGCCGCCATTCGTCGCCAGCCGGTCTGCGCGGTGCTGCCGGACATGAATATCCGCCGCGTGTTCGACGAGCTCTATATCAACATCGCGCATCTGCGCCAGATACTGAAATCGGATGTCGATTTTCTGAGCAATCGCTGGCTGTTTAAATATATGACCCTGGCGCTGGATGAGCGCATGATGGAGCTTATCCGCCAGCAGAAACACCGCTATCTGGGTAATCCCGTCAGCATCAATTTCAACGTGGAAACGCTGTTATCTCCGCAATTTGCCGAGTTCGATGCGGCCATCGACCCGGCGGCGAAAATCTCCATCGTATTCGAGATTCCGGTGATCGACGTATTCGCTGATATGGCGGCGTTCACACTGGCGCGCAGCGAAATGCAGAAACTCGGCTATCGCATTTGCCTCGACGGGTTGACAGTGGATAGCTTCAGCAATATCAGCCGCGAAAAGCTGGGCGCCGATCTCATCAAAGTACAATGGAACGCCGATATGCACACCGATCTCGACTCCCCCGAAAACACCGCCTTCAAAACCGCGCTGCAGGAAGCCGGCACCAACCGCGTGATACTCTGCCGCTGCGATAACCGCGCCGCCCTGCAATACGGCCAGGCGCTGGGCATTTCCTTATTTCAGGGGCGCTATCTCGACAGCGTGCTGAACCCCACGGCAAAGGTGGAGAATTGATAATCCCCGCCGAATGGCGGGGTCCGGTATCTTTATGAAAGCGTATTTCGTATATATTCTCAGCGACGACCGGAATAAAATATTTTACACGGGTCTGAGTGATGACCAATATAGGCGTAACTACGAACATAAAATGGGCATATATGATGGCTTCACTAAAAAATATAGGGTACATAAGCTTGTATATTTTGAAAAATACACCAGTTTTGAAGAGGCAGCGCATCGTGAAAAACTTATTAAACGCTGGAAGCGTGCCTATAAAATTAATGTGATTGAGAAAATGAATCCAAATTGGGACGATCTTTTTTATACATTTCTTGAAAGTGGCGCCGAACCGGACCCCGCCATCCGGCGGGGTGAGTGATGTTCGACGCCATCCAGGGAATAAAATTCGGTTACGTGCTCTGCGGCATCATCTGGGCCGTGGCCCTTGGCTTCGCGGCGGGGAATTATGCGTGCAGCCTGGTGCACCGCCTGCCGCGCGGGCGGCTCATCCTCGATAAAAAACCCTATTGCGGCCATTGCGGCGCGGAGTTGCAGGTGCGTGATTTGTTCCCGGTCGTCTCGGCGCTCCTGTTGCGCCATCGCTGCCGCTATTGCCGCACGCCGTTTCCGGTATCGCACACCTGGACGGAAATACTGGTGGGGCTGCTCTTCGTGCTGGCGTTTTTCGAACATGGCTTCAGCGAGCGTTTTCTGCTCATTATTCTTATCGGCATATTCTTGATTACACTCGCCGCCATCGAGGCCAACGAGCGGCTCATTATGGGCAAAATCCTGCTCTGCATCGCGGTGTTCGGCATGCTGAACCGCGTGTTGTGGGACGGCACGATTTATCATTTTTTCAACGGCGCGCTGTTCGCGCTGGTAATCGGCAGCGTGCTCTGGCGCAAACAGATCAAGCCCGCCGGGCATATCTACACGCTGCCCAAAGCGGTGGAGCTTCTGGCGGTGGGCGGCCTGTGCGTCGGTGATCAGGGGCTCATTTTATTCCTGCCGCTCTTCGCCATGTTCTATGCGCTGGACTGGCTCATCCGCAAAATATTGTCATCCTTCGGCTCGACCGAAGGACCTGGTGCGGCGGGAGATCCTTCGCTTAAAGCGAAGGATGACGGCAAACCTTTAATCACGGTCGCTTTCGGGCTAGCGGTGATTCTGCCGGTGCTGTGGCCGAAGTTGATGTTAGTTTTGCAGTGAGCTACCCTTTTCCAGTTCCGCCATCTTTGGGTCTGCGTGGTGGTGATTTGTAAACCCAATTGGGGCGAAATGCTGATTTATCTCTCGTAAAACGATTGCCTTTCCCTGGTTCCGTTTCCTGTAGACGATGGGGAGCGCAAACATTTTCAAAACGTTCGCGGCGATTGTCTACATTTTCCTGAAAGGCATATGCGGCTATAGGCTTTGCTCTGATATGGGTTGCTTCCCCTCCTTTATTGACTAAATTCGCTATAGTATAGGACAGGCCTTCGGCGTCGATTCCGCCATCTGGAGGTAATAATTTGTCCTGCTGAGCCTGAGCGTAGGCGACTATATGCTCGGATAATTCTTTTCTATATCCTTTTGGCCTTAATCCGTCGCGTTCTTTGAGCGCTTGTTCAAACTGATAAAAAGCGGCTTTACGTTTGGCTTTATCTGCTCCCGCGGCCTCTAGTTCCTCCAGCGCCGCATCCACTTCCGGCTGCCCTTTATCCATAGGATATTCAAATACGAGTTTGCGGAATGCTGCCATTTCTTCCGGTGTGGAGGCGCCCAGGCGCTTTGCTACATGATTGATGATTTCAGTATTGGGTGCGTCCTGCCGCCGCGCAAAGGAGCATAGTTGTTGACGAGTAAGGGTAAGGTGCGCAGGCAAGTTCTCAGATAAAAATATTCGGAAAGCTTCCTTTGCGGGTTGTTTTGAGAGTTCGTATATTCGTTCTCGTTCCTGATAAAAAAATGTATCCATAAAATCCATGGCTGATTGCTTATGCTCTGTCGCATATTGCATCCGCTCATTAAATTTTTTTGGTTCTGACCACGGTAAGCCCATCATGATATTCGCCGCTCGGCGTGCCAGATTTTCATCCTTGGGAATAAAAACACTCGCCATGCGATCCGCTATGAGCGTCATAAAATCGAATTCAATAACTCCGGATTTTCTCCAGCTGCGCAATGTTGAACTCGTTATATCCTGATTAAGATATGCTGTCAGTTGTTCGGCATTTTGACCGGACGCATCCATAAGCGCACTAAAGGTATCAACTGCAATTTTCTTTCTTTCTGTTTCAATGAGAGCCGCTTCGGCGTCTCCGTCCTCTATAATCTGGCGTAATGCAGGTGCTATAACTGTTTGTCCCAATTCTTTTTTTAGTAGTGCGGCATTATCATTACAAGCAGCTAAAAGCATTTTTTGCGTGTGCACAGAATTGGTTTGATAGTCTGTTTCGGCTTTTGCTAATTTTGTTTCTGCTTGCTTCACAATAAGCTGCCGACTATCGAGAGTGTGTATGTTGCCATTGATGAAATCGAGCTTCGTCTTTTGCTGCTTATTAAGCCCATATCGGGTAGTCAATTTTTCACGATCGGTATCATTTATTTTTGTAGATTTTTTATCGCTTACCCAACAACGAATAAATTCTATATCGATGAATGCGTTCGAGCCTGCCTTGCCATTAATTTCATCGCGCAATTTAGGAACATCAAAATTTCTTGATTCCATATAAAGCTTCAGGAATTCATGTATATCCTCACCTTTTTGTGCGACGTAACTATCCAGGCACTTTGCAAAATCTTGTGACCCATCGAGCGTTATGGGTGCTTGGAGAAAGCCAGGTAATGGCCGGCCGGCTTGTTCGATTGCCTGCATACGAAACGATTCAAGATTCTTCTGCAGATCATCGATATCTATTCTCGCATTCTCATTGTCCCACTGGCGTATGAATGACGAGTCTTCTCCATGAATGAGTGTATTATGTTGCCGGATATCTTGAAAAAAAACGTTCCTCATATCTGGCGCAATATCCAGGGCCACAGCCAATATAACTGCTTCGTTGTAATTCAAATCTGTTGTAGCACCCTGAGAAAGCAGATGGGGCAATCGAGGGCTTGGCCCCTTTTGCTGGTGTGCTATCAACCTAATCAGCGTGCCGACATAATTGCTATCGTTTCGGTACACGCCGGTTGCACGTGTTAATGCATCCCGGCGCTCGGCTAGGTGGCGTAAAAACTTCTGATGTTTGTCGAAATCAGAGGAGTCGTTCATTGATTGGCAATCCTGTTAATGAAGCCCCAAATTATACCGTTTTAGCCCTTTAAAAACCCTTAACTGCACCTCAACCCGCCCCATAATTGCACTAAAAACTTGTATTATCCGCCAGCTATAGTAATGCTGATTCCATGACGATCACCACGCGTTTACATACATTTTTTCACGGGGCGCTGGTTGGCGAAGATGAGTTCGGCAACCGCTATTATACTGAGAAAAAATCGAGCAAAAACAAGCGCAAGCGCTGGGTTTTATATCGCGGATCGGCCGAGCCTTCCAAGGTGCCTGCCGAATGGCATGGCTGGCTGCATTACACGCAGGATACGCCGCCTACACAGCGTAACATCAAGCATTATAAGTGGGAAAAACAACACCTTCCCAATCTAACCGGCACCAAAAACGCCTATGTCCCGCCGGGCCATTTACTCCGCGGCGCGCACCGCGATCCCACCACCGCCGATTACGAAGCCTGGAAGCCTTGAAATAGCTTTATTTTCTGGCCATTTTAGGCTATAGTTCCCGCATGGCCATACGCTACGACACACCGGAAGATTTCGAGCGCGACAAGCTCAAAGAGCAGGCGCTACAGCAACGTCTTGTTGCGGAAAAACAAAGTGGATTAGGTATGACTTTTATAGGCGGTAGCTTTATTGCTGATTATTATCAGGCAAGAAAGCCCCAAACCCGCGGGTGGCTATCCTATTTAAGCGCCGGATTGGGAATTTTGGGTATTATTGATACCGTCCGTTCCTGGTTTACCAGCAATAAAGCCCATAACCTGGAACTCGAGCGCGAGCGCATGGGCCCGCAAATGGTCGTATTGCCCGATGGCATGAATATGGGCCAGGATGCGTCCTGCGGCTGTTCGCACGCCAGCAAGCATGCGCCCAAAAGCCATGCGGATTATGCCCTGAAATCAGCGGATTCGCTCATCATCAAAAGCTGAACATTCCGCGCAGACTTTTTATGCCGCGCTCGTATAATAAGCAGACATACATGTAAAAGTAGGAGGATATTATGCGTAAATTATTGATAATTCTGGCGTTAGGCCTGGTGGCATTTTCCGCAGCCGGTTCGCAGGCTTATGCGTGGCGCGGCGGCGTGGCGATTGGTTTTGGCGGCGGTTATTATCCCGGCTATTACCCGGGTTATTACGCCCCATATCCCGCTTATTACGCCTATCCGGCCCCGGTTTATGCCGCGCCGCCGGTGGTTCAGCAGGCATCGGCCCCTGCGCCACAGCAATATTGCCGTGAATATCGCGGCTCCGCCATGATCGATGGCGCACCCCGCCAAACATACGGCACGGCGTGTCAGCAGCCGGACGGCAGCTGGCAAATTGTGAATTAATTCAGATGGTTTCGTAGGTTTAGTAGGTTTCGTAAATTTGCTTATTTTCTAGGCTTTTGCCGAGCAATTTGTCAAACCTGCGAACCCTCCTAAACCTACGAAACCTTCTTCCTGCAAAATTCCCTTTCCTTATACCGCTTTTCTGCTATATAGCTGCCTTCCCAATTATAAGGATCACGATCATGGCTGTACCGAAAAGAAAAACTTCCCCGTCGCGCCGCAACATGCGCCGCTCGCATCATGCGCTGGATAAAGTCATCGTGGTTGAAGATAAAACCACCGGCGAACTCAAGCGCCCGCACCATGTTTCCTCTGACGGCTATTATAATGGCCGCCAGGTGACCACGGCTAAAGTCCATAAATAGGCGATAATTCGCCATGGCCGCCGGCAAGCTTCAGCTACCGATTGCGCTGGATGCCATGGGCGGTGATAACGCCCCCGCCTGCGTGCTGCGCGGCGCGGAGCAGGCGCTCATCCGCCATCCCGGCATTCGCTTTCAGCTGTTCGGCAACCGCTATATTTTAGAGCCGCTGCTGGCCAACCTGCCGCAGCTTAAAAACGCCAGCACCATTATTCACACCGAAGCGGTGATCGCCGGTGATGATAAACCGTCCATCGCTGTGCGCCGCGGCCGGAATTCCAGCATGTGGCTGGCCATCGAATCGGTGAAATCCGGCGCATGCTGTGCCATTGTGTCCGCGGGCAACACCGGCGCATTGATGGCGATGTCCAAACTCATTCTTCGCACATTGCCCGGCATTAATCGGCCCGCCATCGCGGCCTTATTCCCCACGCTACGCGGCGAATGCGTGATGCTCGATCTCGGCGCGAACGTGGAATCAGACGCCAATGATTTATATTGCTTCGCCATTATGGGCGATGCGTTTGCCCGCGCGGTGCTTGGGCTTTCACGCCCGCGCATCGGGCTGCTCAATGTCGGCAGCGAAGATTTAAAAGGCCGCGACGAAGTGAAGGGCGCGGCGGCGCTGCTCAAAGCCTCGGATCTCGATTTAAATTTCCATGGCTTCGTGGAAGGTAACGATATTGCCGAAGGTACGGTGGATGTGGTCGTGACCGATGGTTTCACCGGTAACGTGGCGCTCAAAACCGCAGAAGGCGCGGCGCGTTTGATCCGCACTTATTTGAAAGACGCATTCGCCAGCTCGCCCATTGCGCAGGTGGGCGGGTTGCTGGCCAGCGGCGCGCTCAAGGCCGTGAAAGACAAGCTCGATGATCGCAAGCGCA
>Ga0206847_10127_pt2 | contig 23427 bp, 27 predicted proteins | sample Alteio_BWOrgCont_17_FD_152880 | JGI IMG/M metagenome (GOLD analysis project Ga0206847, IMG submission 152880) | Enriched cells from forest soil in Barre Woods Harvard Forest LTER site, Petersham, Massachusetts, United States -... | ecosystem: Environmental > Terrestrial > Soil > Temperate forest >... | reverse complement strand
GCGTTTTTGATGTGCACTTGGCATTGGGCGATGAAATCGGTTGCCGCAGCCGCGTCTGCCTCGCTCTCGAGCGGGTTTGGGACCCGGGCGCAGCCGAGTTCGAGATCGACAAAACGCACCACCATCTCGCGGTGCGTCCGCGAAAGCCGCATATCGAGCACTTCGATGGGGTCGAGTGGTTCTGGGGGATGGTTGTGTCCGAGACCGGGGATTGGCTCACGCGATGAAATGGGGGTTTCGCTCACCTCTGGTCTCCTAGAAGAGCGGGGGCATTGCACCAAGATCAACGGGTCTATGCGGCCTCGCCTCTGGTGCGCTCGGGTTCTCTCGCGCCCAACGCTGCAACGGTCCGCTGCGGAAATCGAATTCGGTGTGGCTCACGCGGCGCAGCGAGCGGGTCGTCCATACCCGGTCGATGTCGACCGGCTTGCCATCGAGCCGGGCCTCAAAGCGGGGCGACCGATCCAAAGGTCGGCACCAATCATCAGGATGCGGACCCGCCACGCTCAGCGGCTGCGGGATCACCATCGGACACAGCTGGTAGATGACGGCCGAGACCAACGGCGCACCCGACCGCAGCCGCATCACGTAGAAACCCGGTTCTGGCCGAATCAGAACGCGGACCCGGGGCCTCCCCACCCTAGGTCTTGCCTCGAGAGCGATCTCCGCCGACACGAAAACCCGCGCGTTTGCTTGGCCCGGCTGACCCCCTGGCCCACGTATGTGCAGGATCGGTGTCGGTGTGATAGGGCTGATTGCACGGGCGATCATGGCGGGCCTCAACCGGATCAGGAGGGGTTAACTTGCCGATATATTCCTTCGTAATTAACATAGACTGTGGATAGCCTTTGTCAACTAATTTTAAGTGGAGTTATTCGTGAGCCCGGCGCAATGCCGGGCCGCCCGTGCCCTACTCGACTGGTCCCAGTCGGATCTCGTTGAGCGCAGTGGGATTACGCAGAAAACGATCACTGATTTTGAGCGCGGCGTGACCACGAGACCCTACAGACGAACAGTTGAAGCAATCGTCACAACGTTTGAGGCTGCCGGCATCGAGTTCATCAGCCGGGGCGTCCGCCTGCGAGCATCACCCAAGAGGGCGCAACAGACGCCCGCCTGAAGACCGACCTGCTTCTGGCTTGCAGGCTGGCCAAATGTGGGACTTCAGCGGAGCGATGAATCCAGACTCAGCGCGATAGGGTCAGCAGCTCAGAGCCAGCCGGTGGATATGTCGCGCTCCGAGAGGACGCCTCCTTATAAGATCGGCGGACTGTCTCAAAGGGTTTCGGTAATTCCCTAGCTTGCCAGCAGTGCTGTTACATTAAAGGCAGTCGTTCACCGAGCAGCCAGCGCGAATGCTGGTCCGGCGAGAGGGATTTCCTTGCGGTAACGGGCAAGCCGACCGACGCAACGTTATGAGGGAGACCTCGCCACGGCAGTTGAAACGCAGCGGCACGTCGCTCACCCCGAGGCCGCAGCTCGTATAACCAATCATGCTCCCTTCGCTCCAGGTTCCTGCGCAGGCGTGGCGACAACGGCGCAGATGCGTGACGATTGGACGGCCGCCCGGGAGGCATATCTGCCCACCGTGGGTATGCCCGGAGAGGTACAGGGCGTAATTCGCCACTGCCGCATGGTCGGCAACTTCTGCGGAATGGACGAGCGCGATGCGAAATCCTTCCGGCGACTCAGCTAACGCGCGCAGTGCGTCCGGCGTGAAAAACCGATGCACGTCATCGAGACCAGTCACGACGATGCTCTGGTCCCCTCTGGTGAGTGTGATCGAGCGATTGATCAGAACCTCGAAGCCGAGCTTCTCGAGCGCCGCAGCCATATCAGCCGGATCGTGGTTGCCGAGAACCGCGAGCCTGCGATCATTCACGCTGACCGCTTTGAGTAAATTGGCAAGCGGCGCGGTGGAGGCCGTGATGGCCGCACGGTGATGGCCGCGCACATCGCCGGTCAACGCCAAGAGGTCGACTTCGACCCCGGCAAGGAGACGCGCGGCAACCACGCTCAGCTCAGGCAGGAAATCGAGATGGGTATCGCTGAGTTGGAGAATACGATAGCCATCAAAGGTTGGCGGCAGGTCAGGAAAAGACAATGACAGGGTCACGAGCCGGACGTCGAGCGCATTGCGGAGCCCTCGCGGGTGAATCCCTACCAGCCGGGCTCCAAGACCAACCACTCCCGTAGCCGACGCAAAGACCCGGCTTCGCCATGAAGACCGGGGACCGTCTGGGCCGGAATGCGTCTTCTGGCGCTCCATGAGACGGCGCTTGTCTTCCCAATCCCGCCGCGATGACCTAGACAGCTCCGTCCGACCCGCGTCCTGACACGACCGGAATATCTCTTCAGCCGGCACGATCGCGGTCATAGGAGGTTGTGGTCCCGCAGGAGAAGCTGAAGCGACAAATGCGATATTATGGCGCAAATCCTATGAGCGATGATCCCGACCGAGACATATGGCGCGCGGCGAACCTGCTGATGAAGCAGCATGGCGCGGACGCGGAGAGAGTGGCGTTGGGGCGTGAGCGTGAGATGGAAGAAGAAAACGACCTCGACGGCTTCCTATTATGGCGCAGAATCGTTGAGGCGATCCGGGTGCTACAGACTCCGCTGCCGACCGGGCTGCCGAATTGAGGGGATGAACTAGGAAGCAGGCACTTAGAACCTGAGGCAATTTAGGGGAAGTGCGTGACATGATTGCGCTTATCGTTACTGGTGGTCTCTGTTTGTGGGTCGGTATCGTGATCGGCTTTGTGATACATGCCCGGCCCTGGGAGACGGTGGGCCGTGTTCGCGATACTGATGCGATCATGGCATCGTTCAACGAGTGGACCACAACTGGGGAGGTATCGTCCGCGACGCGGCAATGGCTTGAGACAGGAATTAAACCCCGCGCACCTGAGTTTCCCTAAGAGTTCGCGGGTATCGAAAACCGTAGGGATTTGCGCCATAACACCGGACAAATGCATCATACGGGAATGAGGTTAATGGCCTGTGACTAAAAGAACGCGACGCCGACCGCTCCTTTGAAATTGTACGATGGGACGCCGTATTGGTCGGCGAAGTCCCAGAGCGAGGCGTTCCACGAAATGTCGTCGCCGATGATGAGCCCACCCGGGGACAGCTTGCGCTTCGCCTCGCGGAATTCGAACATCATATGGTCGTAGGTGTGGTCGGAATCGTGGTAGAAAAAATCGATCGCATCGACCTTGTCGACCATCTTGGGCAGGAGGTCCTTGGCGTCGCCGTTCCAAACTTCGAACCGCTCGCGATAAGCATCGGGCACCATCCATCCCGTCGTCTTCCCTTCTGGGATCACGACGCCATAGACCTTGCCTTGGATCGTCCAGTCAGGGTCCCCAGGATCGAAGACCGGCGGCAGATCGATCACGCTCAGCGTACCCTCGGGTCCATTCTTGGCCAGCGCTAGCATCATGAACGAGGCTGAAAGCCCGTTACACACACCACACTGGACGATCTTCTTCGGCTTGGTCTGCCGCACCAGCCAATAGAGGAACAGCGCGTCGTCCATGTTGACCCAGCCGGGCTGATAATAAGCCTTATAGGTGCGGCTGAGCTCGGCAACATAATTCTCGATAAAGGTCCGCCGCTCGAAGACCTGTTCGGCATGCGGAACCGAAGAAGCTTCGACCAAGACATCCGCGAGAATCGTCTGCCACGCTGTGTCGGGTACCTCCTTACCGGTCACCAGCTTCCTGAGCTCCTGGAAGGCCGGATTGGTGCATGTATGGTCGGCGCTAAAGATCGTGCCGGGGAAATTGCGCACCAGCCGCGCGTCGTAATCGGGATGCGAGGTATTGTAGGTCCGATCAGCGATCATCAGCGGCAACTGCGCCATCGCTTCGCGGAACGATTGCGAAGCGCCAGTCGGTGGCGCCTGCAAGCCGTCGGGCATCTCCCCCGCCAGCGCTCCGGAGTGGGCCAGGACATCGATGAGTTTGTCGAACTTGCGATTGAGGAGATCGGATTGGTTGGCGATCCCGGCAACAAGCTCGCGCAGGGACTGGGCCGTATCGTCGGTGTTTCGTGCGACCTGCCTTATGCGCTTGAAAAACTGCATATGCTCTATTACTCCCCCGCCGAGCATCCGCCCGAACGGTGGCCGTTGCCATCTAATCGCTTCGGGTAGCCGAATTTGTCGGGGTTCGCAATGAGCTGATTCGAGTCACATCAGATTGAGGGCGGAGCCATCACTAGGCGCCTGCCCAGTTGTCGCGTGTGCTACCTGACTTTTGTGTAGCTACCCGAACCCAACATCACCCTAGCTAACCCCGTGCAGCCGACCAGCGTCCGCTAGGGCTGATCGTCTTTCAGGGCGATCGCCCGCTCACGTCGACAAGACCGCCCTCTTCAGTTGGGCGGAACGCAGCAAGGGACAGATGAGAGTTATTAGTGACCCCAAGCCGGCTGAGGATTTGGTGGTGTGGGACACTTGAGTGAGCGGCGCGCCGTCGCCGTTCGTCCTCGGTTTTGCCGCGTTCTGCTTATTCTTCTTCTTCCCCTGCTGCAGACGATCCACCCGACCTGGGCCTGAGTGCGAGCATCCGCGGCGATGACTTTGGGGGGCCGGCTGTATCCGACATGCCCGAGATTGTATTGCCAAACCGCCAACGACAGTACCCAACCCCTGTCGGACACCCGGGCCGGCCGGTTGTCATCACTGCTCTTCCTCGGTTTCGCCGCCCTCTGCGTCATTGTCCCGCTGCTGCAGACAATTCACCGGATTGTTCCGACGATCGTGCCGCTGGTCGATGAGCATCGCTTGCCCGCTCCATTCCCAAAGCTTTCCCTCCTTCTCGGCGCAAACAGGGATTTCGCCAAGGACCTCAACACCTGGTTCGACAATCGCGTCGGATTCCGCGATCTCTTCATCCGCGCCAAAAACCAAATCGACTATTCGCTGTTCCAGACCTCGCGCAAAGTCTTTACCGGAAAGGACGCGGCGGCGTCGAAGGGGTTGAGAGCATGTCGGCGGTCGACATGACAGCGTTGGGAACCAGCTTACTGCAGTTGGCGGACCGCCTGCAGCCCAAGGGCATCCGCCTGATTATTATGGGCTATTCCGACAAATCACGGATCTATTCCGACATGGTGCCCGGGGACTCCGGTCATCACGCCTGGCGGAAATTACGACAAATTTCGGCATTTCCTTGCCACCCAGCCCTCGCTCAGTTTCATCGACGCCGAGGAGCTGATGCGGCAGGAACGCTGACATACCTTTGACCGCGTCTTTTCCAAAACCGACCTGCACCCAACCGTGATCGGGGCGATACCTGTGGTTAAACAGATCATCACGGAGATCGGGCGGCTCGAAGGGCGCCTGGACATCCATTGGGACGAGCATTTTACCATTATGCATCAGGATTGGCTCAGCGGCGTCGATGGACGTTTCTTGTCTCTACTGAGCCCGACGGTCGAGACCGATTATCCATATCTAGCCAATCCATACGGCGTTGGCATCGACGAGCCGGACGGCAAATGGGATATGTCCACGCAGGTCGCTCCGGATCGCGCCGACGACGCCGTCGGCTGGCCGTACGACTGGGAATTCTGGTCCAACCCCGAGTTGTGCGCTCAGCGACTGCCGGGCACCGTCCTGTTCGGAATTCGTTCAGCAACTTTTATTGGAGCCTCGGTTTCCACCTGGCTAGCGACGTTCGCTTTCTATAGTGAGGTTGCTAAAACATCCGGTCATTTGAAGTTGGCATCTCTCATGCGCCAGCGACCGCACCAACACCGCAATTGTTTGTGCCGCGCACTTGCCGCAGACGGTGCCGACGTAGCGCGCAAATGAATTTTGTCTTAGATTACTGCGCGCCATTAATCTGCGCATGCGATCGGAATAACTGACCCCGGCAATGGATCGAGGCGGGACACGCGATGCACTTCCCCGCCGGGTGTGCATGTCCAATCGATATAGAACTCCTTGCTGCACTGCGGCGCGGGGTTGCCAATCAAATCCCAATCGACAGCGAAATTGCAGTGTCGCTTGCTCGCGCAGGCGGATCGCACCCATTGCAGCGAAAAGTTCTTGGCAACGCCGCAATTCTCACCGAACCCGGATTGAACAATGTCGATCCGGCCGGGCGCCGGAGCGGCCAAAGCGACCGTATCGACGCTCACCCCCCATCCTGCCATCCCTGCGACGACGAGACCGCCGAGCACCAGCCAAGCCAATTGCATAGACCGCCGCGACAGCGGCGGCCGTGACACAGACGCCGGCCTGGCCTCCGGCTCACCACGGAGAGCAAATAACGCGCCCCTTCCTAGCAACCACGTCAAGAGGCCTCGGATAACTCGGGCTAGGACAGCCGCGCCGACCGCCGCGAGCATCAGCTTAAGGAGCACGATGGAGTCGTGGTAGCGGTAATAGGGATACACCAGGATCGCCGTGATCCCGATATTGAGCACCAGCATGACGGAAATCGGCAGCGTCGCGGCAAGTACACTTCGCGTCAGAAGCAGGCTTCCGACACCACGCAGGCGCGCTAGCTTCTTTTCAAGCAGCCCCACCAAGGTCGAAATCCATGCTGCGAGCATCAGCACAAAAATGAATTTTGTCACCGGATGGTACCACACGGACCAAAGGCCCTCGATTCGAACGTAGTTCCGGCGAATGAAATCAGGAGCTCGCGCGAGCGGCATATATTCTGCCTCGGCGAGGGCGGGTTGCGGCAGGGTGTCGCCAACAGTTCCTCGACCGGCGGTGGAGGCCCCCGTAAGCGGAAACAACAGCCCGCCTTGAACCCGCGTTTGAACGGAGAATCGCGGAGAAACGGCGCCTGGATTGTAAAGAAAATCCCAGGTATTTCTCCACGAGTATCGCAAGAAATATAGTGGGTGCGCGGCGATAGCCTCGAGCGAGGCCTTTACCAAGGTCTCGTCATTCGGCGTCGCATAGAGTAGATAGTAATAATACTCCATATTTGGCTCGCTCAGCATGTGATCGAGCAAGCCTTCGGGGGTATATTTGTAAAAATTCTCCTGCATAAAATCCGCCGGGCCACCGATCCCGACGAGAACCGGCGCCTGGGCGGGGCTCGGCTGCACACCGGCCAAAGCCGCGGCGAGCAATATGCGCATGTTCGGCCCGTCATCGGCCGAAAACTTGGCCCCGTACTCCGCGCTATTGAGGTACGCGTTAAGGAAAATCTGTTGGCCAAACGAGGAGGGCGGACTGCCCAGAGCTTCGTGGCGGTAGGTCGAATAGGCCGCCATGCAGCTCGCAAAGACGAGTGCGCTGCCGATGAAATGGCGATAGGGCCGCTTGCCGCCCCAGGCCAGACAGCAAAGCAGCATGAACGGATAGAGTGCGATGGCGAAGAGCCGCAAAAGGGCCAGAGCGGCCATGGACAGCGAGAGAGCATATAGCTGCCCCGGCTTGCCGGTCGCCCCGTAGCGCGAAACCAGCCAGACGCTGAGCAGCATGAAAAAATCAAACGGTTGATCGTGATGCAGCGTCTTGCTGTAGAGATAGGGCGCCAGCGTCGCGATGCTTAACAGCCCCGCTAGGAAGGCGGCCCTTGGGAACCATGGACGCAATGTCAGATAGACCAGCGCGGGCATAGCAATTCCCATCGCCATTTGCAGCGCGACAGTCGCCAGCAGCGAATGGGTGATCGGATAAGCTGTAATCAGCAACACGAGCGGCATGCCGATGTCTCGAAACGGGAGCCAAGAGCTCCCGCTTATATCCGCGCCATGAAGCAATGCATCAGCCCAGGTCGCATAATTGCTGAAACCGGATAACACACCGATGGAACCGAAATAAAGATAGAAGCCCCCGACGACCGCGCTCAAAAGCACAATCCGCAGAAGGTCGAACGAGCCCGTCGACGGCAGAATCCACCGCGTCACTGCGGCACGCGCCCTACCAAGGCATCATCCTCTTTGTTGGTCCCGGTATCAAACGCACTATTTCCGGGTGAGGCTAGATCGTAGCTTTCCGAGTCGGTGAGCCACTCGTTTCGACAGGGGCTGGGGTAGCCTTGGGAATGCGTCCGGTTTGAAGACCGTCCAATAGCGCTGTTTCATAGCGCTGTTTTCCGTGCGCGAGCCGGTCGGTACATCGATCGGCGGGACAAAGGCGATATCGAACACCTTTTGAAGAATGACCACCAACACGACGTCGAGCTGGCCTATCCCACCGCGACGGGTCTCAATCGTATGGTCGAACGGCCGGATCGCATCGGCGACATTGTCTGGGAAATCGTAGGGGACCTCGCCACTCCCCAGGCTCATGTAGATCCAGCGATAACCGTTGCTGCGGGCCAGCATCCAAAAGAACTTGGGCGTGTAATTCACCAGCCCATGATTGAGCATCCCCTGCATCGGCAAGGCATGCACCATCAACCCGCCTGTTTCGGCGAAATCGTGGATCACCTTGAAAGCGTTGAGTTGGTTGGCGACGTGCTCGGTGGTGCCGAAATTGGTGACAAGCTGATACTTGCCGACGTGCGACGCGGCGGCCGGATCGAAATTCAGATCGAGCGGGAAGCTGCCTGGACTGCCGTCAAAATCGATCGCGGCATACTCGAACCCAAGCCATGTCCAGAAATCGCGCGCTCTCGGCGCGTCCGCGGGAAGATGCTCGAGATCGCCGTGAACCACATAGGTGGGCTTGGGATCCGGCAGCGGGGAAGGCTCGGGAATCCGGAAAAGCTTGCCAACGCCGTCGATGCGGTCCTTGGCCTCAAGGAAATTGTTGGATAGCTGCTGCGCGCCAATCTCCATAACCGTCCGCGGGACGGTAAGGTAGCCTTCCGCGTGCAAGCGAACCAGCATGTCGAGGGTATCGGCACCCAGTCCCATTTTCTAGCCCTGACTATGACGATTGCGGCCTGCGCGGCGATGTTCTTAATCGATCGCCCCTCAGCCGTAAATCCGGGAAGCGAGAAACCGGTGCTCAAGCGCCGCCAGAGGGCGGGAAACGCAGCCGATAACCCGGAAGATCGACCCGCACCTCGACGCTGACGCGCGGTTGCGACATCGCCGCCGTGTGATGGGTCGCGTGCATCGTGAAATTGGTGAACGCGAGCACGTCTCCGACTTCGAATTCTGGAACCCAGACGCGCGAGACAAGCCCCGACTCCGCGAGCGGCGCCGCTTCTAACTTGGCGCAGCGAAAATGGTGCATCAGTCCGATATCGGCCGGGCGACGGGAATAGCCCATTTGCTTGTGTTCGAGGTATTTTCTTGTTTCATCTACCCCTAGCGGAATGACCTCTAAGCCTGGTGCATCAACACCGCAGGGATCCAGCGGCGTCCAAAAATTGACGCTTAAGCAGTGATCGTAAAAAACCTGAGCATCAATGTGGAACTCAATCGGCCGGTCGAAAAGCGGGCGAATGTCCGCATCGGATACCCGCCGGCAGTTGCACACCTGTGACTCAGCGACCGCCGATTCCGGGAAAGCCTGCTCTGCGAGGGCCCAAAGCCCCGATTTTCGGATAATCTCGTAATAGGACCTGCCCGTCGCCAGTTTGAAGGTCCGATCGAAGATGTGGCTGCGCTTGATCTGCTCCCACAGGTCGCGCTCGCCGGGGTCGTTACTTTCCAGGTGCCGTTCGAACTCCCCCGCTGGCGTCGCAGCGTAATCATTGAACAAAGCATCCAGCGCCGCTTTGATCTCAAGCAAAGTTTCCTTGTCCGCCGCCTTGCGGAGCATCACCGCGCCTCGCCGCAGAATCGCTTCGCGGAAGGCTTCCGGCCTTATTCCCGCATAATCCCAATCGGGTACCGGCCCGTCGGAATAACTTGTCCAGATTGGCGGCCCATCCTGCGCAGCCCTTCGACGGCCCCATATCGATAACATGGCGTTCTCCTTCCGCCGACGTGTAACGCCCTTATCGCCGCCTACTCACAAGGCCCGCCAATGGACCGACCCGTTTCTCGGGAGGCTTTACAATCGGCGCGACAATCGGCGCGGCAATCGGCGCGACGGCATTGAACTCGGAGTCGATCAGCATGTGTCCGCCCAGCACATCGGGCACAAAAGCAGGAATATTGGACCGTAGCAAATGCGGGCGGGAAGACTTCTGCATTACTGCTAGATGGTGTGAAAAAAACTCCCAATCCTCGGCCGAGCGGTAATCTTGTTGGATAGGATAAAAATTAGTGGTTGAGTTTGCCCCCTTCTCGGCAAAAATTACACACGCCATTATACAATTGGAAACGAAACGCCCCATGCGCCTCCGTTCCTTCTGGAGCCAATCGATGTCCAACCAATACGAATTCCACCCCTCGACCTTGTCCCTCTCAGACTGTCCGAATGCCAAAACGTAGGCCTTGCAATCTAGAAAGCCATTCGCGATGAAATAATCCAAATACCAGTTGGGCGGCATGATGCAATATGGGGTACCATAGCAACTGAATGCATTCAACATCAGAATTCGTCCGTATGGTTTAAGCAAGTCACAATAATTTTTTAAGGTACAGGCAGGATCAAAAGTGTTATCTAAGGTGGATCCATCAACGATAAAATCGGCGATGGCATGAAGATTAGACGGAAGTGGTAGACTTAAATCATGGATGATTTCAGCTTCCTCGTAATCGCTTCGATCCAACGCACGAATTGTCGTCGCGCCGAGCAATTTAAACAAAGAACGATCGCTGATAAATTTCTTTTCTTCAAAACCAGGTAGACGATCAACCGTAGAATTGTCTATTTCTATGTTATTGAGATCCAATACAGAGGTATCAATCCCTTGTTGGGTAAGAATCTCCAGTATTTCTTCAGGTGAATGATATACGGTTTGGCGGCCAATCGTGACCACGTCCCCGCTCACCGGCCGGTAGCGATGCTCGCGAATAAGCGGTTCGATTACGTGTATGCCCAGACCCAAAACCCCCTCCCACAATCGACCGACCATGACGGCCTCAACCTAGCATGGCAAGGCACGTCGACAGCAACCGTCGGTTCTCATGGCGAGGCCGACTGACATTCGGTAGCATCCTCGGGATCGCCGGTCAGATCGTGCTCAAATCCGGCGCGTCCGGTGCGGCGAGCCTGACGGCGCAATTGTTTAGCCCCCTAACCTGGGGCGGTCTCGTCATCTATGGGTTTGCCGCCATCGCCTATGTGGTGGCGCTCAACAAAATCCCGGTATCGATCGCCTTTCCTTCGGTGGCGGCGAGCTACGCCATCGTCGCGGTGCTCGCCCATCTCCTGTGGAACGAGCCCCTCGGCTGGCCGCAATGGGGCGGCATTGCGCTGATCGGCGCCGGGATCGTGCTGATCCACCACGCCTGAGCGGCTACAGAAAAAACCGCCTTACCTCGGCGATCACCCGGTCGACCGCCTCGTTCACGAGTTGCGGATAGACCGGCAGGCTCAGTATCTCGCGCGCGACGTTCCGGCTGGCGCACAAGCCCGACGGGCCGGCGGCGATGCGGCCGCGATAGGCCGGGTGCAGATGCACCGGCAGCGGGTAGTGGATGCCGGTACCGATCCCGGCTTGCCGCAGATGCTCGCGCAACCCGTCGCGGTTGGGGGTGCGCACCACGTATTGATGGTAGACATGCGTCGTCGCGTTGCGCCGCGGCGGCAGCTTGAGCGGCAGCCCATCGAAACCGGAATCGTAGCGCGCCGCGATCGCCTGCCGGCGCGCATTATTCTCGGCCAATACGTCGAGCTTGATGTTGAGGATCGCCGCCTGCACGGGATCGAGCCTCGTATTGATCCCGGGCACCGCGCTGATATAGCGGTCGCGCCAGCCATACTCGCGGATTTCGCGCGCGGCGATGGCGAGCGCGCTGTCATTGGTCACCAGCGCCCCGGCATCGCCGAGCGCCCCCAGATTCTTGGTCGGGTAAAAGCTGAAACAGCCAAAATCGCCGATCGAGCCCGTGACCTGACCGCGATAAAGCGCGCCATGGCTCTGCGCGCAATCCTCGATCAGGCGCAGCCCGTGCTTGCGTGCAAGTCCGGCGATCTCGTCGAGCGCCGCCGGCTCGCCGTAGAGATGCACCGGCAGCACCGCCGCGGGCCTTCCCGGAGGCGGCGATTTCAGGGCGCGCTCAAGCTCGTCCGGGTCCATGTTGAACCCGTCTCTCTCGATATCGATCAGCACCGGCGTCGCGCCGGCGCGCTCGATCGCCGCCACGGTCGCGACCGCGGTATGCGAGACGGTAAAAACCAGATCGCCCCGGCCGATGCCGCAGGCGCGCACCGCCAGCTCCAGCGCGTCGGTGCCGTTGCCGCAGCCAATCCCGTGCGCGACCCCGATCAGCGCCGCGAAGCGGTTCTCGAAGGTCTCGGCCTCGCGGCCGAGAATGTACTGGCCGCTGTCGAGCACGCGGGCGATCGCGGCGTTGATCGCCGCCCGGTGTTCGAGATAGCCGGCGCGCGGGTCGGCTTGCGGGATCGGTGCCGGAGAGTCGCTCATCTTCCTCTCAGAGATAGGCCGCGAGATGGCGGCGATAGTAATCGAGTGACAACGCCAGCCCTTCGGCGAGCGAGGTGCGCGGCGTCCAATCGGCGAGCGCACGGAATTGGCGGTCGTCGGTGACAAAATCGCCGATATCGATCTTCTTGCGCTCGGGCGGGAATTCCTTGACCTCGTAGCGCCCGCCGCCATTGGCGGCGATCAGCGCTCCGGCGATTTCGGCGAGGCTGTAGGGCGCGTCGCCGCCGACATTGAGCGCCTTGCCGGCGCTATCGGGCGTCACGACGGCGGCGAGAAATGCCTCCGCGGCGTCCTCGACAAACGCCATGTCGCGGCGCTGGTCGCCGCCCCAGACTTCGAACGCCCGGTCTTCCAGCACCATGCGCAGCCAGATGCCGAGAAAGTTCTGCTTGGCGTCCTTGATCCGCATCCCGGGGCCGTAAACATTGGTGAGGCGCAGCGAGCGGGTCTTGAGCCCGTAAACATCGTGATACAGCAGATGATAGGCCTCGCCGGCGGTCTTGTTGACCGCATTGACGTCGGTCGCGCGCAACGGGTGCGCCTCGTCGACCGGGATGTAGCGTGGCCGGCCATAGATCTGCCGGGTCCCGGCATGGACGACGGCAATCTCCGGCGCCACCGCGCGGCAGGCCTCGAGCAGTTGAAGCTGCGCGGTCGTGTTGACCTCGAGGTCGTGCAGCGGCGCGTTCATCGAATCTATGTGGCTGGTCTGCGCCGCCAGGTCGAAGAGAAAATCCCGCCCCTCAAGCAGCCGCCGCATCCCCGCCGTGTCACGAATATCGACCGCCTCGACCCGCACCCGATCGCGAATAGCGGCGATGTTGGCCGGGTTGGCGCCACCCTCGGGCACCATGCTGTCGACCAGCAGCACGTCGGCGCCGAGATCGACCAGCCGGCGCGCCAGCGCCGAGCCGATCAGCCCCACCCCGCCGGTGATCATCGCCCGCGTCCCGCGAAAGGCGGCGAAATGCGAATCTGTGCTGGAAGTCACCCCGTGAACGTCCGTCCAAATCGTTCCGTCGAGCCCCGCTTACGATACCGTATAGTTGCTTGAGTGACGCTTTCCCGCTTGGACAAGCGGCACTATCCCAACAGGATCCGACCAGAGCTCGGCAATGTCGCCTTCACAGTACCACCCGGTAAAAATCATGCGCTACGGCCCGCCCGCCAAATCCCTCCTTCTGGATGACAAGCCCGCTGTTAAGATATCGTCCCTGCCGCTCCGTAGAGTTGCCGAAATCAAACCAGCGCTTATGGGCGAAGACAACATCGAGCAGATGAAAAAATAGGCCATCGAGGCACCCCAACGCGAGCCCCTCAGCTGATGCGGCTGCATATTGCAGATGGGCTACCGTTTCTGTTTCGTAGATCACCAATCCACCCAAAAGCCGGCGATCGCAGGTTGCCGTGAACAGCCGGATATTTTTGGGGAACCGGCTGTGTAGCAACCGGATTTCGTCAACTTCGTGAACCGGTCTGACACCGTACCGGTCCTCCAAATGCGTCGTCAGCAAGCGCCAATAGGATGCCCATTCCGCAGACTCACCAAATACCACACCAGCCCGGTCAGCCTTCGCCGCGCCGCGCCGGCGGCGGAGTTGCGTCGGCAGGCGCCGCCCCATATCGATGGTACTCAGCAAATCCCGACGATAAAGCTGGGCGTCAGCGCGGAAAAGGGCATAGCGGTCCTCTTCCGCCGGCTGCCGATGATAGATGTGAGGAATTGTCTTGTAAGTTATCGTACTGATGCCCAGGCGCTGCAAGAAGGCGCAACACCCGGAAAAGACTTCGAGCATCACCGGCATCGTCATCCGATCGGACGTAATGAAGCCGCCGTAAGTCAAACCATCATGGCTGTGCAGGACGTCGCCGTCGTTATGTGCCGGCAACAGCGCGATCAACTCGCTGCCGTTGTGGACGACTAGCGAGAAATCGGAAAAACGATCGGCGTGGTAGTCCATATAGGCCCGATCGAAAAGAAAGGTGCCGTTCTTGCTCGTCGCAACAAAGGCATTCCAAATCTCGATATCGGCTCGATCGTAACGCCGAACTACTACCGCCGCTGTCGTGCGAGCACCCGTCGGGTTTCGCGTGTCATCAAGGATTTCTCGGTCGTACATGCCAGCTTTGTAGCCTAGGTGGCGACGGCTCCACCAGCGTTTTACCCAGGGGTGCGGCGCGCTTCGTCCAATTCCCGTCTTGTCCTGACCAGCTTTTTTGCCATTTCGACGGTCTGCACTGTTAGCAGCGGCGATATGCGGCGCGCCAGCTCCGAGTACCGCTCGGGCATTTCGATAAGGACGCGGGAGAGCTCCTCCTGCATGAACAGTGAATGGGCCAGGTGGATATAAAAGTCGTGTTCCTGAATGACCAGCGCCGCTGTACCACGCGATCGCTCAGCCGCCAGGCTCAACGAAGTGTTGCCTGAGTGAACCCGGTATTTGAACAACGGTCTGTCAATAAAGCGCGCGCCGTTGAGTAGGTACGCGTAGAAGGGCAGCATGATGTCGCCGGCTTCGAGATAGGCGGGGGGCCAACCGAAGGTCGTGTACAGGTCTCGCTCGAGACCCAACGCCGGACCGAAGCAGCAAGCATTTGCCCCATCTCTCGCCAAGGTTTCGAAACTATCGTCGGCGCGGCCCAACGGATCGCGGAAGGTTCGATCCAGTACATTAGAGTCTTCGTCGATATAGATTGCGTTGGCAGCGATCAGCGATACACGCTCTTCAAGCCAGGTTCTCGCGAACTCCGCGACCATATCGGGAAGCCAGATGTCGTCGCCGCAGCCAATCATAATGAAATCACCGCGCGTCATCGCGAACCCGATCCTGCACACGCCACGTGCCGTCAGATTGGTCTGATTGCGGACGAAACGGATGTCGTGACGAGTCGGGTGAGCCGCGAGAGTGTCCTCGATGACAGCTGCTGTCCGATCTGGCGAGCAGTCGTCGACGATCAGCATCTCGATTGGGCGATAAGTTTGCGCGAGCAAACCCTCGACGGCTTCGCCGACAAACCGCTCCTGATTGTAGCACGCAAGGATGACCGAGATAAGCGGCGCTCTCTCCAACGGTAGCTCGTTCATGCGCCGCTCACCTCAGAGAAATGTTTCGTCAACCACCGCCTCCGGCACGTTGTTGACCGCGGCGAATACCCGCCACAAATATTCTCCGAGCACACCGAGCATGAATAAGATCAATCCCGAAAAGAAACTGATCAATGCGACGAGCGTCGCGAATCCGCGGATGTCGAAGCTACCGAGCAAAGCGGCGATAATAATATGCGTTCCGTAGATGAAGCTCAGAATTGCCACCACGATACCGAAAACCGACATGATACGGATTGGCGTCGCGGAGAACCCGCTGATCGAGTCGATCAGGAATTTCGCACGCTTACGCAGCGTAAAGCGAGATATGCCGTGTTCGCGCTTGCGGCGGACGTAATAGAGGATCACGGGGTTGAAGCCGAGCCAGAAGGCATAAAGGGCGACATTGGTGTGTTTGGTGCTGTTGACGAGATGCGTGAGCATGCTCTTGTCCATCAGCATCAGATCGTAACCGCCGGCGGGGTAGCCCGGCGCCACCATCCAGTCGATAAGCCGATAGTAAAGCCGGGACAGCAGACGAGACGGCCACGGATCCTCGCGGGCGGCGCGCACAGATACGACAAATTTATGGCCAGCCAGCCAGTGTTCGGCCATCTGGAGAATCTGCTGCGGCGGATCCTGCAAATCCGCCGCAAGGATGCCGAAGACATCGCCAGTGACGAAACCGAACCCAGTTTTCGATGCTGCAATGGAACCGAAGTTTCGCGACAGGCTAATGACCTTGGTCGCGGGCCGATGCTCCTTGATCTTCAGCAATTCCCGTAGAGAGCCGTCGCCCGATCCATCGTTAACGAAAATCAATTCGAGATCGAGGTTGCGTTTGTTTAGCTCCTCTTCGACCGCGCTGAGTTCGACGGATAAGGGCGGCAGCGACTCCGCGTTGAAATAAACCGGGATCACCAACGAGAGACGCTTATTTGGCATGGCACCGATCTGGTTTGGCGACGGCGACGCCCACACCCGTGCGGCCGTATCCGTTGCCATTGTAGAACATGAGCCATTCGTCCGGCGTGGGCACGATCGCAGCGTAACAGACCATTTCGCTGTCCCAGCCAGTTTCCGACTGTGCGATGCCGGTCTCGTCGTCATCCCGGGTCCAGACCAGCCCATCCGTGGATGTGGCGTAACCCAGGTGATAGCCTTCACGCTCGCGAATCGAAAACCACATGCGATATCCCGAGGCATGACGCTGGACGAAGGGCCTGCCAAAGCCGATCTCCAGGGGGGCCCGCGGCGTCAAACACTCCACGCTTGAGTTTCGCCAGTCGATGCCATCCACCGACTCGGTGTGACGCAGGCTGTAGCGTGGCAGCATTTTGCCGTTTTCGTCCTCGGTCCACGCGCCGCCGCCGATGTACCACATCCGCCATCTGCCATTGTCGTAGGTGACCCATGGCGCCGCGCGAAAGAATACCTCGCCAGGTATGCGATCGAGCGCCGGAACGTCTGAAATCCGCTTGAACGAGGCGCCGCCGTCGTCGCTTACCGCAACGGAGGAAAAGATCGTGTAGGGAATTTTTCTGTGGAGTTGGAAGCCTGAATAATAAAGCCGGATCTGAGTCCCAGCCCTGACAGCGCAAAGAGGAACAACCCCGCTGTCGTCAAACGTTCCGGGCGCTCCGATATCGAGAACCGGATGCTGCGCCACCGCGGTCGGCCGGGTCGGATTGGAAAGCTCTACGTCGACATACCCGATCCGGCCAACCGAATGTTCGTCGAGGTGGGCGACGTAGAGGCGGACGACGTTGTCCGAAACCGCCAACGGGGTCGGGCTCATCGCGTGCGAATGAGCCCAGGCCTGGCTGCCATCCGGCGTGTACAGCGGCCCGAGCTTTCGCCAACGCATCGTCATTTCAAAACTTTGAAAAAGCGAGGCGCGCTGACCTTGGCAACCGTCGCTTCAAGTGCACGAAGGATCTCGCCTTCGTTCGTATTTTTTGCGATCGCCACGCCGGGGCCGATCCAGCAATCCTTCGCAACCACAATGTTGTTGCCGATCCCTACATTGACCCCGAGAAAGCAGTTGTCCCCGATCTCGCAGAAGCCGGAAATCACGACGTGCGAGGAGACGAACACGTTATTACCGATTCGAGAATGGTGGCCAATATGGTTGCCGCTCCATAGCACGACGTTGTCGCCAACGGTTACGAACGGTTGAACGACATTATTCTCGAAAATGAAGACGTGCTCGCCGAACCGCACGTTCGGCCAGACGAACGCGTGCGGACTGATATAGCTGGCAAGCCGGTAGCCGGCCGATTTTGCGCCCTGCATCAGCCGGGTCCGCAGCCGATTGAGCTTGGTATAAACGATTGCCACGTAAACGTCATGAGCTGCGCACGGATGGGTCTGCGCCAGCGCCTCCAGCGCGACCACTGGGCGTCCCAACAATTCGGTGCGCGTGAGATAAGACGCTTCGACTGCGAAAGCAACGACCTCATAGGGTGAGTCGGCGGCAAAATACTCGCAGGCCACCTCGGCAAAAGCGCTGTCGCCGATAATAACAAGCTTCCGTTTCTTTCCAGCCGCCATACTTACGGTCTCCGGATCAGAATGTCCTCGCGCCGATTGGCCATCGGAAGGCCTGGATCCTGCGGAACGACATAAGCGTCGGCGCCCGCTGCCCGCGCCCGCGATAGCAATCCAATGATGACTGAATCGTCGAGCTTGCCGCGAAGAGGACCGTCCTCCCGCGCGGGCGGCGGCGAGTCATCGCCGGTGAATTGACGATGGAACGCGATGCCGGCCTCGCTCGCAAAGAACCGGGTCCGTTTGGATGCGTTGGGGACGTCTCCTATTAGCATTTCGCCACCGGGGCCCAGAAGCCCGAGCGCTGCATCGACAAAGTCAAACACGTTCGCATCGACGAAAACGTAATGCATCACCGAATAGCACAGTGCGACGCCGACCCGTCCCCTAAGGTCGGCTAGCTCCTGGTGGCATTTCGGGAACAGGCCTGGCCGCTTGTCGATAAACGGCGCATCGGGAAGCTGTGCCAGCATCTCGGCCGAATCGATCAGACAAAGCCGATGGCCCTGTGCCTCGCACAACTCGATCAGCATCCTCGGCAGGTCGCTGCACCCGGGTCCGATATCGAGGACCGTCAATCCCCGCTGGTTGAGGCGTGGCAATTTGCGGCGAATGTCGCTGAAAATCTTCTCTTCGAAGCCGGCGCGGTAGGAATCGGGAAAACCGATCTTTTCATATTTGCTCAACGTCGGGTCATCTGCGAGTTTGGCGAAGCCCGCGAAATCCAGTGCATTCCAGTCGATTTCCTTGCCGCTCATCGTCAGATCACGCTCATCAGACCCACCGCAGCTTGCACTGCAGGCGGCGGCGATTCAATCACCGGCCCCTGTCCTAGCGACTAGAGGAGAGAGCGTCGCCATGCGACCCTCGACGAACTGCGCCGCATCTCCATCGGCCGATCGAGCAGAGCATGGGTCAACAGCGAAAGATCCGCGGTCAGAGCAAAGGCCAACGTCTGCCGGCAACAGGCCACCACTACTAGTGGCCGCGAGCGCAAGACGAGGCGCGCCCGGCGAGAGACTAGGATGAAACCGCATAGCTATCATACCGCCCTGGAAACGCCAACTTGGCAAGATTGAAATTCTCCGTCAGATGAGTGGCGGTCGGTGCTTCGCCGACCGATAGGATCCAGGCGCCGCTGGCATATCGCCCCGACAAACCTGCTATACCTCAGGGTCTCAAAGTGAGACTGTCACGGACAGGAGCGGCCCCGATTCCAGAGATCCATTCACTCGAGTCGACTGTCGTGGCCGCCGGCCCGCTGGTCGCAATGCGTGGCTGGCGAAATTGAAAAGCGAATTTGTAAACCGGCTTCGCGGTCAGTTCGCCGGTTTCGCGGCGGTTGGCGTTGTCAACACGGTCATGACGTTCGTGTTGTACCAGGTGCTCTATCTTTGGGTTCCGTATTGGTTGGCCTACACGGCGGTTTTTGTTGCCGCTTTTTTCTTCACGCTGGTGGCCAATACGAGCTTTGTATTCCACACACGGATTAGCGCCAGGTCGACCTTTTATTTCCTGACGGTTTACATACTGAACTACCTCGCCGGGCTGGCGATCATGTCAGCATTAATCGAATGGCTGCACGTCCCGGGGCGGGTGTCCCCCATCGGGGCCTTTGGATTCCTGGTCGTCTTCAATTTTCTCGGAACCCGCCTCGCGATCGGAACCTGCCGCTAGAAATGCTAAGACATGAGCCGGATACTCATTTACACGGTAGCGCGTCCCGTGGTGGCGACTTTCTATTCTCACTGACGCGCACGGCATCATGTTGAAATCGTTGCAGCCGAAATTGTCTTGTCCGACCTGCTGCCAGTCCGACGCGGGGCTCGCCCTCGATGTGTTCAATGACGGCGTCGACGGGCATGTGTGCGACGGCGTTCTTGTGTGCGAGCGATGTGGGGTTTGGTACCCGATCGAAAATTATGTGCTCGAGCTAGTGCCGCCCGCGCTCCTCGATCCCGCCGAGGCTGGAGCATTCGCCAAGAGGTTCGAGCGCCAGTTCAACGCCATCGGGATCAGATGGTCGGTGCGGCACGATACCGAGGGTCCCGCGGATAATGCCTTTGACGAGCAGATCAAACAGCGCTTCCACTTCGATCATTATGCCGAGGGGGCGCACGCGGGGTTCTCGGATTATACCGAATCGCCATTCATTCGAGCCGCGGGCCATCGCTATATGCGGCTCTGGATGACCGCATTAGGTCCGAGCGGCCAATGGGTTCTCGATGTCGGTTGCGGCACAGGGATTTGCAGTTTCCCGATTGCCGAGCGCCACACGGTTATTGGCTTTGACATTTCCAAGAGGACCATCGAGAAGGTCGTTGGAAAGGCCCTTGCCCAAAACCAGATGGCGCAAACCACGTTCTTCGTGGGCGACGCCGGCCACCTCGCCTTCAGGCCGGGAACGTTCGATCACGTGCAGACGTTCGGCTCGCTGCACCATTTGCCCGACCCGCGCCGGGCGGTACAGCAAATCCAGCAAATCCTGGTCCCAGGCGGTACGCATTTCGCGGTAGAAAACAACCAGACAATCTTCCGAGGCATCTTCGACCTGATGATGAAGATTTACCCGCTGTGGATCGAAGAGGCCGGCGCCGAGCCATTGATCAGCCAGGCCATGGTCGACGAATGGTGTCGCGGACTACCGGTTGCGATCGAGAGCCAGACGAGCATCTTCTTGCCGCCGCATCTCTTCAACCTGCTCGGCGTCGACTTGGCGCGCAGCGCCGTCGATTTGTCGGATCGGTTTTTCTCGCTGATCCCCGGAATTCGGGCCCAAGGCGGCCAGCTCGTTTTCGAAATCAGGAAGCTGGGACAGGCTTGAAGGATGAGCCGCTATCTGTGGGCGGCTGCGTTGGCCGTCTATCTCCTTCTCTGTGTCTTTTTCGGCGAGCGGCTGCCGTACAATGGCGGGCTCGGCTTCGACGGCTATTTCTACGGGACGCTGGCGCAGAATGTCCCTGACGTGCTGGGCCGCGGCGTTCCCGACTACTACCTCGATCGCATTCTCCCCAGCCTGATCGTATGGCTGTCGGCGAAGGCATTGGGCACTTCGCTGACCACCGCCGGACAGACCGTCGCGGCGTTTCACATTTATAATTCGCTGCTCCTGACCGGCGCCGCGGTTTTATGGGTGCGGTTGTCCTACAGGCTGGAACTCAGCATCGAGGTCGCTATCATCGGCGCGGCAGCGCTATTCGTTAACTGGACTGTTCTCAAGCAATACCAGTATTTTGTTGTGCAGACCGATGCCACCGCGCTTGCCGCCGGCGTACTCGCGAGCGTCTGTGTGATCGAGCGCCGCTATGTGCTGTTGGCATTCGTCGCGGTGCTGGCTTCGTTCGCGTTCAAGGCGATAATGCCCTTGATCGCGCCACTGATCCTTTTTTCTATGCCGGCACCGGAGCGAGGACGATCGTCGTGGCTTAAAGCATGGTGTCCAGCCGTTGCCACGGCGTTAGCATTGGCGATCCTGCTTTATGCGATATTTTGGCAGCATTTCCAACCCGGCGCCGGCGCAGCACCAGTTAGTTTCCAGGCACTGCCGCTCAGCATTCTCATTACGGCCGTGTATGTTTATTACACTGCTCAAAGCGTTGATATCGCGCGAATCCTCGCACCCGGTCGGTTAAGAGGTCTCAAGACAATCGGTGCCTTCATACTATTGTGGGGCATTCGGACGGTGACGCTGGTTGCGATGGCCAGGGTCTATGGAAATGACATTGAAATCATGGATATACGAACTTTTTTTATCGCGGAGGTGACGCTCTCGGTGGCCAAACCAGCGGTCTTTCTAATTGCGCATGTGGTGGCGTTCGGGCCAGCATTTATAATCTTTTTGTGGTATCTGAAGCGCGTAGCGAATGCTGCTGCGCTACATTCGGTGGGAGCTGTGCTGTTTCTGGCGGCGGCACTAACCCTGAGTCTGAATCCCGAAACCCGACAAATGACGTTCGCGTATCCGTTGGTCGTGACCTTTCTCTGCGTCAGCCTGCAGGGTCTCGGCATCAGCCGAACATTCGCCATTGCCTTCGTCGGGTGCTCGGTGCTGCTCTCGCGCTGTTACCTACCGCTTAATGCGCTAGGAATGACCGCGGTCGGTCCCGGGCCACTGACCAATATTGGAGACCTGCTGCAGTTTCCCTGGCAGTGGGTATTCATGAGTATTGGCCCGTGGATGGGGTGGATCGGCTACGCCACAAACCTTGCGATGATCGGGCTCGTCGCAATTGTCTTGTACGTTTTTCGCCCACTGGCCGCGATAGGAGATAGTAGTCATCCGCTCGCCCCGAATTTCCACCCTTGGCGATCATTTTTGGTTAACCGTCGTTAGGGACTTCCTGCGCCGCCACGTCTACTAGCCAAATAATATTTTACAAAAAATAGCATGCGCAGCAGTCTAATTGTTAAATATTCGAGAGTCATATCCTATTTGAAATAAATATTTATTTAGCCACATGCTTGGGCTAACGCCGGTTCATCGGTATTATACCTATAGCGCATGGACAAATCTCAATTTTCTTGCAGCAGACCCTGTTCCAGCGGCGCGAACGGAGGCTTCGCCATGCGTGCCCGCGCTGTCTCAAGAGGCGCGCTCACCAAACGAGGGGGAGTACTTCCGCGAATTTTGGACCGCTCAGTCTTGAATCCAAACCTTTGTCGCCACTCGGTGATATTCAAGCCAATCAGATCCTCGGTGCTCGCCCGACGCGGTCTTCGTTCGCTGGTTTGTTTTGGCGAGACGCCCTCTGACAAACCAGGCCGCTATTCGATGACGATGTACGTCCGTGCGGGCAAATAGCGGGATCGTCGAAGCGGATGAGATCGCAGGCCAAGAACCTCTCGCAACGCCTCTGTTTCGCCGGGATAGTCTGGGTCATTGAGTTCGTCGAAAGCGAGGATGCTACCCTTCACCAGTCGATCTTTGATTGAGTTAAGCGCTAGCTTTGTCGGGCGATAAAGAGCCAAGTCAAAGAATGCTAGCGCGACAATCGCTTCAGGTCGCATCTGAAAATAAGCGGGTGCGGTTTCGGCTACATCCCCGGATACCAACTCGAATTTTTTGATATGAGATAGGACATTTTCGTTCTCGTGATATTGCAGGAGCTGCGCCAAATAGTCCTCATAATTGGCAGATACGGTATAGCCACCAGTCTTGATGGTATCCGATGGGCGGTCTCGGTCGGACGGCTCGGGGTAGCCTCTGAACGTATCAAAACCGATAACCCTTCGCGCCGAATATGGCTCGTAGACGGCCCGTAGGTTCAAGAATGTGACAAGCGACTGTCCCCACCATGTCCCGAACTCGATGATATCTCCGGGAACCGTCAGGATCAGTTTATAGAGTTCATCGAG
>Ga0206847_10144_pt2 | contig 23474 bp, 18 predicted proteins | sample Alteio_BWOrgCont_17_FD_152880 | JGI IMG/M metagenome (GOLD analysis project Ga0206847, IMG submission 152880) | Enriched cells from forest soil in Barre Woods Harvard Forest LTER site, Petersham, Massachusetts, United States -... | ecosystem: Environmental > Terrestrial > Soil > Temperate forest >... | reverse complement strand
AGAGTATCGTGTCAGGCACAATCAAGCATTTCGACTCGCGGCACGGAAGGCACAATCGCGCATTTGCATCATGGAGGTTATTTCCTGCCGTTGCGAAGAAACACTATCAGGAGTCGTCAAGCCGACTCACCACCTGCTTACGCTCGGCGCGGGCAGTTTGTGCAAGTCTTCCGCAGTCGTCAGGCGGCTTATGGAAGTTATTTCGAAGTCCATAGGAACGCGGAGCATGACCGTTCTGCCTCCGATTTGGATGGTGATGTCGCGATTGTTGTCCACGATCCGCCGCATTGCCGCCGTGACTTGCTGCAAGCTGGCCGGGGTCTCAAGAACGGCCAGCACAGTGGAATCGCTCCAGTGATAAATGGCGTCGTCGCTGCGAAGGCTGTGCGTAAGGAAAGCTGCGATGGCCATCAGGCTGTCCTCCACAGCATCCAGGCCAAAGCGGTCGCAGATTATGTTCAGGCAATTGAGCTGAAAAAGGACAACGTAACCGGCCAGATCTCCATCGATGATCTTACTGACATGCTTGAACGCAGCGCCGCCGCCGCGCAATCCTGACGAATTGTGATTTGTGGTGGAACGGTCTGCACGCGCCAATTGCGAAGCGTTAAGTTGCTTGGGATCGGATATGTCGACGCGGAGGAAATTGGCCAATTCGACGATAAATCCATGGATCTCCTCGCCAGTCAGCAGGCTTGCTACTCTCAGTGGAGCCGCGCCGCCTGACGAAGGATCGATGCCCGTCTTGACCAGCAGATCTGCCAGCAACTTTGACACCAGCGTCCGCCAACCAGACAGCCGGTTCCGAATTGCCTCGTCAGACAGCTTCCGATATTGCTCAAACTCGTGAAGGACGCTCCGAGTCAGCATTAATTTCTCATCGTCAGGCAAGCCGTCCCGCATCTGTATGGCCAGGCGACTTACCGTTTCCCGGAAGCCGTTGAATGCGAAGGAATCAATCTCGAGCATGCTCGCAGCCGTCCCTTCGACCAGGGGAATGAGGCTCCGCATCGTGAGTGCATTTGGCGGCTCGGAATGTTCCTTTGAGCCTCTTCCGCCTCGCTGCGCGATCTCATTTAGCTTCATCGAGGGCTCTCCTGCACCCGTCTCATCGGCTGCGCGCGTCGTCTCAACAGACCTTTGGCCTATGCCAACATGCCTCGAAGCTCATGGTTCCACCCGAGTCCCGATTCGGCACATGCGGAAGAGCGCTCTCCAATAATTTTTCCTCTAACGAGTCCCGTCACGTAAAGCGGAATGAGCAAATCTCGTTCATAGCAGCGAGCCCCATCGACTTTGCAAGAGGAACTACACTAGAGAAATGTTGGAATACGAGGTATCACCAGTTGAGGCCCAGACACTTTTGGGCGAAGGCAAAGCACGCTTGATTGACGTTCGCGAGCCATGGGAATTCGCTACCGCGCACATTGACGGCAGCATACTTATTCCCATGGGCGACGTCCCCGCACGCGCTCATCAGGAGCTCGACCCCGACGAGCGTCTCATCGTGCTATGCCATCACGGCATGAGGTCAATGAATGTCACAGTCTGGCTGCGCAACCAGGGCTTTGAGCAGGTCCAGTCCCTGCGCGGTGGCATTGATGCCTGGTCGGCTGAAGTCGACCCGTCAGTGCAAAGGTACTGAAGCGGCACAGCGATCGCGCCGTATTCAACGACGTGTCGGTTCCTCAGGCGGCGCGTAATAACCTGGGAGCACATATACCTTGAATTTCATGAACTGTGGCGGCAGCTTCACTTCCAGACTGCGAAGCTGCCCATCTCTGTTTGGATTACTCGTGATGTAGGTCAGCACATATTGGCGACGGAGAATGGCGGCGAGCCTGGTCGCGGCAGCGGTAACATCGAGATCCGCAAACGGACCGCTTGAAAAGTCCTTACCTTTGCTTGGAACGGCTGCCGTACTCTTCTCATCGCTTTCTGGGACGGGGGTGCTCTTGTCCCGGCCCGGAATGACAGCGAGGCCTCCACCACCGGTTGCGAGCGAGGTCATGACATGCGCCTCCCGTTCGCGCTCCGTATCTCTGGGGTCCGCGATATCCAGTGTGAAGAGTTGCGGCGCGTCGGGCCATTGAAAGGCGCGCACGGCGTCTTCCATCGAATGCATGGAGGAATTCTCTCCTCCATCGCTGAGCAGCACCAGGGCGCGCCTCTCATTGTGTGCATTGGCAGCGATATACACTTCGGTGTCGATGAGTGCGTCGTAGATTGACGTGCCGCCTGTCATATCTGAGCGTTCAATCGATGCGAAATCTACTTCGGTTGCCGGGACAAATTTCAGGTCGATATTTGCTTTGTTGGCGAACCACGCGGCCATGACTTCGCTACCTTCCGGCAAGCCCTTGACGATAGTCATAGCCGCGGCCTCGAACTTTTCGCGGTCGGGCTGCGTCGATCCCGAACCGTCGATGAGAAGGCCGAGCGAAATCGGAGAGTCCATTGCAGAGACAGCGCGGATTTGCTGTTCAACGCCGTTCTCGAAAACCTGAAAGTCGGGAATATAAAGCTTGCTGTTCGTCCTCAGAGAATCATTCAGCAAAATCAGCTTCAGTTTCACTTCGGGCCAGGAGTTGCTCGATTCTGGCCATGGGCTGACCGGCTCGACTGGCGTATTTCTCATTTGGTAGCGATGGTTCTGGCTGACCGCCGGGTGCAGGCTGATCAAGGCTAACGACAGGGTAACGACAAGCGCTCGCATAACGCGTCCCCCTTTTCAGGCCACGGATTCAATTTCGACGTATTGAGTCCAGCACGAGATTCCTAAAGCCGAATCGAAGCAGAGACCGATTTGACGATTCAGTTTACGGCAAAGCTGGCGATTGAAGCCGTCAGCCGCTTCGGCGCGTGTTACGGAATTGATCTGGAAAAGATTGTTTCGCCGGTTAGACGCAGGGTTCTGCCAAAGGTTTGTGGATTTTTCATTATGCTTTTTGGCGCGGCGGTGTGAGACCCTGCGTGGCGCGTCACTAATGCCCGAAAGAATAGGTGACCTGGAAAAGGCCGTTATCGATCCCGGGGTTAGCATATGCTGTCCCGTGATTCGAGATGTGGTGAAAGCGGTATTCAGCTCTTACCGACTGGTTTTTGCTGCGATAAAGCTCGACGCCCGCCCCAACATCGAAGGTGAAGTTGAATGAGCCTGCTTCAAGCACCGGAATTGGCTGCGTGGAATACATATAGCCCCCATGGCCGATAAAAAATGGCTGCGTCTTCAGCCTCGGCAAAAAATTCCATTGAAATCCAATCGGAGATATTGCTTCTCCAATCGTCCACTTGCGTCCGATGCAGGAGTAAGTCTGGGTGCCGCTGTAAGTCGTCGAGCCTCCACCAGGATCAGGCAGGACGTACTTGTAAGAGGTCGATCCCAGGTCGCAGGATAAAATCTGGCCGACCGGCTGCGGCGGATATGTCTTGACGACGGGCTCCGTCTGCGTATCCACTTCCTGGCCGAGCAGGTCGCTCTCCAGAGCCACGGGCAAAATCTCCCCGTTGTATTGCCAATTGACAACCCGATTTACGTATAAGCGACGCCCGTAAGAAGCGCCAATATTCAGCAGCCTACGGCCCTCCGCTTGACCCATCAAAATATGGCTTGAGTCGTTGGAATATGCGCCGAACACCGAGAACGTGTTCTTTCGGGCGAAAAATGGGTTGGCGTCGGGAGCTTGCGCCATTGCAGCACTCATCGTGGAGGCCACAACGATCACGATTGCAAATTGGCGGATGAGTGATATGGCCCGCGGGCAGGGAACTCCGGATTTGAGCAACAATATTCTCGCTTTCGATCAGGGACTCAGGTGCTGTGGAAGGCCTATACTTTTGCTTTGACTTCGAAATTGATTTTAGGGGAGCCATTCAATGCCTTCATCCGCAGTTGACTACGCCCGCAAAAATTATCCACGTTTTCTCGAGGAATTGAAGGCGCTGCTGCGCATCCCGTCGGTGTCCACGTTGCCCGAGCACGCCGGAGACTGCCACTTTGCTGCTGAAGTCCTGGCCGCCGATCTGTCGAAAATCGGCATGGAGAATGTGCGCCTGATTGAAACATCAGGCCATCCGCTCGTATACGCCGACTGGCTGCATGCCGCTGACAAGCCCACGGTGCTCGTCTATGGCCACTATGACGTTCAGCCGCCGGACCCGCTTGACGAGTGGATCTCTCCGCCGTTTGAGCCTACCGAGCGCAATGGCAACCTCTACGCGCGCGGTGCTGTCGACGACAAAGGCCAGGTCATCATGCAGATCAAGGCGCTCGAGAGTTTGCTCGCAGCCACCGGCAAGCTGCCCCTGAATGTTCGCGTGCTGCTTGAGGGTGAAGAGGAGGTCGGCGGAGAGGGAATTGCGACCTATGTTGCTTCCAAGCCCGCCCAGCTCGATGCTGATTTTGCGCTGATATCCGACACCGAATTGTTTGCACCCGGCCTGCCGACCCTGTGCGTGGGCCTGCGCGGAATGATCTACACCGAGCTTGAGGTCAAGGGCGCAAAGACCGATCTGCATTCCGGAATGTATGGCGGCGTGGCGCCCAACCCATTTTTCGCTTTAGCGCAGATCCTGACCAAGCTGAAGGATGAAAATGGCCACATCCTCATTCCCGGTTTCTACGACGACATCGTCCCGCCCAGTGCTGAAGAACTGGCCGCCTGGGAGAGCCTCCCCTTCGATGAGGAGGAGTACCGAATCAGCGAAGTTGGCTCCAAGGAACTGGTCGGCGAGCCGGGATTCAGCGTCATGGAGCGGACCTGGGCGCGGCCCACGCTTGAGGTCCATGGCATCCCTGGCGGGTTCATTGGCGCGGGCGCAAAAACGGTGATTCCGGCCAAAGCGCTGGCCAAGGTTTCCATGCGGCTGGTTCCAGACATGACGCCAGCCAAGGCGTTTGCTCTCTACAAAAGCTATGTGGAGAAAATTGTGCCGCCGGGCGTGGATGTTGAGGTCCGCCTGATCCACTCCGGCGACCCGGCCCTGATCCCGGTCGACAACCCATACATCAAGGCGGCCACGCGCGCGCTTCATGAAGTCTGGGGCAAGGACACGGTGTTCATTCGCTCCGGAGGGTCGATCCCCATAGTTGGAGATTTCGCCCGCCACCTCGGTCTTCCCAGCGTGATGATGGGCTTCGGCCTGCCGGACGACAATCTCCATGCTCCAAATGAAAAATTCAACCTCCGCAACTTCGCCCTGGGGATCGAGTCGCTGATTCGGTTCATGGAGGAGACGGGTCAGTGACTGGCCGAAGCAGCGGTCAGCCCTCCCACGAGCCCGAAGCGGTCGGTTTTGTTCTTGCCGGAGGGCAGTCAACCCGGATGGGGACGGATAAGGCCCACGTCGAGCTGAACGGCGAGCCTCTGGTCGCGCATGGCCTTCGAATCTTCCGCGATGCCGGCTTGCCCGCGTCGATAGCTGGAGGTCAGTCCGCGCTGTCTGCGTATGCGCCCGTGATTGAGGATCGCCAGACTGGCCTGGGTCCTCTAAGCGGGATCTGCGCCGCATTGGCCTCGACATCCGCGCGATGGGCGGTGTTTCTCCCCATCGATCTGCCACTTTTGCCGGCTTCTCTGATTGTTTGTCTGCTCCACCACGCGGGGATTACTCAGAGACCGATAATTCTCTCCTCGGTCAACGGATTTCCGCAAACGTTTCCCGTAATACTGGACCGCGCAACCCTGCCGACACTCCAAAGCGAACTGGAATCTGGACGGGGAGGCTGCTTTTCAGGCTTCCAGGCCGCCGCCGAATCCCTCGGCGAAGCAATGACGGTGCTTGCTGTCGAGACTCTGGTCCAATGCGGCCAGGTTTCTCATCCCACGAGCCTGCCCGCGACCCGCTGGTTTCTCAACGTGAATACACCCGAGCATTTGCGCCAGGCTGAAGATCTGCTCCAAATCGAAGCTCACTCGCACTCCATCATCGCGTAAGCTGTCTGTATGGCGACGTCCGATTCTCTGCCCAATCCGCAGTTGTCCGGGAGCCTTCTTCCCGAGATCGCCGATCTACTGAGCGACACCCCGGAAGCCGAACAAACTCCGTTTCAGCAGTCCGTCGATGGGTTTGCCGGACCCATGATCTCCTTCAGCCACGTCTCCATGTGGTTTGGCGACAGAAAAATCCTGGAAAACGTGAGCTTCTCGCTGAACAGGGGAGAAACTCTCTGCATCCTCGGTCGCAGCGGCGTCGGAAAATCCGTAGCCCTCAGAATCCTGATGGGATTTCTCAAGCCCCAGGTCGGTTCCATCCGCTTCGCAGGTGAAGAAATCAACGCATTCACCGAAGAGGATATGAGGGCGGTGCGCAAGAAAGTGACAATGGTTTTCCAGAATGGCGCACTCTTCGATTCGATGAACGTCCACGAAAATGTTGCATTTCCATTGCGTGAGCGCGGCGGCCTGGCCGAGGATCAGATAAACGAGATTGTTGATCGCCTGATCCGCATGGTCGGTGCCGAAGATGCAGCGGACGCCTTTCCCGGCAGCCTTTCCACCGGCCGTAAACGCGCGGTAGCTATTGCCCGAGCGCTCGCTGCTCAACCGGAAGTCGTCCTCTACGACGAGCCGACCACCATGGTCGACCCCATCATTGCGCGAAGGCTTGGCGACCTCATTCAGCGCCTCAAACGCCAACTTGGCTTCACCAGCATCGTGGTCACACACGACATGCGCTTTGCCGAAAAGCTTGCCGACAAGGTCCTTTTTCTCGATCAGGGCCGCGCCAGCTACTTTGGGCCGCTCAAAGGGTTTCTCGAGTCCCCCGAGCCTCACATCCAGCAATTCCTGAATTTGGATGCGTATGTATTACCTTTGGCATAAGTTGTTTATCAGGTAGTAACCAAGGTTTCGGTCGATTTTTCTTGCCAAGCCCCGGTACTTCGGGGCAAGCTTAAAGAGTGCCAACTTGAGATGTACTTGGGGCTTGCGGCAAGGTCCAAACTTGGACTGCGTAACCCATATCAGAATCGAACCTGAATAATCATCGTGTTATGATCGATTTCTAACTTGCGGGAAGTGCTTTTCCGGCTTAGGTATTTGTCTCGGTACCAGATGAGAAGTGACAAATACTAGTTCGGGCAAAAATTAGCCTGAATGTGGAAAGAACAATTACCTGGCGTCCGAGTTCAATTGAATTGATGGAAGGGCGCAACAGGATCGTAACGCAGGATTTGTAACCCGGGACGCGGAGCAATCAGACCGGCAGTTCTTACTTCTCTAGTGAGTGGGCTGCGCAAGTCGAGACATGCAACCCAAGACCGAAAGAGCGAAACCAAAAAAACTTGTCACAAACTGAGAGGAACAGACCACTGTTCCCGTAGTGCTTTCTTTTTGGGAAGATAATCCCTCTGCCCTTGGTGTTTCGACCTTCGGAGGTCTGTGGAATGGATATGGCCACATCAGAATACTGGCAACGAGCATCCTCTTCGGCGTCACCTTCCTCGCGCCTGGAGGAAGGGGTGTCTGGAAGGAAGACAGCCCGTAAATTTTCCGAAAAGGGCCGATTCTGGATCATTTTGGACGTGATTACGGTGGTGGGCGCGGCGATGTTTGCCACGTTCTACAAGTTCCATACGGGTCCGGTGGCTGAGGTAAAAGGGTTCTGGCATGGCACGCTGATTCATGGGCGCTCGATGAGTATTCTGCTGGTGCTGCTGTGCGGTTTTACGACGGCGCTGATTATGACCAGCCGCCGCTTGCATCTCTACACGCCGATGAGGCTGACCAGCTTTTTGCATGAGCAGCGGCTGAGCGTGCAGGCTTGTCTCTACTCCGGCTTGCTGCTGGCCGGCACGCTTTACCTGATCCATGCCGAAGACATTTCGCGCAGTATCGTGCTCATGACAGTTGGCCTGGTCACAATTTCATTGAGCCTGCGGCGGCTGGCTTACCGCATGCTGATTTACCGGCGATTCGAGCGGGGCGTTGGCACGCGCAACGTGCTGATCGTGGGCACCGGGCCTGAGGCGCACGCGCTGCGCCATCATCTTGAGAGCATCCGGCACTTGGGTTATAGCTTCAAGGGTTTCATCGATCTGCCCGGCTCCGGCTCGCGCTTTACGGCATCCTCGGGTGACGTGGTGGGCACGTTCGATTCGCTGTTTCAGAACGCGCGCAAGCAGTTTGTGGATGAGATATTCTTTACCACTCCGTGCGAACGCGGCGTGGTGCAGGACGTGCTGGACCAGGCGCGCATTCACGGCGTGGATCTGCGCATGGTTCCGGACATGTACGACGGGTTGGCATGGAATAGTCCCATCGAATATATCGGCCAGTTTCCGACCATTCCTCTGCATTGCGGGCATGTGCCGGAGATCGGTCTTCTGCTGAAGCGGGCCATGGATATTGTGCTGGCCAGCTTGACGCTGTTGATTCTGTCGCCGGTGCTGCTGATCATTGCCATCGCGGTAAAGCTGGACTCGCACGGGCCTGTGTTTTACACATCGGAGCGCATCGGCAAGAAGGGCCGCGTGTTTCGCTGCATCAAGTTCCGCACCATGGTGCGCGATGCGGAGAAGCGCCGCGCCGATGTGATGCACATGAACGAGCGGGACGGCGTGCTGTTCAAGATAACCAACGATCCGCGGATCACAAAGCTGGGCCGGATTCTGCGCAAGTATTCGCTGGACGAGCTGCCGCAATTCTTCAACGCGCTGCGCGGCGATATGAGCATTGTGGGGCCGCGACCGCCGCTGGCCAGTGAGGTGCGGGAGTACAAACTGAGCCACCTGCGCCGCCTGGATGTGATGCCGGGAATTACGGGTTTGTGGCAGGTGCAGGCGCGCCAGGATCCGTCGTTCGACAACTATATTTCGCTGGACGTGACGTATGTGGATAACTGGAGCATCTGGCTGGACCTGCATATATTGATTCGCACGGTGGCTGTGGTGCTGGCGGGGACTGGGTCGTAAGCAGACCTTTTCTTGAGCGTAATCGGGCCGCTTCTTCGCGAAGTGGCCTTATCGCTTTTTGGGGGATTAAACTGGAAGTGTGAAGATCGCTCTGGCCCAGATCAACCCCACTGTTGGAGACTTCCGCGGGAACCTTGAGAAAATCATCGCCGCCAGTCGAAGGGCCGCAGCTCAAGGGGCACGGCTGACAGTATTCTCGGAATTGGTGATCTGCGGCTATCCCCCTGCCGATTTTCTTGAAAAAGCCAGCTTTCTCGCCCGCTGCCGCTCGGCGGTCGATGAATTAGCCGCTGCCACTGCGGAGCTTTCGACCGCCATTCTAGCCGGCGTTGCGCTTCCGGCGGAGCCAGCCACCGGCAAGCCAGCCGTCAACGCTGCCGTTCTCCTGGACCGCGGCCGCTTATTACTCGAACAGCACAAGCGCCTGCTGCCCTTTTACGACGTATTCGACGAGCAGCGCTATTTTTCTCCGGCGCGCCAGCAACAGGTCGTCGAGTTGGACGGCGTTCGCCTGGCAATCACCATTTGCGAAGACGCATGGAACGACAAGCATTTCTGGCACCGCCGCCTCTATTCAGTTGACCCGATGGAAGAGCTCATGCGCCAGAATCCGTCTCTTCATATCAACCTATCCTCCTCCCCGTTCTGGCATGGCAAGCGTGCCATCCGACGTGAGATGCTGGCCGCCATTGCGCGGCGCGACAACATTCCCGTCCTCATGTGCAACCAGGTCGGCGGCAACGACAGCCTGATCTTCGATGGCTCCTCGCTGGCAATCAGCGCGCAAGGAGAGTTGATCGCGCAGGCCGCTTCATTCGCCGAAGACCTCGTCGTTTTCAATCCATTCGACGCGCCACCCTTGAATTTCCACGACCCATCCGCACAAGAGAACGACACCGAAGCCGCCTATCAGGCTCTGGTCCTGGCCACCCGCGACTACGTCCGAAAATGCGGATTCACCAAGGTCCTCATCGCCCTCAGTGGCGGCATCGATTCGGCTCTCGTAGCCGCAATCGCCAAAGATGCCCTTGGCGCGGAAAACGTGCTCGCGATCGGTATGCCCAGCCCCTACTCGTCTGCAGGTTCCATCGACGACAGCAAGCGGCTCGCGGCCAACCTCGGCATTCGTTTTGAGCTCATCGGAATCAGCGGCCTCTTCAGCGAATACACCCGGGCGCTCTCTTCACTTTTCGAAGGATTGAAGCCCGATACAACCGAAGAAAATATCCAGTCGCGCATCCGCGGCACGCTGATGATGGCGCTCTCCAACAAGTTCTCAGCCCTCGTGTTAACCACCGGCAATAAATCCGAAATGGCCGTAGGATATTGCACCCTTTATGGCGACATGGTTGGAGCGCTTGCCGTGATCGGCGACCTCGTCAAGACGCGCGTCTACGCTGTCTGTCACTGGCTCAATCGTGAACGAGAAGTGATCCCCCACGCCATTCTGGAGAAGCCTCCATCAGCGGAGTTGCGCCCCGATCAGAAAGACACCGATTCGCTGCCGCCCTACGAAGTTCTCGACCCCATCCTTGAAGCCTACGTCGAGCGTTACGAGTCCCCGGAACGCATCGCCGCCGATCACGGATTTCCACTTGAACTGGTCCAACAGGTAGTCCGTCTGGTCGAGCGCTCCGAGTACAAGCGCCAGCAGGCGGCGCCGGTCCTCAAGGTAACGTCGAAATCGTTCGGCATGGGCCGCCGGTTTCCCATAGCCGTCAAGGTCGAGGTGTAAACTCGAAGGTGAGAACTTTCCCGCGTAACAAGGAGAAATCAGCTTGATCCGTATGCCTTTTCGTGTCGCCAGCCCAACCCGTCTAGCCTCATTAGCCGCGCTGGTTGCCCTTTCATTGCCCATCATTCAGGCATCTGCCCAGCAGAATGTGCCCCCCGCTCCCGCGCCGGAACCTTCAGCGCCCGCACCCGCCGCCGCACCCGCATTTCCCCCAATCGATCCGGCAAACTTCACCGCTGCCGCGCCCACCAAAGAGATGGTCAACGGGTTCCTTCAGACCAGTTGGGGATACGACGATACCCGCGTCTGGCAGGTCGCGGCCATCCTGAAAACCACCGTCGAGGGTCTCAGCAAAGTCATCATTTACGTAGGCGACAAGACCGGTAAGCAGAAGCCTTCCGGAATCCAGTTTTTCGCGCTCCCGGATGGCAAGCACATTATTGCCGGAGACGAAGTTCTTCCGTTTGGCGAGCATCCTTACACTGAATACCGCACGCTGGCGCAGCAGAAAGCCGACGGCCCCTATCGCGGTGCCGCAGGGAAGGATTTCGAGATTATCGAGTTTGCCGACTTCCAATGCCCGCATTGCAAGGAAGCGCAAGCCAACATGGACAAGCTCGCGGTGGATTTCCCCAAGGCGCGCATCGTCTATCAAAACTATCCACTGCCGCAGCATAAGGAAGCAGCCGGCGCGGCCGCTTACGGCGTATGCGTAGCCAAGCAGGGTGGAAGCACAGCCTTCTATACCTTTGCCGCCGCAGTCTTCGAAGGCCAGGACGGTCTCGCCTCTTCCGACGGAGCTACACTGACCCTGAACAGCGCCGTAACCAAGGCGGGCCTTGATCCGGCCAAGATTGGAACCTGCGCCAAAGACCCAGCGACCATTGCCAACGTCGATGCTTCAGTCAAGCTGGCCAAGGAGCTGAACATCAATCAGACCCCCACGCTGCTGGTCAACGGCCGTCAGATTCCCGCCAACGGCCCCTACGACACCATCAAGCAGATCATCCAATATCAGACAAAGCTTGACGGCCTGACGAACTAAGTAAGCAGCGGGATTTTAGGAAAACAAACTCCCAGGTGCAGCGCATGTCCGTTGATTTGGATTTGCGTGGTAGCTGGGGGTTTTTATGTGCACGCAGCAGGATTCACACCAACAGCTATTGCCCAGTGCCACTCAATGAAATGCTTTGCGGTGAATTGCTCGCGTTGTCCACGACCATAATGGTTGCTGTTTGCGAACCGACTGCCACCGGTGCAAAATGACCATGAATAGTGCAGTTCGCTCCCGCAGCCAAACTCGTTCCGCAACCGTTTGCGAATACGAACGAGGATGCGTTGGTTCCTGTTACACCGATGCTCGCGATGGAGAGCGCCAAGTCGCCGGTGTTCTTCAAGGTCACGGTTTGCGACCCACTCGAACCCCCTACATTCACGCTGCCGAACGAAAGATTCGTGGCCGACAAAGACACCGTTGCGGCATCAACGCCTGTTCCACTCAGCGCGATTGATTGCGTCGAACCGACCGCATTGTCGGTGATGGTAATCGCCGCCGTCAGCGCACCCGAAGTCATCGGTCCGAAGTGCCCATGAATAGTGCAGCTCGTTCCCGCAGCCAAACTCGTTCCGCAACCGTTTGCGAATACGAACGAGGATGCGTTGGTTCCGGTTACACCGATGCTCGCGATGGAGAGCGCCAAGTCGCCGGTGTTCGTCAAGGTTACGGTTTGCGACCCGCTCGAACCCCCTACATTCACGCTGCCGAACGAAAGATTCGTGGCCGACAAAGACACTGTTGCGGCATCAACGCCAGTTCCACTCAGCGCGATTGATTGCGTCGAACCGACCGCATTGTCGGTGATGGTAATCGCCGCCGTCAGCGCACCCGAAGTCATCGGTCCGAAGTGCCCATGGATAGTGCAGCTCGTTCCCGCAGCCAAACTCGTTCCGCAACCGTTTGCGAATACGAACGAGGATGCGTTGGTTCCTGTAACACCGATGCTCGCGATGGAGAGCGCCAAGTCGCCTGTGTTCGTCAAGGTTACGGTTTGCGACCCGCTCGCGTTCCCTACATTTACGCTGCCAAATGACAAGCTCGTGGCCGACAGAGACGCGGCCGCTGTCGCAACGCCCGCGCCGCTCAGCGCGATCGATTGCGGGGAGTTGCCTGCGTTGTCCGTGATCACGATTGATGCCGTTAATGCGCCAGCAACCGTAGGCGCAAAATGCCCATGAACGATACAGTTTGCTCCCACTGCCAGGCTTGTACCGCATGTATTTCCAAAAACAAACGAAGAGGCGCTCGCACCAGTAATAGCGATGCTGCTAATGGACAATGCTGCGGTGCCCGTATTGGTCATCGTTACTGTCTGCGTACCACTGGTGGTTCCCATGCCCACTGCTCCGAACGATTCGCTAGTAGGCCAAAGAGTGACGACCGGAACAGGCACCACCTGAAATTGGCTCGACTGTGCCGTCAGATTGAGCGAAGGCGTAAGCGCCAGAGAGGCTTGCAGGATGTCGTTCGCAATTGCCGACGGGATGACTACATTGTTGAATGTCGCGAATCCAGAAGACAGGTTTACCGAAGTTGTCCCAGGCAGTATGAGTCCAGCGCTGTCAGTCACCGAAACGGAATTGGTCGCAGTGGATGCGGCGCTTCCGCTCTCCGTCAAGCCCACCACCGGCGCAGGCGTGATTGCAGTTTCGGCGTCTACTGTTGAAGGCGGTTCGGCCGAAAAAATCAACCCATAATTGGTCTGCACCGCCCCAGAGTCCACACAAGTTTGCCCGTTATACGATGTGGTGCGCGAGAAGCCTCGTTGATCGGTTAGGAGGCCTTCTGTGTTGGCCGCCGTGCCGCTGCAAATGGCAGCGCTTCCCGGCAATGGAAGCATGGTTTCGGTGCTCCCGCCAAAATTGCCCAAGGGCGAAAGACCAATTCCGGCCACGCTTATCTGATTACCACCATTGTCGTTGTAGATGTCGTTTGTATCAGGACCAAGCGTGGCAGTATTGCCCGATACCACCGAATTCGCAACATCGACGTTGTTGTTGAATAGCTGCTCCACGTAAGCGGCGATAATCGCGTGGCCAGCGTCGGTGGGATGCGTTCCATCGAATGTGTCGCAGAGAGAAACCGGCGGATTGGTAATCGGAATCGCCGTGCAGGGGATACTGAGGTCACCAACTACTTCGTTGAGGCCGTCTGACTTCAAGTCAGAAGCTTCAGCAGCGAGCATGCGACGAAAATTCGGAAGGCGGCCATTTGCATCCGTCTCAGCCTCACTTAAGTAAGGCGATAGAGCGAAAACGACGGGCCCGGCACCGTCGCTCTGTTCGTTCCCGTTCCCATCGATCCAGTTCAGAAAGACGGGGCTTGAACCACTGACATTTGCAGTGATTGTTATTGTATGAGGCGCGCTGATTGCCGGTATGCTCGGGTTATTCGACAACAAATTCGGAATGCGAAACAACTCTCCAGCGTTGGTGTTCCCAAGCAGGAAAGATGGAGCGGAAAGCGCATAGGGATATCGCACTGCCGGTCCGTTATCAACCGCGATCGAGATGGTAGATAGATTGCCGACCTGAGCCATAACGGAGATGTAGGCTGAACTGCCAAGAATTGGACAAGTGATTGTCGCGCCATTGGTGCTCGTTTGCATGCCACCAACGGTCCAAAAGGTAGAGGCCGTCCAACCCGAAGATGCAGTGCACGACGTGGAATTGGCAGCCAGCTTATTCGGTGTAAGCATGAAGCCTGTCATATCCTCATGGATCATCTGCCATTCAGTAACACTGCGAGTGCCGTTGAAATAGGGCTTAGTCTCATTGTTGACATAACCGTTGTCGGTAACCCCAACCAGGAGTGTGGCAATTGATAAGGCGCTCGAAGTGAATTGCCCGTAATTTCTGATGCTCGCCGTGTACCCGTAAATTTGAGTTGCACTTATATCGATTGCTTCGGCAGCAGGAATGGCCAGATCCGTAAGCGTAAGACCTCGATTGATTGCCACCAGCCCGGCAAAGCAAGTGGACGAAGCTAACGGCGCGGGAGAATTGTATGGCGCCGGGCATGCGCTTGACTGAGCGCCAAAGGTGATGGAGTCCCCGAGAGTTTGAAGCGTCAGGCTATCCTGATCACTCCCATTATCCATTTCAAGCGAAGCAGCAGAGTCGATATCACTTTGCGAAGAGGAAGTTGTAGAAGACTTCCAAAGCGGATCGCTGTTCCCCTTGCCGGTGCGACCATGAGCGCCTGGAAATGCACCCGAGCCAATCCCGCCGCTGCCTTCGGTCTGGAGTTGTCCATGCGGCTTTGGAGCGCTAGCCTCAGTCCCGACCGCCGTGTTTGAAAAAATGCCTCCACCTTCTCCATCTGCCGCGTTGCCCGAGATGGTGCTGTGGACCAGGCTTAGATTGCTGCCCGTGGCGCCAGTCGTGAAAATTCCGCCGCCGAATCCGGCCCCGCCGGCAGTTACAGAATTTCCTGCGATCGTGCTGTTGATGAGTGTTAGATATCCGCTGTTATCGACGCCGCCGCCCATCGAGGAAGCGCCCGCAGCGGTTGCCGAATTGCCGGATACAGTAGAGTTCTGCGCCGTCAACGTGCCGCTATTGAAGATGCCGCCTCCGCCTGTCGAAACTCCACTGGTAATCGATGTCGCGGAATTTCCGGAGACCGTGCTGTTACTCAACATCAGCGTTCCGGCGTTATTGATGCCACCACCCTGAACGGCGTTCCCCCCAACAATATTCAGCCCCGCCAGCACAACGCTGGTCGCACCGGGGATCACGGTGAAGACCGTCGAAGCATTGTTGCCGCTCACCGTCACAAGATTGACTTGGGTCGCGCCTGCCCCCGCTGTCGGGCCGCCCATATTTGTGTTCGATGGAATATTCAACGTGCCATTAGTCAGCGTAATGGTGTTGGCAGCAATCGTGTTTGTCGCGGAAAAAATCGTCGAGTCAAAGCTGATGCTATTCGATTGAGCAGCGCCGAGCGAGGCAAACGCGAGTGCATCGCGTAGGCTGCACGCGGAATCGGTCCCGGTTGCCGGCACGGATTGCGGCGTGCAATTCGTCGCGATACCTGCATCGTCAGCGGGCGTAGTGACCACCAGAATCACGTTCTGACCAGCAACGGCAAGCTGCGCCACACAGCACAAAGCCACGCACACAAGCAACGATCGGCGAAGTTCAAAAGGAGTCTTCAACTGAACAGGCGACCTCCGTCGATCGCTCGTGGGGTAGAGCAGCGCACAAGGATGTGGCACCTATTGATCTGACTAAGGATACAATGGGCAACTGACGTCTCGATGAATTCTTATCTTTGCAGGACGTTACCGAAGCTAATAAACGCTCGCCGCCAGTAACCGCTTCAACGCGCAGCCGTAGTCCGCTCAACCCGCATCATCGCCGTGTGTCCCGCCGCCTGCGATCCGCGAATCACATGCGGCGTCATCACAATCACCAATGTCGAATTGCTCTTCTGCGCGTCGTTTCCAGTTACATTATTCAACCCCGGAACCTCACTCAGCCCCGGCAATCCGCTGATCGCGCGAGTCTGCTGCCGGTCGAGTTCGCTCACTACAACTACGCCCTCACCTTGCTTCATCGTGACCACTCCGGAGTAAGCGCGATTGTCGAGAATCGGGTTGCCGTTGATCGACGACCCAGCCAGCGCGTCAATCTTCAAATCGATATTGAGCGCCACATCGTTATTGCGCATCACGCTTGGCGTCGCCTTCAATGTGAGCCCAAGCTCCTGATACTCCACCTGCGGCACATTGGGCACACTGCCGCCCAGCGACCCAAGCAGGGAAGAAAGACTGCTCGAAGTCCCCGCACCCGTCAAGCCAGGAATATTCGGTACGCTGCCCGACAAGCTCGAGAACGACGAGGTCTGAATCGGATACTTCGTGCCCGAACGCACCGTTCCCGCCTGCCCATCGCTCAAACGCAGTTGCATGTGTTCAAGCTCGCGAGAGTCGGAGGAGTTGAGGGCGAAGTTCAGACTTGTGGACCCTGGCGTCAGCGCGAACACAGTCGGTTTGCATGTGCCGGTTGCAGTAAGAGAGCAGTTGCCGCCAAGTTCAATAGCTCCATTCGAAAACAGGGGACTGGTGACCTGGCCGGATCCGATCAGGATTCCGAGAATCGCAAGCGTGTCTCCAGGGGCTGCGAGCCCCGATGAAATAATCTGCTGAATCAACGCCTGATTCTGGCTGATAAGAGATTGAACCTCCGCGTCGACGTTATAGAGGCTCATGGTTTGCGGCGGCTGCAGGCCTGTATTGCGATCGCTGGTATGCGCAAGCTGAATCAGGTTCACCTCCAGCAGCACCTGGCTATGCCCATCGATCAAATCGCGAACCGTAGCATTGAATGCATCCAGAGTTGAAGGTGCCGCGCGCAGCGTGATGGTGCCCGCCGATGCATCGACCGAGGCCGTCTGCAGCTCAAACACGGTCTTGGCAATCGTGCCCACTTCAGTCAACTCGGTCGCAGCCAATCCTGGCAAATAAATAGTCTCAAGATCGAGCCGCTCAAACTGTCTTCGATTCTCTGCCGTGTCGCGAGCAACCAAGACCCGATGCGCATCCAACGGAACATAAAAAGTATTGGTCAACAAGCTCAGCACCCGCATGGCCTGATCGAATGTTGCATCATCCAGATCGAGTCGAACAGGCGTTGCGCGAATGCTGCCCTCGTCAAGCGATGGTTGCAGGCCGTATGCCTTGAATACCTGTTGAATCGTTTGCCGCTGATCGGTATGCAGATGAAAGCTCTGCACTCCGCGAGACGGCTGCAGCGGCACAGATTCGCCAATCGTATCCGCGCCTTGCTCGTAAATGGGACTGGCCTGTCCTCGCAGCGCGTCGTCGCCAAGCTCGTGCAGATGCTCTGTGACCTGCACGTTTCGTGGGTCCAGCGCCAGTGCTCGCTCCAACGCCACGCGCTCAGCAACCGCATCTCCTCGAATGCGATCTTTGGCCGCCTCCTGGATTAGCGCCGTAACTTCATGGCTGCGTGATAACTCCGCTGCCAGCGCATAGTTCCGATTAGTTGGATCAAGCGCCGCGGCCTGCTGATACTTGTGCATAGCCTCGTCGAATTGCTCTTTCTCAAAGAGCTTGCTCGCATCCAGAAACAGCTTCGCAGCCCGCCGGCGATCGCTCCCGCGCGGCAGCTTTTCTGTCTTATCGTCTTGCGTTGGCTTCGCATCTTTATCCGGCGACGTCTGCGCCGGCTTAGGCTGATCAACGGGCGCCTGCGCAATTCCCATCGCAGGGAGAATCATCAACAGAATCGCAGCCGTGCAGATGCGCAAGCTGCTCCATTTGAATGGCCGCGTTCTCACAGCGGAGTCCGTTGAAACGCCATCAGATCGGCCAGCGAAGTAGCGCAAACCTCCGGCTGATACTGCATCAGTTCATCGAAGCTGTATCTGCCTGTTGCAACCGCAATCACCGAAAGAAAGTTAGCTCTCGCAGCTTCAATGTCGCGTGGAGTGTCACCCACAACGCAAATCGAAGCGCCACGTCCGGCCATCTCTCGAGCCTTGTCAGCCGCGTGTCCAATCAGCTCCGACCGAATCGGAAAGTGGTCGCTGAAGCCTCCAAACCGGAACCACTGCCGCAGGCCAACCTCTTCCACCTTGATCCAGCCAATGAGTTCCAGATTGCCTGTAGCCACGCCCAGCAACGCCCCGCGTCGCGCCAGATGATCCAGCGTGTTTTCCACCCCCGGCATACGCACCAGGTCCAGCTCATGCCTGCGCTCGGCAACCACATTGCGCATAGCTTCAAGGATGGCTTCAGTGCGCGCTTCCAGTACGTTCGCGGGAACGCCAGCCTGATTACAAGCCTCCCGCAGAATGGCCGTGTCCGTGCTTCCATGCAGCAGTATGCCCGCTAACGTGATCTCAAAGCCCGTCACGCGATGCACGCTCGATGCGAATGAGTCAACGTGAACACGGTCGCGGCTGCGCAACAGCGTGCCGTCAATATCGAATAGGTAAGCGTCTTGCGCGTCCCAGGTAAAACCCGGCTCAATCGCGACGCGCGCTTCGTTAGTCGTCTGAATTGTCAGCATGTCCTCAGGAATTTATTCAGCCTTGGCGGTAGATCGGACGCACCGCGCTAAGTAAAGGACGCTCGCTACGGGGCGGACGCTTGAGACCCGCGCGAACTTCTGCCAGATCAAGCCCCAACTCCGCCATTGCCCGGCTCAACGTGTTCCTGTGCATGCCCAATTCCTCGGCAGCCTTACACTGGTTTCCCCGGTGTGCCTCCAAAACTTCGCGCAGATACTGCTTCTTGAACTCGCGCACGGCATCTTCATAGCGCATGCCGCTGGAATGCATTTGTGTCACCAGGATGTCCAGATCTCGTCTCACGTTCACCTCTTGCTACTCTATCCGATTGTTCGGTTTTCGTGTGCTGTTCAGGCAACAAAATAAGCGATCAAAATTAAGGCTTCTCTTCGTGGGGATGCATCCATTGCGGTGCCTCGCCCTCCAACGTCTTCAACCCAGCTTTTACGCGCTCCGCCAATTGGTCCGGACTCATCCGCGCGCTCAAATGCAGTACAGCAAAGAAATGCCGCGGTAGCCTTGCCTCTACCAGCCAATGTGCCTGCGGATAGAACGCCACCGTCACCAGTATCCCCAGCGTCACCAGCAGCATTCCTTGAAAGAAACCAAACACGCCGCCCGCAATCCTGTCCAGGCAGCCCAACCCAATGCTGCGTATCGTCTTTGAAAGAACCGCGCCCAGAATGCCCGCCACGATCATCACCAACAGCGCAATCAGGATGAATCCGACGATGTCCGCGATCTCCGTGCTCTTCACCAGACCCTTCAGCGGAGCCGCAACCAGGGGATAGTTCCATGCGGCCAGCGCCAACCCCACAATCAGCCCGCCCAGCGAGCAAACCGAGCGAAAGAATCCCTGCGACAACCCTGCCAGGATCGACAGCAGCATCACGATTACAATCGCCCAATCCACCCATGTTATAGAGCTCACGTCTGACATTTATGGATCCTCTGACTATGTTCAAGAACCCCTGTTGTGAAAGGGCTGGTTTTACAGGCTGCAAAAAAGCTCAATTCTCTGAAAGGGCACGGCTTTACAGGCTGCAAAAAACTCAATTCTTTGAAAGAGCATGGCTTTACACACTTCGAAAAACTCAATTCTTTGAAAGGGCACGACTTCAGTCGTGCCGCAAATAGCTGAAATAACGCTGGGCTTTAGCCCCTGAGGGAATGCTTGGTTTCACCCATGTATCTCCCAATCCAACGTATTCAGGCCCTTCCTATCGCTCCGGCGAGGTATGAATCCCCGAGACTACAGCGTCAACTCCCGCCCGGTCAACCGGCGAAATGCTTCAAGATACTTGGCTTGTGTGCGCTCCGCCACTTCATCCGGCAGACTGGGCGCAGGCGCCTGCTTGTTCCAATGAATCGATTCAAGGTAATCACGCACAAACTGCTTGTCGAATGAAGGCTGCGCGCCACCTGGCTTCCATGCCGAGCCTTCCCAGAAGCGGGATGAGTCCGGCGTCAACACCTCATCGGCAAGAATAATCCCTTCCGCGGTCCTTCCAAACTCAAATTTTGTATCCGCTAATATTAACCCGCACGATTCAGCATGTTGCGCTGCCTTCTGATAAATATCGAGCGTCAACCGCCGCAGTTCCGCCGCATCCGCAGCCCCCAGCACGGCTTCCGTCGTGGCAAAGGAGATGTTCTCGTCATGTGCCCCATCCTGGCTCTTCGTCGCTGGAGTAAACAGCGGCTCCGGTAGCCGCGAACCGTCTTGAAGGCCAGCCGGCAGCGCAATCCCGCACACGGTCCCGTCCGCCTGGTATTCCTTCCACCCTGACCCCGCCAGGTAACCCCGCGCCACGCACTCAACAGGGAACATCGCGGCCCGCTTCACCAGCATCGACCGTCCCTCAAGCTGGTCCGCATAAGGCTTGAGAGCAGCAGGGAACTGGCTTACATCCGCCGTGATCAAGTGATTGGGAACAATGCTCGAAAGCAGGTCGAACCAGAAGAGCGAAATCTGCGTAAGAATCTTTCCCTTGCCCGGAATCCCCGTGCCCAGCACATGATCGAAGGCCGAAATCCGATCCGTTGCAACCAGCAGCAGGGAATCGCCAACCACATATAGATCCCTGACCTTACCCCGTCCAAGCAAAGGTGTATCGCCCAGGTTGGTAGTCAAAAGCGCTGTCACAGGGAGGCCTTCCATAGGTGGGAGCTGAATCTCCGATTCTCGTGCGTGAGGCGATCTTTGTCAAACGCCGGAACGGGCTCCATTTTAATACTGAGCACCTGTTCAAATTTATACAAACGAGTGTGACCACCGTCACCGAAAATCCGTTCGGGATGAGAGACACTCCTAATGTCAACATGGTTCGGAGGGCGCGCAAGAAAGCCCTTTTGGAGCCGGGCGACACGAGGCATCAGTGGAAAGGGGAAGCCGCTGCTAGCTTCGTTAATACAGGGATCGCCAGTAGCCAGGCACTACCGACCTCCAGTGTCGGCTACTGGTCCCCGTCCTTATCTTGTGCAACAACGCAAGCGCCTCCGAAGAGAAGAGATCCTTCGGGGGTGTATTTTCATGTGAGCTTTAACTCTAAAGGAGTTTCGACAATAAACGATTGACAAATATAGAGTTATAGCCTACAAGCTGGCCGCTCTGCGGGACGCTATCGCTCATGGCGAACTGCAGTCAGAACCTGCCCTCACGAATCCACGCGGTTACTTCATTTTCCACCAAGAACTGTCTCCGCGGATCTCTATCAAACCTTCCACCAAGTTTGTCGGCGTTCAACTCCAAGGGAATGCCGCCGTACCTTCGGCCAGTGAGGAATCCGCTCACGTATAGCTCGGCAACCTCTGCCTCTAGCGCCTGCGTCTGCGGCAGCGGAAGTGGCAAAAGCTAAGCGGCGCGGTGGTATCGGTGATGCAGACCAGACGCTTAGCAGACCGATGTGAGAACGGTGTTCGGAAGCTCCAGAAAGGATTGAAGGAGCAAGTGTTTTGCAGACTTCAGAGGCCAAGAGGGAACGCAAGAGGCAAGTCGTGCCCTTTCAACGCACCGTTGGCGGCGGAGCAGGCGGCGAGTGCGAGTATTTTGCTGATATATACTGATTTGGTTCTGCCCCAGCCAATCGATATTTCCTGCGGATTGAGCTCTCTTTCCTATGAGAGCCGGTCCGGCGTGGTCTGCCGCAGGGCAGGTTTTGCACCCAAATGAATCCTGTAGGCGTCGGCAAAGACGCTTGGATCGAGAGGGACCATGTCCGCGACTGTTCGCCGCTCCCTTGCTGTTTTTTTGACCCTCCTGGTCAGCGTTTTCACCTGCTCTAGCCTTGCCTGGGCCACCGGGGCAGCAACGACAACCACGCTAGCATTCACTTCCGGTGGAAGCACGGTGACGAGCGTCGCGGCGGGCGCAGTGGTGACGTTGACGGCGACGGTAGTATCGGGGAGCACGGCGGTCACTCTGGGGCGGGTAAACTTCTGCGATGCCACGGCGACCTACTGCACCGATATTCATGTACTGGGTACGGCGCAGTTGACGAGCGCCGGGACGGCAACGATGCACTTTATTCCCGGCATCGGGAGCCACAGCTACAAGGCGGTCTTTGCCGGGACGGCCACGTATGGCCCGAGCACCGCGGCCACGAAGACGCTGACGGTCACAGCGCCAGGGGTCCATACGTCTCTCTCGGGCATCGCGGCGGGCGGCGCCGTGGGCAACTACACGCTCACCGGGACGGTGATGGGAATTGGCTCGACTACGGCGCCAACCGGGACTGTGTCATTCCTGGATGCGACGCAAAGCAATCTTCTGCTGAGCAAGAGCACTCTCGTCGCCGGCACAACAGGCGCGGGGCAGTGGCTGAATTCGCAGACGCCGGGAACGGGAAGCGCGCCGCAGGCGATCGCCACGGCAGATTTCAACGGAGACGGCTTCCCGGACCTGGCGACAGTCAACCTTGACGACAACAACGTAACCATCTTTCTGGGCAGCGCCAACGGGACCTTCACGCAGGCTACCGGCAGCCCGATCGGTGTGAGTTCCAGCCCATCGGCGATTGCGGCCGGGGACTTCAATGGAGACGGCATTCCGGACCTGGCCGTGACGACCAACAACGGCGACTCGACCGACTCAATCACCATCCTGCTTGGCAAGGGGGATGGAACTTTCAATGTGGCCACCGGTTCCCCAATGAGCGTTTTTGGACCCACGGCAATCACGGTGGGGGACTTCAACGAGGATGGCATTGCGGATCTGGCGGTGACCCTTTATTCCAAGTCCGAGGTCGCCATCTACCTGGGGAATGGAAATGGGAGTTTTACTCAGGCGACCGGCAGTCCCATCACCGTCGGGACAACACCGAATGCAGTGGCGGCGGGGGATTTCAACGGGGACGGAAAGACCGATCTGGCGGTGGCAAACACAGGCGGGAACACGGTCACCATCCTTCTGAGCAACGGGAACGGGACCTTTACGCAAGCGGCCGGCAGTCCGATCACGGTGGGCACCGGTCCCGGCTCCATCGCGATCGGAGACATCAACGGCGACGGCAAGGCGGATCTGGCAATTGCGGACGGGGGTGACCCTGTGTTCGGAGATCCGGGCGACGGGACGGTGACGATCCTGATTGGCGCGGGCAATGGGACGTTTACAGCGGCAACGGGCAGCCCCATTACCGGCTTGAGCTGTAGTTGCTGTCGCCGGAATAACTCGCAGCAACGTTGTGGGTGCCAAGTCCCGTCGGGGACACGCCCGTCGCACTCGCGAT
>Ga0206847_10150_pt1 | contig 23878 bp, 18 predicted proteins | sample Alteio_BWOrgCont_17_FD_152880 | JGI IMG/M metagenome (GOLD analysis project Ga0206847, IMG submission 152880) | Enriched cells from forest soil in Barre Woods Harvard Forest LTER site, Petersham, Massachusetts, United States -... | ecosystem: Environmental > Terrestrial > Soil > Temperate forest >... | reverse complement strand
ATCCCCCAATTTGAGCAATTAGAGAAAGTCGCCCATGCGCACTTTTGATGCTACGTGAGGCTAAAATCGGCCTCCATGGGGCCAGCCAAAGCCGCGGCAAGTTTTCTGGGCACCTCAACTCCGACGAGCGCGGCGAGGTTCGGATAGTGGCGAGGGTGCGGAACCTGCGTCCCGGCGATAATGTAATTGGCGTAGGTACGACCCATAGCCGCGCCTTGCATGATCTTGCTCGCGGTCATTTTCGAAAGCTGCGGTTGCAGCTCCTTCTCAAACCAGTGGCGCAAGCCTTCACGGTCCGCGGCAGACAACGCAGCCGCTGCTCGTTGGCCGGCAATCGTCGCCTCTCGGTGCTGATCGTACGAGGCGCGGGTAGCGGCCGCCACGACAGGGCGGCGCTTCCCCATTGCCCAGGTGTGATCCTCCTTGCAGTGGTCGCTGCAAAAGGTCCGGCGCCCCGTGGTCAGAGCCCGCCCGCACTCCCAGCATGCGCGTGGCACCGGATCATCCCTTAGTCCACCGCGCAGCCTCAGCAGTGACGGTGTTGGCAATTGATGCCCGTGCGCCGAAGCGATGAAGCCGGGCAACGGCTGCGGAAGTGGGGAGATCACTTGCGCCAGCGCCCGTAGCCGCGATCCCGATCTCGCTCGTGACGGCCGGCTGGCCGGCGAAACGAGAGCGACGCGGACTTCGGCAAAACCAGATGCTCGGCTAAGGCTCTGCGCGAGCCAGTCCGCGACGGGCTCGCATGCCTTTCGCCATAGACCCGCGGTATAGGCGAGATGCGAATTAAGCGGATGAGACAGGCGAACCTCGCCATCCGGAAGCTCGGTAAAGTCGCGGTTTGAAAAGACGGTGGAGGAGAGATAGGCGAGGAGCCAGTAATCGACATAAGGACGCGTCGCCTCGATTGCATCGAGAGCCAGCGAGGATCGGCGATCTCTATCGGTATGAAACATGCCGATGCCCGGATCGAGCCCGACCGCAAGCAGGGCTACGGTCATCTCGCCAGCGAGCACGCCATAGAGGTAATTCAGGAGTGCATTACCAGGCGCCGATGCGCGATGTGGCCTGCCGGTCAACAGCGATGATCTCGCACCGAACGTTAGCCAGGATTCATGTCGACCTGGACGCCATCGGCCGCTCGGCGCAAGCCGCTGCGGGTTGCGACGTGCGAACCTGACCGGCACGTTCTCCCACAGCTTCCAATAGATCGATGCTGCTCGCGCCTCGGCGTTCAGCACCTTGGCTCCGTCGGTCTCGTGCACGATCTCCGCGGCAAGATGATCGATCGCCACACTCTCATCGGGCGATCCCATCAATCGTGCAACCTCGGCTTGGCCGTTCAGTTTGACCCGCACGACTTCACGAGTGAGCGCTACGGCGGTGTTCGGTATGACGCCGCTGCAAACGAGAGCTTGCGCCTGCCGAAGAGTAGGCTGATCCGTGCCGCGAGGACCCGAGGCGATGACAACCTCACCGTTCCAATCGAGTTGTGAAAACGCCACGCCCGTATCACGTAGCCATCGCAGGGCATCGAACGTGACAAAGCCGCCTGCGCTCCCGCAGATGACGATGTGCCGCAGCTTTCGAAAGGCTTCTGCCCTCGTGAGTGAGAGTGGCGGCGTGTCTTTCGGGCCGTCGCGAATGACGAGCCGGTTTTCGTCAACGCGGATCGCCGGGCCGGTGCCGCTCACCACGACGACGCCATTCTTGATCATAGTGTAATTCGTGTCATCGGCGTGCATCGTTTCCCCGCTGCTATCGAACTTTTGCTGCGAGTGCCTGCAACTCGATCTCCAGACTGGCGAACCGCTCGTCAAGCTCATAGCGGTAGCCGGGGCGACTTCGAACGAACACCAGAAACGGGATCAGGCAGGCGCGGAAATCGAGGTTCTTCCATAGCCCAATGAGCCGTTCGAATGGCGCTATGGGGCTAGCTGGCCCTCCCTGATGCGTGATACCGAGCGTCTCTCTGACGCCGTGCCAATCGAGAGAGGCCGCGAGTGTGACGAGACCGGCGAGACGATTGCAATCTAGCCGCGCCAACTCGATGTCGCCGGGGCCTGCGCTAGTGAGGATCTTGTGCAGCCGTGCGAAGGACATCTTCTCCATTTCGAGCGATGGGTCTGGCGGCTCCGGGCTGCCAGTCGCGTTTCTGAACGCTTTTGCCGCTGACGATCCCGGCGTGTAGATGCTTGCGGGCGGTAACGCCCCGACACCAATAGTGATGCTCCATTCCAGAACCGCTTGGCGGGCTTGCCATTGGCGCACCCTATTGAAGAGCGGTTGGTGAGGCTTGCCGCGAAGGCGTCCCTTTCCCACCACCTCCACCACAGTGGTTTTAATGTTCCCCTTTGCCATCGCCTCGGCACGTTTTTTGAGCTGGAGGAGGTGATCCCCATTCCATCGGAGGATGTCGACCGGATAGCCTTCAAGCCAAAGCGCCCAGCGCCAATGATCGACGCCCTTGAATTCTCGTTGCAATTCCTGAACGCGCCGGATTATCGGAACGGCGATAGGGGGATATACCGTGCGTGTGCCAAGCTCAAACCCGAGAAATCTGCGGTTCCACGGCACCAGTCCCTCGCGCCGTCGGCGATCCAGTGTGAACTGACCGATCCCGGTTTCGGCGATGACTTGCTCTTCGGTTAGCCAGTCAGCCCTATCTTCCATTGGTCGAGGATAGGCGGTCAGACACCCCTCAAGCTAGCACGAAAAGCGGCACTTGTTTCGCTGCTCTGAATGGCTTGATTGGCAGACAATGTGCGCATGACCGCAGCGCCATTCGTCTACACTGAGTCTGAAATTACCGCTGTCCTCCGTGTTCCGCCCGAGGCGGTTACGGCATGGTTGCGCCGCGGTGAGCTACGCCCGATTGCGTTGACAAGCGATGGGCGCCCACTCTTCGCACGGCGCGATGTGGAAGCGATCGGCCACAGACTGGCTGCGGCCGAAAACGTCCGTGTGCTTCGGCCAGCTCTCCGCAGCTCGACCGAACCTCTACGGAAGCGCCAGTGACCGCCGGACACCGGCCAGCGGGCGCGCTCGACGGCCTCGCCGCGCTTGCGGGCGGCGGCCCCATTCTCGTTATGACGGCGGGATTTGGTCGCTCGCCTGTGCGGCAGGCCGGATATCGCCTTCGCGCGAAACGCCGCGACCTCAATCTCAAGCTGTCTTGGAAGCTTTTCGGCAGCCTTTCCGACTGGGGCGAGCGCTGGGCGGCCGAACAAGAAACGTTCGCGGCTGGGCTAATCTTGTCAGCGGCTGGCAATCCTGTTGTTGAGCGCGCGGTCGGGCGATGCCTGGCTGATCTGGCCAGGCTCGGCAAGCCGTTGCTCTGGGGTGTCACCAGCGACCGGATACGCTGGCACCCACGGTTCGTGATGCGCCCGAACGGATGGCCGCCCGAGGAGGTGCTGCCTTACCCCGCCAGTTACGCTCGGCTCAGTGCGGCGCAAGACATTGCCGAGTTCCATCCGCAGTTCGATCCGATCCTATTCGCAGCGGACCCCGATTTTTTCATCTTCAACGGGCGCCTGCGCTGGTGGGACGAACGGCATTTTGGTCCCGTGGCCCGAGATGGCTGAGCGGCGCAACCCGTACCGCCCCGGCACTGCGAGCTACGCGCGATCACGCGCGGCCAGTCTGAAGCGGCGAGCCGCGCTCGGTCGATTGAACGCTGCTGCTGGAAAGGCGCCGGAAACTCGGCGACGAGCAAGACAGCGGTTATCAGCTGCGCTGCAGGCCCTTCGGGGGATCGAATCGCGGGAGGAATATCGCTCTAAGCTTAGCGACACCGATCGCGCCAGTTTCAACCGCCTCTCTATTGCCGATCAAAAACGCCTCCTGGAGATAGAGCGGGTCTATCCCGACAGCATTCCCAAAGATCTTCCCGACCCGTTTGTAGGCCCTAAGCGCGAGCCCATTTGGCAGCTCTATTACTCGACCCGCGCGGTCATTCGGCTGAGACCAACGGCGTAGCCGGCAATGCTCGATCCAGAATTGGCATTGCGTATCGACGAGTTTACCCGAACTCGCGGCAGGAAATATCAGCGCAAAGTCGAGGAGCGTCACGAGCGCGACCGCCAGCGCAGGCGGGATGCACGCAAGCGGCAGACGCCAGAGCAGCGGGCGAAGGAAGCCGTCCGCAAACAGGAAGGACGCAAGCGGCGAACGCCCGAGCAGCGCGAGCACGAGAAAAAGCGCGAGCAAGCGCGCCCAAGGAGGATCCGGGCGTTTATGGCGATAGACGGAGAAGGCGGCGGGACCGATGCTCTAGGCCGTCAGAACTACCTGCTGATGGTTGCGCAATGCCCGGTGACAGGGGAAAAGCGTATCCGACATCGTGGCGGAAATCCCTTATCCACGATCGACTGCCTCGATTTTATCCTGTCGCTTCCCGTTAACTGCATTCTTGTCGCATACGGCCTTGGGTATGACGTCACCCAGGCAATACGAGGGCTACATGAGCAGGCGTTGCGCCGATTGCTTAAAGCGCCGCAGGGAAAATACGGGCCGCTATCTACGTACTGGGGCAACTACGCAATTACGTACCAGCAAGGGCAATATTTTCGCGTCGCGCGGCTAGACCCCAATACCAGGAAGCCGATTAGGGGCTCGTCCCGAACTGTGTACGAGACGCTGGGCTTTTTCCAATGCCCGTTCGTCAAGGCGATTAACAACTGGTCCATCGGCAGCGCCGAAGAGCGCGCCGTCATCGCAAAGAATAAAGCGCGCCGCGATGAGTTTTCCGAGCTGACCGAGGAGATCATTGGCTACTGCGAGCTGGAGTGTCGCCATCTTGCAACGCTGATGACGGAGTTTCGGGAAGTTTGTACGTCGCTCGGCATTTCGCCCGGACAATGGAGTGGCGCCGGCTGGCTGGCGGCGGCGCTCTTCAAGAAACACGGGATTCCGAAACGGCCGCTCAGGGCGAGCGAGATAGCTGCACTCGCGGAGGGGAAACCAACAAAGAATCCTCGTCCAAAAGCACCGCGCCGGCCCGCGCGCGATCTGGCATTCGAGTTGGCTGCAAGCAACGCTTATTACGGTGGCCGTTTTGAAGTGTCTCGGGTCGGATTGATCGCACACGCGGTGTACGAATACGATCTCAAGAGCGCCTATCCGGCGGCGATGCTCCATTTGCCGTGCCCTCATCATACCCGATGGGAACACCGGCCACGTGCAAGGCACCTGCCCAAGGACGGGCTTTATCTGGCTAAGGTCAGCTTTTCTCATCCAGACGGCCCGTGGTGCGGCTTCCCCTTTCGGCATAACGGTGGCCTGTTTTGGCCATTCCAGGGGACAGGGTGGTACTGGTCGCCCGAGATTGAGGCGGCGATAAAGCATCTTAATGCCAATGTCGTCGTGCACGACCTATGGATCGCGCGGTGCGACTGCAATTGCCGACCTTTCGATTGGGTCCGCGATCTGTATGAGCAGCGGCGCCGGCTCGGCTCCAATACCCGGGGGTATGTGCTAAAGCTCGTGCTCAATTCGCTGTACGGCAAGCTGGCCCAGCGTACAGGGCGCGGACCCTACTATGACGCGGCCGCGGCGGGGCTCATCACCGCCATCACCAGGGCGCGGCTGATCGAAGCAATTGGCCAAGATCCCGAAGCCGTCGCGATGCTGGCTACCGACGCTGTGTTCAGCACGTGCCCGCTGACGCTCGATATCGGCGAAGGGTTAGGTCAATGGGAAGAGAAAATTTGGCACGATCTATTCATCGCCCAACCCGGCGTCTACTGGTCACCCACCGACTTAGAAGGTTTGGTCAAATCGCGGGGCGCCCCACGTTCAATGATTGGGCCAGCCGTACCACGGTTTCACGAAGCCTTTAACGATCTGCTCGACGCGATGCGCCCGTCTGGGGCCATGCAACTTGTGCTCAAGGAACGGCTCATTCCTTCGGTCCCCGTCACGGTACGCGCTTTCTGCGGACATCGCCTCGCACTGTTCGCCCGCCGGAAGCCTTGGCTCGCTGGCAGATGGGAGAATGAAACACGGAACGTCAGCTTCGAATGGAGCACGAAGCGTGACCCGATGCGTGTCGTCCTTGGCGACCGGCATCTCAGAACTTTCCCCATCGCACTCTCAATCCTCGCTGAGAGTGAGAGTCCCAAGCGCGCTGATTTCGACAAGCTGCTCGAAACCTCAACGAAGGGCGAGATGCCGGAGGAGTTTGACGACGAAAACACGTTGTTCGAAGCGATGCCCGGTCCCCTTCAGTTCCTGCCCCACAATGAATGAGCTGTCCGAAAACCGCGCAGTCGGGCCCGGTCCGGTCCCGCTCCCCACAACACCGAGCGCGACAGCGGCCAACTGCGTCTGGTGCGGGCGACGGTTTACGCCGCGACGTACCGGCGGGTCGGCGCAAAGGTTCTGCTCGACCGGGCACCGCCAGGCGTTCTGGATCGCGGCGCGCCGCTGGACGATGCGTGCGATCGAGACGGGCCTACTATCGGTCGAGTGCGTTAAGGCAGCTCAGGCCAGCGTGCACGCTGCGAGGGACGCATTTCGAGCGGGATAGTCGCTCCTGACCAGTGTAGCGCCGATTTCCACTGTTTGTGGGCGGGAACTGCTATACGCTTCGGCTAGTAGCCGAACCACCTTTGCAGAATATGCAAAGCATATTGCTTCGTTCGGCGATTACTAACCGAGCCGACAATTTTAGCATGTCTCAGACGCCACATAGGACGCATCGCTACAAAGAGTTCGTTTACCGAACGGAAAACGACCCTGCGATACTCTTAACATTCCTTCCCGAAATTCGGGCACTGGCCGACGCGGACAAGGAGGCGCTTGGCTTTTTGCCAGAGGCTGCGTACCGCGAAGCCGTGGAAAAACGGCGTTTAATCGCTATGCTCGTGGAATCTAACGGGACAGTATCGATTGCAGGATTTGTGCTCTTTAGCGGAGTATTCCCTAACACCCGAATACAGCAAGTAGTCGTAAAGTCAGAGCATCGACGCAAACGGATTGGATCGGGGTTGGTGAATAGCCTTGTATCTCATCTCGAAGCGCGCGGATACATGGGAATTAGTGCGGCTGTCGCTGACGACCTGGCCGCAGCGCAGTCATTTTACGAAGCCAATGGCTTCTTAAAGAGACGAGCGAAGCTCGGGGGGCAAGCGCGCGGGCGCACGATTATTTTGAGAGCCAGAGATCTTGAGACGGAAAACCTGTTTTCCGTCCTGGAACCATCGGCGGGCGCATCACCAAGCACAATTGACCTTGGGTTGCGATTACGAGGAGCTGGGCCTGCGCCGCTCTACGCCATTGATTTGAATGTCATGTTTGATGCGGTTAAGGACAGGCAGCGGCGCCGGTCTGATGCTGCGAGGCGACTCATCGCCGCGGCGCTCGCGCATCAAATTCGCTTCGCCGTGGCGCCTGAATTTGTTGTCGAGCTTGAGAGGACAACGAAGGGAGCGAATGCAGATCCGGTGCTCCAACTGGCAAAGCAACTGCCACGCTTGCCGGCAGTCGATCATGGCCAAGTCGACCCGTTGGCCAACACAATCCATTCGATCGTGTTTGTCGAACCTCGTTCCCCGCAGGCCAATACGCCGCAGGCGCTCAGCGATGCCCGACATTTGGCCGAAGCCGCACTTGCTGGTGCCTCGGGATACGTAACCAGCGATGGCCAAATGCTTGCGATGCGAGATGCACTGCTGAGGCAGATTGGTATTGATGTGGCCAGCCTCGACGAGTTCGATGCTCTTCTGCCGACGGTGTTAGGGTCATCGAACGACACGCAATTGCAGGGGACGGATTGTGTCATCAGACCGACATCTGTCGACCTGGTCCGCGGCTATCTTGAAGCTCAGCGGGCCCCGACTTCCGTCGTTTCCGAATTTACACCCGAAGCTTCTTTACTAGGGGCGTGGGCCGCCCATTCTGTGACTGAGGGTGGCCAAATTGTAGCCATTGCGGTGAGGATCGCGCCGGCGAGTATTGACGCTCCAGCGCGGGTATTGGTCCATGTTCGACCGGACCATGTCTGTTGCGATATTTTCGCCGACTACCTGCTTGATACCGAGTCCCGGGAAGCGTGCAGTTCGGGCCCCACGACTATTCAGCTCCTATCCGTAGCAGGTCAGGCACCGGTGCGGCGGGCCGCAATTCTTCGGGGCTTCATGCCGGTTCCGCGAACGGACAGACTCATCAAAGTCGCACTCGGCCGCCCCGTTACGTCGACAAGCTGGCCCGCCATAGCCCGCCAGACCCGCCGAAAAACGGGACTGCGCCTTCCGGAGGCTCCGCCCGATGGAGAGGCGGTTCAGCGAGGGGTGGTCATACATGGTCCCGACGGTAAGCCGGTTACCGTGCGCTTGGCCGCACTTGAGGATGCGATCGGCCCCACGATCCTGATCTGGCCAGACCGTACGGGCGTGGTTGTTCCAATCGCCCGCAACTACGCAGATGATTTGCTTGGAACAAGTGATCAGCTCGTTTTGTTTGGCAAACCCGAGGCCGCGTTCGTAACCCGCCGTACCTACTTCAACAGCCCGCGCGCGGCTGCGCAGATGCGTCCAGGAACTCCCCTGCTGTTCTACGAGTCAAAGCGGTCCGGCGGGCGCGGCGCGATCGTTGCGGTTGCTCGGATCGTCGATGCCACGATTCTGCCGAAACAGCAGGTTCCCGACGATCTGCTACGCAGGGCGGTCGTTGAGGATTTGGAGCCTTTATCATCGTCTACGGACGTGCTTGCTACGAGCTTTGACAATTTGCTGCGTTTTCCCAAATTTGTGCCGCTGGAGACGTTGCGCTCCTTGGGCGCGACTGGCCCGGCAAATTTGCAGACAACCACGGTTCTCAGCCACGCGGCACTGGCAGCAATTCTCGAACTTGGTTGGACACGTGCCTGAGACCAGCGACGCAATCATCTCTATTCATTCGGGCTATGCCAACGCCATCCTGGAAGGCACGAAAACCATTGAGCTTCGAAGACGCGTCCCCGATCTCGCGGTCGGCACGCGGCTTTGGATCTATGCCACGCAGCCCACTGGTGCGGTCGTGGGGTATGTCACGATCGGAAAAATTACGCGGGCTGCACCGGGAACACTGTGGAACGAGCATCACGCAGGGACGGGCATCGAGTACGGCACGTTCAAAGCCTATTTCAACGGATCAAAAGCGGGGGTGGCAATTCAACTAGCCGCGGCACACCGAACCGCTGCGATCACAATCGACCAATTGCGCGGCATCCGTTCCGGCTTTCACCCCCCGCAGACGCTGATGCGGTTAACTCCTCGGGAGGCGGAAGCATTGCGAAAACTGGCTAACGGTCACGCAAAGGAAGATAGATTCTGAGGATCGAAATTATATCTCTCAATTTGGAGGCGTTCGGACCGCTTTGACAGAAGGGGTTGAGAAACTACTAGCTCGTACCGGATATCGCCAGCAGCTCAACTAACTCACGCTTGCTCAGAACTTCAGAGCCAGCTGGCAAGTTCTTCTGAAGTGCCAGCGGAACCGGGCTCGTGGTTACGATTTTGGGCTCGATCGAGTCGGGGATGACTGCCAGTCCTAGCCGAGCCGCAACGCGGTCGCGGTGCTCGCAAATCCATGCGAGCCGCTTGAGATGTCTGTCGAGCTTGTCTCCATCGCGACCACGAAAATCATGCAGCCAGTTCGCGATTTCCCGCGGCGTTCGCGCGGCACCAAACCACTTACATTCGATAACCCACCAACGGCGGCCATCTTTACTCACCCCTAGGACATCCAAATCGCCCAATTGCTTTGGTGCTCCCAGCCGCTTCATTGGAATGGATTCCAAGGCCTGCCAACTTCCACCACGTATCATTTCTGCGACTAACGCTTCAAAAGCGTGGCCGCGACGGTTGCCCTCCTCATCGACATAAGCGCGTCCGGCCTCGCTCAATAATTTATCTCTCGGCCAGTCACCGGTTTCCAGCAACGTCGAGGCATAGCGGACGCCCATATCGATTTGTCGCACACCAAAAACCAGCAAGGGGTCGCTGGTTTTGTCCAGGATGAGCACGGGACGCAGCATGAGCGATAGGCGGCGTTCGAACAGCCACGGCCAGATGTCACTCTGATTGTAAGGCGGCCCCGGCCTGGTTTCCCAACTGCTTCGGGTTGCCAATCCAAAAGCATTCAGAAACATCGACAACGCTGTGCCATCTATGTTGGACGAACTCTTGGCCAACAGCGTCTCCAATTCGGAGCGGCGTATCGATGCAACGTCCCGCTCCTTGTCCACAGCGATGGCCTGAAGCGCATTGCTAATTTCGGCAGATTGTCCCAGGTCCAGACCTAGCTCCGCCCGAAACGCTAACAGGAAAGGATCGTCTTCTCGAAGCAGGGTTTCGATGTTCTCGGGGTCGCGCTCGAATAGAGTTGGATAGGCATCGACGTCGAGCGCGATCGACTCGCTGAGACAAGCTAAGATGTAGGATTGGATACAGGCTAACGCACCGCCCTCCACCAGCTCTATTGCTCCGTCGGCGCGAAAATCTAGTTCTGGTTTAATGAGACCGCGCTCAACCCCATCACTGTTATGTGCCACCTCGATCAACGTGGCGACCTCCGCTGCCAGGATGTCGATATCTGTCGAGCCGGGAGCACGCCCACCGGCCAACGGACATTCACACAGCGCCATCTCGGCAACGATGCGGTAGGCCTGATAGGCTCGGTCTCTTCGTCCCATAGTGATCCGAGCTAAATCGGAGTATTCGGGGCTTTCCGCATAGTGCCGGAGCCGCGCCAGCCCGCCCCTTTCCGAAGAAACACGCTCGCGATGGAGGGCCTCGATCAATCGCGATATCAAAACGAGGGTCAGCTCGCGATCTAGGGAATTCAGAAGCGTCTTGCAGCGGCTCCAGTGTACGTCGACGGCGCTGTTCAAAACTGCCCGCACAGCCGCCTGTCCCGAGACTGTCTCGGTTCCCTGGGGCACGCCTGCGGCGGGGATCTGTTCGAGCGCATCGCGCATGAACCGCTCCGCGGCCGCCATGTCGGTCTGCTGCAGGAATCGAAGGGGTAATCGCTCGGCGACGAGATCGGCTGCATAGCCATGATCTCCACCGGGCGTGAGATGGATCATCTTCAAATTGGGATCTGCAGCGACCTCCGCGAGCCACCGGGCCTTCACCTCATCGGGCAAAGTTTGGCGGAGCGCAGTGAGAACGCCGTCAATCAAGGCGGCGATTAGAAGTCGTTCACCGCTGTTGTCGACCGTCATCAGCTTGTCTGGAAACAGTGGTGGCAGAGTGATGGTGACGACGGCGATGCCTTCTGCCAGCACAAATTCGATATCGTCAGGAGCGTCTGGAATCGTCTCTGGAACAGGAAGAAGACGAATTTCCAGTGACTGCTGTGTTGAGGCCGGAAGACGACCGGCGCTACTTCGCGCAATCCGTAGCAACCATTCCGCTGATGCCTGCCAAATCAGATACAGGAGCTGACGGTCCTGTGGATCGAACCGCGGCCGCGCGGACGCCACCCACCATGGGCCATATTGCGTCTCCACCACAGAACGCAATTCACCCAACGCGATAGACACCGGATTGAGATAAATGGGCTTGGAGTAATCCTGCGACGGAGAAAGCTCTTCCAGCCAGCGTTCGACACGAAGCCATTCACCGCTCGGCAATGGCATCGCGTGCGGATTTGATGCCAGCCGAATTTGCAGCATCGTCTCCACGATCTTGCTAGTGTCCGGCATGAATGCGCCAAAGGCGCGCGAATCGACCGTAGGAAGCCAGAATGTTGAACCGAGAGCCTGCCAGATGCTCCAGTAATTGAGCATTTCCGGCCACGCCATCATCCGCACGCCCTTTGCCTCCAGTTCACGAATCTCGCGCAGCATTTTCCACAAGTCGATTAGCGAAAACGCGAGATCGGCGAGGAGGAAGCTAAAGGTGCGGGCGGGAAACCCCGTGCAATACCAATACTCAGTGAAATCTTCAGGCAACGTCATGTTGAGGCTCCATCCCGGTGAATCCTGAATCACCAGGGTGAGTCCCCGACTAACACCCATGTCATCGGAGAGCTTGTCGTGAACTATGCGCAAGTAATCGGCGAGGTCGTTTTGGAATTTTGTTGATGCGATCTTCCGATCGTGGATCTTGCGCTCTGGTGGATCACGCCAAGTGCATTCCAAAACAAGAATGTGCATAAGCTTGTCTTCATCGAAGCGCAGCACCGTTTGCGTGAGGCCCGGAATGTCGAGATCGGGCTCGGGCAGATGGAGCGGTGCTATTTCCATCAGCTTTGCCTTGATCAACGGCAGGTCCACGCCCATCCAGCGCGTGAACTGGTATGTGTGGAACACCTCAATTGCTTTGCGCGGCACGACTCCGTTTGCAATGCCCTGGGCCAGATAAAGCCGCAGAGCCGGCGATATGAAGGATGGTATCGGCAGATGGACACCATTACCTTCCGCGATTACGGGCCAACGGTTGAGCAATGTTTCGCCAAACCTGGCGTCGAGGAGCCCATCGAGAGCGGTAACGCGAAACGGCTTCAAATCCGTAATGTTGATATCTAATTGAGCAAGATCTGCCGGTGTGAAGCGAGCGGCGGCACCACGGGACAGTAGGACAGGCAGTCTCAACGGCCAGTCCTTTCGCCATTGCGTGCTCTCGGCAAATTCGTTGATGGCAAAGCCACAACGCTCGGCCACCGCGTCGCTCAGGCGCAGCAGCGCATTGCATTCGCGAGAGAGCGAGTCTCGATATTTGAAATCCTGCGCGAGCACAGCATCAAGAAGGCGTTGCAGGCTATAGTCCGCTCCCGGGTAAATTCCGTTGAATATTCTAAACTCACCTGTCGGCATCGATACCGCCGACACAAAGACGTCCTCCGCCGGGTCTTCCGCATGCGCAGCGGCGTGATCCTCGAACCCGTTCAGCAGTGCCGCCAAGTCGATGCTCGTTGCACGTTTGCGGCCGCGCGGTTCAATCAGAGCAATATGAATTAACGTTTCAATGCGAGCGGCGTTTGCCTGATATTCTGGCGAAATACCTAGGCCCACCAGTTTGTCGAGCAAATCCTCACGCGCATAACGGGCGATATGCCTTAACAGCCTGGGCGGGACATCGAACGAGAACATTCTGATCGATCTATACTGGAAGCTACTCGGCGGCCACTCATGTTACTGCCTAGGTTGTCACCTGGGCAGCGCCGCCCACCGTCCAGTTGGATCATTGTGTCCCTCGCTTGACCGAACTATCCGAAACGAGCGCGATAAAAGCACCCTGGGCTGGCTTGTTGAGTTAATCCGAAAGACCTCAACTGGCGGCTGCGGACGGACGGGTGTGCTCCCTGGGGGTTTCAATCGACACCGCCTCGCCGAAAGTGCGATCGAACAAATCCGACATTCCGCCGACCAGCCGGTTGAGGTCGAGGGTGCGCGGCGCCAGCGGCTGCCGCCGCGAGAACGCGAGCAGCCGGTGGGTCAGCGTCGCGGCGCGTTGCTCGGCGCGGCCAATGGCGGCGAGATGCTCCAGGAGCTGGGCCGGCCCGTTCGCCGCCAATGCTGTGGCGCCTTCGAGATTGCCGACGATGATCGTCAGCAGATTGTTGAAATCGTGCGCGACGCCGCCGGTCAGCTGCCCGACCGCGTCCATCTTCTGCGATTGGCGCAGGGCCTCCTCGACCCGGTGTCGTTCCTCCGCTTCCCGCTGCAAGCTGTCGGAAAGCGCGCGGTAGCGGTCCTCGCTCACGCGCAAGGTCGCCAGCGCTTGGTTGCGCTCGCGAATTTGCGCCGAGAGTTCCTCGTTGGCGCTTGCCAGCATCGCCGGGGAGGGCAGGGCCAAGGCGCGCGGCAGCAGCGGCCACAATGATATCGCCGTAACCGCCGATATCGCCGCGGCCAGCTTGACCGCTCCCTGGACACCGTAAAGCGGGTACCACAACGTCAAGATCTCTAGAACGTGCGTCGTGCCGCAAGCCAAGATAAACGCACCGAACAACCGAAAAACCCAACTAAATGCGACGTCCCGCCGCTTCAAGACAAAAACAGCAAGTGCCAGCGGTATGGAATAATAAGAAATCGCAATGATCGAGTCTGAGGTTACATGGAGCCATATCAGCTCCGGTCGCCAGAGAAGACAGAACCCGTGCGGCGATAGATTGGCGTCGTCAAATATATCGGCTAAGAAATTCGCCATCCGCGTGGTCCTTCCATGCTACCGAAGCATCAGAGGGTTCCCGTCTCGCTCTATAGGCAACGTTTAGTTGATATCGTTAGTTTCCGGGGGTTTATAATTAAATCCCGGGCTTGCCCGGGTTCACGCCGTAATGACCGTTGGATAGGGTGAACAAAATATCGCCCGGAACCATTGGACGCTCGATGCGTTGGCAGTTGTTAGGGCAAATCCGCCCACCGCGCGGAACGGCCGGAAAGGTAGGCCCGCTATGATGCATCCGCTACCGAGAATACTCGTCATCGATGACGACCCCGAGATTCAGTCCATGCTGAGCACGATGTTGAGTACCAATGGATTCGCGGTTTGCACGGCCGAGGACGGTCCATCCGCGCTGAAATTGGTTGAATCGGATCATTTTGACCTGCTGATTACCGATCTCCGCCTGCCCCCGCCGCTCGACGGCATCGAAACGGTAAAACTCGCCCGCAAGATAGCGCCGCATTTGCGCTCGCTGTTCATCTCCGGCAGCGCCGGGCCACAATGCGACAACCCCAATTGCGATGATTTCGTCTCCAAGCCCTTCACCGGACGCGAGCTCGTCGGGTGCATACTTGAGCTGTTCTTGCGCGAGACCCCCACCGCGCAACGCGCCCCCGCCGCTTAAGCGGGATGCCGCTTCCTTCCGAGCTTTTGAATGGCTTGCGCGAAGAATAATCGGGCGCCTAGATTTCTACCATGAAGAGCACGCTCATCGGTCCGATCCCGATTTTGCGCCGGCGCGGGATGGTGGGACGTGTAAAGCCATTGATGGCGGGCATCGGATTGGCCCTCCTATCGGTTCAGGCGTGGGCCGCCGGGTCGTTTGACGGCAATTGGAGTGTGGTCGTATTTTGTCCCGATGACCCCGGCCCAAATGGGGCTCTTCATTACACCTACAGGTTTCCCGCGACCGTCACCGGCGGCATGCTCCATGGCGAGCACGGCTCGCAGGGCGCACCGGGCTGGCTCCTGATCGAAGGCGCGATTCAGCCTGACGGGTCTGCCCAGCTGAACGCGAAAGGGCTCACCGGACAACCGCCGGAAAACTATCGCCATGTGCAGGGAGGCACGCCCTACGCCTATCCCATCTCGGCGCGTTTCGATAACGGGAAGGGCAGCGGCAATCGGACCGATGGCCGCCGCGCCTGCACCGCGACGTTCACCAAGCAATAACGTCTTCTATCGGCCAGCCTAAAGCGGATTTGACCTAATCCAACACTCGTCTCACTATAGCCATAATCGCATCATATATTGCGATAATTGTGCTGCGATCGCGCGGCACGGCATCGGCAAGGAGCGATGGGAATGGCTGTAAATACCGTGCAAGAACAGCCAGCGGAGGACGCCCATGCCGCGCGGACTTAGACGCCGGCTCGACCGGCTGTGGGAGGAGTATCGGCGCGAGAAGGCGTTCCGCGACAGCGTGCGCGCCGCGCGGGACGCGACCGAGAAATTCGTTAAGGTGCTCCGCGCGGGACTCACTCGCGCCGGAATCGATCCCGCCACCGTGCCGGCGATGCACCGGTATGACGACCCCGAACCCGAGCCGCCGCGCGAACCCTACCGTCCGCCGGGACCCGCCGAGAGGCTGCGCGAGAAGCTGCTGCGGATCGTCGGCCATCACCGCGAACACCCGCTCGATCTCGCCACCGCCAGCCCGATGGAGCTTTTCGCGGTCTATTGCTTTGTCCCGGATGCCCCCGGCGTCGCCTATATGCGGCCTGGGATCGCTTGAGGTTTTCGCCTGGCCGCGTCGTCGCACGTGCGCAACGAGAGCCTCTATGACCCTGCGGTGGACATGCTAAGCTCGTATCAAAGCTAAGGCTGCCGGGGACCGCACGATGGATTGGACTGAACGACGCACGCGCTTTCGCGCTCTTCTCGCCGGCAATCGCTGCGTGCATCCAGGCTCGGTCTACGATGCGATCTCGGCGCGCATCGCCGAGGATTTGGGCTTCGAGGTCGGCATCTTTTCCGGCTCGATCGGCTCGATGTCAGTGCTCGGCGCGCCCGACCTTATCGTTCTGACCCTGACCGAGTTCGCCGCTCAGGCCAATCGCGTCACCCGCGCCGGCAACCTCGCGCTGCTTTGCGACGCCGATGACGGCTACGGCAACGCGCTCAATGTCCGCCGCACGGTCGAGGAATTGGAGACCGCCGGCATCTGCGCGATGTCGATCGAAGATACCGTATTGCCGCGCCCCTATGGACCCAGCGGCAAGCCGACCCTGATCCCGGTCGAGGAGGGCGTCGGCAAGATGAAGGCTGCGTTGTCGGCGCGTCAGGATAAGAAGCTGGTCATCGCCGGCCGCACCAGCGCACTCGCGATCACCGGGGTCGATGACACGATCAAGCGCGTTAAGGCATACGAGGCGGTGGGGGTCGATGCGATCTTTCTCGCTGGCGGGCTTACCGTCGAGGCGATCGAGGCGGTGTCGGCGGAGATCAAAATCCCGCTCATCACCGGCGGCGGCGCCGGGTCGCTCGCCGATCTCGACTGGATGGCGGCGCATGGGGTGCGCGTCGCGTTGCAGGGCCATGCGCCGTTCAGCGCCGCGGTGCAGGCGGTGTACAACACCTTGAAGGCGCTGCGCGAAGGGGCGAAGCCGAGTGAGCTGCAGGGCATCGCTTCGCCGGAGCTGATGCGCCGCGTGACGCGCGGCGATAGCTACGCCCAGTGGACCAAGGATTTTCTCGGCGGCGCGTAAGACGAGGGGAGGGGATCGGTGCGTATTCTGCTAGCGGCGGCGCTCCTGTTGGTGACCGCGTCCTGCGTGTCCCAGAACAACTGGTCGCCGCTTTCGATCTTCATGGGGCCGGGACACCTTCAGCTCAGCAATTTCCGCTTCGATCGTGCCAGCATCGAGGCGATTGTCGCCGCCGCTCCCGATTGCAGCCCGGCGCCCGGGACCGCACCGGTCGATTTCGATCTGCCATTCAAGGGCACGCATGTGATCGATGCGCCGGGTGGCGCCGATATTTGCTGGCGCCGCCAGGTTGGCCCCGGCCAATGGAGCGATTGGAACCACGCCTTTATCGCCGCGGGTCTCTCGACCGACGCGCAGCTTTAATCGAGCCGATCCGCCGCCTAGACTGCGGGAGATGCCCGGCCGCCGCGACCTTTTCCCGCCGATCGAGCCCTATCGCACGGGCCGCCTGCGGCTCGATTCGCTTCATACGATGTACTGGGAGGAATCGGGCAACCCGCGCGGCGTCCCCGCCCTGTTCCTCCACGGCGGTCCCGGTGCCGGTGCAACCCCGGTGCACCGCCGGTTTTTCGATCCCGCCTATTGGCGCATCGTCATCTACGATCAGCGCGGCGGCGGCCGCTCGACCCCGCTCGCCGAGGTGACCGCCAATTCGCCGGCGCATCTTGTCGCCGACATCGAATTGTTGCGCCGCGAGCTCGGCGTCGAGAGCTGGCTGGTGTTTGGCGGCTCGTGGGGCTCGACCTTGGCGCTGCTCTACGCCCAGGCGCATCCCGAGCGTTGCCTTGGTTTGATTCTGCGCGGTGTCTTCCTTGCCCGGTCGAGCGAGATCGACTGGTTTCTCTATGGCCTCGCGGCGATTTTCCCGGAGGCATGGCGCGCCTTTTCCGGCTTCATTCCCGAAGCGGAGCGCGGCGATTTGCTGGGCGCCTACCACCGCCGCCTCACCGATTCCGACCCGCGCGTCCATATGCCGGCGGCCCGCGCGTGGAGCCTTTACGAGGGCGCGTGCTCGACGCTCCTGCCGAATCCAGAAACCATCGCCGCCTTTGGCGAGGATCGCCTGGCCCTTGGCCTCGCCCGCATCGAGGCGCATTTTTTTACCCATTATCTCCTCGCGGATGACGACGATCTGGTGGCGCGCGTGCCGCGTATCCGCCATCTGCCCGCTTCGATTGTGCAGGGGCGCTACGACATGGTCTGCCCGATCCGCAGCGCCGACGAGCTGGCCCGCGCCTGGCCGGAGGCCAACTATGCGGTGGTTCCCGATGCGGGCCATTCGGCGATGGAGCCCGGGATCCGCGAGCAGCTGGTGCTGGCGACCGAGCGGCTGAAGCGCGGCTGATGGGTCGCGCCTTGTGGTTTCGCTTGCCGTGTCGCCGTTCGCCCGTAATATGCCTTCGTCGATTTGGTTGGGGGATGCCGTGACGCTAACGACGATCACGACGCGCACGCTGCTGGCGGCGGCAGCCGTCATCGCGGCGTTTGCCGCGCGTCCGGCCGCCGCGCAGCTCTCGCTCGGTTCCCCCGGCGAGCCGCCCCGCCTCGAATTGGGCGCCGGCGCTTTCGACATCACCCCGAGCCGCCGCCACAACGCGGGCGCACAGGGCGATTTTCTCGGCGAGTATCATTTCGGTGACATGCTTTGGATCATCTCCCCCTTTGTCGGGGCACAGGTAACATCCAAAGGCGGCACCTACGCCTATTTCGGCTTTGGCTTTGACGTCAATCTATCGCCGAATTGGGTGATCACCCCGAACGCCGCCGCCGGTTTCTACCAGCCGGGTGGCGGTACCCCACTTGGCTCCTTTTGGGAATACAAGACCGGCGTCGAGATCGATTACAAATTCGCCGATCTCAGCCGGCTCGGCCTTGCGCTGCACCACATGTCGAACGCCGGTATCACCCAGGTGAACCCGGGCGAGCAGCAAATCGAGGTTGTCTATTCGATCCCGCTTCGCTGGTAGATACGCTCCGCCAAACAATGGAAATCGCCGGTCATGCCGCGCTGATTAGCGGCGGCGCATCGGGATTGGGACGGGCGACCGCGGTGGCTCTCGCCGCTGCTGGCGCCAGGGTGGCGCTCCTCGACATCGACGGCACCGCGGCGGAGGCGGCGGCTAAGCCGCTGGGCGGTCTGGGCTTCGCCTGTGACGTGACCCAGGGCGAGGCAATGGAGCGCGCCGTTGCGGCGGCGCACGAAAAGCACGGTGCGGCCCGAATCGTCGTCAATTGCGCCGGGATTGGCCGCGCCGGCCGCATCATCGACCGCGACGGCAAGCCGATGGCGCTCGAGCATTTCAAACAGGTGGTCGAAGTCAATCTGATCGGCAGCTTTAATTTGCTTCGGCTCGCCGCGGCCGACATGGCGGCGCTCGATCCCCTCGCCGATGGCGAGCGCGGGTTGATCGTGCTGACTGCATCCATCGCCGCCTATGATGGGCAGATCGGCCAGGCGGCCTACAGCGCATCGAAAGGTGGCGTGGTCGGCTTGACCTTGCCGGCGGCGCGCGAGCTCGCGCGTTACGGCATCCGCGTCGTCGCGATCGCACCCGGCGTTTTCGCCACCCCGATGCTAGCCGGTCTGCCGCAAGCGGCGCAGGACAGTCTCGCTGCCAACGTCCCGTTTCCACAACGCCTCGGCCTGCCCGACGAGTACGCCTCGCTGGTCACGCATATTTGCGCCAACCGTATGCTCAACGGCGAGGTCATCCGCCTCGACGGCGCGCTCCGCATGTCGCCGCGCTAGGCGTTCGGTGATGTAGGGTTAAACGCGGGCGCAACCCTTGCGTGTCCGCCTCGAGTCGCCTAAAAATTTTCACTAATTTTCGCCGAATGTGATCCAGCTCACACTGGGATTTCGAAACCGGCTCTATTTTGGGTGGGCTTAGGGAGTGCAGGCCATGAGCTATCTACCTAAAGTCGCAAGCGCCACCGCCGCATCGATGCTGTTGCTCAGCGCTTCGGTGTCCGCTCGTGCGGATGACGTCGGCAATTTTTTCGGGAGCGTCGTCGGCGGGATTATCGGACAGGCGATGCAGCAGCCTCGGCCGCAACCGACTTATCCGCAGCCTCAATATTATCAACCGCAGGCGCAGCCGGACCCGGCGGCCGCGGAAGCGCGCCGACAGTATCTGGCGCACCAAGCCGAGCTCAAGCGGCAGAAACTACAGCAGCAGAAGGATGACGCGGCCCGTTTGCAGCCGGCGCCTGCCGTTAACGCACCCGCGGTTAGCACGGCATCCGGCACACTCGACGTCGTCATGAAGAGGAAGGACGGCAACCTGTGGGTTCCCGCTCAAATCAATAAGGTTGTGACGATCGACTTTGTTATCGACAGTGGGGCGTCGGACATCACGTTGCCAAAGGACGTCTACCAAACCCTCATCCGTTCAGGGACGCTTACCAAGGCCGATTACATCGGCGACGTGAAATTCGGCATTGCCGATGGGTCTGAGGTAAAGGGAATTAAATTTAAGTTGGCGAGTCTGCAGGTCGGCAACCAGACCCTGACCGACGTGGTGGCGAGCGTCATGCCGTCTGACTCGGCGACGCCTCTTCTCGGGCTCAGCTTCTTATCGCGCTTCCAGTCTTGGGCGATTGACAACGGCTCGGGCACCCTGAAGCTCACCCCGCTTGGTGGCGATCAACCAGCGCCGGCGCCCACCCAGATTGCTGCTGCCACGCCGCAGCCTCTTCCCGATTTGACGACTGTCGCGCCGCCAGCGGCGCAGTCCGCGGCGCCGACGATAGCCGCCATGCCGCAAGGCGCGCCTCCCCAAGTACAGGTAGCGGCCGCAGGGATCGACGCACCACGCTCAGGGCACGTGCCAACCTCGGCGCTCATTGTGAAGGACACCCAGGCGCCAGTAACGGTTGCCGAGGCATCGCCATTATCATCCCCGACGCCGGCGCCGAAACCGGAAACGGCGGCGGCGATTCCGAGTTTTCCAGCAAATACGCCTTACACAGATGCACGCGCCAGCCTGCTTGCATTGGGCTATGGGCCGGCGCCCCTGCCCGATGCAGGGAAATGCGATGCCAATACCGACACCACCTGTTTCCCGGAGCGGTTGGCGTGCACGCGGACTGACAGCATCCACTGCGATTTCTTTTGGCGGCGCGGCGAGCAGGTGATCAAGGTTAAAACCGTCGCCGTTCCACCGGCAGTCGCCACGGTCGAATGCCAAGTGAACTGTAAGTAATCCACAACTCATAGGGCGCGTAAGCGATTGGCGGAGGTTTGTTTAGGAGCCATTAGGCTCAAAGTAGCGAGCCCAAGCGAACCGCACAGCTGAACAGTTGAGTAGCGCCCCTGTGCCGCCCTATTCTCTCGGGATGGGTGGCACCGTTTTTATTAGCTATGCCTCGAAAGATCGCAGTTTTGCGACAACGATCTGCGATGCTTTGGAGCATCGTGGAATCGACTGCTGGATCGCCACCCGAGATATCGGTCCGGGGGAGAATTTCCAGAGCGCCGTCTTTGAGGCGATCCGCTCGGCAAAAGTGATGGTTCTGGTTTTCTCCACTAATTCGCACAATTCGGATGAGGTCAAAAAGGAGATCGTCCTGGCCGGACAGTGTCGGCTGAATGTTATCCCAGTGCGGGTCGAGGACGTGACGCCCGAAGGGGCGTTCGCTTACGAACTGGCGACCCGGCAATGGGTGGACCTGTTCGAGGACTGGGAACGCTCGATTCAGCGTCTGGTCGAGCAAATTGTAAAGGTGACCGGCCAGCAGCCGGGAGCGGTGCCCTTCACCGTCAAGCCGCGCGAACTGGTGCCCGAAATACCAGATGCAGCCCCTCGTCCCCCACAGCACGTGGAGCCGGTCAAGCCGTCCCCCTCGGCGCCTGATGTCCCTATCGCGGTATCCACCGTCGCCGCGCCCGAGAGGAAAAGCCATTTAGCGGCGATCGGCGGATTTGGAGCGCTGGCGATGGTGTGCGTAGCCGCCGCGGTGTGGGTTTTGAGCGGAGGGTTGAGCTCCAAGCCGCCGCACATTCCCAACGATAACCAGATTGCTGCGGCCGATGCGGTCGCCAAAGGCAAGGCGGCCCTCGACCAGAAGAATTACGTCGAGGCGATGCGTTGGTACCGACAAGCAGCCGATCAAGGAAACACCGTGGCGCAGACTCACGTGGGGTACCTGTACGAGAAAGGCCTCGGAGTGCCGCAAGATTACGCCGAGGCGTTGCGCTGGTACCGTATGGCTGCCGCGCTAGGCCACGCCGCCGCGCAGAGAAATGTCGGAGATTTTTATCAGCAGGGCATCGTGGTAGCGCAGGATTACGCCGAGGCGATGCGCTGGTTTCGCTTGGCCGCCGATCACCGAAACCCAGGCGCACAAACTAATATCGGGTACTTGTACGAGAAAGGCTGGGGCGTCCCACAGGATTACGCCGAAGCAATGCGCTGGTACCGTATGGCTGCCGAGCAGAACGAGGCCACCGCACAGAACAACATCGGGGTCCTCTACGAGAACGGCTACGGCATCATTCAGGATTACGGTGAGGCAAGACGCTGGTACCGCATGGCCGCCGATCAGGGCGACGTCGACGCCGAATATAATCTGGCCCTACTTTATGCCGACGGTCATGGCGTGCCGAGCGATCTTGGTGAAGCGCGGCGTTGGATGTTAAAGGCGGCGCAGGCTGGCGACCCCGAAGCTAAGACCTGGCTCGGCAAGCACGGTGACAATTAGCGCTCTGGGCCTCGATGACTGATCGCTTTCGCTAAGCGTTCGTTACAGCGCACGCAATCGCCTGGGCAAGGTTAGCCCTCTTTGGCGCAAAACCTTCTCACGGCATTCACCCGGAGGATAAGCGGGAGGAGGTGGCGGAGGGGATGTCTGCCCTGCGTTGACCAATCTCTAAGTTGTTTCAATTAATTATCGGATCAGCGCCTAAATCTACCCATGCTTTAACCCAATACCCTTGGCAAGGGTTAGTGAGCCGAGCGCCGCATCGCACAGGCGGCCCAGAACCGGCGGTCTGTTGCGCGCGCAACGCCGCAGCCCTGTAGCCGCCCCGTCTGACCTCACCCAAACATTCAGCGGATAAGCGCCATTCTGTAAAGCGGTTACCTCGGGAGGCCCGCACCACAAACTCGCTCAACGGCAGCTATGGGTTTCGAAGCGGACTAACTCGCGGCGCGTGGGCGATGACGCCTGTGCGCCGAAAGCGGAAGTTCAGAACTCAGCGATCGATGCGGACTTGGCGCTAGCGGAATCTATTCCCGCTCATATCCGCACGGCAGCCGTTGGTCGACGCGCCCGTAAGCCCAATCGGCGACGGCCTGATCTGCGGAGGCGGCGACGGATCAGGCCAAGCCCGGCGAGGGCGGTGCCAAGGAGCGCTAATGATGTCGGCTCCGGCACAACGGTAGAGGTCCCGGTAGCGGCAGTAGTACTGATCGATCCTTCAAATATCTGTCCGTTGTTCGGAGTTTCTTGAGGAAATGAAATGATATATTCTTCGGTTTCAGAATAAGTGCCACTAAGATTGGGGGTCGGGTTCGTGCTTGACGTGGTACCATAACTACTAAACGTCGCGGTATCTATAAGGTCAGCAAATCGACCTGAGCTAAAAGGCCCATCATTATTGGGATCGATATAGACTTTTTCAGTGACCGAGCCATTATAAGGCGTGCAAGGATTGCCGGTGTTTGGACACGGTGCAACCCCGTTATTAAGATTGCCGCTGCTCGTTGATGAAAACTGCGCCGTCAAATTAAAGGTTCCCAACGGGCCAGTGATGCCTGTCTCCGTAACGATGATCTTGAGCGTCGCTGCAGACGTATCGTTATAGGCCACATCGATCGTGGTCGTGTTCAGATCAGGCTGGGGCAGTCCTGGTGTGCCGGACGCAGTAACGCTTACAGATCCGAACGACCCCATCCCCACGGGTCCGCAAGACGCAGAACCGCCAGACACCGCATTTGCGCAAATTGTCTCGCCAGAACCAAAACCCGTCCCATCAGCGCTGATGTAGAGTAAATCGGCCGATGC
>Ga0206847_10149_pt1 | contig 24053 bp, 31 predicted proteins | sample Alteio_BWOrgCont_17_FD_152880 | JGI IMG/M metagenome (GOLD analysis project Ga0206847, IMG submission 152880) | Enriched cells from forest soil in Barre Woods Harvard Forest LTER site, Petersham, Massachusetts, United States -... | ecosystem: Environmental > Terrestrial > Soil > Temperate forest >... | reverse complement strand
CGGTGGGCCTTCTCGGCCTCCCCCGTGATTGCCTTAAAATACGCCTCCCGCTCTGCATTATTGAGGTATTTGCGGTTTCCCTGCCGGTCAAACACATTCGCTCCCTTCGATGCCGGTGAACCAGAATACGTGATTCTGATTCACCGAAAATATCAAAAAAAGCGACAGAATCAAATTCCTATGACAATCCAAAAGATCATTGGGGAGAACGGGGCGCTGCCACAGCTTTGCGGTCGTGGCCAGTGCCCTGCGGCGATTATCGCTGACAACGGCGATGTGTTTGTGCAGGGCTACATTCCTGCGCCTGCCGAGGGCGCAGTCTTGACCGCCCCGACGGGCGAAAGCTTCGTGCGTATGTCCCGCGCCACGTTTGAAAAAATCGCCCTTCAAGTGCTGGCATCCTGATGCCCGCACGAGTCCGAGTCCGTATCGAGATGAGCCGCCACTGGCGGCTCATTCTTTTTAAGGATACCGTTGATATACTTCTGAAATGACTCGGGGTAATACTGGCCGAATCGTCGCCAATGCCTTTGCATGTTGTGCATCTGCATGAAGCGGCAAATGTCGCGCTCCAGGTTTTCGACTTGTTCGTCCCTGAATATTTTGTGCTTCAAATACAAATGCACCCGCGAATATTGATTGAGCCAAAGCTGCAAGTAACATTGTTCCATGTCGGCGTCTGCGCCCGGCGCATCCCTGAGGACAGCGAAGAGTTGTGGATGGGAAAGCGCCAAAATGACAAGCTGCTGATTGACATCGAGGACTTTATCGAGTGATTCCGCCTCGCGTTTTATGATTTCCTTTTCGCGTTGGCGAATGCCGTCGCGCTGCTGCTTGGCTATGACCACCAGCCCGGTCACGATACTGACGGTTTGCAGCAGCGAAAACCAGTTGGTTGCCACCCACGTCTCGATATTGCCTGTCATTGTCCGACCTCCCTTTCCAATATCCTCAATCGGTTCCCCACGCGGAAGACGATTATCGATAATCGACTAATCCCATTTGGACTACTCACATTTGCTTGTCAAGGTCGCGGGATGGATTACTCACCGCGATATGGGCAATTTCGTGCGATGCTTCGCACGATTCGCCTTGAAGCCAGACTGAGCCAGACGGAACTGGCGTCGAAGCTCGGTAAGCAGCAGCTATTTGTTTCGCGGTCGGAACTTGGCGAGCGACGCATTGATTTTCTGGAAACACTGGATTTTTGTATGGCCTGCGGAATGACCGTTGCGCAATTCATTGACCGTCTGGAACAGGTCGCGCCTGACCGCGAGGAAAAGAGGCCCAAGCGGCGAAGTCCCCGTCGGATGGATCGTATGGGGCGGTTGACGGGTTCCTAAGACGCGGCCGGACCGAAGTGGTGCGGTAAAATGCAAGCGCATTCCACCATTTATCCCGGCGCTATTTCGCCAAGGGATGCCGTGAGCGCAAGCCGGGGAATTTGGCATAATCGCGGTCAGTTGTGATCCACTCACAATCAGACTCGATAGCCAGGGCAGCGAACCACACGTCTGGTATCAGATTGCCGGTCGCGGCCTGTGATTGGCACAGGTCGGTGAAGATTTGCCAGTGGCGGGAACCGGGCGCGATTGCACGGCAATTCGGTTGTTCTCGGACCTGACGCACGAATTCAAGCGCGGTGCCGATTGGACTTGGCGTTGTGAATACGCGGGGATGGGTAACGACCCGAAGGAAACCGCTTAAAACGTGATTGCTGATACCGTAGGGCTGACCGCTTTGAATCGTCTGTTCCAGCCACGTCCGGTATTGCGCGTGGTCAACCGCGTCCTCGCGGTGAGCGTAAACCAGCACATTGACATCCGGCAGAATCATTCACCCTGTTCCATGACTGAAAGCAGGGCGGCGGAATTATTGAGATCGACACCGGGTTGCAAACCGTTGCCGCTGACGGTGGTCAGGCGAACGAACGGTTGTGGGGTTGTTGCGGCTTTCGGCGTAATTTTATCGCGCAACGTTTCCTCAATGAAATGCGACAGATCATAGCCTTTCTCGCTCGCCAGTCGGGTGGCTTGGGCAAGGAGGGCATCATCAAGTTGGATGGTTGTCTGCATACGGACAGTTCTAGCGCAAAAAGATGCGACTGTCAAAGCCGACCACGCGAGCGGCGAAGTCCGCGGCGGATGGACAGTCAGGGGCGGCCGGCCGGGTCGTAGCGCAATAGCGGCCAATTAAATCCGTTCGGTTCGGGGTGGTTTGCGCGTCTGAGTCTGCACGAAAGAACGTTATGTCACGGCGGAAGTTTACGAAATCATGCGCCGGTCAGCGGAACGGGCGCGGGAACAAGGCGCAAGACCGCACCTACGGGACGCGCCCAAACGCGAGCATGATGAGGCGCAACGGCGTCCCAATCCTGCGCTGGAGAAGTGGGGGCCGCTGATTGAGGCGGCAATCGAGCGCGATTTGGAAAGCTCGTCCCAAACAATGCGGCCCAAAAGGGCTGGGCCCGACATGGACATGGATTAAGGAGCAGCGCTCTTCGTTTTCTCAAACATAAAGCAGGCCGGCAATGAAACTGCACGAATGCACCTTGCGGCTGGGGATCATGCCAGCCGCTCGATCGACTTCATCCCGCGAATCCGATAGGTCATTTGTGAATAAATTCCGGAGAACTGACGAACCTCATGAGCAAAATACTGAATTTACTGAATTTAATTTTCCGGAGAGATGTCACGCAATCTTCACTATTTATTAACGATTGGCATGGTAAAATGCCCCCTCAACTGATTTTTCCACGGTTAACAATCCAAGGGGAGAGCGCGTCGATGAAAAAGGGATTGAAAGGGGTCTCGGATAAAGCTTTGACTACGATTGCCTGCGTGGCGGGGATGGTTGCCGCATTGGGAGGAATTTTTTCCGCCACTGCGGACATTGCACTCGACGAGGATATTGACAGACTTGGGGACAAAGTGCCTGACCATCAGATTCAAGAGATCAAACACGACAAAAAGAGTGTGGGACATGGGGATAGTGTTTTTATACTTGCCGAAACGGGTGCTGTTGCGCTCGCATCTTACTCCCTAGGCCGGAGTGCAGGGAGAAAAGAAAAAGAGAAGGGGCCTTCCCGTTAATATTGGCAAAACATTATGCCACAGTGCCAGATATCCTTTAAGCACGGCTCGCTTGCATGAAACAGATAAAGATTTCCGGCAGTTTGACGCTTGACTTTGAGGGGTCGTACTGACGATATTTGCTTCTGCATGGCCGAAAGCGGAAACGATCAAAAAGAATCCAATTCAGAGGGCCTTAAAGTTGAACACAAATATCAGCTAACCGGACTTGTTTTGCTCGGTTGGCTAGCGGGGTTGTTTAGCTTAGCTAAGGAGGCTTCTCATTCGTGTGCAATATTTTGCATTATACCTGCATTCAGTTTTGCCTTTTTAGCGTTGCTTTACGTTATATATCATGCGTGGAATGACCCTGCTAAACTAGGCGTTCTGGTCAATAAGTACGGTCCGGCTTTTGCTATAGTTCAGATGATCTGCATGTTGTGCACTGCATGTTGTTGGGCGTGGCCATTAGGGCCAAAATCGTCCGCAGTTCCCATGACGGATCCTATCGTGCGGGTCGCGCCCGGCACAAATTCCACTAAAAATGCCATCGTCCCGATAGTAGGGACAAATCGCGTCGCTCCACAACAAACGTCAGTTGCAGCTAATGATATCATAATGAATATGTTTAAACCCGATGTAATTGCCGGGTTCGCCGGCTCTGTGTGCTTGTTTCTTGGCGGGATTTTTATTCATCTGGGTTGCGCGCAATACTTCAGGGCAATTGGTGATGTGAAAAATGGGTCTAAGCCGATCAATGCAGGTGACGGTGGGCACGGTTTCTGGGCAGAGACCCGAATGTTTTTGGAAGACGCGCGTGCCAAACTGCGCCCCGTGTACGAATTGCGACGCATATGGGATGTGTACATGATCTTCGGCTGCCTCTCTGTAATCCTAGGGCTTATGAGTATCAGCGACGTGGTTTTTATTGACCAAACTGATGGATTTGCCTGTTTGAGGCCACTACAATTCCAATTTGCACTTTGCTTCGTCGCGGTTTTTGTAAACAATCTTCTTTGCCAGCGCTTTTCCGGCCAAACAATTTCAATGCGATTTGTTTTAGTTTCCCTGCTCATGTTGCTTATCGTAATTGCTATTGGCTATTCTGGTTCGTTCTTTTTTGTAAGGCCATCATACCATCATAATGATCCCCCCCAAGGGATAATTGACCCGGTGCAAGCTGGACCGGCGTTTATTTTATTCCCCATAATGATGTTTATATCTCTTTGCTTCATCCTTTGGGGTAAATGGAGAAGATCGACAGCGCGCGTTGAGGCAGACAGTAGGATTGCTGCAATTGTAAAAGACAACGAATTGCGATTTTATCCATTTTATTTGCGCTGGAACATCTTATTTAATCTTACCGGAATGTTCATATATGTTAACGTAGTCTTCTTTCCACGTTGGATTCCAACCTTTCCACCGCATTCTTTTATCTTTTTGGTCTTCTTTCTTAACGCTTGTTATGTCTTTTTTTACGAAGCATTCCGCCGCCGTTCGGATCATAAAAACATTGATTCGTCGCCGTGAATGCGCTGGTGAAAGAGGGAGTTTAATTTGGCGACAAACGACTCCGGCGCACTGTTGAGGCGTCTGCACGGAAATCTATTCCCTGACACTGGGAGTCACCGCCACGCCTTCCTTTCCATCATGCGGAACGGACGCGTAAATTCCGCGTCAAACGTGTTGACAATCAAAACTTTCATTCGTGAAGGAATTGTTTTTCTTTGGGTTTTATCCGGGTGCTCAAGCCAAAGTGAGATTTGGTTACTCCACGGCCAAATTGTCCGGCGCTTTTAGCGCGGGGTGTGCGGCATCGAATTCCGACTGACGTTGGGCGAGCAGTTTTTCAATATCGGGGGCAACGCCGGTCGGGATTCCGGCGGTTTCGTCAATGGAGCGGGATTTTTCGGTGGGCTGGGCCTGCTGGTAATGTTTCACCGCCTCGCCTTGCACTTCAGCGGCAATCAGACCGTCGAGCGTATCCAGGTTGGCGTTAAGCATGACCTCGTAAAGCTGTTGCTCATAAACGAACAGAAATAAGCCCGCCACTTCAATCCAGAGGCCCAGCAGGCGGCTCACCAGCAGGGCGAGGATGCCTACGATAACAACGGCGAGCGGATCAATGAAGCGGTTCACCCGGCGATGCGACTGGAAAAACACCGGCCATGAAATTGCCTCAAGATACGAGACGCCGGGGCTGTAGGTATGCCAGCGCACGCCGTGGGTGATGTCCACCCAGCGTTGCCAACGTTGGTAAAGCCCCCAGCCGAGCATGGCGAGAGCGTAGATAATCAGGGCTGGGCCGAAGGGCGCGGCGGCGGCGGGAAATACCAGGGTTACCGCAATCATGATGAGGGCAAGCACGACGAGCCAGTTGGTTTTGAGCAGGCGGAAGCCGATGCCACGCCGCAAGAATATCATGACGGTGAGCGCCGGGAAGATGGCGACTTTGCGCAGCATGTCCACTTTTTCTGAGAATGTTGAGACTCCTTTGGAGGATTCGTCGTCCATAATTTATTTTTGGTTGAAGGTGAGCAGTTTGTAGGGGAGCAATTCGTCGTCGGTGGGGGACTGGAATGCATGGCCGCCGTTGTAAACGATGGCCTGCACCTGAAATTTTTTCAGCGGCCCTCCGCGTTTGAGGAGTGTGAACACGGACGGCTCCACGTAGTAGCGGCGTTGCTCGCTGCGCGAGACGCCGCTGGTCGCCCGGTCGCCTTTTTCCTGGGAGGAACTTCCGACATTGGTGCTGGTGACATTGATCCAGCGTTCGCCCAGCAGCTTGGCGGCCCACTCGTTGGTTTCCCCGGAATTCTGGCAAAAGAACTTGGCTTGCAGGTTGCCCAGCAGCGAGTCCACCGCGTCGGCGTTGCCCAGCACCCGGCGGTAGCTCTCCCGGTTCTGGGTGAGATAGACCGTGCAGCCGCCAGCGGAGCGGGCAACGGCTTGGTATTCGGCGTCGAAATCGGAGACGAAGTTCTGGGCCTCGTCCGCCCACAGGAATACCGGACGCAGGAATGTGTTCGGCTCGGTTGGCGGCGAACGCCGAAGGACCGCCACCTGAAAACAATATTTCCACGCGAGATTGGCAATCCGGCCGGCCAGCCGGTAATCCTGCACCGGCAAATCAATGATGATGATCTTGCCATTGAAGGCATCCTCCGGCCTGACGTTTGTGTCCTCCGAAAACAGCCGCCGAAGCGGCCGGGTGATGAGGGGGAGAACCAGCATCGAGAATGTCAGCGTAATGATGCTGCGGGTCTTCTCCGAGAGGGTGGGGTATTCGATCAGCCAATAATTGCGGCATTCCTCAAAATCCGCCCGGATGTCGTCGGACGCTTCAAGGGTGATCTTGTCCGCACCGTAAAGGATTTTGGCGCAATCACTCTTCTCCAGCCATTCGGGATCGAGAACCTGTTGCAGGCTGCGCGGCGCGGTATTGACGACGGAGCGCATCATCGGCAGCGATACCTCCACCCCGGCAAAGACCAGCAGGGACACCAGGTTGGTGTTCAGGTGATGCAAGGCATCCTCCCAGAACTTGTTGACTCCGCCGCCGTTTTCGGAGCGCCCTTCCGCCGTGGCAACGGCCCCGGCGATTTCGTCCATGATGGCGACGATATTGATCGTGAGTCCCCCGCTGGCCTCCGGGCGGGATGCCTCCCAGTTCAAAAAATTAAAACGCCACTTTCCGGCAGCGTCCACGATGATGAGGTCTTTCTCCCGTCCGGTGTCCGCCGCCCAACGCTGCCACTGGCGGCGTTCTTCCTTTTTGGCGCATAGCACCAGCCCGCCGAATCCGGCGGCAAGATAGCCGTAGGCGAGGTGCTTGGCGGGACCGCTGGTTTTACCGCTGCCGGTTGCACCGAAAACACAGACGCCAGTGAGTGCGTCGGCCAGGTGGAAAGCACTTCCGTTACCCCAATCCCGGAGGACCATTTGGGGATCAAATTGCGCCAGCCCTGAACTACCCATACCCATGCGTGAAAAAGCTGGGCCAAATTTTGGCCAGCCGCAAGCCAAATTTCACCGCCAAATTTGACCGCCCGCGACAGTGAGCGGTCATGGCGTGGCGAGGGAGGCACTTCCCTTGGCATTACTGAACCGGGGCAAACTGACACAGCGACGAAGGCGCGGTAGCTCCCCCCATAGCAGACATCCAAAGGACGCAGTTCTTTGGTCAGGGATTGCCAAGGGGCGGAAGCCTCTTGGTCTGGGCGGCCCGGTGCCGCCCAATCAAGCGGAGGATAACTCGAAAAGGAGGCGGCTTGGAAGCCTCCTTGCGACGCGGATGTTGCGCAGCAACATATAACCGCGCACTTACGCTGCTTTTGGCTGGGCCAGGGGGGGGGCCGGCCCGGCCTGCTTGCTTGCCTTGCTTTCTTCTCCTGGGCGAGGGGGGCACAACCTTCCGTCGGACGGTAACGGACAACCGGAACTCAATCGGCGCATGGACGATATCGGACGCCATTGGACAACCGTGTTGAAACGGATTCCTGTAAACGCCAGCGGACGGTATTGGATAAGCACCGCGCAAAGTGGCTCTCACAGCCATTTTCAGTGAGACAAAATGCCGCAGTTGTGATACTATGTTCGCAATACAACCATTGCCACGACTGAGTGAGGGAATATGGCGCTCTATCGTCTGGAAGCAAAAATCGTCAAACGGCAAAACGGAAAGGGTTCAGTTGTCGCATCTGCCGCATACCGCTCCGGTAATGTGTTACATTCGGCGGCCTATCGCTCCGGCAATGAACTAACCCTTGAGCGCGACAAAACGACGTTCAACTACAGCGCACGGACGCAGGAAGTGGCCCACTCCGAAATCTTGGCGCCTAGCAATGCGGCTTCCTGGATGCAAAGCGCACCGCCCAAAGGCGCGGAGGATTTTGCGAAGCTACGCACCTTGCGCGAGCGTCTGTGGAATACCATTGAGCAAGTCGAAAAGCGGAAGGATTCCCAGCTTGCGCGTGACTTCATTTTGACCCTCGCCCGCGAACTCACTTTGGAACAGCAAATCAACCTCGTGCGCGGATGGTGCGAGGCGGAATTTGTCAGCAAAGGATTTGTGGTGGATTTTGCCATCCATAAATCGAAAACGGGGCTTAATCCCCATGCGCATGTGTTATGCACAACCCGGCCCGTGGAAGGGCAAGGCTTCGGAAAAAAGCCCAGCACAGCGGGCAAATTCAACGGGCGTGGTGCCGTGGGAATAGGAGCTAAAACGGAGCTTGAGGGCTGGCGCGACTCTTGGGAGAAGCACGAAAATGCTGCCTTGGAAAAGGCAGGACGCCCCGAACGGGTGGATCACCGGTCGCTTAAAGACCGTGGGATTGACCGGATACCGGAGCCAAAGATTGGCGTGGCCGCGACGGCCATGAAGCGCCGGGGCGAAGACCCGGAGCGGTTTCAATTCTGGCGGCGGGTTAAAATGCTTAACGAGACGCGCCCTTGGGCGCGGGCCATCGAGCGGCTGGGCGAAGTCCAGCAGCGCGGCATGGGCGAGACTTGGTGGGAGCGGTCGCTGGTATTGACGACCGAGGTGGGCAAGACCGTCCGCGACGCGGTGCTCGATACCTGGGCTGCACTTATTCATGCCCGGCTGCCGGGACGGGACATGAACGTCCCGACTCAAGACCGGGATATCGATCTATCAAGGTGAACTATGAACGACCCCCTTGCACAATACCGCAGATCATCCACCGCCCCGGCAACGGGCGGGGTTCCGCCAACCGAGGGCGCCGGCGAATACCTGGCCTACGGCACGAAAGACAAAGTGCATAGGCTCCGTATCCGCAACGCGTCGTCGCTGACGCATTCGCCCGGCTACAACCTGTTGGTTGACGTGGTGTATGACGGCGATTACGGCACGAATGTTGTGCTCGTCTATACCGTCCTCATGGTGCGGGTGGAGGGCAAGAATCTTCAAAAACTGGTCTTCGCCATTGAGAATGGCATGGCGGATTTTATCCAGGAGTTTGACGCGCATCGCTGGGCGAAGCCAGCGGACGCGAAAGCACCGTTCATTGAGTCCATTGAAGTGAAGGTCAGGGAGGGCGGTTCGTCCTCCGCTGACATGAAGCATTGAGGGGGGAAATGCATGGGGCATTTTTCTGACATTTCTTGGGGGAGGTTGGTTATGCAATTTACGTTGCCTGAAATTGGTTTTGTTCGATTATCGGAAGTGCTGATGGTGATTCCGGTTAAGAAAAGCTGCTGGTGGGATGGGGTCAAAACTGGCCGCTTCCCGAAACCAGTGAAGCTGTCCACCCGCTGCACGGCATGGCGGGCAGAGGACATCCGGGCGCTGATAAAGCGACTCTCAGAGGATAGCGTCACAGGCATCAGTCGAAGCTGAACGCGTTATCCTTCGCGCTTTGTCGGTGGGAATGGTAGTTGACGCAAGTGTCTGTTCACTTGTTGTGTCAATTATTTTCACGCCCCGATTCAGCCGTTGTCTTGGCATCTTCCGCTTGAAAGCGCGCCGGCCGCAGACCGGTGCTGAACAGGGATTTTCCATTCCACCCCATAATCAGAGTGTGTGTTTCCCCTGGTTCAACTGTCGCGGGCATTACCCACCACGCATCTTGTTTTTCGGCTGGATTCGCCCACGCGGCCTCCACTGCTTCGACGCCGTCGGCTTCGGTGCGCTTGCCCGAACGCAGATCGCGCTGCAAGATTTTACAGGCGTCTTCGGCATTTTTCGCCTCCACTACGAACTCAAAAAGCGAGGCGCGAGCCACGAGTATCCCATAGGGCCGTTTGCGTGCTGCGTTCATAAATGTCCCCTTGTTACACCGGAGACATTTTATATAGTCGAGCATAGAAAATGCAACCGATATTCCGCCCGGAATAGTTAATGGAGTTCGATGCCTGGAGTTCTTTTATAACTGCGGAACTGGCGTTTAATTTGGGGATACAATTGGGGGTACACGCGTGAGTTGCGTTAAGTTTTATTATTTAACAACAATTAGTTAGTCTAACACTATGAATTCCCCCTCCTCCGCCAAGAATAGCCAAACTTCCCTCTAAGAATCCTGTGGATAACTGCGTGTAATCTGCTTTGACAGCCTATTACGTGCTTCCATTCCGGTCCATTGCCGCCCAACATCTACGGTTGACATCCGCAGATTTTGGGGATACAAATGTGGGCGTTATACCCCCTCGCAAAGGAATGTATCCCCATGCCCCTGACCGATGTCAAAATCCGAAACGCAAAACCCAAAGCCAAGCCCTACAAGCTGGCCGACGGTGACGGCATGTTTCTTCTGGTTCACCCCAACGGCAGCAAATATTGGCGACTTAAATACCGCATCGCGGGCCGGGAACGGATAATGGCACTCGGCGTTTATCCCGGCGTCAGCATCATCGAGGCGCGGGAAAAGCGGGACGAGGCACGGAAGGCGCTCAGAACCGGTAACGACCCCGCCGAAGTTAAAAAGGAGACCAAGCGCGTGGGCAAGCTCAAGGACGAGCACACATTTGAAGGCATCGCCCGCGAGTGGTATCAGCAAAACGCTCATCGATGGACAAGCCGTTATTCGGAAACGATGCTGCACCGACTGGAGAAGTATGTGTTTCCGACATTGGGCAACCGTCCTGTCCACAGCATGAACGCGCCGGAGGTGCTTTCAACGCTGCGGGTAGTGGAAAAGTCCGGAGCGCTGGATTTGGCCAAACGGTTGATGCAGGTCTGCGGGCAGGTGTTCATGTATGCGATTGCGACGGGTCGCGCAGAGCGCAATCCAGTGCCGGACTTGCGCGGGGCGCTCAAAACGCCGGTCATCACCCACCGCGCCTATTTGAAGGCTGCTGATCTGCCGGAATTCCTGCAAAGACTGGCTGCCTATGACGGGCATATCCAGACCAAGCTGGCATTGCGGCTCCTGATGCTGACTTTCGTGCGCACCACAGAGCTACGTGGGGCGGAGTGGTCAGAAGTCGATTTGGACAAGGCTGAATGGCGTATTCCCGCCGCTCGCATGAAAATGCGCGAAGAGCACATCGTGCCACTGTCGAAACCGGCTGTCGAGGTGTTGCGCGAATTGCAAAAACACAGCGGCAATCGCGGGTATCTGTTTCCGAATCACCACAAACCCAATGCTTTCATGAGTGAAAATACCATGCTGTATGCGCTTTACCGCATGGGCTACCACTCGCGCACGACCGGCCACGGGTTCCGCAGCACCGCCAGCACTATTCTCAACGAAAACGGCTTCACGCCAGACGTTATTGAGCGTCAGCTTGCTCATTGCGAGCGAAACCCGGTACGCGCAGCCTACAACCACGCGCAATATCTGCCGGAGCGCCGGAAGATGATGCAGTGGTGGGGCGACTATATCGAGAAGGTCGCGGGGCAGGCGCTTGCGCCCGATTGATGTTGCGCTGTCTTCAGTTCATTCGATATGCACCTCGCTCGAAGGCGATGATCGCCCGTCCGATGAGGTAAGGAATTTGTGGGACAACGGCGTTGCCGAGTGCTTGGGTTCGCTCCATCCGATAGGGAATCCCATCATCGCTTCCAACAGTGAAGGGTGCGGGTAGATCCCACTGAAGCGATTGGGCAGATAGTTGCGAAGCAGGTTGTCGGCCTTGTTCCCCCAGCGGCCCCGGCAGTCCGACGCCAGCGGCGTGGGCAATAATCCATACACGGTCCCGCCGATGAGGCGCCCCGACGGCACAAGCTGGAATAATGAACGGCGTTGCGGCGTAGCCCGAATCGTCCAGGTCAGACAATACGGCGTCGAGGCCGAGTTCAACATGTCCAGCAACGTTTTCGCAAACGACCCATCGCGGCCGGATTTCTCGTATGAGTCGATGCATTTGCGGCCAGACGTGGCGCGGGTCGTCAACTCCGCGTTGCTTTCCGGCAATGCTGAATGGCTGGCAGGGATAGCCGCCGCAAATGAGGTCGATGGATGGGATGTCGTCATGGTGAAGTCTCCTTGCTGTGAGTTGGTTAATGTCGTCGTAAACGGGAGTGTGCGGCCAGTGGCGCGAAAGCACTTGCTGGCAGAACGGGTCGATTTCGCAGAATGCAGCGGTTTTCATCCCGGCTCTTTCAAGCCCGAGCGAAAACCCGCCGATCCCGGAAAAAAGATCGAGGATGTTGAAACGGGCCTCGCTCGGTGCTGCGTAGTGCCGCGTCGCAAAACGTGCAGCATAGAACGGATTGACGGTTCGCATGATTTAATCCTCCCCCGGCATCATGATGGTGATGGCCGGTTGCGGATCGTCGATGTCGAGCGGGCCGCAAGTGGCGGTGAGTTTCACCAGCTTTGCGCGGCGATTGTCGTTGGCGACATAGAGCGCATAGGTGATACGGTCGCCACCGCCATTGAGCCGTTTGATAGCAAACCGAAGCATTGAGAGGATGTCCCAGAGCCTTCCAGCCTCTTCCTGCCACCGGACTTTCGGCGGCACGATTACGTAAGTTTCGAATACGCGGCGGGTAAGAAAAACCGGGAAGCGAATGCCCGCCTCGGCAGCGGTGGCGGAAACGTCCACCTGTTCGCCGTCCTGGGCTGCCTGTTTGCGGGTGTAGGCATAAATGATGTCAGTCATGGTCAAATCTCCTTTGAAATGACGGGCGGGCCGATAAGGCCCGCCCGGTTGAGGCGTTATTCCTTGTCCTCGGTTGCGGGGAAAAGGGTGATGCGACCGTCGAGCGGGAACGTGTCGAGCCTGACGTTGATGCCGTTGCCCTTGCTGTGGGACCAGCCAGCGCCGAGGCGGGTCTTGAAGCTCTTGCCGTCTCCCAGATCGCGGAAATGGTAGGCGACGTGGGTGGGTCCTTTGGAAGCGGGTTGGGTGGTTGAATCAGTCATAAAAAGTCTCCTTCTTTGGTTTTCGGGTCGCGACCATCGCGGCCTGATGGCGGCAAAATAAAGTCCCTAAAGCCGGAGTGTTAGCGATCCGCGCCAGCGGAATTTTGGGGGAAACCTCCGGGGGAACCGAAATTCCGCTTGCGCGGACCGGCAGGGACTTTAGCCAGTCCATCACCAAGGCCGCGTGGCGCAGAACCGCAAATCATCTTGGGAGACAAAAAACGTCTGATGAAAAATTGGCCTAATCTCGCTACCGGCCACCGCCGGATGCCAATTGGTGTTTGCGCTTTGGGGGCAGGCTGCCTAACAATCCGCCCGCGCAAATATGGCGCACAACCAACGCATGATCTCAAACGAACGCCCGTCGCCGTCCTTTAATCGCTCGTATCCCTACGGCAATCCTCAACCGCGCGTGGTCGAAGGCGTGCTGAAATCGGAATCCCTGCAAATCGAACGCAAGACGTTCACCATGCAACTGCGGGAGAATCCGCGGGGAATGCTGCTGCGAATCAGCGAGGACGTGCAGGGTCGGCGCAACAACATCATTGTCCCTGCGCCGGGGCTGGAAGAATTCCGACGAATCGTTGCCGACATGGCGAAGGCGGCGGTCGAGATTCCCGAAGGGAAGCTGCCTCCGGCGTAAAGAACAAATCGCCGATTTCGGGCCGTCCTTCCGCTGCCCTAAATTAAGCCCCTGGCTCCGGTTCTTCCGGCTCGCGCTGCGGCGTGGGGCCGGACGGCTCAATGGACTGACTGCGCTTTGCCAGTTGTTCCCGCTCGTATTCCTCGCGCACGGCGTTTTTGACGGTGTCAATGCTTGCGTCGGGTGTGGGGTTGGCTTGGGCGAAGCCCGCCCGATACCTCACACTGAATTCGTGCAAGGCAAGCTGGTCCTTTTGTGAAATCTCGGCCATAATCAGGATACGAGCGATCTGGCTTCCTCCAGGCAGCGCCCGATTTTCATTCTCACGTTATCGTAGCTCACGCCGCGTTCCTCGGCAATGTCGGCATAATCCAGCCCAAACATAAAATGCTTCCACAGAAAATCGTAGCACTCCGGTTTGGAACGGGTCAGCAGGTTCATGGCATGTTCCAAATCGTGCCGGACGGCGGGAGAAATGGGCGCGTCGTGAGCCGATAATTCAATCATCTGCCAGAGTTGCTCCGGCGGGACGGGTTGCATCCGGTCGGCGTATTCCTTGCGGAACTGGTCATTGAGCTTGTTGCGGGCAATTCGGTAGCACCAGCCCCAAAACTCCTTGGCGGTTTCGCCCTGAAACTTCGCGAGGCTGACGGCAATCGCCTTTAGCACTTCCTGCAAGGCGTCCTGTGCCGCTGGGTGAGCGATTGCCCCGAAAACAAAAATTCTTAAATCCGGCTCGATGATACGGAAAATCCGCTCGGCCAGCGACAATCGCTGGGACAGTCCCGACGTTAGCCGGTAGGTGCGAACCAGTTTTATGAGGTCGTCCATCGTGTGTTAGGGTATGACCGTTTCCAGAACGCCGAAAGCCCTAAAATTAGAAGGATCGCTGGTCGAATAATTCGTCGGCAAGTTCCGTTTGGGAAATAACCGGAGTCAAGACCCGATGGCCTCTAACCGAACGGATTGGGAGGGCGGGACGTGCCATAGCGGGTTTTTCAAACGCGGATACCAATTTGGCGACTGGCTTGGAATCTTGCGTCAGCAAAATTTCATCCCCCGCCTGAACCTGCTTAATCAGGTCGGCCAGTTGCTTTGTTCCAATTTCCTCGGTGACTATCATGCCAAGGATCATACACTTTTCCTGGCAAAGAGTCGAGAGCCGTTTAGCGCACCGGTTGCTGCCCGTTGCATGTTCGCTATTTCACGCCTGCCGCGACTGGTATGGCGTATGAAAGACAATCAACACCAGTTTTTAGCATTGCTTGGCCAGCTTCCCGCCCGCCTGACGGCGGAGCAAGCCGGCTGGGTGCTCAATTGCCAGTCCCATGACATCCCGGCCCTGATTGCCGCCCGGCTGCTCAAGCCGCTCGGCAATCCGGCGGCAAATGCGGGCAAATTCTTCGCCACGGCGGACATTCTGGAAAACACCAAAGACCGCGCCTGGCTGGTCAAGGTGACGACGACGATTTCCCAGCACTGGCAGCACCAGAATGCACGCAAGCGGAGCACAACACTGCAATTGCCCGCCCCTGAATTTGAACTAGCTGCGGCGGTCAGCCGTTAATTCCTATGTTTGACGACATCGACAACATAAAAACGGAACTGCAAATGAACATCATGGGCCAGCGGTATCGGCAGGGCCATGCAAAAGCAGAACCTATCGGCGACAAAATGATCAAGGCCATCCGGGGAGCAATCCGGGAGGCGTGGGAGATGGGCCTTGATGGGCAGGGCAGCATGTATCCGTCCGTCCCGCTCTTGGAACAACTGACGCAGCGGGCACCGGAGCCGAATGAGCCGGAACCGTAAATTACGCCGCCATCGAATCCACTTATGAAAAACCAACCTGAAAAAACGCCGATGCCGGCATTCCTCAATCCTCCCAAAAGGGATGATCTGTTTCAATTCCTGCGTGAGATATCCAAAAAACATGGGGTGCGGGTTGAGCACCCTTATCTCCCTGGCGATTCCCCGTTCACTGTTTATAGCGTCGAAGAGGACTCGCTCGGAACCGATCACTACGACTGACCGCAAGAGGATTTGGGGATGAATGCTGGTGGCCTGAAAGAAGTTCAACAATGGTTAATGCCTGGGAGTCGTTAGACATTCCGTCGTAAAATATGGCGATTGATCATTGCTTTTGGCGAGAGACTTCACGGCGGAGCAAACGGGTTGCGTGCTGACCTGCCGCCGCATGACATTCCGGCGCTGATGACCGCCCGGCTGCTCAAGCCGCTCGGCAACCCGGCGCAAAACGGCGTTAAGTTTTTCGCCATGGCGGATGTTTTGGAGCTCACCAAGGATCGGTCGTGGCTGACGCGGATCACGAACGCCGTGGATCAGCACTGACAGAAGAAAAACGCCCGCAAGAAATCCCCTCGTTAAACGGGGCAGAAAACGGGCATTCGGACGCACTTGATTTGGCGAAAGTGGCTGGCGCGCACTAAAATAGGGCTTCCCTTTGGCGACGTCTTATTCTAAAATATGGCCATAAACTAGAATTAGCCGGGATTCCCACGCGCCTTATTCTAGTCGTTAAAAGCGTGTTTTTGGAGCAAGAATCACTATGCGGGCTGGCAAATACGTAAAACAACTGGATGGATACCGGGCCTTTATCCCGGCTCCGCTTCCGCCGGAACCGCCTTTGGAAATGGACCGGGAGTTGACCCGCCTTTTGTCCGAAGCGGATCACGCTCTTGGCCGGTTGGATGGGGTCACGTCCATTTTGCCGAACCCGGATTTGTTCGTTTCCATGTATGTGCGCCATGAGGCGGTGCTCAGTTCGCAGATCGAGGGAACGCAGAGCACGCTTGAGGACGTTCTTCAATTCGAGATTGATGCCAATGGGCAGGAACATCCGAAGGATGTCGAGGAGGTGGTAAATTACGTCAGGGCGATGAATTACGGCCTCAAGCGGCTGGATGAATTGCCGCTGTGCCTGCGTCTGATCCGTGAAATCCACGGTAAGCTTCTCGAAGGGGTGCGCGGCGCAAATCGGACGCCCGGCGAATTCCGCCGCAGTCAAAACTGGATTGGCCCAGCCAACTGCACTTTAGCAACGGCGACTTTCGTGCCGCCACCGGTTCACGACATGCAGGACGCGCTCAACAATCTGGAAAAATTTCTGCATGACACCACCGCGTTTCCGACGCTGATTGTGTGTGGATTGGCTCACGCCCAATTCGAGACGATTCATCCTTTCCTGGATGGCAACGGTCGTGTCGGACGGTTGCTGATCACGTTTTTGCTGTGCCAGCGTGGCATTTTGAAATACCCGCTGCTGTATTTGAGCCATTATCTCAAATTCCATCGCGCCGAATATTATGACCGGCTCATGGCCATTCGTAACGACGGGCACTGGGAGGCTTGGTTGAAGTTTTTCCTCCGGGGAGTGGGTGAGGTCAGCCGTTCCGCCACCGAAACAGCCCGCCGGATATTGGAATTGAGACAGAAACATCTGGCATTAATCCGGAGTAAAGTGCCGAATCAGGCGAACGCTGTTGCGCTTTTGGATTATCTGTTCGAGCAACCCATCGTGACCGTGCGGCTGGTGGAAGAACGTTTGGGATGCGCTTACATGACCGCAGACAAATTGCTGAAACAGTTTGCGGGACTGAAAATCGTGAAAGAGGCGACCGGCGGTCAGCGTAATCGTCGTTTCGAGTATTCGCCCTATTTGGCGCTCTTCGAGCCGGAGGCGATCCATCCGCCACCCGCGAAACGCAAGTGACGGGTCAGCGGTATCGGCACGCCTATAGGTTTGGCACCGGATTGCGACTATCGGACTTCTGAAAGCCCCCATTCACAAACGTGCGGTAGCTGGCGCGGAAAGTATCTCGAATCGTATGCGTTCGCAAACTGTCTCTTTGTCCTATCGTCCAGCGAATCCCACCAGTCGGGTAACATGATGAAATTCTCGAGTTGGCCGATGATGTAACCCACGATGGCCATTGTTCGCCGGTCGCGAGGAATTCTCCTCAGTGAGTTAATACACGAGGAAAGGAGCGGAGACCCCCTGTTGGCACATAACAGAACAAGCGCACGGTCATCACTGGCGGTTACAGTTAACGACATCCACTGTAATGCATGACTTCTCTTGCAATCCTGAATAATCTTTCCCTGCAAATCCTTTCTGGGACCAAAGAAATCTGTTGCGAAGAAATCCGGCACTTTTGTCCCCGTCCAGGCGTGCCCCTCAACCGCCATCCAATTTTGTGCGAGAAGTTCTTTCTCGTAAAAGAGTTTGTGCTGATGAATTTCCTTTGTATCCAATTCGTTGAGACGAATTCCCTCCTCAAAGCGCTTCAAAGAACCGACGTCGTCGCGTTTTGAGTTTTCAGTATAGGCTTTCTCAAGAATTTTTGATTTGTACGCACGCGTGTAGTAGGCGAGCGAGACCGCCCTATAGTGGTGCATGAAGAACTGCTGGGGCTGAGAATCGAAAGGCGTCACCTCAATTGGCCTGAACAGGCTTGCGTCGTGGTTTTCGCAAAACCCTGTGAAAGTTGTGGCATTGTTAATTCCGACGCGTGTCGGCCAATGTCCTTCCGCGCCCGCCTTAAAAGGGTCAATCTCATACACATGACCGTCACGCGCGTGCGCCTGAAAGGCGGCTTTTTGCAAGGTGTGAGCGCGAATAATCTTGCCGCGACAGCCGCCCAAGGCTTCGGCAAGGCAGACTTTTTCAAAACCCCTGCTCAATTCCTGAAAAATCGGCTGCATCAATTCAAGACTTTTTTCGCGTTTTGTCCCCATCTGTGTCGATTGGAAGTGGAGATGCGGATTGAAAGGTTCATCAAGGTTCTGGATCGCTCCGATCACGCTCCGCTTTGATGCAACCCCCGAAACGAGGATTTCCTCCATATTGTTGCTCCCAAGAAGAACAGGCCTCGGTAGTGTGAAAAATCGAGGCAGCCCTTCAAAAAAGGAAAGCATTTCTGCCAGCCGCGTTTGACGAGCCCACTGCTCGATTTGCCGCATTTCCCGCTCCGTGAGAGCTCTCATTGTGTCATTCATATTGCCAGCGCGGCGCTTAAGGGGCGAATAAGGATGCCACCCGCGCCCAGGAAATCTGGCTAATCCAAGTTCATAATGCCGCGAAAGGGTGGACGCCACAACTTTTGAGGTCTTTACGCGACGGCTGCCGCTGGCATCGGCACAATTTTTCTTTCATAATCCTCCAGGGAGGGGACGACAACCTTGGCCTTTTTAGAATACGCCCGCGCGAACGCCTTGGACGAATGACCAAGCGCCTGCTGGGCGTAGCGTTCGGGCATTCCGACGGTCTTGGCCCGCTCCGCCCAAGCGTAGCGGTAGCTGTGCAGGGAAATGCCCTTGATGCCAACCGTGGCAAGGCGTTTGGTGAACATCTTCCCCCGGTGCTGCTCCTGAATCCGGTTGAGCAACGGAAACAACGGCCCTGTGTTCGGGCGCGAGCGCAAGATGCTCGCCGCCTCCGGTCCAAACGTTATTACGACCGGCACGCCGGTCTTGTTGCGCTGATACGCGATGGTGCATTCCCTCCAATCGATGTTTTCCGCCGTGAGTTCGGCAATGTCGGTTTGAGCGCCGCCCAAGTGCCAGAGCATCTGATAATAGGCGCGGATTTCGGGATTGTGTTCGCGTTCGATGATCCGGGCGTGTTCCTCCGCCGTGATGGCTCGGCGCTCCTTGTGCTGCACGGCGGGCCATTGCCGGTTGGGAAGGATGGGCCAGGGCAGCCAGTGCATGCCCACAGCAAAGTTGTGCAAGCGACGCAGAAACATATTGGTGGAGATGGAACCCGCGTTCAGCACCTGCAAAAAGTGCTGCGCCCCGGTCTGGATCAATTTCCGGTCGCGGATGAGATCGAAGGCGGGGTCCTTCATCGCGGTTTTGAACCGCGCCTGCGTCGGGCCGACTTTTAGCGGCAGCATGGCATCCATGACGTTCTGCCAGTTGCGCTGCGCCAGTTCCCCGTCGGCGTGCTGCAAATAGACCTGGGCGATTTGCAGGTTCATGGCCGGATTGCGGACAGCCTCGTTGCGGGTGTTGATGAGGGTTTTGGCTTCGCTTTCGTCCTTGGTGCGGAGGCTGGTTTGCTTGCCGGTGGTCGAGTCCTCGCAGTAAAACATGCCCGCGCGGCGGAACAGGATGAATCTCGGTTTCATTCGATTGCTCTGAATCGAGAAACCAGTCCGGATTAAGCCGCGTTAGCGAACGCGAGCTTCGGCGAGTTTCAGGGAAGTTCCGTCCAGTTCCGGCGAATGGTGATCGCACGCGCCGGTTTACTGACAGTTTCACTGACAGTGGCCGCCCCCGGGACTCCTAAACCCTTGCTGCACACGCAGTTAGGAATGGAGCCAATGGCCGGGATTGAACCGGCGACCGACGGTTTACGAAACCGTTGCTCTACCACTGAGCTACATTGGCAACCATCCGATGCAGGACGTAATCTATTCGCGCCCCCGCCAATGGCAAGCCGATTCGCACCGCCGATTCGCACCCGCCGGGCGGGCCCGGAACGGGCGGGTGGGCGGCCGGCTTTTTCACACCTTCGGCGCGCCCCTGATCGAGAGAGCGTGACTAACCGTCTCCGCCCGATATCCAGCAAATTGGGACGCCAGTCGCCCCAGTTTCAACTTGCCGCGCTCTGACGGGACGGCTAGCGTCGGCGATTATGAATGGGTCCACAGCTCCCTTTACCGTCCGCATCTTGTGCATCGCAATCGTGACCCTCACCGCCCTGCTGATTCCCGCCACGGCGCGGGCGCGAAGCGATGACGCCCCGGCAGTCGCCACCAACAACGCGGAGGCGGATAAAGCGTGGCTCAGTGTCCGCAAGGCCGGACAACCGCCCCTGCCACCGGCGGAGTGGCAGCAAAAGGAACCCACGCGCGACGAAGTATCGAATTTTTACACGCCGCGGCTGATCAAGGGCGCGGACGCGGCCCGCGATTTTTACATCAAATTCCCCGAGCATCCCAAGGCCGCGGAGGCGCGCGCCCTGGAATTCAAACTGTTGACGGTCGCCGCTGAACGCTACGGCGACACCAACCAGACCGCGCGGTTGGAGGCCTTGCAAACCCAGCGGCTGAATGATCCCAAAATCACGCCGGACGAGCGCTACCATGTGCGCCTCGGAATGACCAAAAGACTGCTGGATGGCCTGCCAGCCACGATGACGGACGCGGAAAAAAGCCTGGCGGAATTGCGTCACGATTTTCCGGAGCGTCCCGAACCGTCTCAATGGTCCCTGATGCTCGCCTCCGACCAAAGCCCTGAAAAAGCGCAGGCGGTGGCGAAAGAGATACTGGCGGGTTCCGCGCCGGAGGAAATAAAGGCCCAGGCCAAAGGCATCCTTGCGCGGATGGACGCGCTGGGGAAACCGGTTGCGATCCAATTTGCCGCGTTGGACGGTCGCGACGTGGACTTGGCGAAATTAAAGGGCAAGGTGGTGTTGATTGATTTCTGGGCCACTTGGTGTTCGCCGTGCGTGGGCGAGATCCCGCACGTGAAGGAGGCGTACGAAAAATTGCACGCGAAGGGCTTTGAAATTGTCGGCATCAGTTTCGACGAGAAGGAGGACGCGTTGCGCGACTTCATCAAGGACAAGGAAATGGCGTGGCCGCAATATTTCGACGGCAAGGGTTGGGGCAACAAATTCGGCCAGCAATACGGAATCAACAGCATTCCCGCGATGTGGCTGGTGGACAAAAAGGGCAATTTACGCGACATGGAGGCGCGCGGCGCGCTGGAGGAAAAAGTGGCCAAATTGCTGGCGGAGGAATGACGAACCCGCTTCACGATTGGCTGTGGCACCAAGGCCAGTTGCTTCATGACCATTGGAGTTGGTGGAAAGTGGTCGGTTGGATGGGAAACACAATTTTTTCCACCCGCTTCATCGTGCAATGGTACGCGACGGAAAAGAAAAAACAGGTGGTGGTGCCGACGTCGTTCTGGTGGCTCAGCGTGGTCGGCTCGCTGCTGTTGTTATCCTACGGGATCGGTTATAGTCACGATGCGGTCTTCATTTTCGCCTACGCGTTCTCGTGGATTCCCTATGTCCGCAATCTCGTTATCCACGACCGTCACACGCGGGCGCACCGGGACTGCCCGGGTTGCGGCGCGACAATGCCGCCCAAAGCCAATTTCTGCTCCGCGTGCGGCACCCGCCTGCCGGACGTCCAAACCGCGTAGCGGCGTTTCATGGTATGGAGTTCCGGCTTCAGCCGGCAGGGCGACCGCGAGCAAGACGGTTTTGAAAAATTTCGACGCGCTCGGAAAGCGCAAACACGCCACCGGCTGAAGCCGGAACTCCATACCTCGGAATCGCCCGGCCACGCGGTTCGTTATCGCTTTTCGAGAAGATCGGTGATCGCGCGCGCGGCTCGTTGGCCGGCTCCAGGTCCGCCCAGTGATGCGATGATCTCCGCAAGTTGGGCCTTAATTTTCGCCCGCCGCGTTGGATCGCGCAATAATTCCAGCGCCGCGCCGGAAATATTCTCCGGCGTGGCTGCCTCCTGGATGAACTCGGGATAGACCTCCGCGTTGGCCATAAGATTTGGCATCGTGAGCGACTTTACGCGCACGAGACGTTTGCCAATTTGATAGGTGCTCCACGAGGTTTTGTAGATCGTCACCGCCGGCACCCCGAAGAACGCGCACTCCATGGTGACCGTGCCGGTCGAGGCGATAGCCACGTCCGCCGCTGCCAGTGCATCAGCCAATCCACCGCATACGGCCTCCAACCCGGAGGGAAGTGGAAAATCCCGCGCCAGTTTTAAGATCGTCTCCGAGGGCAGAACCATCCGCGCGCGCAGATTGGGAAGCGCCGCCTGAATCAATTTCAAGGCGGGCAGCATTACCGGCAAATGCCGTTTTAGTTCAGCCGGCCGGCTGCCCGGCAGCAGCAGAAGCACCGGCGGGCTGGACAAGTTTTCATCGCGCGGCTGGTCCCGTAAATCTCCATACCGCTCAATCATCGGATGGCCCACAAACTCCACGCGCAATTGCGGAACGCGCGCCGCGTACCAATCCTTCTCAAAGGGAAAGATGCTCAGGAGCAAATCGAAATCCCGCGCCAATTGCCGCGCCCGGCTCTCGCGCGAGGCCCACACTTGCGGTGAAACGTATTTTATCAGCTTCGGATTCCAATTGTTGAAGGGCCCCCTTCGCGAACGGGTGTAACGCCGGATCGCCGCCGCAAACCGGCAGTTGAACACGGAGAAATCGACACCAATGATCAAGTCCGGCTGCCGCGCCACGGCCAGGGCGAATAGCTGGTCGAACGTGCGTTTGATCTTGGCCAGCTTTCCCAAAACATCCGTCAAGCCCACGACAGAATTTGCCATCATATCGATTTCCACCTCGACACCCGCATCAGCCATGCGCGGCCCGCCGGCGCCAAAAAATCGCGGCGCGAGGTCCGCCTCGATGGGTTGCACGTCCGTTCGATACGTCGAACGCGCCTGGAAACCGGCGCGCAGCTCCTTCACGAGTTCCGCCGCGAGAATATCGCCGCTGGCCTCGCCGGCGATGATCATGACGCGTTTCGGCGTCATGGCGGTGGCGGGGCGGAGCCCTTGTCCGGGTTTGCCTCGCGCCGTTCGCGCGTCTGTTTGAGAAACGCGGCCACCGCCATCGGCACGAGACCGATCGCCATGCCACTCAGAAAATCGGTGAGCATGGCGGGATAATGGATAATCGCGGGCGGAATGTTCGTGGTCCAACGACCGTCATCCAGACTTGAAATCGTCACCGGAATTGGAAAACCAGCGATGCGTTTATTCGCCACGCGATAGCTCAAGAAAAATCCGAGAAAGACTCCCAGCGCGATCCCGGCCACCGCGTGAATCTTGAACGCTTTCCATTGTTCCGGTCCGGCATCGCCCCGAAACACGAGACGGTAGATGCTGATGATGCCGAAACACGCCAGCGCCGCGAACGGAAGAATGATGACGAGACCCATAAGGTCACAGTTTCCCCGCCGTCGGATTAGCGTCTTGAATCTGGCGCGTGATCTCAAACGCCAGATCCAGCGCCAGCCGCGCGGATTCGCCACTCACCACCGGCGTTTGGCGGGCGCGCACGCAGTCCACGAAACTTTGCGATTCCACGCGCAGTGGCTCGGCTTTTTCCAAGGGCACCGGCTCGCGCACGATCCGTTTGCCGGCGAATTCGCTGATGACGGTTGAGTCGCGGGAGGCGAACAGTTTGGCCAGCAGCGAGGATTCGTGCTCGCTATCGCGGGCCACGCGCTGAATTTGGCCCTCCTGCGCCCGGTAATCCAGCGAGACATAGCTGGGTGACGGCCCGCCGCTGAACACCCGGATTTTCCGCACTTTCTCGGCGCTGATGCGGCTGGCGGTGAGATTGGCCACGCAACCGCTCGCGAAGCGAATTCGCGCGTTGGCGATGTCCTCGGACTTGCTCAACACCGGGATGCCCACCGCGTCCACGCTCACGACCGGCGACTTGACGAACGCCAGCACCACATCCAAATCGTGAATCATCAAGTCCAGCACC
>Ga0206847_10148_pt1 | contig 24184 bp, 19 predicted proteins | sample Alteio_BWOrgCont_17_FD_152880 | JGI IMG/M metagenome (GOLD analysis project Ga0206847, IMG submission 152880) | Enriched cells from forest soil in Barre Woods Harvard Forest LTER site, Petersham, Massachusetts, United States -... | ecosystem: Environmental > Terrestrial > Soil > Temperate forest >... | reverse complement strand
CTGGGGCTCGAACGAATTAACCCCTCCATACTGGGGCCTCTCGGCCATCACCTACATGCCGGAGACTCCGTGGAACGAGGCCAAGGGCGCCGATAAGACTTCCACGACAAGCGGACTGGCCGGACTTTGGTCGGGAAGCGGCGGGATCAGTTCGTACTATCTGCGTCCTTCCTGGCAGACCGGATCTGGCATTAGTAATGCTTCCGATCCTGCGTTGACACAGGGCGGTGATTGGGTCGCCAGCTATACCATCACCAATCCGGGCAGCGGGTATACTACGGTGCCGACGGTCACCTTCGCCGGTGGCGGTTGCACGGGAGAGCCGCAGGCCACCTCAACAATCAGCGGTGGAGCGGTAACTGCCATTAACTTTACCGGCTACACTTCCAGAGGCCAGGGCATCGGCTGCACATCGGCTCCAACCATCGCCTTCAGTGCTCCCACAAGCGGGACCACAGCAACAGCAACGGCGACGATCGGTCCAATGTGGAATGTTCTACCGCTTGTCGCGGGAGTTCCGCATCGCTTGACACCCGATTTGTCCTTGAATGCTGCATCGGGTCACGATGCCACAATATTCTGCAGCGAGGGTGTTTGCGAATCCAGCATCTCAGGCTCGACCACAACCCTGGTTGATGCAGGACTCGTCGGCGGCACCTCAGTTGCCGCGCCCAGCATGGCGGGCATCCAAGCGCTTATCAACCAGGCGAATGGCGGTCGTCAGGGCGCCCCCAACTACATCTACTATTCGTTGGCCGCTGCGCAGAGCAGTGCGGGCTGCAATTCGTCTCTGCCGCCAGCAGCGGGCGCAAACTGCGCGTTCCACGATATTACGGTTGGCGACAACCTGATCTGCGGCACTTCAACTTGTACGGCATCGACGGGAACCAAGATCGGGTTCCAGGCCGGCATCGGCTACGATCTCGCTACCGGCTTGGGCTCGGTGAACGGCGCTAACTTATCGAGCCAGTGGAAGAACGTGACCTTTAACAGTTCCAAAACAACCTTGAACCTTTCGAAGACGACGGGAATCGCTCAGGGAAGTTCAGTAACAATCAGTGGCGCGGTCGCTCCTGGATCCGGTTCGGGAACTCCGACTGGCGATGTGGCTTTCATCCTCAGCCAGGGCGAATTTGGACAGGCAGTGAACGTGAATACGGGCGCATTCAACGGGCCGGGTGCGTTCGCAACACTCAGCGGTGGCACCTATTCCGCCAGTATCGACAACCTGCCCGCGGGCACTTACACCGTCACTGCGCGCTACGGCGGGGACGAGAAATTCGCTTCCAGTCTCTCCGCTCCGGTCACGGTCACCGTAGGCAAGGGCACCGCATCGGTGACAATTACGCCAGAATGGTTCAACGATACGGTCACCTGCACTCTGAGTTTCGTTAATTCTTATAGCTATGGCCAGTTCGCCTGGATTCCGGCGGCTGTAACCCCCAACAGCGGGGAAGGTGTGCCATCTGGCACGGTTACCTTTACCGTGGACGGCACGCCTTACGCGACAGAAACCCTGGATCCCCAAGGAAACGGTTACCTGGCGGCGGGCACCCTCGCAACATCATCTTGCCTTTACGACTACATGTTCGCCCAAAGCCCAACTCTGGCGGGTGGCGTACACACGATCGGTGCTTCATACTCGGGCGACAGCACCTTCGGGCCGGCCACGGCGACTCCGGTGACCGTCACGGTCACCAAGTTGACCTCAACTCCTACGCTGACCGTCGGTGCCACTATCCTTGCCTCTGGCACTACCGTGCCGCTGAATGCCACATTCACGGTTTCCGCCCTTAGTGGATCCCAGAACGTGGGCTCAGGTCCGACGGGGACTGTCACCTTCATGGAAGGCGCCACTGTACTTGGTACAGCAACGGTGGTTCCCACAGTTGTTTACAGTGTGACTCCGTCGAGCACCAGTACCGTGCCGGGATACACATTTGGAGCCGTTGCCAACACATCCACCAATCTCATCACCTCCTCAGGGAGCGTAACCGCGGTTTACTCAGGCGACTCCAATTACACCGGCGTCACTTCCACGGGTACTGCGGTCACCGTCAGTGCGACCGGGACTGCAACCAGCGTCGCGGTTACGTCGAGCGCCAACCCGACCACAATCGGCGGTCGCCCGACATTGACTGCAACGATGACACCGGCAACAGTGACGAGCGGGACTGTTACCTTCCTCGATGGAACTACACTTCTTGGCACAGGCACAGTCGGCAGCACCCACACTGCTACCTTCAGACCGGCAACGACGACTGCGTTCACAGGCGGTACGCACAATATTACTGCGGTTTACGGAGGCGTTGCGTCCTTTGCACCCAGTACTTCTCCGGTCTTCGTCGAAACTGTCACAAAGGGTACGGGGACCATCATTCTGGACGGTAAACTGGCCGGCACTTATGGTCAGGCCTTTACCTTCGCGGCAGTTCTCACTCCGAGTCCAAGTGGAGCAGTCTACCCGCTTGCCGGCACTGTGCAGTTCCTTGACGGTGGCTCTCCGATCGGCACTGGAACCCCTGCGACGATCAATGAAGCTCAGGGCGGATACGGATTATGGACCGCGCCGGTTTCGCTAAACCTAAGCGCCGGGACGCACACCATCACGGCAACCTACAGCGACACAAACTACACATTCACTACTTCAAATTCACTGACTGTGGTGGTCGGGAAAGCTTCGTTGACCGTGAAAGCCAACAACCTCAGCAAGGCAGTGGGCGCCGCCAATCCGACACTCACAGCCAGCTACAGCGGCTTCGTCCTTGGGCAGAATTCCTCAGTGCTGAGCGGCGCGCCGTCGTTAACCACGACAGCGACAACGTCCAGCCCTGCGGGCACTTATCCCATCGTTGCTGCATTGGGCACGCTTTCGTCGGGGAACTACTCGTTTGGCCCCTTCGTCAACGGAACGCTCTCGGTCATCTCCGCGCCGACGGTGATTATCAACACCTCCGCCGTACTCTCCGGATCGGCGGAGACGAGCTACACAGCGACCGTAACGGTGACCAACACCGGCACGGCAGCTGCCAGCAACGTGGTGCTCACATCGGCTACTCTAGGCTCCGCAACCGGAACTCCGCTGCCGCACACCATTGGACCTCTCGCCGCGAGCGGTGGATCGTCCACCTTCACCATCACGTTCCCAGGGACTGCAGGCGCCGATGGAGCAAGATCGGTTGAAGAGTTCGCGGGAACCTACTCGACAGGAACATTCTCAGGCAGCGTGCGCGTAGTGCTGCCCTAATCAGGGGATACATCAATTTCGACAACCAGAATTCTGGAGGAGAACATGAAAAGCTTTAGAAAATTGCTAGTGTTACCCCTGACGATAGTGGCGTTCCTTGGTGCTGTTTCAGTGGCGAAGGCAGACCCATACCCATTGACAATCACGCTCGATTCACCATTCCAGTCCGGCCTTACCGGGACGACGCTGGATTTCACCGGAACCATCACCAACATCTCGGGATCGCTGGTGAACCTGGGTGGAGACAGCTTCACTCTGGGCGGGTCGTTCACATCGAACGACTCCGGCTACGTGAACAATGCACCATTTACGCTGGACGCCTCGCAAACCTCCGGCGGTATTGATTTGTTCACGATCACCATCGCACCGGGCACGGCGGCAGGCATTTACGCCGGCGTGTTCGACATCATGGATGGAAACACGATCGTCGGCCAGGTAGACTTCGACATCGACGTAACGCCAGAGCCCGGCACCATCCTGCTGTTGGGAACCGGGTTGCTGTTGCTGGCAGGCTTGATCCGTCTGCGCTTGCCAAAAACCAAAACACTGACAGTGGCTTGAATCTGCCATTGAAAAGTGATACGGGCAACTCAACACTCAACGAACAAGGCCCTCGCTGTAGGCGAGGGCCTTGTTCGTTGAGCGAACTTCCAGCCTTGAGGGGAAATAAAACAAAGAGTCTGGCGCCGAGAGGTGGCCAGATCAGATCCACGTTTCCAGAGAGCCTCTCAAACCCTTCCGACGCGTCTATTCGCGCGGAGAGTGTGCAAAGAGACGCTTCCCGCAAATGACTGGGCACCATGGTCGCGCCTTGATCCAGCTTTGTGACGTAGAATCGCCCGCCTAACCGTTGGAATCGCCGTGAGCCAAAAGAAGGAAATTTGCACGGGCAGCCTGACTCAGCGAGGTAAGTACCGATTTGTTCCTATACTAGTTAGGTAGTTGACGGTGTGACTATAAATGAAATTCGCTTTTGGTTCAGACCAGCTAAATCAGACTATCTTCGACTTTCAGATGGGGGAAAGTTGATCTCGATTGTGATCGTCAATTGGAATGGCAAGCAATACATCGGCGACTGCCTCCGCTCAATCCAGAAGAACGTCTCTCAACCTTACGAGGTCATCATTGTCGACAACAATTCCACTGACGGTAGCGCCGATCTAATCGCTGAAAGCTTTCCCTGGGTCAAACTCATCCGCAGTACGGAAAACCTTGGCTTTGGCAGAGGCAACAACCTGGCCGCAAAACATGCCAACGGCGATACATTTCTTTTGCTTAATCTCGACACCGTTCTGCTGGCTGATCCATCGCCCATTGCTCATGCTCTGGTGGAAGACGACACCATCGGTTGTATCGGAGCGAAGATGTGCAATGCTGCCGGTACGGTTGTAACTAACGCTGGCCATTTTCCAAGCGCGCTGCGGCTAGTGCTCTTCATCAGCATGTTCTGGAAACCATACAAGGGACGCGGCGGCCCCGCTCGCCTCAATGCGGAGCGCGTGGACTGGGTGGAGGGATCCTGGGTCCTGATGCGGCGCCAAGTATGGGATAAGGTAGGCGGATTCGACGACCGCATCTTCATGTATGTGGAGGATGTAGATATTTGTAAACGAATCGCCGATGTGGGTCTAATGGTCATTCAGGTGCCGACCGTAGCCTATTGTCATTACGGTGGGTTGTCGGTCCATAGGCTGCCCTACCTTTTCGCAGGCTTCCGCTTCTATATTCGAAAACATTCCAGCGGACTCGAGCGCGTCCTGGCTGAAGGTATGCTGTTTTTCGGGCTGAAGGCACGCCTGCTTTGTTACGGGGCCGTCGGCCTGCTCAGCCAGAGCGAGCAAATCAAAGAAAAGGCGAGCTTGCTTCGCAAGATCGATCGTTCATGGAACCGCCCTGTCGAGCACGCCGTCGGAAATCAAACCCGAAGCAACGAGCCAGCCCTCAATAATCGGCGCGCAGGGGAATAAGAAGATGAGGCGGCGGCTTAGAGAGGAACGGCCCAGGGGCTGAATCGACCTCTATGTCCTGGAAGGCATCCATAAAGCATCGCGCGCAAACCGGATGCGTAAACGGTTGATTATAATTGGCGTCCCCGACGGGATTTGAACCCGTGTTATCGCCGTGAAAGGGCTTCACGGAATCGTAAGTTGTTGAAACCAGAGGACGCGGATGGCTACCAAAGTACCTCAGAGGAACCCAAAGTAACGCTTATTGGACGCCAATCGGACGCCAGAATTTGCTATGCGGATGCTGTTGTCCCGGCGCTATTCAGACTCATTTTTTAGCGCAGATCTAAATCTGCGGAATGTTTTCGATTATTGCGCTTGCGTTCGTTTGCTGCGAATACATATAATCGCAGCTGAGGTCAACTGCCATGTCTGCCACTGCCAATCTCATCTCCTTTATTCCCTCGGAGGCTGACGTCAAGCTCGCCAGGGAGACCAAGAAGATTCTGGCTCCGCGCCTGAGTGCAACCTCGCCGTTCGATCTGCGGGCTATCAATCCCCTCAGAGAACCATCGATCAAGATCCCTGCCCAAGCCGCACATCTGCTGGTTCAGATTCTGGATGAGATGAGCCGGGGCAATGCAGTCAAACTGATCCCGGTCCATGCGGAACTCACGACCCAGGAGGCCGCCGATCTGTTGAATGTCTCACGGCCAACTTTGATCCGCCTGCTTGATGAGGGCAAGATCGAATTTCACAAGGTTGGAACACATCGCCGTGTTCCCTTCAAGAGCGCGCTAGCTTATAAACGGCAGATCGATACGGAGCGCAAGGCGGCCCTTGCTGAACTCGCGGCCTACGATCAGGAATTGGGTATCTGAACATGGCTGCGCTAATTGCGTTCTACGATGCGAACGTTCTGTACCCTGCGGAGCTTCGGAATTTTCTGATGCACTTGGCGCTTACCGGTCTCTTTCGCGCCAAGTGGTCCGCCGCTGTTCACGAGGAATGGATTTCAAATCTGCTGAAGAATAGGCCGGACCTCACGCGGGAAAAGCTGGAACGTACTCGGCAACTGATGGACAAAGCGACGCTTGACGCGCTCGTGGAGGGCTATGAGGATTTGATTCCCACCCTGAGCCTGCCGGACGAAAACGATCGCCATGTACTTGCTGCAGCAACTCGCGCAAGCGCGCTCTTGAGCGACCCAATAAACTTAACTTTGCTAGGTAGGAATCGACAGATGTACGGGTGTGCGTGGTATTGTGTTGACCAACGCTCGCCAAAGGAGAAGAAATGAAACGCTGGATCGCCGTCTTGGTAGTCCTGTGCTGCTGGAGAGCAAACGGGCAGCAATCGATCGTGACTTTGCCCGACGAGCCAGCGAATCTGGACTCCGTCAAGCAGCAGCTGAAGAACTATCACTCCTGCCAAGAAGCCAACTGTTACGTGCCGCAGCTCGAACGCGAAGCAGATAAAGCCATCCAATTCCTGAAGACGAGCGTGGCTACAGCAAAGCCGGGAGCAAGATTAGCGATAGTCCTCGACATTGACGAGACAGATTTGTCGAACTGGGCGGTGGAAGCACATGACGACTTTGGCTACATCCCGAACGACTCGAACTGGTGTGTCGCACTGAGATGCGCCAAGGCAATACCGAGCACGCTGCGCCTTTTTAGAGAGGCGGAAGCCGCTAAAGTGGCCGTTTTCTTTATCACTGGAAGACCAGAAGGACAGCGGGCGGATACGGAGGCAAATCTCAAAGCCGAAGGCTATGACCATTGGGAAGGGCTCTACCTACGCCCTGAGGACCATCCGAAAGACCAAACTGTGTCCCAATACAAGTCGGGTGATCGTGGGAGAATCGTCGCAAGCGGGTACACAATCATCCTCAACGTCGGCGACCAGATGAGCGATCTGGTCGGCGATCCACAGGCGGAACACTCGGTGAAACTGCCAAATCCGTTTTACTTCATCCCATGATCTCAAAACTGTGCAACAGAAGAAGCGCTTGTAACCCTGGCGGTTTGCCCAGTAGGTTAGCGTTCATCTTGCGATAGGGGGATGTCAGTGTTCGCCCGGTCCCCCCTCAATCATCTGAGACATGCGATGCGTCGCTGCTAGCTTATAGGGAACCCAGCCTCGAAACGGTTTCTTGCTGGGCAAGGTTCTTCAATGTTTCTGAAACTGCATTCAAATCATGTTGGTCCGTCTACAAATTTACCTGTCAGAAAATATTGTTGACATCCACAACTGACTTAAGTTAACGTGTTCCTGACTTTCCAAGCTCGCCCCAAGCAATCATCATCCGGCTAAAGTCCCTGTCTATTCTCGCCCAAAGGGGGCAGAATAAGACGGGAAATTGATGGCTTTCTTTCCGTCGATTGTACGACAGTTTTTTCCCCGATTCCTCAGAGAACTCTTCCGGATTCCTCAGAGAACATTGAAGTGCTACTGGCAGTTATTGCTGTGTGGTTAAAGGAAAAGCATGCTCCCGATTCAGCGAGAGTGGCAACTTTTTCAATGAAAAATTGGAGGGCTGCAATTCGTGGCGGAAAGCGTAAGGGTATCACAACAATCACCAGCACTGGATCTCACCCGATCGGATGTTGACCCAGACAATCCGGTCTTTCAGCCCATGCTGAAAGATGTTCAGGCAAATATCTTGAAAGGCCACGGCCGGGCGTTCGCTTATCACATCTTTCTGAAATTGCGGCCGGCGCAAATAGCCGACGCGAAAGCCTGGATCGCCAATTTCGCAACCAATCGCATCACAAGCGCGTGGAAGCTCGAACTAGGTCGCAGACTTTTCAAGAGGACAGGGGCCGATGGCGGCGCAGTCATCACACTCTCCATCTCGGCGACCGGTTACGCGGCACTGGGCTTCGACCCCAAGCAGTTGCCAGTGGAACTCGAAACTCCCGCCAACCAGATCGTGAAGGATTTGGCTGCCTTCCCCAATGGCGCTAAGGCAAGCGCTTCGAAATTGGGCGATGGGGATGTGAGTGTCGACTGGGAGCCGGCTTTTCGCAACAACGTAGATGTTTTGATCTTGGTAGCGGATGATCATCCGGATAAAGCCGCGCAACTCGCCGACGGCATCATTCAGGAGGTGAGGGTTTTCAGCGAGGTATTGCTTAACCAAAAGGGACACGTGTTATACCGTAAGGCAGCGCATGCCGGCCACATCGGCCTAGAGCATTTTGGTTATGCGGACGGCATCAGCCAACCCTTGTACTTCAAAGATGAGATCGAGGCCCAGGCGAGCAATATGAACTGGGATGACAGGGAACCTTTGAATCTGGTCTTGGTGCCGGACCCTCAGGGTCAAGATGCTAGCAGCTTTGGCAGCTTTCTGGTTTTTAGGAAGCTGGAGCAAAACGTGGCAGGTTTCATGAATGCGGAGGAACATTCAATCCCGCCGATCAAAGACGGCGATGGAATCGTGAACAGGGACATGGCTGGGGCGATGATCGTCGGCCGTTTTAGGAACGGTAATCCGCTGGTCACTTCCGGCGGCTTTACGGGCGATATCCGCTACGACTCCCAGATCTCCAACGATTTCGATTACAGTAACGAAACCCCTCCGCCTCCCCGTTCTCAAACTCAGTATGGCTCTAAGTGCCCGTTCTTTGCCCATACTCGCATTACCAATCCACGTGCTGACATCCGGGTAGTTCCCCCCGCGTTTGTTCATTCCGTACGGCTTACCCGGCGAGCGATTCCCTATCAGGATGCGAGCCGCTTTGGAGAAGGCAAGGAAGATCTCCTAATCGTGACGGACGATCAGCTGAATGACAACCGGCCTGAAACTGGTGTCGGATTGCTATTCATGAGCTACCAGGCTCACATAGGCAAGCAATTCGAGTTCATACAAAACAACTGGGCGAATCACGGCCATATAGCCGGACGCAATATCGGCCCGGATGGAGTGATTGGGCAACAGTCGCCATTGCCGAGCGGCCTTTCATTTAAGCCCGAGCAGCCGGATCTGCAGCCCCGGAGATTGCCGAAACAGTGGGGAAATGCCGTGGACCCATCAGCGCCAGAGATTAGCTTTGGGGGCTTCATCAAGAACAAAGGGGCCGAGTATTTCTTTACACCTTCAATCAGTTTCCTGAGATTGCTTGCTTTGAACTGAGCTAGCAATGAATTGAAGATAAACCAACACCGCAACGCAGCTATTGAACGGTTGAAAACATGCCGAAAACCACATACTACAAAAAAACGAAGCCTTTCGCTCACATGTTCTTCTTTCAGCTCTGTGATACATCGTCTGCTCTGGTGAACCGTTTCGTAGAACTCTGCAGAAAGTATCTCGGGGGGCATCCCGGCCAAAGGCATTTCTCCATTGGGATTAGGGCATTGGAAATCAACCGCGATGTCAGCGGAAAAAACTTTGAAGTGTCCGTGCATATGATCTTCGAAGATATTGACGCATTCAATGCATATTCGGCCTCACCGACTCATGAGGACTTCATTACTGAGTCTGCCGGCATGAGCCCGGAGAGAATTGTCTATGATTCCTATTTGACGCTCGAGATTTTACAGGACCCGGAATCCAATTTGCCATGACAAACGCAGAAGAGAAGCTGTCAAGCCTACGCCGCGATTTAACCGGGATGATTATCGGTCGCGTCCTCGAGTCGGGAGACGAGGGGTATTCCGACGCCTTGTCGATCGACAATGGCCGCGTCAGCTTGAAGCCCTTCCTTGTGGCCAAGCCGGCCAATACCGACGATGTCTCCAAGATCGTCGCTTGCTGCCACGATCGCGGCGTACCGATGACGGCGAAGGCGGGCGGGCACAGCGCCGCAGGCTACTGTCTCAATGGCGGGGGCGTGGTGCTCGATCTCGGCGATATCAACGACATCCAGTTGCTCGACCGTGACGGGAAACCGTTGAAAGACGCAACCAGGATCGATGAGGGGACCCAGTTGAGTGTCGGCGCCGGCGCTCGGTGGATCAGCGTGTACGACTTTCTCCGCGACCGCCAAAGCCCATACACCGTCATCGGCGGTGGGTGCGCTGGCGTGGGCGTCGCTGGCTTCACGCTGGGCGGCGGTTACAGCTTCATCTCGCGGTCTTATGGTTTAGGTTGCGACAACGTAAACGGCATGGAGTTCGTCTCCACCTGCGGCAACGTCTTCGAACTGAATCACGAAGTTTTCAAGCAAAAAAAGCCCGACGCCGATAAGCGCGACTTGTTTCGGGCATTGCGTGGCGCTGGCGGCGGTAATTTTGGCACCGTGACCCGAATCGACCTGCAACTGCAGAAGACGCGCGCGCCCCGCCCGACCATGGGTCAGATCGACTTTCCTTTCTACCGCATAGACGAAATCCTGCCCTTCTACAACGAATGGGTGGCGACCCTCCCCAAGGAAATGGCAGTCTACGGGATGATGCGGAATTTCCCGAACCAGCGGTTGGGCGGAGATTTATCGCTGGGGCTTCGGTTCACGCCTGTATTTAACGGTCCATTCAGCGAAGCTGTTGAACTTCTCAAACCGCTAATGGCGCTCAATCCGAATGATGCTGAGCTTTATACGATGACTTTACCGGAGTGGGAAGATTTCGTCGGCACGAGCACGCAAGTGAGAGGACATTCGGCTTATATCAGGTCACTTGTATTGGGGCCCGGCACATTGAATCAGGACGTTGTGAAGATCTGCCAGAAATACATGGGGCGCGCGGTATCGACGGATTCGTACATAGTTTGGACGCATACGGGCGGTGAGATCAGCAACCACGGCTCGGATACTTCGTCCTACGCGCATCGCGACGGTGCATTTACTTTCGAGCTCAAGTCGGAATGGAATTCCGCACAGCCCTTGCAGGCACGTCCCAACATTGAGTGGGCTGTCGACTTCTTCGATGAGTTGGGGGAGCACGCACAAGGGGCATACATCAATTACATCGATCCGCTACTGGTCGACTGGCAGAAGATGTATTACCGCAACGAGTACGACAAGCTCCTGGCTGTGCAACAGCGATGGAATGCGGACGGTTGGCTGCAGTTCCAGCAGTCGATTGGTTCCACTTACCACACCACGCTGCGCAAAACTCCACGCAAGGGCCCTGTCGATCTGAGCCCGCTCACGCGGACGATCCTGGCCGTGAAGGGAGACTCGTAACCGTCATGCCTAGCGCACAAGAAATAAAAGAATGGCTGAAATTAGAGCCCAATCCGCAGGAGGGCGGTTTTTTCGCGAGTGTCTACAATTCCAGCATCATCGTTCCCGACAGCAGCCTCGAGTGTTTCCCCCACACCTCCGAAGGGCGATCGATTTGTGGCGCGATCTACTATTTTCTCGAAGCCCCGGGCTGTTCCGTCATGCATCAAGTTACCGGCGACATGCTCTATCACTTCTACGCCGGCGATCCGGTGCAAATGCTGCTGCTTCCTCCGGACAGTCCCAAGAAAGAGCATGTTCCGGCCGTGGTCTGCATTTTCGGGAACAACCTGGCGCTCGGGCAGAGCCCTATGAAGGCCATCCCCGGCGGCACGTGGCTCGGTTCGCGCCTCACTCCTGGGGGATTGTGGGCGCTTATGGGCGTCAGCATGGCGCCGGGTTTCGATCCGGTGGATTACGCCATTGGCGACCGGGACGAACTAGTCCAGCAGTATCCGGAACAGGCGGGTCTCATCCGGGCGCTGACACGCGAGCCGCGCCAGAAAGCCGGTTGAAATGCCGAACAATAATCTGATCACGGAGCCGGCGCTAAAGGATATCGATCCGGATTTACCGATATTCCTGGACCTCTCGTCGAAGCTCACCGGCTATTCCGCGGATGAACTCGAGCAGACGGGCATGCTCGAAACGTACTACTGCATGCTCATGAAAGAAGACGATCAGGATGGCATCCGCGCCTTCTTAGAGAAGGCCAGACAGGTGCTGACAGGCGCCGACGTGGACGATGAGATCAAGGCCACATTCATCGACCACACGCCGTACGAGGAGTTGGCGCAGCGAATCATTTTGATGTGGTACACGGGCATCTGGACCACGATGAACCAGAAGGATATGAAGCCCGCACAAGCGCGGACGGCGATGATCAGCGCTAAGACGTACCAGGAGGGGCTGATCTGGGCGACGGCCGAGACCCATCCCGCCGGCGCGAAGCAGCCCGGCTACGCTTCCTGGGAGAGAAAGCCAATTCCGCGATTTGACCACATAGTCGAGCTGAGATAAGTCCATGGAACAATATGATTTTGATGCGGTGATTGTCGGTTCCGGCATTGCAGGCGCGGTCATCGCTAAAACTCTGACTGATGCCGGGAAGAAGGTCCTTCTGCTTGACGCAGGGCTCGAATTGGGGATGGCGCTTGACGGCCCTCAGGCTTTCCAGAACCAGATGATCTATCTGGACACGTTCTACAAAGCATTGGCGAAGGCTCCCAATTCCCCCTACCCCAAGTTGAAGAACGCTCCCTCGTCCGACGTTCTCGAAGTGCAACCGGTCGAACAGATGGATCATAAGTCAGGCTACTTCGTGCAGAAGGGACCGTTGCCGTTTGGCAGCGACAACTGGGTCGGCCCGGGCGGCACCACCCAACATTGGCTCGGGACCACCCTGCGCATGCTTCCGAATGATTTCCAAATGAAGACCATGTATGGTCGCGGAGTCGACTGGCCCTTTCACTATGAGGATCTTCGGCCGTATTACGAAATGGCCGAGTTCGAAATCGGAGTATCCGGCGACGTAGCGGACCAACAGAGGAGTCTGCCTAACATCGGTGCGGACTATTTTAGCTCGGGATACGAATTCCCGATGAAGAAGATCCCGCAGAGCTACCTGGATTACCAGATGATGCTTGAACTCGACAACAAGCTCGAAGTTTGCGACCCCTATGCGGCCGGGACGTATGTGGTGCGTTGTAGCAGCACACCCCAGGGAAGGAACTCCGAACCGAACCCTGAGTACGGATTCGAACGAGTTGCGTGGGACCGGAACGGGCAGAGACTGGCGCTGACACCACGGCAGCGTGCCGGGTACATGCCGGTCGGTTCGCTGTGGGATCCTTACACCGGCCAGCGTTGCGAAGGCAATGCGGCATGCGTGCCAATCTGTCCTGTTCAGGCGAAATATAACGCGCTCAAAACCTTGAAGCGAGCAAAGGAAGCGAATCCGTACCTGCTTGAAATCCGATCCCAGTCGGTGGTGTGCGAAGCAATCGTCGATCCAGATTCACGTCGCATTTCCGGAGTGCGCTACCAGCGCTACGAGTCGGACGAGAGCCGCGTGTGCCGCGAGGAGATCGCGAAAGGCAAGGTCTACATTCTGGCGGCGAGTGCCATCGAGAACGCAAAGCTGCTGCTAGCTTCGAACGCGGCGAATTCAAGCGACCAGGTGGGGCGTAATCTGATGGACCACATGTGTTTGCTGACCTGGGGACTGTTTCCGACGCAGGTGTTTCCGTTCCGCGGTCCGGGTTCGACGACCAATATTTGTTCGTTCCGCGACGGCGAGTTTCGGAGAGAGCACTCCGCCTGGATCTGTCCTATAGATAACTGGGGCTGGGGCTGGCCGAAGTTCTCGCCGGGCAGCAATGTGGAAGAGAAGGTTGCAAACGGAACATTCGGCACAAAACTGCGCACGGAATTGAACGATGATCTGACGCGGCAGATCCTGCTGCATTTCGAGTGCGAGCAGGATCCGCAACCAGAAAATCGCGTCACTATCGACCCGAACTATAAGGACCGGCTCGGCAATTACCGTCCGGTGATTCACTATGACGCCTCAGATTACGTCAAGAAGGCCTTCCGCGCGGCGAAGCTCATATCCAACCGGATTTTCGAGGTCAAGAAGATCACGGACAGAACCAAGTATTGGGCGAGCGACGCGGACTACTGGGAATTTGACGGGTGGGGATACACATCGCGCGGTGCCGGACACATAGTCGGAACACACCGTATGGGAAACGACAAGAGCGACTCGGTGGTCGATCCAGATATGCGCGCGTGGGATCACAAGAATCTCTTCCTGGCTGGATGCGGCAACATGCCCACCCTGGGCACTTCCAATCCCACGCTCACGATGACGGCACTGGCTTTTAAATCGGCCGAGGCCATTCTAAGACAACTGGAAGACTGACATGACTCCTAACAATATGCTCTACCGCCAAGAGCGGAATCCGCAAAGGCACCGCTTCATTCGCTCTGACCAGCATAGGACTCTGGCGCCGGGTACGCCGATTTTTCAAGAGATTGAGGATTTGCGCAATGCCCTCCAATTCGCGGTGTCGCTGGAGCATTTCACAATTCCGCCATATTTATGCGCTCTCTATTCAATCCATGAGGGCACGAATGCCGAGGCTGCTCGGATCATCCGCACGGTAGTAGTGGAAGAGATGCTTCATATGACGCTTGCGGCCAACATTCTGAACGCGATCGGTGGCAAGCCACACATAGGCGGCGGCAAAGAGCCGTTGCCAAATTACCCGCATGAGATGCCGAAGATTGCGACCAGCTTTCAGGTGAACCTGCTGCGTTTTTCCAAAGATGCCGTAAACACATTCCTTCGCATCGAACGTCCAGCGGCTCCAACCAAGACGCCCAAATCCGGCCAGTTCCGGTCGATCGGCGAGTTCTATGAGTCCGTGCGTGAGGCATTGCGACGTCTCGATGACAAGGAAAAGAAGAAAAACCAGAAAGGCATCTTCACCGGTACGAAAAGGCAGGTAACGAACGAACACTACTACGGCAGCGGCGGGAAGCTTTTCGGCGTGTACAACCTGGACGATGCCGAAGACGCGCTCGACGAGATCGTGGGACAGGGAGAAGGAATCGACGGTTCGATCGAGGACGGCGACGGCGCGTCCTTCGGCGACGATGTGGAATATGCCCACTACTTCCGGTTCAACGAGATCTTTCACGAACGACGCTACCGTCCGCAGGACAAACCTGGCGACGCGCCTTCCGGCGACCTTTTGCGGGTAGATTGGAACGCGGTCTACAACATGGTTCCCAATCCAAAGATGAGCATGTTCACCGACCGACCTGGGCTGCACCAGAAGGCGCGCGCGTTCAACCGGATTTACACGAAGTTGCTCAAGAACCTTCACAACGCGTGCAATGGGTCTCCGGAAATCCTCCAAGAAGGAATTCCGATTATGCATGCGATGCGCATAGCGGCGGTCGATCTGATGCAAGAACCTAGCGGCATCGGCAACTACACCGCGGGACCGTCATTCGAAATCGTGAGATAAGAGCGGAAAGGGCGCCAAGCTATGAACAGTTCACCACGACCCATGACAGCCCATAACACATTGCATGGGCTGCTGTATCAAGCCACCAGCGCGGAGTATATCGCGCTGTGCGTGCAGATGTACCAATTGGCGCGGCACGCACTTGTGGATCGCTTGCGGTCGGGCACATTCCGGCGGCCCGCTGTGATTTTCGACCTGGACGAAACCCTACTCGATAACTCCGCATATGCTGCCTGGCAGATTGGCTCGGGCTACAATTTCGATGAGCAGACATCTTGGAAGGCGTGGTGTAACACATCCCAATCTGGCGCTGTGCCGGGTGGATTTGAGTTCGTCCGATTCGTTGAAGAGGCTGGAGCCACTCCTATATTCATCACTACACGTCTCAACGAAACGCGTGTCGGCACTGCTCACAATCTCATGAACCTGGGCGCACTAACGAATACAGAGTTTCTGACGGAGAAGCAAAACGGCTCTCGGCCCGACCACGCGTTCCAAACTCGCCTTTTCATGAAAGGGATGCCTGACGTTCAGGTGGACAGACCCGATGGGAAGCAGACCTTTCACTTGGCCAACAAGTTTACGCAGCGCGTCTTTTGCACACGAGTACGCGACTTCGAGATCATTCTCTCAATCGGCGACAATCTCTCCGACTACGCTGAGTACTATGGCCGGGTCTTTGACTCAAGCGGCTCTGCGGAGCCTGGTAAATTCCCCACTATCGAGAGCCGTCGATCTTCGGTTTGGCAGGACCTGCCGCTGTTCGGTCGCGATTTCATTCTCATCCCGAACGCTACTTACGGGGGCTGGTTGAGTGCCTTCGAGGCCAACGGTCTGGGTGCGTCCGATGAACTCGCCTCGACCGGAAACCAGGTAAGGCAGGGACTGCAGGAGCCGCAAGAGACATTCACCTTCGACTCGTCAAAGTCTGCCACAGCGAATGGCCCGAAATTCTCCGCAAGCAATCTCCGCATTTGGGAAGGGCCTTCGCTACCTGCTCCCAAACGAAAACGTTAGAGGACAAAAAGTTCAATGTCAAAAACTACGGTCATTTTGAAAAATGGGCGCTCAAGCTGATGGTGAAACTGCAGCTTCTGCTTCTTCCCGAGTCGCGTACACCCGATGGTATTCAGGAAGTCAAGCGCGCCCTAGCCTCATTGGGCGTCGCTACCACGGGCCAGGGAAGCGTGACCATTTCGGCTGAGGTCAATTTGGACCAGTTTGAAAGGCTGTTTGGATTGGCCGCCACGGATCAAGAATTACCGAACAAGGACTTGGTAGTTCCTTCAGCGCTACAGCATCATGTGCAAAGCATCTCAGTGGCGCCGCAGCACATTTACATGAATGAACCGGGAATTTGAATTACGAGGTATTGGAATATGTATGCCTACAACCGAGCGACCCAGTCATCTAGAGATAACAAATTCGGGCTTCCATCGGAGGAACTTCGGATCGCAGTAACATTCCGACGACCAGATGGCGGAAACGGCCCAACCAAGTGTGATGCGCCGCTTTCGTTGTCCAGTGTCTCGCACTTTGTGCCGGATCCGCTCACGGTGGATGAGGCTATCCATCGGCTCTCGAACCTTGGATTTGTGCCAACGCAACGAGGAAGGCTCAGCGTATCCATCAGAGGGACGCGTGCGCTCCTTGAGCAAACCTTCGGGACCCAACTCGCAGAGTTCCAAATGAGCCCCAGACAGGACTACGCTTTTCAGTCTTTTTATTACCCTCCCGATGGTGCCTCATGGTCGGTACCTCCCGCTCTGGCGGATATGATCGACGATGCATATATCCAGTGGCCGCACATCTACATGGCTTCGCGGAAACCACTCCGGCGTGTCTCCCTTCAGCGAAACAAAAAGAAAACAGATCGCTCACAGCGGGTTACCGCTGGGGCAATCGCGATAGACCCTGCAAGGACATTCCCACAAGCAACGCCTCCAAAGGTTGATTATTACCAACTCAGCGTTCCTGATCATGTATCGGCGTTACTCAACGCGAGCCAAGTGCACCAGGCGGGAACTACGGGAAGAGGAGTGCGAGTCGTCATGGTCGACACGGGCTTCGCTCACGGTCATCCTTGGTTCGTTAGCCATGGCTTTAAGACCACCGTGGATCTTGCTCCGCATGCCATTAACGACTCGACCGACATCAATGGCCATGGCACCGGAGAATCTGCCAACTTGTTGTCCGTTGCTCCTGGTGTTACTTTTGTCGGCGTAAAAGTCGATAACGACAACGACCCGCGGGGCGGCGCCAGTATGTTGGAGGGATTTCAGCAAGCTCTTCTTCACCAGCCGCAGGTAATTTCACTGAGCATGGGCTACGATCTTCGCGCATCAGATGGCACACAGCTGACTGAATTGCCGAATAACCTAGCGGCTTTGGAGGCTGAAATCCAAGCTGCTGTTGCCAACGGGATTATCGTCGTGTTTTCGGCTGGTAACGGCCACTATTCATTTCCAGGCATGATGGGGGATGTGATCTCGGCGGGCGGTGTTTTTGTGGATGCCGCCGGCGCGAAACGTGCCTCCGACTACGCCAGTGCATTCCACAGCAAGATCTACCCAGGACGTTCGGTACCCGACTTCTGCGGACTTGTGGGGCTGCTCCCGCATGCCAGTTACATCATGTTACCGATTCCACCGGGAAGCGAAATAGATAAGGAGTGCTCGCAACCGGATGATGGCTTGCCGGGTGATGGCACAGGACCAAATGATGGTTGGGGAGTTTTTAGTGGCACCTCTGCTGCAGCCCCCCAACTCGCAGGAGTTTGCGCGCTTTTGCTGGAGAAGAATCCCGGGCTGACGCCGTCAGACATTAAAGCCATCCTCCGGCGCAGCGCTCGCTCCGTGACGGTGGGATCCGCAAACCCTGCGAGTGGGGAAGACGGCGTCGCCGAACCGGCCGGAGCCGGCGATACCGAGGCTGCCGGTGCAGGGTTGGTGGACGCATGGGCGGCGTGGCAACAGGCTTGAACGGTCCGCAAGGGAATTCTAAGGCCTCGTTCAACGAGAATCAGGAAAGGTGAGGAAAAGACTATGGAATTTGCGCAGGCAATCGACAGAGTTATTACGCGAAACCTCGATGAACTCAGAAAGCCCGGTGTCCTCTCCGTGAGACCTGGGTACCAGGTGGCTGGCGGGTGGCCCACCAAGAAACCGGCTATTGTTGTGACCGTAGATCGGAAACAGGATAATCTGGCGCCCCAAGATCGGCTTCCCGAAACCATCGAAGGATACGCGGTCGACGTTCGGCAAGCCAGCGCTCTTCAGAAGCTCCGCTACGCGAATCCAGCGCTTTATACCAGCGTGGCCGCCAGTGTTAGTCCGGAACTGGAGAGACCAGTCTTCCCATACGAGCGTGATCTGACAGGTCAGAGCCTCGCGCCGCTCGCTGCAACCGTCGAGGCATTGCGGAAACCAGCGAAGCAACAGTTGAAATATGTCCCACCCACTGGGGCACCATTACGAGCCGTTAACGATACGATGACGATTATTTGCCACGCCAGTCCCGATGCTGGTTGGCCAACACTCAAGGCCTTTCTGGAACAAACCACCACTTCACTCACCGTTGGCATGTACGACTTCACCTCACCGCATATCGTGGAAACCGTCCAATCGGTGATGAAGAGGCGCAAGACGATGAACCTGGTGCTCGACCACCCTGCAGGCGAGACAAAGAGAGAACAGACGGACGACGATACAGAAGAACAACTCTCGTCAACCATGGATAACCGGCTCACCTTTGCCTGGGCGCTAGAGCGGCAGGATCCCAAAGTGGGAGTATGGATTTACCCATCTGCCTATCACATCAAGGTAGCTGTGCGCGACAGCGAGTCGTTCTGGCTATCGAGCGGAAATTGGAACACGTCCAACCAGCCGGACGTTGATCCGTTGCATGATCCTGCAGCTGCGGCCCCCGTTGTGAGAAACAGCGACCGAGATTGGCACGTCATAGTCGAGCATGAAGGACTAGCAAAGCTCTATGAGAAGTATCTGCTCAATGACTTGGATGTGGCGTCGCAGAACCAAGGGACAGGCACCGAAATGGCCGCCGCATTCAGTTCGGCTCTAGCGCAGCTCGCCGCACCAGAAGAGATCTCCCTCGCCGCCCCTGTTCCCCAACAATATTTTCCACCAGAGACGATAACGGCGAAGATGCGGATCCAACCGGTACTGACGCCGGACAACTATGTGGATCTGGTACTGGAGTTGATCAATTCGGCTGAAGAGTCCTTCTACATGCAGACCCAGTACATTAACTTCTCAGATAAGCCTGAAAACGCGAAATTTGCTGCTCTGGTGGCGGCTGTAGTCCAAAAGATCAAAGCAGGTAAGGACGTTCGCCTGATCATGAGCCAATATGAGACGAACGACAAACTGGAACTCATCCAGTCAGCGGGCATCGATCTTTCCTGTGTCAAGATTCAGAACAACGTACATAACAAGGGGATTATCGTGGATTCTCGGGTAGTGGCCGTAGGCAGCCAAAACTGGTCCGGGGATGGAGTGCTGCGGAATCGTGATGCCACTTTAATCATCTACAATGAAGACGCCGCAAAATATTGGGAACAGATCTTCATTCACGACTGGACCAAGATGGCCACCCAGCATGCTCTTGATTAGATCTAGTGGGCATGTGAGGCGTACTTCTCTTTGGCAGTTCGGTTTAATCCGTCACTGCATATTGCATCGAGATTATTCGCGAAACCCTTCGTAAAATAAGGGTACCCGAACATCAGCCAATCCTGTCTGAAAAGTCTGTTCATAGACTGGCCTGGGAAGAAATGGACTCTGGGCTCCTATTCATTTCCGAAGCTTGCCGAAGTGACTCGAGTGTTCATTTCGCAGCAGGCGAACACATCTGTTATGCCTTCGTTGGGTACATGGAGGGAGGTTTGCAATCGGGGTTGCGAGTTGCAGAACAAATTGCTCGTCGCGACAGGGTGATCAGCTAATGAATACGTCTCGTGTCGACGCGGTCGCGAGGAGACTAAGGACGACCAGCAAATATCGTCTCAAGACTAGTCCTCGACGGAGTGAATGCGTAAGCCGCACCTGTCGTGTGGATGAAAGTGCTGGGTAGAGTAACGGTCTCCCGCGAACCATCGCTGCCGAGTAATGTGATTGTCCTCGCTGCACCAGCATTTTGACCAATGAGCGGATCTTCCCCCCGTTGGTCCTGCAGCGGAAAGTTATCTGAATTCGCCCATTGGTGCATCAAGAACTGAAAACCGCGCGCTATTGACGCTTGATAGCATAAGAATTGCAACCCACGCGGCTTACTAGAGCTGGCAGGATCATTGGGAGAGTAGTCTTCGCCGAACGGGATCCCACGTCTCAAAATGCGGTGCTCAAACGTTCGAGCACTCGCTCCTTGATCCGTCGTTTGGTCTCGTGTATTTATCTTCCGAATATGAGCAGTATATGGACATACATTCCCCAACGGATCAGCCTGAGAAAGCGGATACGTGTCTGGTAAAAGTCTTGCACTAGGCTTGTAAATAGGGGCACGTCCGCTACTCGCAAATTGAAAATTGTTCGCTGCATAGCGATCGGCACCGAGCGCCGGCAGATCTTGGGTAGGTGCGCGCATCACGGGTGCACCACTCTTCCAGCGCCCAACGAGAAACGCTCCGAGTTGCTCCGTTGTCAATCCCCGAAATCCGGGCTTGCTCGATAAAGACGTCGCTGTCGCGCTTACGAATGCGTTAAAAGCGGCCACGTCTTGAACCAGTCGACGATAAACGAGATACGAACCGTTGATTTGTGAAGGGTCGACCTGATCGGTGACGACATCGTTGGGATCGATAGATCCTGTCTTTTTTCGCGGGTAGCCCAAGATGAATTCACCAGGCCAACACAAAGGGACGCCGGGCGCTGCAAACAGAGCTGCCGACGGGTCCGTAGGGTCGAGTACGCGCGGCGTGACAAATTGGCCTGTCGATTTCAGTGTCCCACGGATGCCTGGCTGTGAGATACAGTCTTTGAATCCGAAGTGCTCGTGACCCGGCTCTGCAATTCGCACAGATCCATTCTCAAGCACTATTCGGATCGATTTATCAGCTGAACTCAGTGAGTCCACCACCATGCGATTCATCGACTGCAACTCGCTCTGATCGTCAGCGGCGGTTATAACGAGAGCGTCGGGTTCTGCCCCCGGAGCACCGATTTCCCAGGTTTGAGGTCCCGATGGGTCGCCGACCGGTGGCTCACCAACGTATTGCGCGTCCAGTAGAGGCCCGTTAAGAAAAGTCGGATCGAAAGTCGCGCTGCCAGCGGTCGGCAATAGCCGCCGCACACCTGATCCGGTAAACGCTATGTTTAGCCAAGCAGCGCTGAGCGGAGGGTCGTTCCCCAATTGGGCCCGAAGAGTGCGGAAAGCGACGTTAAAGCTCAGGACTGAGTCGGTATACGACACGCGAGACGAGATATGGCAAAGCCATTGCTTGAAAGGTATCAGCGCATCGTCGGGCACTGATACGAACAAGAATGATTGGAAATCTTTGCGGAAGCCGGCTAGGACATTTCCCTGAATCTCGGCCCCTTCGAGGATGGGCTCCGATACGGCGGTCAATGGCTCCGCCGTTTCTTTGCAGTCCCTCGGAAAGCGGCAAATGGTGTTTGCAAAGCGAGGGCCTGAGCAGTGGATTGCGCAGCGCAAACCCTAGGAGCTGGACGCTGCACCGCGTTCGCGGTTCCAGTCGCCGCAGTTAAGCCGACGAAGATGTTCTCAGCGATTTGCGATGGGTGCTGCAGTGCGATACCAGCTACGTTGAATTCGCTTAAGGTGTGCCCTCCAGGGACATTGAAACGCGCCCTCACTGTGGGGTTTCCGCGAATCACCTGCCAACATGATCCCACATTGACGCCGGGCGGACCCGTGATTGCGCCAGCGTCGAATCTTACGATATAAAGACCTACTGGGTCGGGTACAGTGAGCAGACAGCCGTTCTGTGCGGCTTGGGCGACCTTCGAAGCAATGGTTGGATCGCTATTTCGGCCAGGCTCACCCAAGCCGTTATTGTTAGTGCAGTGCGAACACGACACCACGTCGGTGATCGGATTGCCGGTCGCATCCGTGCGAGGAAGCGTACTTTGTGCTGCGATGTCGAGTTCTGCGCCCAACGTATTGTTGATTTGAATTAGATGAATGATGCCCTTCGTGACATTGAAGTCATTATAGGGATCATATCGAGCGTTCTTCGAAATATCAGCGACAGTTACGTTTGTGCCGAGGATTTGACTATACCTACGCGCCGCCAGATCTTGTGAAAAGCTGTAGAGCGCGCTCCAATATTCCTGAGTTTCAGTAGTGAAGTCGATTGTTAGGACGTTTCCAGCCGGATCTCGTGTCACATACCATTCAAGATATTCGTCTTGGACGCCACGTCCTGTTACGGGGGCGCGCTGTCCCTGGACTGTCCGAAACGTTGTCGTCGCGTCAGCCGCTGCGTAGGCCTGATCCGCCGTGGCGTACTGTCCGAACAGCAATTTCGGAAAGCCCGGCCAGCTAATTACGCTACGCCCGTACGCGGACACATCTACGTTTGCCGGGTTCACATATTGAGGTGCAGCTGCGCACGGAGCGATGTCAGCAATCGCATCATCTATTTCTTGGCTTAGATGATCGGACCACTGTTGCCGCTGCAAATCTGTTTCGAAATCGTTGACGTTACCGGGTGCTGAAAGCCGCATTGGGTGGGCCCCTCTCAAATCAAAGCATTTGATTAAAGCAACCGATTGTGCCAAATCATACTCCGCAGAAAACCAGTTCCGCAACGGATTTCCGTCGTGCCGAGAACGCCAGGCCAGACTTTGCTATCCGGCGATTTGTGCATGCAAATTCGCTTTTAGGATTTGCTCCGCCCGCACGCGGACTTCCGGAACAGCGCTTCGAAAGAAATCTACCTTCACAATGCGTTCATCTCCGGATGCCTCGTTCGCAAACTTCCAAGCATCATTTTGTGGCACACGACAGTGGAATAAACCAGCTCGGGCAACAACAGGTAGACCTACAATAACTGGCTTTGATGCTTCTGCTGTCAAGACATGGAGTCTTGCGCCGCCCACGAGTGGTTGTGCGATCGGAATCAGAGGCGATTCGCGTTCGCTTTCATCGTACAACGGATTATAGAGCTTAGGCTCAATGGCAAATTCCTGTTCACGTCCAAACGGCGTCTCAGAGAAAGCTGAGACAGACGCTTCACACTCTTTCGTAATGATTCGCACAGCTTCCTCATATGCATCGAGAGACCAATCGCTTCCCTGAACCCTCGCTATGAGTGTCTGTTCGGAGGTATTGGTTCTCGGTTTCCGAATCGACAGATATTTGATCCATGAAGAATAGGCCTTCTCAGACTCATCCGCGAGTTGTGCCAAGTTGGCCTCGTTGAAGACCAGGCGATAGTCTTTCGACAATACCGCAAGCGCTTGTGTGCAGAGCCAGGCTGCCTCGATTTGATTACCATACGAGATCCAATTCTTGGATAGGGCTGCCAGCATCTCCGAGACCGAATGGACTTCCCGAAAGTCAAGCTGCAACGAGTTGATATAAGGCTCAAGGTCATCAATCATGATCTCTGGAGCGAGAAGATTGCGTTCCGCCAGTTTCTTGAGCGCGCCTGTCAAAGAGGTTAGAGTTTGTGTCAGCCTTACGACATCACCACCGGCTAGACTCGTTGCAACGGCTGCAGCAGGAAAAAGTGACGGCAGAAAAGCACTGACGAGATCAGTCCAGCGCGAGCGTACGATTACGCGCTTTCTGCGACCCTGT
>Ga0206847_10146_pt1 | contig 24331 bp, 11 predicted proteins | sample Alteio_BWOrgCont_17_FD_152880 | JGI IMG/M metagenome (GOLD analysis project Ga0206847, IMG submission 152880) | Enriched cells from forest soil in Barre Woods Harvard Forest LTER site, Petersham, Massachusetts, United States -... | ecosystem: Environmental > Terrestrial > Soil > Temperate forest >... | reverse complement strand
CGAAAGCCGCGCGCAAATGGCCACGCTGCCCCGGCTGCGGCCGGACCGCTTTTATCATCTCGTGATCGAGGTGGCCATCGTCCGTCCGGGGCCGATCCAAGGCGGTCTCATGCAACCGTACCTCGCCCGGCGGCTGGGGCGCGAGCCGGTAACCTATTACCACGACGACCTCAAACCCGATTTGGAGCGAACGCTCGGCGTGCCCATGTTTCAAGAGCAAATGCTGAAAATGGCGATGGTCATGGCGGACTTCAGCGGCACGGAGGCGGAGGAATTGCGGCGGGCGCTCAGTTACCATCGTTCCGGCGAGCGCATGGAGCGCGTGCTGAAAAAATTGCGGGCCGCGCTGGAGCGCAAAGGTCACACGTCAACCGTGATCGAGGAAATTGTCAAGTCGGTGGGATCATTCGCTCTCTACGGTTTTCCCGAGTCGCACGCGATCAGTTTCGCGCATCTGGCCTACGCGTCCGCGTACCTCCGGGCGCATCGCATGCCGGAGTTTTACGCGTGCCTGCTGAACAACCAGCCGATGGGCTTTTACTCTTCCGCCACACTGGTGAAGGACGGGCAGCGCCATGGCATAAAATTTCGCCCGGTCTGTGCCGCGCTCTCGGAATGGAATTGCCGCGTGGAAGCGGATGACTCGGTCCGGCTGGGTTTCACGGTGGTGCGGGGCCTCGGCGCCCCGGGTGCCGAACGATTGGTCGCCGAACGCAATCGGAAACCCTTTGATTCGCTGGATGATTTACGGCGTCGCGTCCGGCTGAACCGGGATGAACTGCGGGCGTTGGCCGGAATTGGCGCGCTAAATTGTTTCGTCAGCCACCGCCGCGACGCCTTGTGGGCGGTGGAAAAGGAACTGGCGGACGACGATTTATTCACGCCGAGGCCCGAATCCACGGCGGAGAAATCCGCGCCATCGCCGCTGGCGCCCATGGATTACGCCGAGCGCATTCACGCGGATTACACCGGTACGAGCCTGACGACCGGCGCGCATCCCATGGCCTTGCTGCGTCCGCGTCTGCCGGGCATCTGGCGCGCCGCCGACCTGCCGAAAGCCGCGAATAACAGCATTATCCGCATCGCGGGGAATGTGATTTGCCGCCAGCGCCCCGGGACCGCGAAGGGGATTGTCTTCATCAGCCTCGAGGATGAGACGGGCATTAGCAACTCGGTGGTATCGCCGGAATTATTCGAGGCGCGGCGGTTGCTGATTTCGGAGGAGTCGTTTCTGATGATCGAGGGCCTGGTCCAGCACCGAGACAATGTGATCCATATCAAGGCCACGAACATCGAGCGCCTCGACCACGACCTGTTCACCGGCACGCAGTCCTACGATTTTCATTGAGCCAAACCGTGATCCGTCGGCTTTTTTGGCCCTCACCGGAATTTTATCCCCCTCGTATTGGAAGGAGCATAAAAAAGCTTGCCCCGTTATTTTTGTTCCAATTAAAATCAAGCACGCCCCAACTGAAAAGCGGCAGTTGGGGCGTGCTTAATTTACAAATTGCAAAGGAAAAGTGAGAGGGGTATCTGGGTTCAGGACAAAACTCTTCGTATATTCAACTCACGCACTGAAAGGTGTCGTTACCTCATTCAAACAAATCGGTTCAAAACGAATCGGTTTGTTATTTGTCATTATTAGGATGACTCTATCCGCGCCCGCGAAGGACGGGTCGTGGATGAACGGGGCAATTGCGCATGACATTTCTTCCCATTGTTGAACGCGAGTTGCGCGCCGCCGCGCGGCGGGGGATCAACCGCTCGCGGCTGGCCATGGCGTCGCTGGCGGTCTTTGCCGGTGGCATGGTTCTGCTGGTTTGCCAGGTTGTCGCGCCCTGGGTGGTGTCGCAGCAACAATGGGGCGGCTTGCTTTTCCAGAGTCTGGCGGGGCTGTTGCTGGCCTATTGCCTGCTTGTCGGCAGATTTTCCACTGTGGATTCCCTGGGCCGGGAGCGCCGGGAGGGAACGCTGGGCCTGCTATTTCTTACCGATCTAAAGGGCTACGACATAATTTTCGGCAAGCTGGCCGCGACATCGGTGCAGGCGTTTTATGGCTTGCTGGCGGCGTTACCGGTGCTGGCGGTTCCGCTATTGATGGGTGGTGTTTCGTACGGCGAGTTTTGGCGGATGATCGTCTTGCTGGTGGACACCTTTTTGCTTTCGCTGGCGATCGGGATGTTTGCCTCCGCGTTCGGCCGGGATTTGCGGCAGGCGGCGGGGTTGAATTTTCTCGTGATTTTGGTCCTGATGGCGCTTCCAGCCGCGGGGCAGGCCATCTGGAATGCCACTCACGCCTCCGCCGTAATGATTCACGAATTGTTCTTTTCGTCTCCCTTCCACACATTTTTCCTGGCGTTTGACCGCGCCTACCGGTTGCCAGGTGGATATTTCTGGCAATCGATTGCGGCGCTCCACCTGCTGACCTGGGGGTTAATTTTATTGGCGAACTGGCGGCTGCCCCGCTCGTGGCGTGACGAAGCTCCCGCGCCAGTGCCTGCGGGGCGGGGCCGACGCGGGCTCGGGAGAAATTATCGGTACGGAAGCGCGGCGGCGCGGGCGGCATTTCGCAAAACGTGTTTGGACCAAAACGCCTACTACTGGCTGGCCGCGCGGGCGCGGGGCAAACCGCTCCAGGTTTGGATTTTCCTGGCGTTTGCGATTGTCTGGTGGACCGTCGGGCGGATGAGCGCGGGAAGTAATTGGCTGGACCCCGGAATCTATTTTACGACCGCGGTTCTGTTGAATCTGGCGTTTAAACTTTGGGTGACCGGCGAAGCCGCGCAACGGATGGCGGAGGACAAGCAGGCGGGGGCCTTCGAGTTGCTGCTAACGACGCCGCTCACGGTGCGGGATATTTTGGGGGGCCAACTGCGGGCCTTGCGCCGGCAATTTTTCGGGCCGTTGTTGCTGGCGCTGGCTGCGGAGTTGCTGTTGAGGTTCGCCCCGGGCCGGCTCACGGGCTCAAGCTTGCTCGACCATTCCATCTATTTGGGCGCGGAAATGGTGATGCTGCCCGTGGATATGATCGCTTTAGTCGGTGTGGCGATGGTTCAGGGGCTGAGATCCGGGAGCGCGTCCCGCGCGGCGATGTCGGCGGTCCTGCGGATAATGGTTCTCCCGTATTTGGGAATGGGTTTGGTTGTTCTGGCGCGTGATTTGTCGATTATTCCGCCGCCCCCGCCAGCGTGGCAGGCCGACGGTAAATTTTACTGGAGTCTGTGGGTTGCGCTCGGCGTGGTGACGGATTTGTATTTTGGCGGGCTGGCTTGGCGGCGCTTGTTGACCGGGTTCGCCAGCTTGGCGGCGGAGCAGGGTGGGCGATTACAAAAGGTGGCGCAACCACCCGCGCCAGCGACCCGGACCGCCGGGGCGGCGTCTGATCCCAAACTGAACCGGCGTCGGCGGTCCCGCGTTCGCCGCGCTATTGCGGCGGCCTGTCTCTTGGTGGTCATTGCCGTGGCGCTCCGGGCCGGACGCCGTAATCCCCATCCGCCGCCCGTGGTGGTGCGTTTGGGTCCGGGTAATGCGCCGATGCGAATATCGGCGAGCGCGATGGGGGCGGTTTTTATTCTTTCCGACGGCACCCTCTGGTGCTGGGGTCAAACCGGCGCCGGGGATCCGTTGAGCCGGGTTCCGCAGACGTTCACGCCGCAGCCTGAGTGGGTGGATGGCATGATTTCCTGGTACACGATGCTCGTGATCAAGCGGGATGGCACATTGTGGCAACTGTGGAATCCGTGGGTCGCAAGTATAGCTTTGCGGGACTACTTCCCCGGTGGCGGCAAAAGCTGGCATCCCGCCTACGCCCCGGCCGAGGGGCGTTTGGGGGAGAATCTCCGGCTGGTCAACGGTAAAAATTTGCCCGATTATTCGTCCCATTCCTGGGTTCGCGTCTCCGCCGGTTCCATGCATTATCTGGGCCTGCGGGATGATGGAAGTCTCTGGGCCTGGGGCGTGAACTCGCAACAGGAGCTGGGACACGGAACGAATCTGACAGAGGTCTTTCCCGTGATGGTGGGCACGAATCGCGATTGGTCCGACGTGCGGGCGATGCCGGGAATGCCGGGATGCACCCTCGCGTTGCGCAAGGATGGCACGCTCTGGGCTTGGGGCGGAGTGAGCGGGTTGAATTTGTTATGGCACCACCAGCCGGGGACTTGGTCGCTGCCGGCGCCCGCGCAGGTTTGCCGGGAGACCAACTGGACTGGTTTTCCCGGGGGTAATTCGGGTTTGGTGGTGAATCAGGCGGGCGAGGTTTGGGCGCCTTTCAGCGGCCCGCTTGGCGCCAATATCTCCGCGAGCACCAACTGCCAGTTACTGTTCACCCATTATATCCCGGGCCGATTTGCCGTGGCGACGACGGGCGAAAAGGCATGCCTTTATCAAATTCGCGATGATGGAACGCTTTGGCAGACCGCGAATCCGGATGGAAACGGGAGCCTGGGTTCCGTGCCGGTCGCGAACTGGCGGCGTGTGGGAAAGCGCTCGGACTGGCGGGAACTGTGGAGCACGGATTTCACAACTTTCGGGCTTACCTCGGACGGAGTCATCTGGACTTGGGGTTTTGATTTGGGGCGCGAACCGGTCGAGACTTGGTGGTCACGCGGCGCGGCATTGGCGGGCCGGATCGTTTCCTTTTTCTTCCCGTCGGCGGCTGGCGGCGGGGCGGCCTTTATCCGGCCCTCTGATTCCGAACCCTGGCCGTTGATGAAACTGGTTCCGACCGGCGCGGCGGGGAGGGAACCTTAGCCGCAACCATGCGGATGGAAAGCCGGTCAAAAAGAAATTGAGACAGGATTTACGGGATGAACAGGATGGATTTCCGATGGCCTGAGCCATCATCTGGTAGTGCTGGTACGTTTGAACTGCACATGGTTACGGCTTGGGCGTGGCCTGGTGGACTGCCCGCACGCCGGCTCGCGGGATGATTTTATCAGTTTGCAATCAGTCGCAAATCCCACCACTCTATTCGCGCCCGCGAAGGACGGGCGGCGGATGAACACGGCAATCAGCGCATGACATTTCTTCCCATTGTTGAACGCGAGTTGCGGGTCGCGGCCCGGCGGCCTGGAATTTACCGTTCGCGCTGGCTTATGGCGCTGGGGGCGTTGGTCTTGGGCGGGATTATCATGGGATGGGGTAATTTTTTCTCCTCGCGGGGAGTCCTTTCCCAGGCGCAGGTGGGTGGGTACCTGTTTTGGGGCCTGGCCGCTTTTTCCCAGCTTTACTGTCTGTGCGCGGGAAGATTTTCCACGGCGGAGTGTCTGGTGATCGAGCGGCAACAGGGGACTCTTGGCCTGCTTTTTCTGACCGATTTAAAGGGCTACGACATTGTACTCGGCAAGCTGGCCGCCACCTCGGTGCAGGCATTTTATGGATTGCTGGCGGTGGTTCCCGTGCTGGCGATACCACTGATCATGGGCGGCGTTACCAATGGTGAGTTTTGGCGGGTGGTCCTGGTTTTGGTCATAACGTTTGTATTTTCCCTGGCGACCGGGATGGTTGTCTCGGCGCTGGCCCGGACTTACGAACAGGCGATGGCGTGGAACTTCTACCTGATGCTCCTTTTCGCGGTTGGGCCCGTCATTCTTTATGTCGTGGTGATGACGTTTTTTCATGATGCTCGGCTTTTCATGCCGTTATTCGTTTTTTGCCCGGTTTTCACGCTGGTGATGGGCAATGATGCCGACTACGGAGCCAAGCCGTTGTATTTTTGGCTTTCCGCGGGGGTGTTTGTCATTCTGACGTGGGTTTTTATCCGCCGGTCGGGCCGGATCGTCTCGGAGTCATATCGGGAGGATTCCCGCGAAGCGAAGTCTTCCCCCGTGGTCGCGAAACCGGTGGCTGAATTAAAGCCCGTGCGCGCCGCCGGAAAATCATTCAACCGCGCCGGCTTCCGGAAAAAATATTTGGACCTCAATGCCATCCAGTGGCTGACCTCCCGGCCGGGGAACAAATCCGCCCACGTCTGGATTTTTATGATCTTCGCCGGCCTTTGGTGGCTGATAATGCGCGGTCTCATGGGACGCGAGTGGATCAGCAAGGAATCCGCCGTGGCCACGAGTGTCATCTTGAATTTATCCATTAAATTATGGGTGACGCTTGAGTCCGGCGCCTGGCTCGCCCGGGACCGGAAATCCGGGGCGTTTGAATTATTGCTGCCGACGCCCCTGACCGTAACGGAAATGATTCGCGGGCAATTGCTATCTTTACGGCGGCAATTTCTGGGACCGCTGTTGGCGGCGGTGGCCGCGGAATTGCTTTTGACGGCGGTTTGCGGCGAGCCGGCCCGGTCCGACACCAGGACGCGGTTCTGGAGCTGGAGCGCCGGCGTCTTTATGCTGGTGGCGGATTTGACCGCTCTGACCGGGACTGCCATGCTTGACGCCATGACCGCAAAAAACCCGGCTCGCGCGCCCCTCAAGACCGTTTTGCGCCTGCTGATTCTGCCTTGGCTGGTGGTTGGCGTGACGGTGGGAAGCGGTGTTTTTCTCGTGAGAAATGAACCTTGGCCGCACTGGCAACCCGAATGGGAGTTTGTTTTGATGCTTTGGCTTTTGACCGGAATTCTGGCGGACGCCTATTTCGGCTGGCGCGCGTGGCAGCGTTTGCTCACTGGATTTCGTGACCTTGCGGCGGGCGAGTCGCCGGAGAAAGTAGCCGCGCAAACACCGAGACGACAGACCAACCCATGGAGTGCGGATTGATCCAAGAATTGGCGGCATGACCTTGCTTCCCATTGTTGAACGCGAGTTGCGGGTCGCGGCCCGGCGCGGCGGCACGTTCCGCTCCCGCTGGCTCATGGCGTTTGGGGCGTTGGTTTTGGGCGCGGTTATCATGGCGTGGTACAATTATTTTTCACCCGGTGGATTCGCGACCCAGCAAAACACCGGCTCACACGTCTTTTGGTGGCTGGCCGGATTGTCCCTGCTTTATTGTGTGGCGGCGGGGAGATTTTCCACGGCGGATTGCCTGAGTGTCGAGAAGCGGGAAGGGACGCTCGGCCTGTTATTCCTGACGGACTTGAAGGGGTACGATGTAGTGCTGGGAAAGATGGCCGCGACTTCGGTGCAGGCCTTTTACGCATTGCTGGCGGTGTTTCCGGCGCTGGCGGTTCCGTTGCTGATGGGCGGGGTTACTAATGGCGAGTTTTGGCGGGTGGTTCTGGTGCTGGTGGACGCCTTCATGTTTTCACTGGCCATCGGGATTTACGCGTCGGCGGTGAGCCGGAGTTACGAGCGGGCCACGGCCTTGAATTTTTATCTGATCGCTCTGTTCGTGGTCGCGCCCCTTGCTGGTATGTATATTGACGTCAGTTTTGGCGGGATCCCGTTTCCACAATTGTTTTTTCCCTGTCCGGCTTACGCTCTGATTCTTGGATCTGCCGGTAATTATCCGGCGGAAACGTCGCATTTTTGGGAATCGGTTCTAACTGTCCATGTATTGACTTGGATTCTGATCTGGCGGACGGTGCGAATCGTCCCGAATTCGTGGCGGGATGAGTCTCCGGTTCGCGGCGGCAAAAAGAACCCCGGCGAATTTCGGCGCGCCGGGCATTATGGCGGCCTCCGCAACCGGAAGGTATTCCGGAAAAAATTCCTGGATATCAACCCCATCCTTTGGCTGACGTCGCGCCAGTTGAACAAGCCCGCGCAGGTAAAGCTCTTTCTCGGCTTCGTGGGATTCTGGTGGTTTGTCGGTTACCTCGTTTATGGCGACGACTGGACCGAGCAGGCGGTCTCCCTGACCACGGCCATTGTTCTGAATCTGACGTTCAAGCTTTGGGTCACCATGGAGGCCGGTGACTGGTTGGGGCGCGATAAAAAAGCGGGGGCGTTTGAATTGCTATTATCGACACCGTTGACGCCTCGCGAGATGATTCGCGGACAACTAATGTCGTTGCGCCGTCAATTTCTCGGCCCTCTGGTGGTGGTGATTGTCGTGGAATTACTTTTGATGACAACTCCCAACCGGTCCCGTCAATGGGACGTGATGGAACGTTGCGCCAACTGGATCCTGGGAATTCTGCTGTTTCTGGCGGACCTGGCGGCGTTGACTTGGGCGGCGATGTATAACTCGTTGATATCCAAGAACCCCGCCCTGGCGCCGATCAAAACGGTGGCGTGTATTTTGATTCTACCGTGGCTTGCCGCCATGGCTGTGACCATGGGTTGCGGGTTTCTAGCGATGAACCTGACAGGCACGTTCTTTCCCCCCGGCTGGACGGTATTGCTGGCTATCATGGTGGTGTCCAGTATTTTGGTGGACGTGTTTTTTGGCGTGCGGGCGTGGCGGCGCTTGGAGACGGAGTTTCGTGATTTGGCGGCTGGATATTTGGACGCAAAGGGAAGATCAAAGTAATCCGATGACCTTTCTTCCCATTGTTGAACGTGAGTTGCGGGTGACGGCGCGGCGCGGCGGCGGTCCGCGTCTTGCCACGGCGTCAGGGGCGGTGGTCGTGGGTGGCATCATCATGCTCGTGTCCCAATATCTCCTGCCCGCGGGGGCGGTGGCGCCCGTGGAGATCGGCCGTTACATCTTTCGCGGGCTGGCGGGATTGTCCCTGATTTACTGCCTGTTTTCCGGAAGGTTTTCCACGGTGGACTGCCTTAGCAGTGAACGGCGCGAGGGGACGCTTGGCTTGCTGTTCCTGACCGACTTGAAGGGATACGACGTGGTTTTCGGCAAGCTGGCCGCGACCTCCGTGCAGGCGTTCTACGGGTTGCTGGCGGTTTTTCCGGCGATGGCCATTCCGTTACTCATGGGTGGCGTCACCTACGGCGAATTCTGGCGCATGGTTTTGGTTCTGGTGGATACGTTTTTGCTTTCCCTGGCCATCGGCGTGTTCGCTTCCGCCTTCGGCCGGGATTTTCGCCAGGCGGCGGCGTTGAATTTCTTGGTGATCCTCTTGCTAATGGCATTACCACCCGCGAGCCAGGGTATGTGGGATATTTATTTTAGCCGTCCGGTCATGATTCACGGGTTGTTCTTCTCCTGTCCGGTTTACGCCTTCGCCCTGGCGTTCGACGCCCTTTACCAACCGCAACACCAGCATTTCTGGCAATCGATCGCCACGATCCACCTGCTCACCTGGGTGTTAATTCTTTGGGCCTGCCGGCGCGTGCCCCGCTCGTGGCAGGACAAGGCTGTGATTCCATCGCGGGGAACCCGGCGCGGTTGGGGTGAATTCCGCCGCAATTGCCTCTATGGAAACGCGGCAACGCGATTGGCCTTTCGTAAATGGTGTTTGGACCGCAACGCTTTCTACTGGCTGGCCGCGCGCGTCTGGAGCAAGCCGTTCCAAGCGTGGATATTTATCGCCCTGGCCGCCCTCTGGTGGGTTTGGGGATTTTACAATTCGCGAGGCTACTGGCTGGACGACACCGTCTATTTCACGACCGCGATCCTCCTGAACGCGACGTTCAAAATCTGGATTACCATCGAGGCCGGGCAGCGAATGGCCGAGGACAAAAAAGCGGGGGCGTTCGAGTTGTTGCTGACCACCCCATTGAGCGCGCGGGAAATCGTGGGCGGCCAATTGCTGGCCCTCCGCCGGCAGTTTTTCCGACCATTGTTGGTGGTGCTGGCGGTGGAGTTTCTCTTGTTATTTGCGCCCAGCCGCAACACGTCGTTGAGTGGGTTCGACCGCGCTTTATTTTCAGGCGCGGGAATGCTGATGCTTCCGGTTGACCTCGCGGCCTTGGTTGGCGTGGTCATGTTTATCGGGTTGACCTCGGGAAACGCGGCGCGGTCCACGGCGAAAACCCTCTCGCGCGTGCTCGTACTGCCCTGGCTGGGATTCGGGCTGGCCGCGTTGGCGTGCGGTCTGTGGTCGGCATTGGCGCCGCCGCCGGCGTGGGAGGCGGGGAAGAGATTTAATCTGGGCGTGTGGGTGGTTTTGGGGATTCTCGCGGATGTGGTTTTCGGTTTGCGCGCCTGGCGGCAATTGCTGACGCGGTTCGGCCAGCTCGCGGAGGAACAGCGCGTGCTTTCGCGAAAAGAGGCGCGGCGATTGGCGGCGCTTGACCGGGCCGCCTTGGAAGCGGCACGGAATCCAAGACCAACGCCGGGGCGGCGGTTGCGGATTCGTTATCGAATGATTATCGCCGGCTTGGCCGTGATTGTTGCCGGCGCGGCTGCGTACCGGCATTATTTCCGGCCCGAACCCCGTTATCAACATCCGCCGCCGGTCATTGTGCAATTAGGCGCGAGCAACACAACCATACGGGTCGCCGGGAACGGCGTGGGGGTGAATTTCGTGCTCGCGGACGGGTCGCTCTGGCTTTGGGGTAAGACGGACTATCCGAACGGGGCGCGAATAGTCGTCCCCGCGCGGAGCGGCAACGATAATGATTGGACTGAGGTTGAGATGTCTTATAGCAGCGCCCTCGGGCTTAAGCGGGACGGCAGAATCTGGAAATGGGGAACCAAGGAAGGAACTCAACGGCTTCAGGGAATAGATTCGTTGTCGACGAACCCGGAACTGGAAAAGGAAGCCACCAGTTTATCGACGAATTCAGCCCGCAAGTGGGTCCGGGTTTCCGCCGGCTTTAACCATTATAACGCCTTGATGGACGACGGAACGCTGTGTGCTTGGGGAAAGAACTCGCAAAACGAGCTGGGCAATGGCGCCGGTCCGGACGAAGTCTTTCCCGTGCGCGTGGGCACAAACCGGGACTGGGTCGAGGTGCGGGCAAGCGGGGGGCATACCCTGGCATTGCGCGCCGATGGGACGCTTTGGGCTTGGGGCCGGATATTTACGTTTTGGAACCGGCAACAGCGCATGTATTCGTTGACCACCCCCACGCGGGTTTGCGCGGAAACGAATTGGGTCGGTTTTGTCCCGGGGGCTTTGGATTTGGTTGTGAACCGCGCCGGAGAGGTTTGGGTTCCATTCATCGGTCCGCCGAACCCGGAAGCCAGTGCGGACGCCAACTGCCAGTTCGTGTATTCCAATTATGTCGCTGGGCGGTTTGCCAGCGCCTATTGCGGCGACTCGCGCCTTTACCAGATTCGGGACGACGGCACGCTTTGGCAAACCACGGACCCCGTTTGGGCTGGCCGGATGGGGACGCCGGGAACCACGACTTGGACTCGCGCCGGTAAACGCTCGGATTGGGTCGCGGTTTGGAGTGGTGGTGTTACCGCGTTTGGCCTGACGCGGGAAGGAACGCTTTGGACCTGGGGCGTTGATCTCGGACGCGAACCGGCCGAGAAATCCGTCTCGCGATTGTCGGAACTCCGCGCCCGGCTGGCCTCCGCCCTATCAAAAACTCCGCCCGGAATGATGGGCTGGCCGGGTGGGAAACAGGTGGAACCGTCCTACGAAGCCGAACCATGGCCGCTAATGAAACTCGTTCCCGCCCGCTAATCTATTCTATTACACCGTCCGCATCTGCACCGTATTAATCGTTTGATCCCCGGCGGGGACGGAAGTAACGGTCACGACAACGTCTCCCTTGCGCAGTAAATGTTTTTTGGCGAGCGAGTCCAGCGCCAGACCAATATTTCTCTCCAGCGTTTCGGGATCAAACTCAGTAACTACCGGTACCACTCCGCGGTACAGCGTCAACGATCCGGCCGTTCCTCCACCCCGGCAAACCGCGTAAATCGTCGAGTACCGCGGTCGCAACCAAGAAATGTATCGCGTCATCGTGCCGCTCCGCACCAAGGTAACGATGGCCCGCGCCCGCAATTCATCGGCCATCACCACCGCGCTCCGGGCGATTTTCTTGCGCGGATCGTCCAACTCCGCCCGTTCCGCGAAATTCGCGCCGCCACTCCGCTCAATACGCGCCGCAACGCGATCAAACACCTCCACGCATTTAAGCGGGTACATTCCCACCGTAGTTTCCCCGCTGAGCATAATGGCGTCCGCCTGCTCGAATACCGCGTTCGCCACGTCCGTCACCTCCGCGCGCGTGGGCATGGGCGATTGAATCATGCTCTCCAGCATGTGCGTGGCAACGATCACAGGCCGTCCGATGCGCAGGCAGCTTTTTACAATGCGCCGCTGGATAATTGGCAATTCCTCGTACGAAACCTCGATTCCCAAGTCGCCGCGCGCAACCATGACCGCGTCGCTTTGCAACAGAATCGCCTCGAAATGTTTGACCGCCTGCTGGTCCTCGATCTTGGCGACAATGCGCGGATGATGGGCGCCGCATTCGGCGATCAACTGCCGCAACACCTGGATGTCCGTCGCCGAGCGCACGAATGAAAGCGCGATAAAATCCAGCGCGAGTTCCACGCCTAGTTTGACATCCGCAATATCCTTTTCCGTCAACGGCGGCAGGTTGACCTTCACACCCGGCAAATTAATGTGCCGGCGGCTGCCCAACTCACCTTCCGTGAGGACGTCGCATTCCACGCGGTCATCCCCTTTGGCCACCACTCTCATTTGAATGACACCGTTATCCACCAGCACAATATTTCCGACATGAACGTCCTCGACAAATCCGGGATAATTGACCGACGCGGAATTGCCCTCTCCAATTTTGGCCCCATTCACCGTAAACGTAAATTTGGCCCCCGGATGCAGCCGAATCTTTGCCGGCAGATCACCCGTGCGAATCGACGGCCCCTGGGTATCCATGAGTATGCCGATGCAGACCCCGCGCTCCGTCGCAACCGCGCGAATGTCCGTCACGACCCGCCGAACCCATTCATGCGTCGAATGGGACATATTGAGCCGGCAAATATTCAACCCGCCATCAATCATCCGCCCCAGCATCTCCGGCGATTCCGTGGCCGGCCCCAGCGTGGCAATAATTTTTGTGTGGCGCATAAATTGGGGCGGCTTCGCCAGTTTATTTCCCAGTTCCGTCCGCCGGTCAATAACATGGGTGGTCGCGTGGGGAATCGCAATCTCAACCTCCAAGTCACCCGGGTGCCAAGCCGGACAAAAGCCGGACAGCGTCCGATTTTGGCAGGGACCATCACCCTGCGAATGCTTCCCACGTTTTACGTGGTCCCCGCCCGTATCCCATTTTTCTGACTCCATCTTTCTGACCCAAACTCCACCCGCCAAGGCACATTCCGGCCTTTGACCTCGAGTCCAAACTCGTTTTCAACCTTAATTAGGCTTAATTAACCTATCCCGCCCGAAAAAAGTGGTTTGATTTGCCTTGATTCATCTAAAACTTTAAAAAGGTGGGTTGGGTCGCGCTGCGACCCAACCCGCCCGCGTACAGTGGGCGGAACCGTTCGCAACCCAACGTGCAAGGCCCACCCCCGCGTTTTGCCACATTCGCAAAAAAGTGAGATGCGCCCGTCCCCGGCATCGCATTCTTCCCATAATTCCCATTCCTCCCACGAATTCTCAAAGAACCATACCCGTTAAACCACACTTCCAAAACCCCTGTCAAACCTACCATAGCATACGAAATCCAGAGCCGCTTTAAGATTGCCCCCGAAATATCCCGCCATGTAGGCTGCCCATCCATGAACGACGTGCCAAAGGACGAGTCAGGGCGCCCCGACCCACTTGGGCAGACCGCAGCCTTCCACACCACCTCGTGGAACATGGTATTCGACGCCGGGCGGACGAATTCCGCCGAGTCGGTGGCGGCGAAGGAAAAGTTATTCATGATCTACCGGAAGCCGCTTTTAGTCTTTGCCATCCGCCGGGGCCTCTCAATTCATGATGCCGAGGATGCCGTCCACGGATTCTTCGCGCAGATGCTCGAGAAATCCACCATCGCGAAGGCTGACCGGGATAAGGGCAGATTCCGCTCGTTTCTGCTAACCTCATTTCAGAATTTCCTCATTCAGGAATGGAATCGGGAGCACGCTGGGAAACGTGGCGGAAATATGAATCGCCTTTCATTGGATGAAATCACCGAGTCGGGTTCAACGCCCCCGAATCTCACCTGCGTCGAGACTCCTGAAACGGCTTATGAGCGCGCGTGCGCCCTAGCCCTGGTCGAATCGGCCCTGCAACGGCTCGAATCCGAGTACCGCTCCGCCGGAAAAGGCACGCTATTCGCCGCGATGAAACCGTTTCTGGTCTTCGACGAGAGCAAAGTATCCTCCGCCGAATTAGGCGCAAAAATCGGAATGACCGAGGGGACCGCGCGCGTCACCCTGCACCGTCTCCGGCAACGCTTCCACGACCTCTTTCGTCAGACCGTCCTTCAAACGTTCGAGAATCCGGCGGACCTCGACGAGGAACTGGGGTATATAATGGGCATTCTAAGTTCCTAATGGTTCGGGGAGCATCTCAATATTTGCGGGCGCGCTTGAAAACCCTGAAAAGGTGGGTCGAGTCGCGCTGCGACTCGACCCGCCCGCGTCCAGCGGGCGGAACCGTTCGCAACCCAACGCGCAAGACCCATTCCCGCGTTTTACCACCTTGCAAAAAAGTGAGATGCGCCCTTTTTCAATCCCGCTCTTAAATTTTGTGTAACATTTCCGGAAAAATGGGATAGAAAACGGGAAGAACCTTGTTTAAATGGATTCGCCACAATGCCCAATCTGCAATCAACCCCTTGATCCATCGGTCGCGGGTGGTCTGTGCGTTCGCTGTCTGGTGGTCCTCGGCACCGGCACTCCGCCCGAGCCGCCTCCCGGTTTATTCACGGGCAGGATAGCTTTGCCGCCCGGGCAGACATATCGCTTCGGAGATTACGAGTTGCTGAGGGAATTAGGCCGGGGCGGAATGGGTGTGGTCTATCGTGCCCGGCAAATCAGCCTGAACCGCGAGGTGGCTCTCAAATTGATTTTGCCCGGTCCCTTCGCCAGCGAGGACTTTCTCCGGCGTTTTCAGACCGAGGCTGAAATAATCGGTCGGCTTCCGCATCCCAACATCGTGGCGATTTACGAGATCGGGGACCGCGGGGGCCAGCCCTATTTCTCGATGCAGTACGTGCCCGGAAAAACCCTGGCCGATCTGAAAGGCGACTTTTCATTGCCACCAAGCGCGGTTGCCGGCCTGATGGTTACCGTGGCGCGAGCCGTGCAGTATATGCACGACCGCGCCGTGCTCCACCGCGATCTCAAGCCGACCAATGTCCTGTTGGACGAAAAAGGGCAACCACGAATCACCGATTTCGGCCTGGCCAAGCGGTTGGACAAAATGGACGAGTTCACCCTCACCGGGCAGATTCTCGGCACCCCGGCCTACGCGTCGCCCGAACAGATTTCGGCCAAATCCCGCGATCTGACCGTGCGCAGCGATGTCTATTCGCTCGGCGCGATTCTGTATTTCCTCCTAACCGGACTGCCACCCATTGTGGCGGACTCATTGGCCGCGACATTTAAAGCCGTGTCGGAGACGGAACCTCCGCCCCTTCGCCAAATTAAGTCAAGCATCCCGCGCGAGCTCGAAACGATCTGCCTCAAGTGTCTGGCCAAGGAGCCGGGTGGTCGTTACGAGACCGCCGAGGCACTCGCCCGCGACATCGAGCGCTGGCTTGCCGGAAAGCCGATTAACGCCAAACCTGTCGGCCTGCTGGGACAACAATGGCTGTGGATCAAACGAAATCCCGTGGTTTCAACGCTATGCGCCATCTTGTTACTATCCATCCTCGCCGGCACGGTGGGAATCGTGCGCGAATGGCGGCTCTCGGAAAGAAACCGGATTCACGCGGATAATTCCCGCGGGCAAATGCTGGCCACCACGATCCGCGTCCAGGCCCAAAAAGCCGAGGAACTCTTCGATCAGCATAAACCCCATGAGGCGCTGGCAATGCTGGCGGCCAACGTGCGGTTGGACCCCGGCAACTGGGCGGTGGTGTCCCGCCTTCGCTCCGCATTAACATACCGGTCGTTTGTCCACCCGGTGATGCCGCCGCTTGACGATGGCTCCAGCCTTCTTGCCGCGCAAATGTCCTCCGACGGCAGTCGAATTGTCACCCAAGGTGTCGGGGATCGGATGCGCCTTTGGGATGCCGCGTCCGGCCGTCCGATTGGACCTTCGGTGGAACTTCCGGGTACGCTGATTGAAGTGGCAATCAGCGAAAACAGCCAGACTTTTATAACCGTCGTTCCGAGCGATGCCGTATGTTTTTGGGATGCCCGAACGGGGGGGCAATTGGGCCGCTTCCCTTGTGCGGGCACATCCGGCGCCGCCAGCATAAGCAAGGATGGGTTTTGCGCCATCCTCGGCATGACTAATGGTGACATTACCATCTTTGACCGCCGAAAACCGGGCGGTGAAAAACGCTGGAAAGCGCACACCGGTTTGGTCAATAGCGTCGGGTTTTATGCGAATGGGCGTATTTTCGTCTCCGGGTCGGACGATCACTCGGCAAAACTCTGGGATGTGCGGAACGATTTCAAATTGATGCTGGCGATTGATCACTCCAACGACGTTAATTCCGCGAGCGTTAGCCCTGACGGCAAACGGTTGGTCACCTTTAGCGCCAGAACCAATCTATCGCGGCTTTGGGAGGTTCCCTCCGGACGGCTCGTCGCCACCTTGAATGACTCGGCTCCGGCGGTGTTTGAAGGCGTTTTCAGCCCGGACAGCACTCGAATCGTCGTTGGTGACGATCAGGGGGTCGCGTTTCTATATGATGCCGCCACCGGCCGGCAGATTCTGCGTTATGGCGGTCACTCTAAAAAGATTTTGACATTTGATTTCAGCCCGGACGGCCAGCAAGTCGCCACCTGCGGTTTTGATAATACCGCGCAGATTTGGGATATTCACAGTGGAATGCCCCTGTCCGAGCTGATCCCGCACGAGAACATGGCGACCGTCGTTCAATTCGATTCCACGGGTCGGCGCTTGCTGACTTGTGGCATGACCGGCGGCGTTCATCTTTGGGATATATTTCCGCGGGCGGCGCCACCTTTGCGGGCATCGCCCGGTGAGCCATTGATTGCCATGGCTTTGAGCCCGGACGATGGCGGGTTGTGGACGATTTCCAAGGCGGGCGCGGTTCGTGTTTGGGATCCCCGGACGTGCGCGGTGGTCCGAACTGTTTGCGAGGGTGGTTCCACCCCCCTGGAGCGGGCCCAGTTTAATCGCGCGGTCACGCTGGCGGTTTCACTGCGGGCCGGGAACCTTCTCTCGATTCTCAATTTAACCAATGGCGCCGTCACCTCGATTCCAGGGCTGGCGAACGAATTCCTTCGATATGCCTTTGATTTTAGTCCGGACGGGGGGAGATTGGCTTTCGCCGCGCAAAACGATTTGTTTATTTATGATGTCCGGACGGGGCAATTACTTCTGGGACCGTTGCGTTGCACCTCGCCGGTTGAACGATTTTCGCATTGCGTAACCGGTCTGCGATACAGCCCCGATGGGGGCAAAATTGCCATGTCTTGCGATGCGCTTCATGCGCGGGTCTGGAATGCCTCGAATGGCGCGGTGTTGGGGGATTTTCCTCATCAAGCCCTGGTGACTTCCGTTGATTTCAGCCCTGATGGCGGGTGCCTGCTGACGTCCTCCGCCGATGATACCGCGCGGATTTGGGCTCTGACTAATTCCACGGCTCCGTTACAGGTCTTGCGCCACCATGATTGGGTCCGGGCCGCAATTTTCAGTAAAGATGGACAAAAGGTGCTGACGGGAACCTTCGGAACCCGGGCTTACCTCTGGGATACCAAGACTGGCGGCAACATTCCATTGACGATGCCTCCCAGCCAGTGGACCTATCCGGGTGCTTTTTCTCCCTCGGGATCGGAGGCGTTAATCCTGACATTTGGCCCGGAGGGAATCTTTCGCCGATGGGACGCCCAAAGTGGACTGCCGGTAAGCGAGCCGTATTTTATCGGAGCCTCGACGCTTGTGGCACCCTCGTTTCATTGGGACTTTTTCGCCGCCTGCCCGGGCTTGGACACGGTGCAAATCTGGCGCGAAACCGCGCCCGCCATCCCCAGTCCCGAATGGTTGCCAGCCCTCGCCGAGGGTGTTGCCGGCTTGCGTTACTCCACGAACGGGGTTGAGCAATCGGTTCCGGCCGGCGAGCTGCTGGCCCTCAGGGAAAAGCTCGCGCGCGGCGTGAACACCGATCCTTGGAATCAATGGGCCAAATGGTTTTTTGGCGGCATTCCGGAAAGAACCAGCTCGTGGGACAGCCCGGTAACCATGCAAACCTGCGTGGATTCCCTGCTGGCGGCCGACCGGCTGGAGGATTTACGCCAGGCGCTGCTCTACGCCCCGACCAACGGCTTGGTCCTGGCCCGCCTTGCCCGTCGGACGCTGGACGAGACCAACAATCCGTGCCGCCTGGGAGAGGCGGACTTTCTCAGCCGCCGCGCGCTCGAATTCGCCCCAAATTCCCCCGAAGTCATAAAACTGCGCGCCGGGGTCTCCTCTCATTTGGATACACGGTAAAGAAACTCCGGCGACCACGCCGGCGTTTTGGATTACCGGGAATCCCGAAAGGATCCGACCCGGAGCCCGGCGGTTGTGAGGCACGAGCCGCCCCGGGTAATCGCCTTCCGGCCGTCCCGAGAGCAGTCGGAGGCCGCAACCCAGGTGGGGTTAAAAATCCGTGGTTGCCGTTATCACCGCGCCCCCGCGTTCCCTTGGTCGCGGAGCGACTTTGTGATGGTAGGCGTGGGTTTCAACCCACGCACAGGATCGCGGAATCCGTCGCGTCGCGGAGCGACGCTTGAACCGGCGCTACCCAAACGAGTCCACCGCTCGCGACCCTTGGACCGCAGTTCTTCGGGATTGGAGATATGCGTAAGGAGCCGTTCTGGCTCCCTCATCTTCCCGATCCTGTTCCTCTTGTAAATCCTGTCGATTCCCCTGTCGATTCCCCCCGAAATAAAAATTCCTTTTCTTTGTAACGAATCTGATTCGTTTCCTTATACAGAGGTGAAGGCAGTTTTGCTGGCGCGATGGTCAGTCGCCATCGCGGGCAAATATGCCGAAAAATGTTGGAAAATGAACCTGAAACTGCCAATTGAGTCAATCGCCGCCAAGTCCCCGTTTTCCACCGCGTTCTGAACTTAAAATAAACCGTAAAATTCCATGAAAAATCCCCTTCGATTCCTGCCGGCTCTTGTTCTGGCGTCGGCAACCATCGCGACCTCTGCGGTCGCGCAACTAAATGTCCCCAGCGACGGCTCGGATGGCGCGCTGCTAATCACCGAAAGCACTAATATCGATTTAAGCTTGGCGACTACCGGCGCGTGGAACACCAACAACTCCGCCAACGCCGGTAACGGCGTCTATGATCCGTCGCAATTCGCGGTGGTTTTCAAGTATTCAAGTGTCGTTATCCAGGGTGGTGCGACGGTTACCTTCAAGAATCACGCCAGTCGCGCGCCGGTTGTTTGGCTCGTCAGCGGCGATGTGGTCATCAACGGAACCGTGAGTTTGAATGGCCAGGACCAGGTTCAAGTTCCGCTGTTGTCCGAGCCGGGTCCCGGCGGATTTAGGGGAGGTGTTGGCAACATTGGTGGCGGGGCGGGCAACGGCGCCGGGTTTGGGCCGGGGGCGTTCAATGTGATTGCGTCTCCCGTTAATGATAATGGAGGTCTGGGCGTTGGGAATTACGGACAAACTATCGGATTCAATGGTTTCGTTGGCTCGTCTCCGTACGGAAATGCGTCTCTGATCCCCCTGTTGGGCGGATCAGGTGGCTACGGAGGTTATGGAAGAATGGGAGGGGGAGCTGGAGGTGGTGCCATCCTGATCGCCTGCGCTAACACGCTGTCGGTGACTGGTACAATTCAAGCCAATGGCGGATACGGTTTCGATAACAGTAGCGATCCCTATTATTATGGAGTGGAAAACGGGGGAAGCGGCGGAGGGATACGGCTGGTGGCGAATACGATTTCGGGCAGTGGGACGCTCACTTGCTATGGAGGCACCGCCAACGGAGGGGTTCCGGAATCCGGCGGTCTTGGCCGCATTCGTATTGAAAGGGTTACGGATACGAGCGGTTTTCAAATTGTTCCAGATGCCAGCCTGCTGTCGTTGACCAATGCGACTTCTCCCAATATTTTTATGCCGGCCACCGGCCCCTCGGTCGCGATTGAAACGATTGGCGGATTGTCCGCCCCCGCCGACCCCAGGTCTTCCTTTGGCGCTTTGGGAGCGGATGTCACTCTGCCCCAACTTCCCTCGACTACGGTGACGGTGCTGACAACCAATGTTGAACCGCAATCAGTTGTCACCGTCCGTGTGACGCCGCGGAGCAGCGGCAATTTTACTGACACGGTGGCGAACCTTTATCAAACGGTAAGCCAGTCTCCGCTGGTCATCCGCTGGACCGCCAACGTTCCCGTGAGCGGGGGGTACGCCGCCATAATCGCGCACGTCGTTCGCCCCTAGTCCTGGAGAAATGGCACGAAGGTCGAGGTGCATCCCAAGCATCCAACACCGGAACGCGCATGAAAAGGACCTGCATTAAAATTCTGACGGCTCTCTCGCTGTTCGTCGCGCTGGCGGCAAAAGCCCAGGACTCGACTTTACTGGCCAAAGAGGTTATCACCCGGGAATTCTCCGTTTCAGTCGGCGGGGTTGACTCGCCAGATTACCGGGAAATTGTTTCGCGGGAAGCCTCGGTTTTTGTCGGTGGAGACCCAAGTCCCGCCAGCGCCGAGGTCGTATCGCGGGAAGTGAGCTTCGTTGTGGCCGCAACGAACGCGCCCGCTCCGGTTTCGGGGTTGATCGTGACCATGTCACCCGGCGGGGGAACGGTGACTCTCTCCTGGGCCGGCTACAACCAATGGGCCCAGCTTGACGTGGCTGGTTATGCGATCTATCTGAGCGCGCAAGCCCTCACGACGGTATCAGGCATGACGCCCCTGACTAATGTGCCGGGAGAAACCCTTTCCGTGACTTTAACGGGCCTGCCGGCTGGCCGGGAACTCTTTTTTGCCGTTGTGCCGGTGGATGTCACCGGAAGCTTCGGTGCGGAGGTTAATTTCTCCGGGGCGTACCCTGTATCCCGGGAGGTCGTGTCCCGCGAGGCCTCGGTCTTTATCGGGGGCGATCCGACGCCCTCCAGCCAGGAAATCGTTTCGCGCGAAATGACCGTGGTGGTAACGCTTCCGGGCGCCCCCGCTCCAATTACTCAATTGACCGTTACCAATTCTCCGGATGGTGGGAGTGTCCTGTTGTCTTGGACCGGCTATAATCAATGGGCTCAGTCAGACGTGGCGTCGTATAATATTTACTTGAGCGATCTGGCGTTTACGAATATTTCCGGCATGACTCCTTACACCAGTTTTCCCGGCGAGACGCTCTCCGTTGCTTTAACCGGATTGCCGGCGGGAGTGGACCATTTCTTCGCAGTCGTACCAGTATCGGCGGGGGGATTATCAAATCCCGCGGTGAATTTCACCGCCGCTTACGATTTGGCACGGGAAGTGGTCTCGCGGGAAACCTCGATCTACATCGGGGGCGACGCCGGGGATACCTACCACGAATTGGTGTCGCGCGAGGTGAGTTTTGTGGTGGCGACCACCAACCCTCCGGTGCCCGTAACCGGTCTCAATAGTGGATTTTTGGCCGGCACTTCCACCAATGCTTACGGGGCCATCGATCTGGATTGGTCTGCGTATGACTTTCTGGCGCAAATGGATGTTGTCAGCTATCGAGTCTATGTCGGTTCGTCGTTCTACAGCGATGTGACCGGTTTGACCCCTTATCTCTATGTTCCGGCGGAAACGACGCATTGTACCTTGAGCGGATTAAACGCATTGGGTGTTTATTACGTGGCGGTTGTGGCGGAGGACGTCCTCGGGAATTTCGCCACCACGGTGAGATCAGTTTCCGCGCAGGCGTCCGTCGGGGCGCTCGGCGAGGTTGGCAATCTGCGGGTGGTTTGCGGAACCAATTTTCTCGACTTTTTGTGGACTCCACCGGTTGGCGCCAGTTCGTTTCTGGCCGCCTATAATATCTATCTGGCGGGAACAAACGTGCCGCTCACTCTTCCTCCGAACGCAACGGGCTTCAATGCGATCGGCCTTCTGCCGGCGACCAGCTATCCGATGCGAATCGCGACGGTGGACAGGTTTGGACAGGAAAGCAGTGGTGTTTCCCTGCTGGCGGCGACCCTGTTTACCGCCCCGATAAATGTGATGGCCCGGGCTCTCAATGGAGTAGTGAACCTGGCCTGGGACAACGTTCAACCGCTCCAACTGCTTCAAGTTTACGCCGTTTATATGTCGGCCACAAATTTCACGTCCCCGGCGGGCCTCGTGCCGGTTCTCGAAACCCACGCCAATCAGGCGAATATTGGCAATTTGGTTAACGGGCAAACCTACTATTTTGGCGTCACGGCCATCAACGTGGCTGGGGGGGAGTCCGCGTCCAGCCAAACGGTGGCCGCCACGCCCAATGTTGTGTCTATTCCCTCGGCGGCGTTGCAAATACTGATCAGCCCCTCGATCACCAACTTAAACCCGGGCGGTATGGTCAGCTACGCCATCACGGTGACTAATTCCGGCGCGACAAATCTTTCCGGCGTTGTCATGAACAACCAGCTTGCCTCCGGCTTGGAACTGGAGGATGTGACCTACGGTAGGGGTTCCGCGGACCTCGGCGGCACGTCCATCACGTGGTCGTTGGGTGATCTGGGGACTAATGCGTATGCGACCATGGCCGTCCTCGTGGATGCGCCACGGGCCGGAGTGATGACGAACTTGTTTTCGGCCGCCGATTCTGGTGGCCTGGCCGAAGCCGGCGCGGTGCAAGTTTTTTACGTGGGCGTGGCGCAACCGGTTTTATTGTCCGTTTCCGTCCTCGATCAACAGGTGGTTGTTTCCTGGCCTGTCAGTCCATCCGGCTTCAATCTTGAAAGCGCCACCCTTTTGCAAGGCGTTCCAAATTGGTCCTCGGTTACCAACACGCCGGTGGTTGTTGGCGATCAACTGAAAGTGACGTTTCCCCCCGGCGGAATCGCTCAATTCTATCGATTGATAAAAACGCCCTAACTTGCCTGATGTGGCAAAATTGCGCTTGTTCGGCTTCCGCATTCGAAGCTGGCCGGCTTAGGGATGCGGCGGAATCGGCTGGATCTCGCCCCGCGCAAGCTGGTCTTGGTAATCCGTCCAACTCATCTTCGGCGCGCCGGTATCGATATCGACCATGGTGATGCAGTTGTCCACGGGGCAGACGTTGAAGCACAGGTTGCAGCCGACACAATCCTCCTCGCGGACTTTGGGAATGGGTTTGCCGGGGACGCGTCCGGGGCCGAGACCGTAGCCGTTGGGCGCGACCAGATCAATACATTGGTGCGCGCCGTCCTCGCAAGCGATGTGGCACAGGTTGCAACCGATGCACTTTTCATAGTCGATGCGCGCGACGCGTTTGTAATTGAGATCAAGCGTCTCCCAGTTTTGCAATTTCGGCACCGCACGGCCAATCAACGGCGCGAGGTTCACGAAGCCCTTGGCATCCAAGTAATCATTCAAACCCTCGATCATGTCCTCCACGATGCGAAATCCGTGGTGCATAATCGCGGTGCAGACTTGAACATTCGTTGCGCCGAGCGCGAGAAACTCCGCCGCGTCGCGCCAATTCGCGATTCCGCCGATGCCGGAAATGGGCAAGCCCACCAGCGGGTCCGCCGCGCAGGTTTGCACCATGTTCAACGCAATGGGCTTCACCGCCGGGCCGCAATAGCCGCCGTGCGTGCTGAGGCCGCCGACATAAGGTTCGGGCACGAACGTGTCGAGATTGACCTGCGTAATGCTGCTGATCGTGTTGATCAGCGAGATCGCATTTGCGCCAGCGGCGCGCGCGGCGCGCGCGGGGTACGTGATGTCCGTGATGTTCGGGGTCAGCTTGACGACCACCGGAATCGTGGCCGCCTCCATGGCCCAGCCAACGATTTTCTCCGTCACCGCCGGTTGCTGGCCGACGGCCGAACCCATGCCGCGCTCGCACATGCCGTGCGGGCAGCCGAAGTTGAGTTCCACGCCATCGGCCCCGGCGTCGGCGGAGCGTTTGAGGAATTCATGCCAACGCTCGCGCGTATCGACCATGAGCGAGACGACGACCGCGCGATCCGGCCAGCGTTTTTTAACCTCGGCGATTTCACGGAAGTTTGTCTCCGGCGAACGGTCGCTGATCAGCTCGATGTTGTTGAATCCAGCCATGCGGACGTTGCCGAGATTGATCGCGGAGTAGCGTGACGAGGTATTGATAATCGCATCGCCGATGGTTTTCCAGACAATGCCACCCCAGCCGGCCGCGAAGGCGCGGTGCGCTTGATGCGCGGTATTCGCGGGCGGTCCGGACGCCACCCAAAACGGATTCGGAGATTTGATGCCGGCAAAATTGGATGTCAGATCAGCCATGAGTGTCTTTGTGAAAGAAGGGATTTAAACAGGAGTTTTCATGAACTTCGTTCGCCACCAAGGATGAAAATTCCGACTCCATTGATTTGCAACGACTTGCAATTTCATTTTCACG
>Ga0206847_10107_pt2 | contig 24390 bp, 22 predicted proteins | sample Alteio_BWOrgCont_17_FD_152880 | JGI IMG/M metagenome (GOLD analysis project Ga0206847, IMG submission 152880) | Enriched cells from forest soil in Barre Woods Harvard Forest LTER site, Petersham, Massachusetts, United States -... | ecosystem: Environmental > Terrestrial > Soil > Temperate forest >... | reverse complement strand
GGGCTTCCCGAACCGACGGGGAGGGGGGAACCGACGGCGCGGGGGTGCGGCTCGACTGGAGCCGATGTGCGGCGGCCCTCGTCGTTTTGTCCGCCTTCGCCAAAGCGTTGTGCGTCGCTCATGGACATCCTTCTTCATCCACTATATAGGGAATGCGGCGTTGTATCAGCGACTTCCGCTTCGTTCGGGGCGTTGTGGAGAGGCGACGATGCGCGATGCGGCGTTTCCGCATACCTATACTTGAATGCAGGAGACGCGTGTGAAACCGAGTTATAGACGCACCCTGCGCAGCTTGCAGCGAAATATTCTGGCTGGGATTATCACGATCGGGCCACTGTTTGTGACGTACCTGATTTTCAGTTTTCTGCTTGGAATTCTAGCCAAGGCGGGGTTGCCGGTGGTGTGGGTTCTGGCGGCTCTTTTTCCGGGAGACTGGCTGAACCAGCCGTGGGTGCAGTCTACGCTTTCGATCATCCTGACGCTGGTTGTGCTGTACCTGGTTGGGCACGTGACTTCGCTGATGGTGGGGCGGCAGGCGCTCAGGCTGTTTGAGACGGCGCTCGACCGGCTGCCCTTTGTGGCGAAGATCTACGGATCGGTGCGGCAACTGATCGACAGCATGATGGTGAAGAAGGGCTCCAGCCAGCGGGTTGTGCTGATCGATTTTCCGATTGCGGGGCAGAAGAGCATCGGGTTTCTAACGCGGACAATGACCGACTCGGCGACGGGAGAGCTTTTGGCTGCGGTTCTGCTGCCGAATGCGATCAATCCGACTTCAGCGTTATTGCAAATTGTGCCGATGCAGCGGGTGACGGAGTGTCACGTTATGGCATGGTATGCCTACTGCATCGGTGAAAAACTAGCTTTCCCTGAATTAGCTCGTCATCGCAAACCAGTTCCGATGGAGTCCGTCGTCGGAGTCAGCGGAAACCAGGTGTTTCTCTACCCCGCCAGCGATCTTGCGATCATCGTCAGCGAACACAACCCAGCGGAGACACTCAACCAGAAGTCTGGCGTAGACCACGCTAGGGTTATTGCCGACTGTTTCCAGCATTCCACTGTGCTTCCCTTCCGCTTCGGAACCGTTTTCAACGACGACGAAAGCCTTCGCAAGTCGATCCGTTCAAATCAGCGCCAGTTTCAAAGCAACATCGACAAGCTGCGCGGTAAAACGGAAATGCACCTGAAGATCTTCGTCGACGACTGTTGCGCCCACGCGCTCGAAAAGCATGTCCCAGCCGAAGGCGTAGGCCGCGAGTATCTCAGCAACCTCCGTGAGAACGCCGCCCGCACCCGTGAGCGCCAGACCCGCGCCCGCGCCGTCAGCTTCCAGATGCACCGCCTGTTCATGCCGCTGGATGAGGAAGTAAGCTGCCGCCTCACCGACAGCGGCAAGATGGTGCTGGACGTCGCCCACCTCATCGATCGCAAGTATGTCGAGCGCTATCAGAACAAGTTCGCCACCACCAGCGCCTCAATGCGCGAGTGCCAAATGCAGGTATCCGGCCCCTGGCCGCCCTATCACTTCGTGCAACGGCTAACGCGCGCCGCCCATTCACAGCCGGCCGCAGCCGCTCCGGTCCACGTGCCCGCACCCGCACCGTCGCCCATGGTTGCTATTTCGGAAGCCATCCCAGCTATGGCGTAGGAGAACAAACAACAATTCACGACGAAAAAGCCCCGATCAACACAGGGGCTTTTTTCTGCGCACAACTATTCAAACGCGAGAATTCAGGAAATACTGGGGCTCTTCCGCCGACCCAGCACAAACGCCTTCCGCCGATCCTTCGACGCGTGATCGATCTGCTTCCAGAACCCCACAAAATAGTCAATCGCCGAAATCACCGACACCAGCACCGTGAAATAAATCGCCGCAATTGCGATCCAGTTCACTGGAATCACCAGCACGCCAAACACCCACTGGTCCCAGTGATGCGCCAGGATCGCCGAAACCACGGCCACAATCTGCGTCACAGTTTTAAGCTTTCCCAGGTCGCTGGCTTGAATCGTGAATCCCTCTGAAGATGCGATAGAACGCAGCCCGGAAATCAGAAATTCGCGCCCAATGATGACCACAACGATCCAGACCTTCACGACAACGGGGTTGTATGCCACCAGGGCCACCAGCGCCGCGGTAACCATGATTTTGTCCGCAATCGGGTCAAGCAGCATGCCCATCGTTGTAATCTGCGCCCGCTTGCGCGCCAGGTAACCGTCAAGCCCGTCGGTGATTGACGCCAGCACAAACAACACCGATGCCAGAATCTCCTGCTCCCCACGGGCGCCCGCCAACGGAAAATGCGTAGAGAGAATCCACAGCAACAGCGGGATCATCGCAATGCGGCTCAACGTGATGGAATTCGGCAGATTCATGCTGTTTGCAAACGGTCGGGCCAGCCCCAACCGGTTTAGCTTCATTATCGCACCGCAGCAGTCACACCCAACCGTGCCGTCCGTACTCCGCATCTATCCAATCAACGAAGGGGTCAAAACTGGCCCCGTCAGTGCGCTCGCTAAAAAGAAACAAATCGCCTTTTTGCCCCCAGCCTAGAGCGCAGGCGGAGGTATTGGGCTTGAAGATAACCTACCTTCACGCGTGTGGCGGCCCAGGCGCACTGAATCAGAGTGGTCTTCAGCCACGGTGCCCCTTTTTTCATGCGTATCGAATGGCGTTTGCCCGCGCTTTCGTCGTTCTTGGGACACAACCTGGCCCAGGAGATCAGATTGCCTTCAGTTGGGAAGCGGTTCATGTCAATGCCGATCTCCGAGACGATCACCTCGGCGGAAAGCGAACTGATCCCAGGGATGCCGCTCAGCATTTCGACGGCAGCGCGAAAGGGTTCGACGTTGCCGTCGACCTCCTTATCGATGCGGGCAATAGCCGCATCCACGGCGTCGAGATGATCCAGATGAAGCTTCGGCATAAAGCGGTGGTGGGCGTCACCCGGCAACCCTCTCGCAACTTTTTCCACCCCACCCGGAACTTTCCCTCACCACCTCACGTACTCTTCGGATAGTGGAGCTCACCATGATCCGCCGCATCTTCACCTTCATCCTGCTCTGTGCCGCCTTCGCGTCAACCCACGCCCGAGCAGAGCAGGATGCTGTCCAATTCTTCTCCAACATCGAAGTCTCCCCAGACTCCACAGTTCACGACGCAGTCTGCTTCTTTTGCAGCGTGAACATTGAGGGCAAAGCGACCGGCGACATCGTAGTCTTCTTCGGCAACACCCACATCTCCAGCGACGCCCAGCATGATGTAGTCAATTTCTTCGGCACCGTCACAGCGGACGACAACGCCACCATCGACCACGACCTCGTCAGCATGTTCGGCAGCATCCGCCTCGGCGAGAACGTCCATGTAGGCCAGGACCTGGTGGCCATGTTCGGCTCCTTAGACAGCGGTGACGGCCTCTCCGTAGAAGGCGACCGAGTCGTGCAGCCGGCAATTATTTTCTACGGCCCGCTGATCTTCCTCATCGTCGTCCTCGTCCTGATAGTCCGCGAGTTCCGCGCTCACCGCCGTCGCGTTTTCCTCCGCAACTACGGGTTCCCTCCACACCCCTAAGACATTTGCCGCGTGTCCAACACGTATCAAATCGGAGACTCCGGAGGGAGCAGGGGGCTTCAGCCCCCTGAAAATCAACCTATTTGTGCAGCCTTCAGGCACGGGCTTTTGGCGGGTGCCGAGGTGCCCATCAAATGGTATCCCCACCCCAACCCTATAGTCTAAAAACATGATCAACCTGACCACCGGCCCAACCGGCGTAGGCACACGCCCCCTGCGCATAGTTTTACCCGGCGGCAGCGGCCAGGTTGGCCAGGCACTCGCGCGTCACCTCCAACAGCAAGGCCATCACGTCACCGTACTCACCCGCAGCCCCTATTCCGCCCCCTGGCAAACCCTCCACTGGGACGGCGAAGCCGAAGGCCCCTGGACCGAGACCCTCCAAGGCGCGGACGTCTGCATCAACCTCGCCGGCCGCAGCGTCAACTGCCGCTACACCGCAGCCAACCGCGCCGCCATTTACGACTCCCGCATAGGAACAACGCGCCTGCTCAACCGCGTCATTGCCTCGCTCGCCGAACCGCCGCGCCTATGGCTGAATGCCTCGACGGCCACCATCTATCGCCACGCGCTCGACCGTCCCATGGATGAAGCAACAGGCGAATTAGGCGGCTACGAGCTTATCTCCAAACGCCGCCGCGCACCGGACACATGGAACTTCTCCATCCAGGTAGCCAAGGATTGGGAAGCCGAGTTCTTCCGCACATCCACGCCGCGCACCCGCAAGGTAGCCATGCGCAGCGCCATCACCTTCAGCCCCACGCCCGGCAACGCATTTGAGATTCTTCTCAACCTCGTCCGCTTCTCGCTCGGCGGAAAGCAAGGCAGCGGCCATCAATTTGTAAGCTGGATTCACGAAGCCGATTTTGCCCGCGCCATAGAATTTCTAATCGACCACGAGCAGTTCGAAGGCCCAGTAAATATAGCCGCCCCCAATCCCCTCCCCAATCGCGAATTCATGGAAGCGTTCCGCGAAGCCTGGGGAATGCCCAACGGCCTACCCACGCCAGCGTGGGCCCTCGAAATCGGCGCATTCTTCCTCCGCACCGAGTCAGAATTAGTTCTGAAAAGTAGAAGAGTAATCCCCGGCCGTCTTCAAGCCGCCGGCTTCAATTTCGAATTCCCCACCTGGCAAGAAGCCGCCCAGGACCTGGTCCGCCAATGGCGCACCCGCAACAACTGACACCTGATAACTGACCACCGACAACTGACAACTGAATACTGACAATTGACAACCAGCTCTTCTCACTTCGGAGTAATATCCGTAACCGGCAAATCAATATGCCCCAGCAAAATCTCAAACCGCCTCTGCTCTTCTTTTAGATAAGCGGCCTGATCCGGCCAAAGCTCCTTGATAAAGGCCTCTTCATCCGGATTCCCTGTCGTAGCCACAGTCGAATTCTTATACCGAATAGTTACTCGATAATCCCAGCGCAACTCCTCCGACGTATGATTCGCCGGCGTCTCCAGCTTCACAGAAAGAATCCTCCCCGTAGCCTGTATCTTCTTCAACAGCGGATAGTGGTTCTTCAAAAAGAGTTGCAGAAACTCCGCCTGATGCCCCCATTGGCACTTGTAATAATACTCAACGGTGTAAGGCTGATCAGCCCCACCCTGTGGCGGCGCGCCCTGCGCCAGACCCGGCACAACCACCATCCCAGCAAACAGAACAACAAAAACAGCAAGCAAGATTCGACGCACAAACCCTCCAGCAGTCCCTAGTCCCTAAGTTCCTACTCAACAACCGTAGTCCCATAATTCCCCGGCTCGCCCACCGTTCCGCGAATCTGCTCAATAAACAGCGGCACTTCCTTCCGAATCACATCCGGGCGATCGATCTGCACCGCATGCGAGCTCCCCTTCGCAACAATCCGCCTGCTGTGCGTAGATAGCTGCTTCAAGTCTTCCTGCATCGCGCTCCACGCGTTCTCCATATCCACCATCTGCCGAAACGGATGCTTCTGCAACAGCACAATATCCGGGTCCTGCGAAATAATCAGCACCGGCATCGCGCCGAACGGCCCTGTGTGAACCGTCTCACGCCCCGACGCATTGAAGCTGTCGAATTCGCGCTCAATCGAATTGAATTGCGGGTGGCAAAGATCCTCCGCCAGCAGCTTGCTCGCCTGCTCATCGAAGCCCGCCATCGGCCGCGCACAAGTCCCAACCAGCCGTGGAAGCCCCGCAATCGCCACCGACCGCATCACCAGGATTGAAGCCCATCGCGGCACACCCGTCTCGCCCGCCGCGCGCAATGCTGGCTGCTCATCCTGCAACGGTGTCGACCCATCCACAAAAATCAGCCCGGCTATTTCTTCTGGATACCGCGCAGCATAATCGCGAATATACATCCCCGCAATCGAATGTCCCATCAGCACAATAGGCCCTGAAACGTGCGCCACCGCCAGCAGGTCATGCAACTCAGCTGCGATGTGGTCGGCATCGCGCGGTCCAGGCACCGCATCGCTCCACCCAAACCCCGCGCGATCGTATGAGCACACGCGCGTAGTCTTCTCCAACTGTGGCTGAACGCTGCCCCAGATAAGCGCATCGTTGCCCAATCCCGCATCCAGCACCAGTGTCGGCGAACCGCTGCCCGCGCAGTCCAGCCGCATGCGGTGCCCATTCACCATGTACATTTTTCCCGGAGGCCGGCTCAGCGCATGGAACCGCACCAGAGCCACAGCGTTGTAGCCGGCGCTCAATGAAAGAGACACCGTTCCTACAATCAGCGCTATCAGAATTGTTTGGTCCAGCACCCGCAGTCCTCTGTGCGGAAACCTGCGCGGAAGCGACCGCAGATTGCGTACGGAGATATAAGCTACTAGAGCTCCAAGCACAAGAAGGACCGCAGGCGCGGCGAAGTAGTCCAGATCCATCCAGCCCCCAGGGTTCCTGACTCTGCGTCGTGTACGCGTGCCTTTACTTATACCCTGCGCAGCTACCTTTGAGGAAGAACGAAATCGTCCAAAGCTTCATCGGCAACCAAGCTGGGAAACACTCCCAGCACGGCTCCCGAACAAATTACTGAATAGTCTCTGACCCATCCTCGCCCATCCCCGCCTGCGTTCCAAGCACACCGCGCAACACCCGCCGCGCCTTATGCAGTTGAGACTTCGAGTTGCCCAGCGTGCAATCCTGCATGGAAGCAATCTCGCAGTGCGCATAGCCCTCCACATCGTGCAGCACATAGATGCAGCGATACCCCGGCGCCAGCGCAGCAACAGCGCGTTCAATGGCCAGGCGGTCAACCACGCCGGCCTGAGTCAAATCGCGTGTACCGAAACTCCGTCCAACGCGTTCCTCGGGAATGTCCGCCACCAGGTAGTCCAGCGAGACCACCGGCAGCGCCCGCTTCCGCAGATGCATCAGCACAATATTCACGGCCAGACGATGCAGCCATGTAGTAAACACTGAGTCGCCGCGAAACGAAGTAAGCTTCCGATGCAGTTGAAGAAATGTCTCCTGCGTCAGATCTTCCGCCAACGAAAAATCGCGCACCATGCGCATGCAGATCGCAAATACGCGCCTCTTATGCTGCGTGTAAAGTTCTGAGAAAGCATCGTGATCACCCGCCTGCGCACGGGTCACAGCATTGTCCTGAATGAATCTTGCCGGAGCCGCGGAACCATTTTCTCCATGAGCCGGAATTCCGTTTGAACCAAGCAAGCTTGAACCAATTAAGGAGCTGGGAAGAACTGAGGTGACCATACGCCTCCTATTCGGGCCGTGAAGTTATCCTGCTGGCCCGCTACTAATCTTCTGGGACCTGCTTCGCTCAAAAAATCATGAGGCCGGCAGTCGAGTTGGAGAACCTAAGGCAGGACAACAATGACGCCCTTTTTGAATCTCATTCCGATTGACTCTATGCAGAGTTATGTCAACCCCGCCAAGGCAAATCGGCGACTTCGATGTCTTAGCTTGGCATTTGACTTTTTTCCAGTCTGAGCAGGTTTGCTCACACATCCGGCGAGTAAGTGAGCCGCGCTGCACGATCTTTAGCTATGCGTCTAGGTTGCGTTTCTTGATTAAATGCTCAATTTTCAATATTCCCGCCTGAATCCAAAGCCGCATCGCGCGAATCCAAAAGACCACAGGAGAGATTCATCGCATGTCTCAGAAAATTGCATTCATAACCGGCGGAAACCGCGGTCTGGGCTTTCAAACAGCACTTCAATTGAAGGATGGAGACTTCAAAGTCGTCATCGGCTCGCGTGATCTCGCACAAGGCGAACAGGCCGTTGAAAAGCTGCGCGCAGCAGGCGTTGACGCGGACGTTCTGCAATTCGACATCACCAAGCCATCCGACGCTCAGGCCGCATACGATTACTTCGACTCGCGCTTCGGTCGGCTTGACGTCCTGGTCAACAATGCAGGAATAGCCGCCGGCACTTTCCCTGGAACCGGCCCCGAGCACTCAGCAACACAGGTTCCTTCTGATCTGCTCCACAAAGTATTCGAAACCAACTTCTTCGCGCAGGTAGCGCTCACCAACACCCTGCTGCCACTCATCCGCAAAAGCCCCGCAGGACGCATCGTGAACCTGTCCAGCATTCTCGGCTCGCTCACCCTGCACGCCCAACCAGGCTCGCCCATCTACGATGCAAAGTCCTTCGCCTACGACGCATCCAAGTCCGCGCTGAACGCCTACACCATTCATCTCGCGTATGAACTTCGCGACACCGCCATCAAGGTAAACTCCGCCCATCCCGGCTGGGTCAAAACAGACATGGGCGGCCCGCAAGCCACCATGGAATTGAGCGAAGGCGGCAAGACAAGCGCAGCCCTCGCCACGCTACCCGCGGACGGCCCCACCGGCGGCTTCTTCCACCTCGGTCAGCCATTGCCCTGGTAGCACTAACAAAATGCTCATGACGAGCGTCCGTCGCCAAAGTTCATATCGAAAATAGAACTGTCATCCTGAGCGGAGCGTTCTTCAGCGGAGTCGAAGGACCTGCTTTTTCGGCTCTTCATGGGTTCAGACTCTGCTCGCGTGAAATGACACGAACTGTCGATATACCACACTAACGGCCACTCCGGAAACAGCCCAGGCCGCCAAGCAATGCAGTCCTGGGCCGCGTTTTTGGCCTACTCACGTTTGGCTATATCTACTAAATTCGCATCCACCAGCTTGGCATCAGCTGCCTTAGTCGCGTCAGGTTCACTGATTGCAACAGCCTTTAATTCCCCCTCACTCACATCCTGCGAATCCGCTTCCGCAACAGCCCCAGCCAACGCATCGATCCGATACCCCACAGCCTCCGCGCCAGCCAGCGCCTCCTCCACAATCTTCCCCATCTCGCGTATCGCCGTCCGATCCAGCACCGCCTTCCCCGCCAGCCGCAATAACGAAGGCATAAGCAGCCACCAAAGCAGTTCTTCATACCGCTCACGAACCAGGTAAGCGTTCCCCTTGGCCTCATGCACGCCCGTCAACCACCGCACGTCAGGATCAAGCCAGAGCGAAGGCGCAAGAGCAACACTTTCTCTCTCCGCGGCCGTCTCATCAGCCGCATTCACTGCGGAAGACTCCACCTCAGCCGCAGGCGATTCCGATTCGAAAGTAGCAATCGCCGCATCATCCGCGACAGCCTCAACCTCCGCCGCCTTCGCAGCTTCTTCCTTGCCAATCCCCGCCTCGCTCAGCAGCACAACCTTTATTCGCGCGGCGACACGCCAGCCCTCTTCCCCCTCGAATCCCAATGCACCAAAAGCCTTGCCAAGCGGCTCCCGCAGCCGCAACCGATCAAAGAGATCCAGCGCCATCCGCTCCGGGTTCTCCGCATCAATCGATTCGGCCAGCAACTCAAGCACGCACCAGCCCAGCAGCGGCCCCCACATCGCCGTAGCCGTAAATTGCGGACTAGGACTCGGCAGCACGCGCCGTGCCGCGGCCGTCCATGGCTGCGGGAAAGCCGCCTCAATCACCGGTATTCGCATCGCAGCCAACAAGCGCTCTCTGAACACCGGCTCGAACATCGCCGGCCTCGTCGGATGCACCGCTTCCCGATGACCTTCCCGCGCCACACGCGATACATAAGCTGTCTGCGCCGCACGCATGAAAGTCTCACAACGCCGCCACGCAGCATCGAAGAATTCATTGCGCTCCGCCACCAGCTTCTTGTCGACTCTTGTGTTGAGTCCCTCGGAAATTGCACGAGGATGCTCCGCCAAATCCGCCAGCAAACGCACGATCCCCGAATCCAGTTGCAGCCGCAGCGCTTCGTGTACCGGCCGCAGTTCCAGATTCACCAGTGCATCATCCAGGCTCGGCACACCAGCGCCATTCAGCTGATCGCACAACCGGTCCCAAGGCTGCTCCGCCGTCGCACGCAACTCTCGCCAATCGAGAAATACGTGACACTGATAGGCGTGCAGATCGAGCGTAAGCCCGTTGTCGGAAAGCTGCCCAGCGCGCCGTAGGTATTCAAGCCCAGTAAGCGAATCGCGAAACGCCAGAATCGCCTCTCGATCATCGCTGAGTCCCAGGCCTTCGCGCAGCCTCTGCTGCCGCAACTCCCCCGCGCCCTTGTCCGCGTATTTCGCAGAAAAATCAACCGTACCGCGCGTGCTCCCATAGCGATTGTTGTAGACCACCAGCGCCCGCTCGCCGCCATTGCGATTCGAGTACGCAAAGATGTTCTCATCCACTGTTCCCGAATTCTGATAGAAGTCATACAGCAGAAAATTGCTGCTCTCGGCAAACAGCCATCGCCGCTCCAACAGCGGAGCAATCTCCTGATCATGGCGCTCGATCAGCCAGCGGTCAGGCGTCTCATCGTAGCGTGGACGCTGATATTCCATCCCATATTTCTCGGTAAATCCTTCAATCTGTCCGTGTCCAAACATCGGCAAACCAGGCAGCGTAGCCATCAGCGCAGCAACGCCAAAACATTTGTCGCCCGTGCCAAATTGATCCACCGCCGTCCGCTCATCCGGATTGCTCATGAAGTTCACATAGCGCTTCATAATGTCAGGATCGAACTCCAGTGTGTTCTTGATGACTGACCGATACTTCGCATTATCCTCGTCGCGCAGCATCACCATGAATGCGCTGTTGTATACGCGATGCATCCCCAGCGTGCGCACAAAATAACCTTCCATCAGCCAGAAAGCCTCAGCCAGCAGAAGCGTGCCAGGCACTTCCACAGCAACTCGGTCCACCACCTCGCGCCAGAATTCATTCGGCATGAACTTGTCGAACTCCGCCTGGCTCATGCTGTATTCAGCCCGTGACGGAATGGCGCCGCTCGACCCCGGCCCCGGAAACCACAGTCGATGAAAATGCCGCTTCGCCAGCGTCATTGCCGCATCAAAACGAATCACCGGGAACAACCGTGCCACATGCAGAATCGTTTGAATCACCTGCTCGCGCACTGCTGCATTCAGATAATCGAGTTGCGCCGTGTCGTTCCATGGAAAGCTCGTGCCATCGTTTCCGTGATAAACGTAGCGCGTCTCGCCCGTATACCGATCGACCCTCCGGAACACAACAGCCGCATCCGTCTGTTCAAAATAATGATCCTCAATCTTGATCTCGACCCGGCCATCGCTCGATAGATCCGGCCCGTTGAAAGTATAGGCAGGATAGGGAGAATCGCTTCGTGAAATAAACCACTCCGGGTGCTCCACCACCCACGGCGAATCGATGCCCATGTGGTTCGGCACCATGTCGCTGGCCAGCCGCACACCATGCCGATAGGCGCGATCGCGCAGGTTGATATAAGCCTGCTCGCCGCCAATATCCTCTGCGATTTTGTAGTCGAACAGCGAATATGCCGAAGCCACCGCATCCTGATTCCCGCACAATTGCTTGATAGTCTTCGAAGCGCGGCTTCGCTCCCATACGCCAATCAACCACAGCGAATTCAGCCCGCGCGCCGCCAGCGTCGCCAGTTCCTCATCCGGAATCTGATCGAGCCGTGAAATATGTCGCCCATATTGTTTGCTCAACTGCGCCAGCCAAACATAAGTGCTCTTGGCAATCAGCACAGTCGTTGGCATCCATGCCGTGTCCGCGCTGAACTTCTCGTATTCATGCGCCGGATCGCCAAACACCGGCACATCCGCATGGCTCACCACTGAAGGCCATTGCTCCTGACCGCTCTCACGCCTGCGTGCCGCCGCAGCAGCAGCCTCCGCAAACGCCCTGGCCTGTGCCTCAGGATCAGGCGGGTTATACATCGCCCAGATGGCCACTTCTTCTTCGTGCAGAATCTCACCCGCCAGCAGCAGAAAGCGCTCCATGCCCTCGCCCAGCAGAGGCTTCCAAAGTTTCTGGATCAGCGCCAGCTGATCGCTGAGCGAAGTAGGTGAATCCATCGCCGGCCTGCGCAGCAGATCCAGCAAACTAACCGCAGTCGCACCCTCAATCGGAACCAGCGGCCGCGTAGCAAAGTAATCCGGCAGTTGCCGCGTCACCTCGCGATAAACAGTTTTCTCCGCCAGCGTCTTGTCTTCGAAAAGCTCATCGAACGGCCGAAACGCCTCATTGCGATTCGCCGTCCACAGCAGCAGCAACTCCTCAAGCGCAGCCGCCCGGTGCGGCGTTCCCTCAGTCGACCCAGCCAGCCATTGCTGCGCCGTCTCCCGCCCCTGAATCACGCTCGATCCCGGAAAATGCTCCACAAAAGTCAGCAGCATCGAGTCCAGTTGTTCCGCGCCCACCTGCGCCGCAAACCAATCCAGCGCGCTCGTCATCACCTCAGGGTCGAACTGCTCCCGATAGCTCGCCATCAGCACATGGCTGGCCTCGTCAATCAGCCCCATCGCAAATAGCTGCCCCGCATGAACCGCGCGTTCAGGATACTTCCCGGCTTCGCGCACCTCGTTCATCCGGTGCGCAAACTGCCGGCACGCCGCCATATTCGCAAATACAACGTTTCCCGTATACGAAAAAAGTGAGGCCGCAACCTGGTATCGTGTACGCGCAGTCCGAGAAATGTGGAATTCCATCATAAGAGCTCAAACTCCCAAAATTCGTTCAACCTGCAAAAAGCCAATACAGCAACGGGGGCAGTCCGCGCGCACGCCGTCCTATAGATGGATGCCATCCGGCGTGAACGCAGCCAAAAAGTAAAGTATCACCAATGGCTTCATCGGCGCAGTTTTCTCGATTTTCCTCGTTCCATCAGACCCATTCGCAGCTCTTTAACGGCCTCGAACCCAAAGACTCCCATATACTTTGGAAAGCCTCAGCCATGCCTCCCGCGCCCCATCCCGAAGCCGCCGCCTCGCCGCAATCCAGCCGGCCCGTCCGCTCCATCGCCTACCTCGTCAGCCGCTACCCAACGCTCTCCATGATCTTCGTCCTCCGAGAAGTCCTCGCCCTTCGCGGCCTCGGCTTTCGCATCGAAACCGCATCCATCAACCCTCCCGATCGCCCATCTGAAAAACTAACTCAACACGAGCGCGAAGAAGCCGCGAGCACCTACTGCATCAAATCCCACGGCCTCACCGGAGCAGCATCCGCCCACATCAAATCCCTGCTTCAAAATTTCGTAGGCTACTGGCGCGGCGTCGCTCTGGCCTTCCAACTCGCAGGCCTCGACCTGCGCCGCCTTCTGCTCAACGTGGCCTACTTCACTGAAGCTTTGATGGTCGGTCAATGGATGCGCCGCAACCGCCAGACACATCTCCATGTGCACCTGGCGTCCCAAGCCGCCACCGTCGGCCTCTTCGCGCAGCGTGTTTTTGGCATCGGATATTCGATCACTGCCCACGGCCCCGACGAGTTCTACGACGCCCAAGGCCAGTACCTCTCGCAAAAAATCGCCGCCGCCAGCTTCATCGTCTGCATCAGCTCCTACACCCGTAGCCAGCTCATGAAATTGTCTCCATATACTCACTGGACAAAGTTCGAAATAGCGCGCCTGGGGGTAGATCCATCGCTCTTCTCGCCGCCACAAAAAACCGCGCCGCCAGACGCCTTCGAAACCCTCTGCGTAGGCCGTCTAACCCCCGCCAAAGGCCAGCATATTTTGATAGATTCAGTAAATAAACTCACCCAACAAGGCCGCCGGGTGCGTCTCCGCCTCGTTGGCGATGGCCCTGATGACGCATCGCTGCGTGCCCACGCCGCCGGCCTCGCGAACCCTGAGTCAGTAATTTTTGAAGGCGCAGTAAATCAGGACCGAATCCGCACCCTATACGCCACCGCGGACGCATTCTGCCTACCCAGCTTCGCCGAAGGCCTTCCCGTCGTTCTCATGGAAGCCATGTCGATGGAGATCCCATGCGTTTCCACCAGCATCAACGGCATTCCCGAACTGATCCGCAATGAGATCGACGGCCTGCTGGTCCCAGCCTCGGACATCGACGCGCTAGTCAATGCGCTCGCCCGCCTGATGGACGACGAAGACCTGCGCAATCGCCTCGCCACCAGCGGTCGCCTTCGCATATTGGAGCACTACGATCTAGCCCGCAACATCGATACGCTAGCCGCCATCTTCACCCAGCGCATTCAGGCCGAAGCCAGCCCGCAATCATCGGGCGAATAAACGCTCCGTGCCCCGTTCTTGCTGTCATTCTGAGCGAAGCGCAGCGAAGTCGAAGAACCCGCTTCTTGCGATTCTGGCGCAAGAGCCTGCCCTGAGCATGCCGAAGGGCGGTAGCCTCACACTCTCCGTGGACCAAATCAAGAAGCCCGCCCCAACAACTGAGCCACAGCCGCGATCAACCCAGAAACATCCGACTGACGAGCCTCCACCGCCGCCTCCCACCTCAACTCCCTCAGCGTTGCGCTAGTAATTGGCCCAATCGACACAGCCGCAACCCCGGCAAACGGCCAACCCACCCCCGCCACTCGCGCCGCCTCCGCCAAATGCCTCACGCTTGAAGAACTAGTGAAAGTCGCCGCATCAATCCCCTTCGCCAACGCCTCCAGTAATTGCCCCGGCGCCGCCACCGGCATCACATTCCGGTAAGCATCCACCACATCGACCACAGCCCCACCAGCCCGCAGCGCATCAGGAATCACATCCCGAGCAATCGCAGCTCTCGCAAGCAGAATCCTCTGCCCGCATCCCAGTCCCGCCAGCCCATCCACCAAACTTTCAGCAACGTATGATTCCGGGATGAAAGTAACCGTAAACCCTGTCTTACGCGCCGCCGAAGCAGTCGATTCCCCCATCGCAGCCACTTTCAACCCTTTTGACTGACTTAATCCAACCCCCAGTTCAGCCGCCCGCGCCTCAAGCGCCCGAACCGTATTCGCACTAGTAAGAATCAGCCAGTCGTAACCGCCCAGCTCCCCTAGAACCCTATCCAGCGCCTCAAAGCTTTCCGGCGGACGAATCTCAAGCACAGGAACCTCAACAGCTTCCGCTCCCAGCGCCCGCAGCCCCTCGCTAAGCTTTCCAGCCTGATGCGCAGCACGAGTCACCAGCACCCGCCGCCCCGCCAATGGCAGCAAACTCACTCGAATTCCCCATCCGCCGCAGCCGCCAGCAGAGGCCCAGCCCCCGCATCCAGCAGCATCTGAGCCGCCAGCCGCCCCAAGGTCACCGGATCAGTTTCCCCCTGCGGTGAGCGATGAAAAATCCGCACCGCCGCGCCCGTCTCCGGAGCAGCCACCACCCCGAAAATCTCGTCGTAATCCCGGGACCCGCTCGCCCGCTCCCATTCCTCCATCGGCCGCACCCGGCAATGAATCCCAACCGGAACCTGGCACCCTCCGCCTAGCGCACCCAACGCCGTCCGTTCCGCCGTCACCGCAAACCGAGTCGCCGCATCGTCCAGAAACGCAATCGCCGCAATCGTCGCCGCATCGCCCTTCCGCGTCTCAATTCCCAGCGATCCCTGTCCCGCCGACGGACAAAAATCCTTAGGCTCCAGCCTTTCCCTCACCCACTCCGTCTTTTCCAGCCGATCCAGCCCCGCCGCCGCCAGCAAAATAGCGTCCACTTGCCCCTCAGCCAGTTTGCGCAGCCGCGTATCCACATTTCCGCGAAATTCCACCGCTTCAACATCCGGCCTCAGCGACTTCAACTGCGCCCGCCGCCGCTGACTACTCGTCCCCACCCGCGCCCCCGCCGGCAAATCCGCCAGGCTCTTGTATCTCACTGACACAAACACATCTCGCGCATCAGCCCTCGGCGGAGTAGCCGCCAGCACAAACGGCTCCGGCAGCTCCGTCGGCAAATCCTTCAGCGAATGCACAGCCAAATCCACCCGGCCCTCTACCAGCGCCTCTTCAATCTCCTTGGTAAAAATCCCCTTCGACCCGGTCAGCACCCCCACCTGCGCAAAAGTCACCTCCTGCAGCCTGTCCCCAGTCGTCTTGATGATCTCAATCTCAACCTCATGCCCCGCCCCACGCAGCAACGCAGCAATATGGTTCGCCTGCCAAAGCGCCAATTGCGAACCACGGCTTCCAATACGCAGCTTCATCGGCGCGTCTCCACAGCGCTCACAACCGCGCCCTCAGCCTTATCCATCCGCGGCTCTTGAATGCCATCCTGATCCATCAGCGCCGGACCACCCCCAGCCGAAACCGACCACTCCTCGCAAACCGCATCCAGCCGCACCTGGTCGCCCTCCCGTGCAGCCTGTTTCAACGCCTGCATCGGCGGATGAAGAAACTTATTCACCAGCCCCCGAGTCAAAGCCTCCACCGCAGCCGCCTGCTCCGGGCTCAGCCCTCCAAGCCGCGCCTGCACCCGTCGCAGCTCCGCCTGCCGAATCTCCTCCGCCTGCCTTTGCAAAGCAACAATCGCCGGAGCCACATTCACCGTCCTTTGCCTCTGCTGGAACCGCTCAACCTCGCCCGCAATCAGCGTCTCGGCATCCCTAGCCTCCCGGCTCCGTTCCGCCATATGCGCCGCGGCCACAGCCTGCAGGTCGTCAATGTCGTAAACAAAAATGCCCTCCAGCTTCCCCATCTCGGGGTCCACATCGCGAGGCACCGCAATGTCGATAAAGAACATAGGCCTGTTCCGCCGCCGCTGCATGAACGCCTGCCCATGCTCGCGCCGAAATACCGGATGCGGCGCCCCCGTCGAGCTGATCACAATATCCGCCTCGCTGGCCGCCTCATAAAGTTGTTCGTAAGGAATCACGCGCCCCGCAAACTGGTCCGCCATCCGCCGCGCCCGCGCCTCGGTCCGGTTGCTCACCAGGATGGCCCCAGCCCCCTGCTGCACCAGGTGCCGCGCCGCCAGCTCGCTCATCTTTCCCGCGCCAACCAGGAAAACCGTCCGCCCCTGCAGCGATCCGAAAATCTTCTTCGCCAAATCCACCGCAACCGACGCAATCGAGACTGAATTCGACCCGATCTCCGTCTCCGTTCTCACCTTCTTGGCTGCGGCAAACGCGCTCTGCAAAAGATGTTCCAGCTGCCCGCCAACAGTCCCTGCCGCCCGCGCCACCGCGAAGGCTTCTTTCACCTGCCCCAGAATCTGCGGCTCGCCCACCACCATCGAGTCCAGGCTCGCCGCCACGCGAAACAGATGCCGCACCGCGTCCCGATCTCTCTGCTCGTAAATGTGCGGCTGAAGCAGCGCCTTGTCCAACCCAAAATGCTGGTGCAAAAAGCCAGTCAAATCCGTCTCCGGCCCCTCCACCGCTGCCAGCAGTTCCACCCGGTTGCAGGTCGAAACAATCATGCACTCCGTCACGCCTTCAATCGCAGCCAGCGCGCGCGTAGTCTCCGCCAGGTCCTCGCGTGAAATCGCAATCCGCTCCCGCAGCGCAATCGGCGCCGTCTTGTGGTTGACTCCTATCAGCGCCAGCGTCATGGGGCACCGAACCTGTGGACGTGGCTGAAAAGGTTCGCAGTCCACACCACCACCATCACCGCAAACACCGCCCCAACAAGATACGCCGCCTTGCGCCCGCGCAGCCCGGCCGTCCGCCTTACCAGCAGCAGCACCACGTAGATCACCCAGCTCACAAATGCCGCAATAATCTTGGGATCGAGAAAATACGACGCGCCGAGAGCTGTTTCCTGCGCCAGCACGGCCCCAATCACCAGCCCCACCGTCATGCAAGGAAACCCAAACTCCAGCATGGCCTCTGAAATCCGCTCCAGCGTATCCAGCGGCGGCAGCCAGTCAAAAGGAGTCCACCGTGAGCCCACGCCCGCGCCAACCCGCACTTTCGGCTTGCTCTTGATGCGCCGCTCCTGCGCCAGATAAAGGATTGAAGCCAGCAGGCTGAAACCCAGCGCTACATACGCCAGCAGCAGCGCCGCAATATGGGCCACGAGCCAGCTTACGCGCACTCCCTGGGAGGGAAACGTGTAGCGATCAGGCCCCAAGGCGGGCACCAGCACCATAAAGAAAGTAACCGGCAACGCAAACAAACCAAGTGAGATAGCGTCATAAAGCCACCACACCAGAAAGAACAGTGAAACCACCGCCAACCCCAGCAGCGACTGCACTTCCCGCACGCCCACCGGCACCCAGTGGTGCGCCTGAACCAGCATTTCCACCACTGAAACAAAGTGGAAAAACCAAGCCATCCCGCCCAGGTGAACACACCACTTGCGCCATCTGTCTATCTTGTAAAGCACGGCCGGGAATACGACGACACCCGCCGCCGCATACAAAATAGCCGCAACTCGAAGCCAGAGCAGATACATATCGATATTCACCATAACGACGTAACTGCTCAGTATACTGTGATCCAAATCACCCAACTCGCCCAAAGTCGGACCCCAACCGGCAATAGCAGAGTCCGATTCGAGGGTTGAACAAGTTCATTTCTTCGCCCAGCCAAATGCTTCTCCTTCCGGGAAGGAGGGGATCTGAATGGCGACTTGCGCCGGTCTGCCGAACGCCGCATTTCCTCCCGGAGGGAGGGCTTGATAATAGCCCAGGATGAAATCCTGGGAAAGCATTTTACCTAAAATCTCCCGCCCCAGAGGGGAGGGACGAACCGCCTCCAGGCTTTCGTCTATGTCGATCCGATTGCCCCCTACAACCCCTTCTTCATCACCTCAAGCCCCGCCTTTGAAACCTGCACGTCGTCCTCAGACTTCCCCCCGCTGAACGCCACAATCACATGTCCGCCCTTCACCTGCGCAATCACCCCTCCCTGCCAGCCAAACTCACCCGTCATAGGCGGCCGCTTGGCCGTCCCGCTATCCTGCAGCGTGCTAGCCATCTCCGCCGACTTCGCATAAGCAATCCCCAGCAGGTTATTACCCTTATCGCTGGCCTTCAGATCCGTCATATGACCCACCACAGCCATCTTCGAACTCCAGTTCTCAACGGCCTCGCCCTGCGAAAAGCTCACTACCGCAACTCCTTGGATATTCAGTTCTGCGGCCTTTTGCTTCATCGCTTCCAGCGCCGCCGAAGCCAACGCATCAAACTTCTTCGCATCCATCGGTTTCGGCGCACCCGCCGCCCCAACTCTCACTACACCCACAGCCACCCCCGCCAAAACAAGAAGTCCAAACACAAATTTCCGCACGCGCATCCTCTTTCCCTTCACCCGGCAATATCAGCAGTTTTCCCCGCCCGCCGAGCCACCGAAGTAGTCTACGCTGACAGCACCCCGGCTGGCCGCCCCAGGTCACAGCGCAAAAACGCCCCGAGTCCCCATCCACCCGATACCACCCCAATTTTTTCTCCCCAGTTTGCAGAAGATTAACCTCAGTTGGCGCACAATTGAAATTGAGAGCACGAGCGGAGAAGTCTCCACCCTCCCCAATCTATGAAAACCATCAGTGGAAACCCTGCCTGACTCGCCCAACCGTAGAAATTAAATCAATAAAAACGCGTTTACCTGTTTTTCAATCCATAAAAATTCAATAAGAGCAATGCAATCAATTATTTAAGAAGAAATGTTATTAACCAACCAGTAACCGCAAACCTCGATAAACAGCCCGTTTTTCGAGCCAAAAACACCCCTTTTAGCCCGATTTCGACCGAAATCTGCAAGTTCTTCAAGATCTCCCCACCGACTCCTTCGCCGACGCCAAACAGCCTCGAACCGGCAGCACTATCCGCGCCCAAACCGCAACTCTCGCGCGCGCCCTTACAATAAAACCATGCTCCGCGATCTGCGCCCACTCTTCGCCTACATGCGCCGCTACCGCTGGGGATACCTGTGGGGCAGTCTCTCCTGCATCGCCACCAATGCCGCCGCCGTCCAGTTTCCAAGAGTCCTTGGTTACGCCATCGACAGGCTGCAAAAGAACCTGGCCACTCACCAGACAATCCTTGAAATGGCCGGCCTGCTCGTCGCCATCTCTCTGACCAAAGGCATCTTCCTTTACGCCCAGCGATGGATCCTCATCGGCATCTCTCGCGAGATAGAATTCGACATTCGCAACGACCTCTTCCGCCATCTCGAGAAGCAGGACTCAGGCTTCTATCAGCGCTATCGCACCGGCGACGTGATGGCCCGCATGACCAACGACCTCAACGCCGTCCGCATGCTGCTCGGCCCGGCACTTATGTACAGTGCCAATACCATCTTCTTCACCATTTTTGCCCTCTACTTCCTCCTGCATCTGAGCCCGTGGCTAACCCTTGTAGCTCTGGCGCCCATGCCGCTGGCAAGCATCCTCGTCCAGTACCTCGGCCACAGAATTCACGACCGCTTCGAACGCATCCAGGCCAGCTTCTCCGAAATCTCATCGCAAGCCCAGGAGAACTACTCCGGCGCTCGCCTCATCCGCGCCTTCGCCCGCGAAGAGTCCCAGATCGGCCTCTTCGAAAAACTCAATCGCCAATACATCGCCCGCTCCCTGCGCCTGGTTCAGCTCATGGGCATGCTCTGGCCCACGCTCGAATTCATACTCGGCGTCTCCATGGTCATCACCCTGCTCGCAGGCGGCCACCTGGTCATTGCGCACCGCATCTCAGTTGGCGACTTCGTCGAATTCAACACCTATATGATCCTCCTCATCTGGCCCATCATCGCCGTCGGCTGGGTCATCAACCTCTTCCAGCGCGGCACTGCATCCGTCCAGCGCATCGACGAATTGCTCAAAGCCGAGCCAGCCATCGACGACCGCGCGGCCGATGTATCCATCGCCTCGAATACAGTGCTCAATGGAGAGATCGAATTCCGCCACCTGAACTTCAACTACGGCGACACACCCGTACTGCGCGACATCTCGCTCCACATTCCCGCCGGCTCAAGCCTGGCCATCGTAGGCCCTACCGGCTCCGGAAAAACCACCCTCGTAAACCTCATTTCGCGCCTCTATGAATCGCCCGTTGGATCGCTCATCGTTGATGGCCGGCCAGTGCGCGACTATCCCCTCGCAGTGCTGCGCCACAACATAGGCATGGTCCCGCAGGAAACTTTCCTCTTCAGCTGCACCATCCGCGAGAACCTCACCTTCGGCGCGCCCGAAGCCACTATCGATGAAATGCTCGAAGCTGCCGAAACAGCCCACATCCGTACAGAGTTCGAAGAATTCCCTCAGGGCTTCGAAACCGTGGTCGGCGAGCGCGGAGTGACTCTTTCAGGTGGGCAGAAGCAGCGCGCAGCCATTGCCCGCGCCCTCTTGCGCCGTCCTGCGATCCTGATCCTCGACGACGCCCTGGCCAGCGTCGACACCTATACCGAAGAACGCATTCTAGGCGGCCTCGGCAGCTATACATCCGCGTCTACCACCATCCTCATCTCGCATCGCGTTTCAACCGTACGCAATGCCGACCAGATAGCTGTACTCGACGGCGGCCGCATTGTCGAGCTTGGAAGGCACGACGAATTACTCGCCCTCGACGGCTACTACGCCGGCCTTTACCAGAAGCAGCAGCTGGAAGAAGAGCTCACCGTCGCCGGATAACGCAGCGACCAGTGTCCTGTCTCAGAATTTCAAAACAAAATAAATGCTGTCATCCTGAGCAGCCTGACTCGCCGCGTCGAGTTACATCTGCGATGAACCGCAAGCCATTGGCGCCAAAAATGCTCCGTGCCCCGTTCTTGCGCCTTTTTTCTGGCGCGAGAGCCTGCCCTGAGCCTGCCGAAGGGGCGGGAAACGACGAACCCCAACCGGAGCCCCGTTCATCCTGAGCGAACGGGGCCCCAAACGTTTTTCAGTTTGGGGGTGGTGAGTCGAAAGCCTGCCCTGAGCGCAGTCGAACGGGGATCTGCGGTTGTTTCCTGAATGAACTTTGGAGATACCACACTTGAAGGAAAGCTCAAGCATTCCAGCGCGATCCTACCGTGGCCTCCGCGCCATATTCATCCCCGCCCATCGCCATCACCTGCACCGGCGCAGGATTCACTTCGGGGTCCCTGGCTACCTCGCGCCACGCATCGCGCACGTTGCGCACCGACTCGATAGCGTGCTCAAACTTCTGCAATGAAGCCGACTGCGAAGCCTGCAATATCTGCGCGAAAATAGCAGCGTAAAACTCGCTCAACGCCAAAGCAGGACGCCCGCCAACATCCATCCGCAGCCGCGCCTGCAAATGGATGATGATGTCCAGCGCCCTCTTCACCGCCGTTCGCCGCGCAGCCAGATCTCCGCGCTCGACAGCCGTGCGCGCGGCATAGAGGAAACGGATAATCCCGTCGTAGAGCGCCACCACCAGTTCCACGGCCGAGGCGCTTTCCAGTGCATGTTCCTGATAACTTCCCATGGATCTTGAACTCCTTAGCCCTGGTTCTGGTTGTAGCCGGTGACGGCCGAATACAATTCGTTGACGCCATCCAGCTGCGATGGCAGTTCCTGCATGATTTCGTTGGCGCTGTTCAGCTCCGCCGTCAAAGTCTTTTGCTGTGCGGAGATGTATGTCTCTTCTTTCGAAATATCGGCATTGAGCGTGGACTCGATATTGCTATTTGAGCTCGATGCCAGCGCAAGTATCCCCGTGCCCTGCGTTGTGCCCGAATTGGTCAGAATTGTGGAGAAGGACTGTCCCCAGCTGTTCGCGTTCTGAAAGAAGCCAACCACACCGTTGTAGTCCGAGTTAAGCGCCGAATCGAGCGACGCCGCGTCCAGCGTGATCGTCCCGTCATTGTTAACACTGACTCCAAGACTGGTCAGGCTCGATATGTCGGATGAATTCGTGTAATTGAGCGTCGAAGTCGCCAGGTTGGTTGTATCCAAAATGCTTGAAGTCACAGTCAGGCCTCCGGCCGCCCCAGGTGTCTGCGATAACAGCGAAAGGCTTGAAGACCCGTCGCTATTAGCCACCACTGAAGCGGTCACCCCAATGCTCGCCGAATTGATCGCGCTGGCCAGCCCAGCAAGATTGTTGCTCGGAGGAGTTCCCGAATTCGGCGGCACGCTTACCGATACCGCCGCGCCGCTGCCTACCTGAATCGAAACCGCACCCGAAAGCGCATCGTTGGCGCTGGGAATCGAAGTAAGTGTCCCGGCTGAAGTCGTTGTACTGCTACCCGACGACCCGGAATAAGAGAGAGGCGTGTCGCCCGTTGCCACGATGCTGGAGTTGACGCTCAACGCACCGCTCGCTCCCGCCGTTTGCGAAAGCAATGACAGCGTCGACTGCGTGCCCTTGGTGATGACCGTAGCTGTGACACCGATGTTGGCCGCGTTGATGGCCGAAGCCAGGCTCGCGATCGTCCCGCCAGATGATGGCAGGCTAACCGTCTGCACCGATCCGCTGCCTATCGTGAATGAAATCGAGCCCGCCAGAGTAGTGTTTGTATTGGTTGCAATCGAATCCAGGCTGCCGCTCGGATTCTGCACATTCAAGCTGCCTAGAAGCTGCTGCTGCAACAACGAAAGTGTGGGAGAGCCGAACAAAGGTTCAGGCGTCCCCGAGTTGCTGAGACCCTCCTGCGTGTTAATGGCGCTGACCAGGGAATTGTAATCGCTTACCATGGTATTGAATGTGCTCTCGACCCCGCTATTGTCATTCCCTATCACCACCTGCACCTGCTCAAGGCTGCCATCCGATTCAGTCGTGCTCGGCGCCAGTATCTGGAATGTCACGCCGGGAATCAGGTTCGCAATCGTGTTTGTGGCGCTGGTCAGTCCTACCCCATCCACCGTCAACTGCGCATTGGCGCCCAACACCGGCGACGTATACCCCAAAGCAGTAGTGCTGGGAGTGGTCGTGTCCAAAATGGTTGATCCAACCGTCAACGTTCCCGCCGTCCCCGCAGTATTCGACAGCAGTTGCAGGCTCGACACTCCATTGTTCGTCACCACCGATGCCGTGACCCCGATATTGGCCGTATCGTTGATGGCCGTGGCCAGGGTCGCGAGTGTGTTGCTCGATGTGCCGACGGTGACCGTCTGCGCCGTGCCGCCGCCCACCTGGATTGAGATCGCGCCGGAGAGCGTGTCGCCGGCATTCGCAATCCCGGTCAGTGTGCCAACTGAGTTCACCAAACTGGTCCCGGCTGTTCCGGCGTAGCTCAGATGAGTTGTTGTATCGATGATCGAATTCGAGCTCACAGTCATATTGCCGCCGGCGCCGGAAGTCCCCGAAACCAGGCTTAGCCGCGACCCCGTGGCGTCAGTCAGCACACTCGCCGTAATCCCCGCCCCGGACGCGTTGATAGCCTTCGCCAAACCAGCCAGGTTGTTTGTCCCACTCCCCGTCGGGACTGCGACAGTATGTGCCGCGCCGCTGCCGACCTGAAGCGTGATAGACCCGGACAGAGCATCGGATGCCACCGGAATCTCGCTCAAATAGCCGCTCGAAGTGGTAGCCAGGCTGGTCACTTCCACCGTATGCGTTCCGGCAACTGCGGCGGATGTAGCCGCGGTCAGCGTCAGCACATTCTGATCGGAGCTCGACCCCTCCTTCAACGCCATCACGCCCTCGATGTCGGTCAGCGAGCCAAGATCGTTCGACAGATTCGAAAACAGCGTACCCAGGCTCGAAATTGCTGTGTCCTGGCCTTCGAGCGATGCAAGTTGCGTCTTCCAGGGC
>Ga0206847_10143_pt1 | contig 24484 bp, 22 predicted proteins | sample Alteio_BWOrgCont_17_FD_152880 | JGI IMG/M metagenome (GOLD analysis project Ga0206847, IMG submission 152880) | Enriched cells from forest soil in Barre Woods Harvard Forest LTER site, Petersham, Massachusetts, United States -... | ecosystem: Environmental > Terrestrial > Soil > Temperate forest >... | reverse complement strand
TTGGGGTGCGCTGACGTTCGACGCCAAGGGCAATCTCTATGGAGCCACGCAGTTTGGAGGTGGCAAGGGGAATAGCTGCAACGAGTTCTATGGCGGCAACTGCGGGACGGTATTTGAGCTAAGCCCACCAAAGCAGAAAGGCGGCCAATGGACGGAGAAGGTCCTGCACAGTTTTGGGGGGATCGCGAGCGGGAAGCGGTCCGGTGACGGTGCCAATCCCAACGGCGGGCTGGTCTTTGATCAAAGTGGCACGATATACGCAACGGCGCAGTCCGGCGGCTACAACTGTGCCCACAGCTCCGGCCAGGGGTGCGGGACGATCCTGAAGCTTGTCGCGCCGGAGGGGGGACGTGGCAAATGGGTGGAGGTAATTCTCTACAGTTTCAAAGGGGCGCCAAACGACACCGGAACGCCCAACGGGAGTCTGGTTTTCGACCGAAGGGGTAGGTTGTACGGTACGACCGTTGGCGGGGGTGGAAGTGCGGATGACGGCGCGGTGTTTGAGTTGGCTCCTTTGCCCAAGCGAGGTTCTAATTGGCGAGAGAGCCTACTGCAGACGTTTGTTAACGAAGGTGATCCGAGCGGGGCAAACCCCAGAGGCGGTCTGATCTTTGGGTCAGCGGGAGATCTCTATGGCACGGCCAATTCGGCAGGTGCCCACTCTGACGGGACATTCTTCAGATTGAGCCCTTCCGGGGACGAAGGGAACGGCCCGAATTTCAAGCGTCTTTATAGCTTCGAGGGCTCACCTGACGGTGCTTTCCCAGCTGGAGAGCTGATCCTCGATAACTTGGCGAACCTCTACGGTGCCACCCAGAGCGGTGGCACTGGTAGCGCTTGTCAAGGTGGTTGTGGCACGGTATTCGAAGTAAGCCGGTAAGGCCAAGTAGAAACATCAAGCGACGGGAATTACGTCGCAAAGAGTTAGGTGAGGGGGAAACACATGAAGTTCGCGGCTGGGTGGCCCAGCCATCCGGGGGTGTGTCTTTCTTTCCCGTAACGAAACTGAGGGTGCCCCGTCCTTGCGCTTTTTGCAAGGGCGGGACGCGATGCTGCCGTACCACTCCGGCATGGGCGTTTTGGCCTGTGCGGACGGTAAAAATGGGTGTAAAATCGAACTCCCGTGCGGTCTGTTGCTCCCCTCCCGACGGTGTAGTTCGGTGGAGAAGAACTTGTATGATATCCAGCCAGCATCCCATTAGCGCCCGTTGGTTTTTGATCGTGTTCCTGGCGTTAGCCTGTCCCGCCTTTGCTGCCACCTGGAAGGAGCAGGTGCTTTACAGCTTCCAAGGCGGCACGACCGACGGGTCCGATCCCGCAGGCGGAGTAGTGTTTGACAAGCAGGGAAATCTCTACGGCGCAACCACCGGGGGTGGTCCGGACAATTGCTTCCCTATTGCAAGCGAGTGCGGTCTGGTCTTTCAACTATCTCCGCCAGCTAAGAAGGGCGACCCCTGGACCGAGACCATCCTTTACCAGTTCAAGGGCAAGACTTCCAACGATGCCAGTGTCCCGGCAGGTGGAGTCGTTCTTGATGCTGCTGGCAACGTGTACGGAACGACCGCTTATGGCGGGACGGGCGATTGCGTGCTCTTGGGGACGAGTGCGGGCTGCGGCGTAGTGTACGAGCTATCGCCGCCAGCAAAGAAGGGCGACCCGTGGACCGAGACTTTGCTATACAGCTTCAAGGAAATGTGGGGACAGACGGGACGTACCCCGGTTTCTTCACGCCTAAGGGCCTGCGACCATTCCAGCTATATTTACCACATAGTAAACATAGCCAGGCCATTAAGTCCTTTGTTATCTATATTTTGATATCTAAGTCCTTTAGAAGGGATATCTTACACCGATATCCCGCCACCCAGTCCCAATAGAATCAAGATTTTACAGTAGAAATTCCGCGCAAATTAGCGGGTCTTCACCCGTGCTAACGCCACCGTGAGGGAAATGTGGGGACCAAATGTGGGGACAGACGCGACGTACCCCGGTTTCGACACAGGGAATTCCGGCCTGCTCCCGTAGCGCTTCTACCCAGCCACCATCGGCTTGGGCCCGAGGAATTCGTAATCTTCGATCAAAGCGGCCACGCCGATGCGCGACCCCGGAAGCGGCTGATCAACACGGACCACGCGGGCTGCGAATCGCACACGCAAGGAGTCAGTCAGAGTCATGTGGGGTGGAAACGTCAGCGTCACCTCGATGCGCGAGCCCTCCGAAAGTGGCCGGTCGAGGTAAAAAAACAAGCCCCTCGCGCTTACATTCTGGGTCTCTGTGGGCAGGTCCTGTGGTTTACCGCTGGGCAGATGAATGAGCGCCTGTAAGCGCATGTCAAATCGCCGCATACTCCGGCGTTCTTGCCCTTGCGGCCATCGTGATGTGAGATCCTGTTGCTGTGCGAGCACCTAAGCTCCCCCGGGACCGATCTTTAGCTGGTGCTGAAGAGGGGCCGATCTGATTGCCCAAGAATCGCTCACATTGCGAATACGCGCAATGGCCTGAAAGTGGAGGGGTAAGTCCAGACGGCGGGTCTATCTTCACGGCTGTCATTCCGAGTGGCGGAGTATGGAATAAGGGGGAGGCTGGGGGTTGGCTGTAAAGGGAGGAGCTGGCCAGCCAAAGTCAGAGCAATCTCCCTGCCATTGCGTGCCGTTCTCCGGACACGTGGAATGAGGCAGTTGACTAGGTGCGCGGCCTATCGAACAGGCCAGGATGCATCGAGTTGCAAACCTTGCCCTACTTCTTGTGCAGTGACGCGCGGGCAGTGACTTTCTACCGCAGTGCGGCATCTCTGGCTGTCGCGGCCCGCATCTGACCAAATTCAGCCTCGGCGCGCCGCCTTTGGCTTGACACCTCTATTTGCAGGATGTTTAAGTAGTTATTTAATTTTTAGCGCAATTCTGGGGACAAGCAGGCAGGCCGCTTCGCGGGCGCTGGACGGAGTGCTGTTTGTGCGCCATTTCTTCCTTTTCCTCCATTAGGGCAGAACATTCGGAGCTCTGGTGAGTTTGAGCCGTGTGGCTGGGAACAAGTGGCGTAGTCTCCTGGCGGGTTTGCTGTTTTCCCGCTGCAACTTTAGAATCTCAACGGAGAGATCGTGGGACAATTGAGAGTTTGTTGGCCGCTTGCTGTGGCGCTGCTGGTTGCTGCATTCTGGGGTTCGGGTTGTTCGTCCAGCACTATGGCCGTCACGCTGTCCCCCTCGACCGCCCAGACCGTCTCTGCGGGGCAGACCCTGACCATCACTGCGGCAGTGGCGAACGACAAGAACAGTCAAGGTGTCACCTGGAGTCTGTCGGGACCGGGGGCGCTGAGCGGCAACACAAAAACCACGGTCGTTTATACCGCACCAAGCGAGATTCCAATCTTCGCAACTGCGTCTATCACCGCCACCTCGGTGGCCAACTCTGGCATAACTGCGACATTATCTATCACGTTGAACGCGGTGTTCTCAATTACGACCGCCACGCTGCCAGCTGGGACTCTTAACGTTCCTTACGACGCCTTTGTCAACGCCAGCGGCGAAACCGGTACTTTCACCTGGAACATAATCTCCGGCAGTCTTCCCGCCGGCTTGACTTTGCAACCGAGCACCACGACCACTGTGGTGATCTCCGGTACGCCAACGGCCCTGGGGACTTCCGACTTTACGATTCAAGTCACCGACAGTCAGGACTCCAACATAACTCAGGCGCTGAGCATCACCATTAATCGCCCCCCGGCGTTGGCGATCACCACGGCATCGCTTCAAGCGGGCACGGTGGGCACGCTATACAGCCAGTCGCTGCAGGCGACCGGTGGCACTCTGCCCTACACGTGGAGCCTTATAGGCGGAACCTTGCCCATTGGACTGAATCTCAGCGCTGATGGCGTCATTGCGGGAACTCCCGTGGCCAGCGGCACGTCGCCATTTACGGTTCAGGTCACCGATTCATCAAGCCCCTCCAAGCAGGTTGCCACAGCCAATCTCAGCATTACGGTCAGTCCCGGGTCCACCAACAACTTGAAACTGTCGGGCAATTATGCGTTTTCGGTTCGCGGCTTCGATCCCAGTGGCCTGTTCGTGGCGGCCGGCAGCTTCGTGGCGGATGGCAACGGGGGTATTTCGGGCGGTATCATGGACTTGAATGACCCCGCGGCGGTGCAGCTCAGCCAGGGCTTCAGCGGAACTTATTCCATCAGCACCAGCGGTTTGGGAATTATGACGTTCAACCTCAACTCGGGGGGAAGCCGCACCTTTGCGCTCGCTCTGACGGCGAGCGGGAATGCCAGCATGATCGAGTTCGATGACATCAACGGTACTGGCACTCGTAATTCCGGGGTCCTCTTGAAACAGGACACGAGCGCATTCACCACGGCCAGCATTACCGGCGGTTACGCATTCGGCTTCCTCGGAATTGACCCGCTGAGCAACCGCTACGGTGTTGCTGGTGAGTTTCAAGCCGGTGGCGGCAATATCACCGGCGGGGCGTTGGATTCCGACGATAGCAGTTCCGGCCCGTCGTCGAATGTCGCCATCACCGGAGGCACCTACTCGGTCGCCTCCACCGGTCGAGGAACCTTAACCATTGATACCGGCGCTGGATCGACCGACTACAGCTTCTATGTGGTCAATGCCTCGCAGCTACTGGTCATGGACATTGATGCCTTCGGAGCGAATCCGCTGGTGGCTGGCGCTGCCCTGCAGCAGACCACCCCCGGTTCCTTCAGTAATTCGTCATTGGACGGCGCGGGCGTCTTCGAGACCACAGCCTTGGAAGCACCGTCTACTTCTCAGGCCCAGGTTGGCGTTTTCACAACGGCGGGAAGCGGTACTTCGACGCTCAGTTCGGACGTAAACACCGGAGGCACGTTAAGCTCCGGATCCAGCAACAACGGGACGTATAGCGTGTCCGCTTCAGGCCGAGTCACCTTGACCAACTCCGGTTTCCAGACGACCTCTGACCCGGTTATGTACCTCGTCAGCCCGAATCAAGCATTTATCGTCGGAACCGACGCCGCAGCCACTTTCGGACTCATGGACCAGCAGTCGCTTTCAGGCGTTAGTCTGTCCGGGACGTATGCCGGGGGCTCGCTTGCGCCCGTCGACCCCGCCGTGAGCAACGTCGTGAGCATTGGCGTGGTCGGGTCGGATATCATCGATTTCACTACGGATGTTAGCAACACTACCGGCCTCAGTCAGACCCAGTTTTCCCTAACCATCGCTTCCGACACAAATGGCCGCGTGGTCTTGACTGAGAACGGAAGCACGGCTGCTATTCTCTATCTCGTTTTGCCCAGTGAATTCTTCAGTTTGTCAACGGACACGAACGCCAGGGTAGACGTGTTCCAGCAGTAGCATGATCAGGAACTCGGAGGAGCTAGTGAGATTGGATCGCTGTGAGCTGCGGACATCTGCCCGACCGGGGTGGTTCGCCATTGCACTTGTTCTGTTGGGGTTGGCGGGAGTCTTGGTCTTGGCCGCCGGTTCACCCGGGGTACGCATTGCCGGTTCTTCCCGCCCCTTTGCCGCTCCGGCCCAGGTTCGCACTCGGGGGCCACGGCCCGTTCCGGGTCTATACCAGCATCTACCATTGATGTTCGAGCCTAACCAGGGACAGACCGACTCGGTTGTGAAATTCTTGGCGCGCGGCAGTCGCTACGCATTGTTTCTCAACTCCGGCGAGGCAGTGCTCGAACTACAACAGGCTGCCGGCAGCGTTCCGCATTCCGTCCCACGAGTGTCCGTAGTTCGCATGGGGCTGATAGATGCGAATCCAGACGCCTCGATCACCGGGACCGGCGAACTGCCGGGGAAGAGCAACTACATCATCGGCAACGATCCCACCCAGTGGCATCGCGATGTCCCGCAGTTTGCCCGCGTGCGCTATCACGATGTGTATCCCGGAATCGACCTGGTGTATCACGGCGACGAAGGACAGATGGAATATGACTTCGAAGCGGCTCCAGGAAGCGATTCGAGCCATGTGGCATTGAAATTTCGCGGTCCGGATACGCTCCGGATTGACTCCAACGGTGATCTGGTGCTGGGCCTGAGCGCGTCGGAAGTGCGGCTGAAGTCCCCCCGTGCTTTTCAGAAATTCGGAAACGAAGAGCGGACCGTGGCCGCCACATTCGAGTTGCGCGGCAACCAGGAAGTTGGATTCAAGCTGGGAGCATACGACCACAGCCGGACCATGGTCATCGATCCTATTCTGGTCTACTCCACTTACCTGGGTGGCAGTGGAGCGGAAAGCTGCTCGTTCATCACCGGCCTGCCCTTTACGCCCGGCTGTCCGGCGATCACTGTGGACTCTGCCTCCAACGCGTATGTTGCCGGTTCCACCATGTCCGCCGATTTTCCGATTCCGCCCGGGGGAAAGCCGTTTCAGGGAAACTTGGCGGGTACAGCTAACCTGTTTATCGCCAAGTTCAATCCCACGGGTGTTTTGCAGTTCGCCACTTATCTGGGCGGCAATGGAATTGACTATAGTGCGGGCGTTGCCGTAGATGCGGGCTTCAGTGTCATCGTTGCCGGGACCACCAGTTCCACGAATTTTCCCACCAATGGAGTCAACACCGCTTTCCAATCCACTGCGGTTTCAAGCGGCCAGCACGTCTTTGTCAGCAAACTCGATTCCACTGGCCACACCTTGCTGTATTCCACCTACCTTTCGGGCCACGGCGCCGATCTTGCATCCGGTACGGCGCTCGATGTGAGCGGCAATGTATACGTTACCGGCACCACGAAGTCGAAGGACGTGGATACGGGTTTTCCGTCGACTCTAGGGTCCTTCCAGACCGCGCCCGCTTCCGGGTCGGCCATTCAGTTTTTCATGAGCAAAGTGAACCCTAACCTCGGGGGATCGGCGAGCATGGTCTATTCCACTTACTTTGGCGGCGGAAATCCCTCGGCCGGCGAAGCTGTGGGCGGCGGCATTGCGGTGGACATCAACAGTAACGCCTATATCACCGGCGGAACCAACTTCCTGCATGTCGGCGGCGGCAATGACTTTCCGATCCTGAATGCTTATCAGGGCTGCCTGGATTCTGCCCCCACCACCAGCACAAACTGTTCCAGCAGTGTTACCGCACTCGATGCGTTTGTGGCCAAGCTGAATCCCTCCGCTCCTCCCGGTTCACAACTGATCTATTCGACCTATCTTGGCGGATCGTCCAATGACGTCGGATACGGGATTGCCGTGGACTCAAGTTTTGACGCGTACGTCACTGGATCCACCACTTCCACCGATTTCGGCTTCACGACGACCAGCGGCACGTTTCAGTCGTTGAATGGCGGGGGTGTCGATGCATTTCTCGCCAAGGTCGGGGTAGCGTGTACCGGCACAAGTTGCTCCACGACTACGGTGCCTCTCAACTACTTCTCTTATCTGGGTGGGTCGGGAACGGATGTGGGTACGGCGATCGTGGTGGATAGCAATCAGGGAGCACGCATCATCGGCTTCACCGACTCGCCCAACTTTCCCACCATCAACAACCCCTTGCAGTCGGTCTTCGGCGGGGGGGGGCCAGCGACGCATTTGTGGCCCGAATCGATACCACCGCGACCAGTCCAACTGCGCCCGGCCATTATTCGACCTATTTTGGTGGAAACGATGCTGATATCGGCACCGGCATCGCGGTCGACGCCGCCGGCGCCAGCTACGTCAGCGGAGAAACATCGTCCACAAATTTCCCTGTTCTGAATCCATTTCAGGGCGCGCTTAACCCTCCGAGCGATGCCTTCGTCAGCAAACTGGGACCACTCTTGGATCTGACAATGGTAGCTGTTCCTACACCCAGCACGGTAGGAGTGGGCAATCAAGTCAGCTTCGTGTACACCATCACCAACAACGGTGATTTCGCCGGAGGCGTCGTTTTCACCGATAATCTGCCCGCCGCCGGGCAAGCTACTGTCGGCCTCACAACCGCAAGCCCAGGCAGCTGTGGCGCGGCGAGCAGCGGTACGGTGGTATGCAACATCGGTACTTTGAATGCTGGCGCGACCGCAACCGTCACCGTTCCTCTGACGCCTACGGCTTCCCTGACTCCGGATACCAGCCCTGCGACCTTGGGGAACAGCGCTATCGTGAGTGTATCGGGGGCCCAGATTGCCAACGCCAGCGCCAGCGTTACGGTGAACGACTTTGCTCTTGGCCTCGCGCCTGCATCGGTAACTGTTCCAGCCGGAGTGCCTGCGGCTTATACTGCGACGCTCACTCCTACCGGCTATTTCCCGGATAATGTTTCGCTCGCGTGCACCTCCGGCCTTCCCACCGGAGCTACCTGCGTAGTGACCACCAACCCGATTCCTAATCTGAGCAACGGTCCGGCGAGCACCGCTCTGGTGATCAACTCGACGGCGCGCGTGACCACCACAACCAAACTGAGACGGACCGGTGGGCCGCTCTATGCCGCCTTCCTGCCGATTGCCGGGTTGGCGGTGTTGGGTATCGGCGCCAGCCGAAGAAAGAATCGCCGGGTCATGCTGGGGCTGCTGCTGGGCGTCGTTTTCGCGTGCTTGGCGTTTCTGCCGGCGTGTGGTTCGAGCTCCTCCACCACTACGACAACCGGTACCCCCGCCGGAACTTACATCGTAACCATAACCGCCACGTCGGGTTCGGCGACCCGCACACAGACCGCGACCTTCGTAGTGCAGTAATTCTTCTTTGGGTTGGACCTACGCTCCGGCGGAGAGCTTGTGGTGGCCATTGGCTTCGGCGAGGCCGTACTGCCGAATCTTGTAAAGCAGTGCTTTGTAGCTGATCTTCAACAACGCCGCTGCTTGCTTGCGGTTCCAGTTGGTGGCATCCAGAGCTTTTCCGATGGCCTCGGCCTCGGCTTCATCTTTCGCGTTGCGGGCCAGAGACTTCAGACCTCCGCCGCTGGTGCCCTCACCGTTGTCCGACTCGGAACCGATGTGGGCCCCGGCGCCGTCACTTCGGGGATGCAGCTCACTGATCGCCGCTTTCTCATCCGCGAGCACCAGATACCGTTTGATGAAGTTGCTGAGTTCGCGCAAGTTTCCCGGCCAGGCGTAGTCCAGGCAGGCCTGCACCAGTTCCGCCGAAAGTGGTAGCGGCGGGCGCGCATATCGTTCCGCCATCCGGGCCATGAAGTGCTTCAGCAGGATGGGAATTTCTTCCTTGCGTTCGCGCAACGGCGGCACGTTCAGGGTGAACGCATTCAGCCGGTAGTAAAGGTCTTCGCGCAACCGCTTGCCGGCGAGCGCTTGCGGGATGTTGATATTGGTGGCTGCCAGGATGCGCACGTCCACCTTGATCACCGACCGGCTGCCCAGGCGTGAGAATTGCTGATCCTGCAGAACATGCAGCAGCTTGGCTTGCAGTCCGTAGGGCATCTCGCCGATTTCGTCGAGCAGGATGGTGCCTTTGTTGCACAATTCGAACTTGCCGGGCTTGGCGTGGGTTGCGCCGGTGAAGGCGCCTGGCTCGTAGCCAAACAATTCACTCTCCAGCAAGTCACCGGGCACGGCGGCGCAGTTCACCTTCAAAAACGTGCGGTGGGCGCGCGGCGAAAGTTTGTGTATCAAACGCGCCATGACTTCCTTGCCAGTCCCGCTTTCCCCCAGCATCAGAACCGGAATGTCGACGTTCGCCACAAGCGCCGCTTGAGAGCGCAGCTTGCGCATCGCCGGGCTCGCGGCAACGAAGAAAGTGTCGTCATTCAGTTCTTCGACTTCTCCGGGGTAGTTCTGCGGATTGGTGCCCAGGCACTGATCAATGACGGCGTCCAGTTCGGCTTTCTGGAACGGCTTGGTGATGTAATCGTGTGCGCCCAGGCGTATGGCTTGCACCACCTTGCGCGTATCCGTGACACAGGACAACATCACTACCTTGGCTGCGGTCTGAATCTGGCGAATCTGCTCCAGCGTCTGCAACCCGTCGATTCCTGGCATCACCAGATCAAGCAGAATGAGGTCCGGACGCAATCCCTTCCGCACCCGCTCCACGGCTTCCTCGCCGGTGCTTGCCGTCTCAACCTTGTAATCATCCACTTCGAGCAACGTGCGGATATACCGTAACATTCCAGGTTCATCATCGACCAGCAGGATGTTGGCCTTTTGTGTCATTTAGTTTTCTCTTTGTTGGGCGCGGCAGACGGGGGTGTGAACGGGACGATAAAGGAGAACTTGCTGCCGGCACCAAGCACGCTCTCCACCCAGATCTTGCCACCCATGCCCGACACTAGACGGCGGGCGATGGCCAGACCCAGCCCCATGCCGGAATGGTTTTCGCTCTGTGGCAGGCGGAAGAAATCATCGAACACTTCAATGTGGTACTCAGGTGGAATCCCTGGGCCAGTATCGGAAACGCTTATCTTTGCGGAATTGGGATGGATGCTGCTCTGGCGGCGGCGCTCATCCGAAAGAACCGAAGCGCTGACCGCCCGGCGTTCCCACATGTGAGGTTCGGCGTGCAGCCACACCGTTCCACCGGCGGGTGTGAACTTCGATGCGTTCTCCAGAAGGTTCGAAACCACGCGTTGTATCTTCGCTGAGTCGAAGGGGAACTCGGTCAGTTTGTCGTTTGCCAGAAAATAGAGCGCAAGCCCCTTGTCCTGAAAGCCATTCGACCACAGCCGGCAAACCTCAGAGATGCAGGCATTAAGGTCGGCCTTCTCGAAGCGCATCTTCATCTCGCCGGTTTCCAGGATGCTGAAGCTCAGGAAATCTTGAATGAAGTGTTGCAGTCGCTGCCCGGCCGATTGCATATCGCCTAACACCAGGCGCTGGCGTTCGTTCAATGGACCAAGCTTCTCGCTCTGCAGCACCTCGACGTACCCGTTAAGAATTGCCAAGGGGGTTTTCAGGTCATGAGCAGCGGCCGCCAGCGCGTTGGTGGTGCGCTGATAACGTTCCTGGAGCTGATTGAAATCCTGCAGGAGTTGCCGGCTGCACGCTGGGTCGGGACACAGAATGGCGGAATCTGCCTGAGCAGGACCCACGCCTGAGCCAGACGCCTCAGACTCGCTAGGCTGGTGAACACACGTCTTTTCGGGCACTGCGGCCATCGTCAAGAAGCTCGGTGGTTTGGATGACGAGGGAGGGGTAAAACTCAAAACATCTGCTAAACAATCTCAAACCGATGCTAAGACATGGGATCATCCCTGTCAACGGAAAACGCACGAAATTTGTCACTGATAGGAATAAGTCTGCATCCTTAACGGGTTAGCCGAGCCCTCACCCAGAGCGCTGACCAGCGAACAAATGACGAAATTAATGTATTTTTGGCGGACCGCTTGCAGAAGTAGAATCAGCGAGCGGCGGAGCAAGCCTCAGGCCGGCGGTCGATAACGGTGCCCTGTTTGGCCCCGAAGATGCTGTAAGAGCTGGGTTAAGCCCACCCCGAGGAGCTGCGTGTCGACACGAAAAACAGAGAAAGAACGCCTGAAATGGCCCCGTTTACCCCTTGCCATTCCGGTTTTTGTGCGTAGTCGAGACGACGAAGGTAAGGAATTGCTGGAGTTTGCCACTGCGTTGAACGTCTCGGCCGGAGGCGCTTTGGTTGCCTTACGCCGCTCCCTGCCGCTTTCATCGCAGGTTCTACTGGAGATTCCCTGTGCGCCATTGGTTACTACCTCACCCCTGCCTAAGACTTCCCGCCTCTTGCGTGCCCGCACTCTCCGGATCACCCATGCTGACAGCTACAACCTGGTGGCAATGAAGTTTGCCCACCCTCTGCTCGGCCCCGAGCTGGAGCGGTCACCCGCAAAGCGGTAAGTTTTTTCACCTGTGTGAAAAGTTTTGCTCATTCAAAAGTCCGCGAAAGAGCCGAATGTCTAGGGTCCTTCGCTCCTGTTTCTCGCTAAAGACTCCAAACTGAGTTTTGTTAAGTTGCTGATTATAAAAGAATAAGACAAGGGTAATCAGGGTAACACTCCTGCCGTAAGATTTGGCTCTCGGGATGCACATGATAGGCTGAAGTCAGGAGCCGCAACCGACCAGATGCCGATCCCAACCACTAGTCCCGTCAGTTCCTTGGTTCAGTCGCTAGGCGAGTTCCCCCCTGAGTCAGTGATTTTTGGCAAGAGTGAAGCCATGCAGGCGCTGCGCAGCCGTATGGACAAAGTAGCCAGCGCCAATGTGCCGGTCCTCATCCACGGGGAGAGTGGTACCGGCAAGGACATCATCGCCCGCATGGTTCATGGGCTATCTCCCTGGAAGACCGGACCTTTCGTCAAAGTGAACTGCCCCGCCATTCCCGGCACTCTGCTCGAAAGCGAGTTGTTCGGATACGAAAAGGGCGCATTCACTGGAGCGTACGGCATGAAGCCCGGCCGCGTGGAGATGGCGCACCGCGGGACGCTGTTCCTGGACGAGATTTCCGAACTGGACATGTCGCTGCAGTCCAAACTTTTGCAGTTGCTGCAGGACGGACAGTTCTGCCGCATCGGCGCTCAGGAAGACAAGAAAGTGGAAGTGCGCATCGTTTGCGCCACCAACCGCCAACTTGAAACCGAGATCGAAAACGGGGCCTTCCGCCAGGACCTCTATTACCGCATCAATGTCGTGAATCTTTTCATGCCGCCGCTTCGCGAGCGCCGCAGCGACATCGAAATGCTGGTTCACTACTTCCTCGAACATTACAACCGCAAGTACAACTGCCGGGCGAGGGCACTTTCGAACGAATTGATGTCCGTGCTGCAGAAGTATCAGTGGCCGGGCAACATCCGCGAACTGGAGAACCTGATCAAGCGATATGTGATCCTGGGCAGCGAGGACGTCATCACCAGCGAGCTGGTGGTGCGCAGCGAGAAGGATATGTTCAACCCGGAGATTAATCTCGATGGGCCGATCTCGCTCAAGAAACTCACCCGTCAGGCGACCCGCGAACTGGAGCGCAAAGTCATTCTGAAGGTGCTGCAAGCCCACCACTGGAATCGCAAGCAGGCAGCCAAGGCGCTCTGCATCAGCTACCGCGCTCTGCTATACAAGATCCGCGACGCTGGATTGCCTGCTAATCGCGCTACCCGCCCCAAGGAAGAGGAAGCCACCGAGGGAGTCGCCGCCGACTGAGCGAGAGTTTGAAACTAACTTGAGCCCGCCGCGAACCTGCGGCGGGTTTTGTTCCGCCAAAGGTGCTTGTCCGCCGCTGCGCAGTTTCTTCCTGGTCGGAATCGCTGCCAGCGCATACTCCGCTTCCGGGGCTTATTGCCTCTCCGCTCAGTTTCCCAGTTCCACCAAGCGGCAGATGAAGCCCCATCCGCCGCCGAGTTCACTGACCGCCAGCATCAATTCGTTTCTGCCTTTCTTCAGTGGAAGGTAGACGGCGTCGTTTTCCGGGTTCACAATGCCCAGGAACCTGGGGTCCCGGAAACCCTGCGCGCTTCGTCCGCGGTAGAGAATGTTGCCATTCAGAAACACACTGACGTCGTCGCTGTAGCCGATCTCGAGCTTCTTCACCTGGTCGCGGTCGGAATCGATATTGGTTCGCGCATATAGCACCTTCATCCCTGGCTGGGGTTGCAGGCGCGTCGAAAAGTCAGTTTGAAACGTGACTCGGGGATGCGGAGCCTCGCGATATCGATACAGGACGACAAAACCGGGCGGCTCCGCTTCTACCTCCTGCCACTGGATGGCAGCGCTCTCGGCAGGGGTGAGCGGGCGTTCCAGATTCCGTGCGAGTCCATCGTACGAAGGCGAGATGCTCCACTTGGTCAACGTGTTCGCCGGCATGGGCGGCAGATGCCGCTCCCAAGGCGCATCGGGCGTTGTACGCACCTCGAAATTCGAAAAACAGGTCTCGCCTATGAGGTCAGTCAGGGCGACTTGGCCTTTCTGGGCGCCGCTTTTCAGGTCGTCCATGACCAGCGCGGGCTTGTCTATGTCCTTGACATAAAGCTTCGCCTGCGCCCCAGTTACCTGCAGGCGCAGGTGGAACCACTCATCTCTAGGGATATCGACCGCGCCGGTGAAGCCTGGCCCGTTATAGATCTGCCAGTTGCGGCCAGTGTTGAGAACCGGCGTGTACTGCATGGCATCGGGAAGTCCGGATTCGTGCTGGCGGAGATAGATTTCTTCGTAGTTGATGCCGTCCTTATCGAGTCGAAAATCAAAGCCGACAAAGCCGCGTTTCGCGGGAGTCGCGATGTCCACATCGATGACGCCGTCACGCATTTCAAAGTCCTTCAAAACCGCCGCGCCACCATCGAGCAGAAGGCACTTGCGGCCTTGATATTCGGCCACTTTGGCTTGTCCTTCCAGATCCCAGCGCGGCGAGTCTGGGGGAACGGACAGCGTTTGTTGTGAATAGGCTGCGGACCCGAAGAGAAGAGTAACAGCGCAAAGAACGACATGACGGGTAAGCATCGGCGTTGTGATCTGGTTGTTATGTCTGCGATTTGCGAATCAACTCGAACACGTAGACGACTTGAGCAGGAAATGGGTAGCAGGGCACCGATAAAACGCGGTCAGTGCTCCGGAAAAAAGCACGATCGGCGCCGCGGTTCCTAACGTAAACCAGCCTCCTCAAACACGAGTTTGACTAGACTGGCTGCGCGGTTACCATATTCACCACACTCGGCATCGATTCTCCGGAGCCATCGGCTGGCCTGTCTTACAACTAAACGCATCTTGAAACTCCGGCATGTTCACTGTGGGCCCGATAAGCCTAAACTTGCCCGGAGAGTGAGGGTCAGTGCGAACCAGCACGCGCGATTGCTCAGGCGATACGTTTTCGCAGCGGCTGATCGCATAGCCTAGAAACACCCGCTGCGCCGGGGTAAAGCCGTCCACCGTTTTCGGTTCCTCGCCCGCGTGGGCTTTCATGTATGCCCGGTAAGCCATGCGCAGTCCGCCATTATCGGCAACGTTCTCGCCGAGCGTGAGTTTGCCGTTGAGATACAGTGGCTTCCCGTTTCCATCGTCCACCGGCGAATATTGGGAATACTGCTTTTCAATGCAGGAGGCCCGCTCTTCGAAAGCTCGGGCATCCTCGGAAGTCCACCAGTCGGTCAAATTTCCGTCGGCATCATATTTCCGGCCCTCATCGTCAAACCCGTGGGTGAGTTCATGACCAATCACCCGGCCAATCGCCCCGTAGCTGTATGCCTCATCCGCGGTCATGTCAAACATCGGGGGCTGAAGGATGCCCGCGGGAAGCACGATTTCAGCGAGTTCTGGCGAATAATAAGCATTCACCGTGGGCGGGGTCATATCCCATTCCGTCTTGTCCACCGGCTTGCCGATCTTGTCTCGTTGCCGCTTCGATTCAAAATGACTGGCGCGCATATAGTTGCCCGCGAAATCGTCGCGCTTGATCTCTATGCTGGAATAATCACGGTAGTGGTCTGGAAATCCAAGCTTTGCCGTATCGATTTTTCTCAGCTTGTACAATGCTTTCTCTTTGGTCTGCTCAGACATCCAATCCGACGATCGGATGCTGAGTGCCAGCTGTTCGAGGACATTGTTCACGATCCCATGTACCCTTTGCCTGCCCTCGGCGCCAAAATATTTCTCCACAAACATTTGGCCGGAAGCCTCGCCCAGCTGGCGGTCCACCGCGCGGACACAACGCTTCCAGCGATCAGGAAGAGTCTTCGAGCCACGCAGGTATTGACTATTGAACCGGTCGTACTCATTGACCAAATCGGATGACAGCATCGGTGCCAGGGCGCGTACGACCCGCCATCGCAGGTAGACCTTCCAGTCGTCCAGGGGAACGGCGGTAATCGTCTCATTGATTTTGCGGAAGAAGTCCGGAGTCGCCACATTCAGCGAATCAAAAGCCGGCGATTTTGTTGTTTTCAGATAGTCGGCAAAGTAGAACTTCGGAGCCAGCGTTTCGAAGTCTGCCAGCATCATTTTGTGATCGAGATTCGCCGGATCACGCTGCGCTGTGCGATCCAGTGATGCCTCGGCTAGTTGGGTCTCGATTTTGAGGACGACCTCGGCGTTCCGGCTTGCCTGATTGTCGCTCTCGCCGGCCAGCGCCAGCATCTTGGTAACATGTTTTACAAACTCCTGACGCTGCTCTGCCGTTTTCGCGTCGCTCTTCAAGTAATAGTCTCGATCGGGAAGGCTCAATCCGCCCTGGCTCAATTCCGCCAACATCATCGTGGAGTTGTGCCGGTCCGGGCTGGAACCGAATTCGAAGAACATGGGCATGCCGAAGTCGTCCAGTTCAGCGGTGAGCGCCAGCATTTCGCGCTTGTCTTTGAGTGTGGTGATTCGCACAAAGTACGGCGAGATTGGCGAGAACTTCTTTTGTTCGGCTCCAGACTCGTCCATGCAGGCGGCGTAATAATCGCCGGCTTGCCGTTCCGCTGCGCTCTGCTGGGCCCCTGGCTGCGCCGCGGCCTCGAGCAGCGTGCGCAGTTTTGCCAGGTTCACTTCATTCATCTCTTCGTACCGGTTGTAACGCGCCTTGTCCGCAGGAAGCGGATTCTTGGTACGCCACCCGCCGCAAGAGAATTGATAGAAATCGACGCACGGATCGGCCGAACGATCCAGTTGCGAAACATCGAAGCCGGAGTGAGCGCCGCTTTGCGTCCAAGCCACACCACAGAGGAACACCAGTTGCACAGCGGTTATCAAAGACAGCAGGGAAAGCCGGGGATATCTAACTGCCAGACCGGTTGTTGTGTTCATTCTTCATTTTGACTCTTTTTGGTTACGAACGTTAGCCGCGGTAATCAGGTCCAAGCCGGCGGGCAAGCAGCGGAGGCATTAGTCCGTATTGGTCCCTAAGACTCGAACACACAGACGAATCGGTCAGCGAAATGGACCAGCGTGCGGATGGTACAAAGTTGCGCGGAACGCGTCCGCTGGCAAGACGGATAAATACCTATCGCGCCGCGGGGATCTGCAGCCTCGACATCAATTCTTGGCGGAGGTTGGGGCCTCCCGCAAGCAAGCCGCTAAGCAGGGGATTAGGGTTGTTACAGCGCAGTGGCTGATTGTCCAGGGTGCGCACCCAGCCTCCGGCGCTTTCGACGAGCGCGGCGCCTGCGGCGACGTCCCATTCATTTTTTGGAACCAGCGTAAAGGTGATATCCGCTAGGCCGGCGGAGACCAGGGCCAGCTTGTAAGCCACCGAACCCATGGGACGCACTTTGAAGTTAGCGCTTTCAAACTGCTTCCACTCGCCGCGTTTGACCTCACTGCGGCTGGCCAGCACCATGGCGCCGTTCAGTTCTTTGCGCTGGCTGGGCTGCGCCGGTTTTCCGTTGTAGGTGACGCCGGATTCGCGTGAGCCGATAAAGATTTCGTTGGTAGCAGGATTGCAAATGCCGCCGGCGATTGGGATGCCGTTCTCCACCATCGCGACGGAAACGCAGAACTCGGGAATTCCAGCGATGAATTCGCGGGTGCCGTCCAGCGGATCAACCACCCAAACCCGGCTTTTCTCCAGGCGGCTGGGATCGTCAACGCTCTCCTCGGAGAGCCAGCCTTCACCCTCACGCAGCAATTCGCGGCGAAGCACGGCGTCGACCTCCCGGTCCGCTTCGGTGACCGGATCGTGTCCCACCTTGTATTCGGAGGCGATTGCGCCGGATGTGTACCGGCTCAGGACCTCGCGCGCCGCCTCCAGGGCGGACTGGATGCGTTGCAGAGTTTGGGCGTTGAGGGTTGAAGTCATGAAAGTATTATCGCAGTAATCTCAGGCCCAAAGCATGCGTGCCCCGGTCGCCAGCAGCACGGCGCAGAGAATTCGCCGCAGCCAGAGTACCGGCATGCGGGTGCTGAGATGGGAGCCGAGAATGCCGCCGGGAATCGACCCGATCAGCAGGGAAGCGACCAGAGAAGGGTTAATGTTTCCCATGCGGAAGTGGAGCAGGCTGGTGCATCCGGTCAGCAGCACGGCGTGAACGATGTCGGTGCCGACCATTTGCTTGGGATGGAATCGATAGAACAGCAGCAGGAGCATCATGATGATGCTGCCAGAGCCGACCGACGTCATACCCACCAGGAAGCCGGCCAGCAGGCCGATCACCGAAATCCCCAGGAAGCCCTTCATGGTAGGGGGCCGGTGCGAAACGCTTTCCTCGATCCTGTTCTGGAAAATCAAGAGCAGCGGAACCACGATCAGAAGTACACCCACCGTGGTGGTAATGATGTTGTTGACACCGCTGCCATACACGGTGCGCAGATGCTTCAACAATCCAACCCCAAGAATCGATCCCGGTATGCTCCCCGTGGCCAGAATGGTTACGACTTTCCTGCGAACCGTGCCGCGGGTGAGATGCACCCAGCTGGAGCCAATCTTGGTCACGAAGTTGAACAGGGCATCGGAGCCCACCGCGATAATGGGCGGAACGTGGAGTCCGAAAATCAGGAGCGGCAGAAGTAGAACGCCGCCCCCGACTCCAGTCATACCGATCAGGGTCCCCACAAGGAAGCCGATCGCGATTTTGGCCGCAATAAGCATGAGTCGTCACTGTGCCTGGGGGGGCACAAACAGGGCCTATGCGGCCCCGCTGTTTACTCCAATAAAGCCCTCGCGCTCCAGATGCAGAATGATCTCCTGCGCCGCCTCTTCCGGAGACAGTTCCGAAGTATCGATGGTGACCTCGGCATTCTTGGGAGCTTCGTACGGATCGGAAATGCCGGTGAACTCTTTCAGAATGCCGGCGCGGGCTTTGGCATACAGCCCCTTCCGATCGCGCTGTTCGCAGGTCTCGACCGGTGTGGCGATGTGCACCAGGATGAATCCGCCGACCGGTTCGATCATTTCGCGGACCGCTTTGCGGGTCGCATCATACGGAGCGATGGGCGCGCAAATCGCGATGCCGCCGTTTTTGGTGATCTCCGACGCGACATAGCCGATGCGGCGGATGTTGATGTCGCGGTGCTCCTTGGAGAATCCGAGTTCGGACGAGAGGTGTTTGCGCACCAGATCGCCGTCCAGAATGGTTACGGGACGCCCGCCCACTTCCAGAAATTTAGTGAGCAGCACGTTAGCGATGGTGGATTTCCCCGAACCCGAAAGACCGGTGAAGAAGATGGTCACGCCCTGCTTGTGCCGCGGCGGAAAGCTGCGGCGCAACTCCTGGACAACTTCCGGATAGGTGAACCAGGCTGGGATTTCCCGGCCTTCGTTCAGGCGTTGGCGGAGTTGTGTTCCGGAGATGTTCAGAGTACGGGCGTTTTGCGGAACCTCGTTGTCCGGCACATACTTGTCCTGGTCTTCGAGGTAGACCATCATGTTGAAAGGCACCATGGTGACGCCGATCTTCGCCTCGTGCATCTTGAACAGTTCCTGGGCCTCGTAGGGGCCGTAGAAAGGCTTGCCATCGGAATCGTTGCCCGGGCCAGCGTGATCGCGGCCGACAATAAAATGAGTGGCTCCGTGGTTCTTGCGGATCAGGGCGTGCCAGATGGCCTCACGCGGTCCGCCCATGCGCATCGCCAGCGGCAGCAGCGACAGCTTGACGGTGCCTTGAGGATACTTGGACAGCAGCAACTGGTAGCAGCGCACCCGGGTGAAGTAATCAACGTCGCCCGGCTTGGTCATACCGACCGAGGGGTTCAGTAGAAGATTCGCTTCCACATCCCGCGCGGCCCGGAACGTGAGTTCCACGTGAGCGCGGTGCATGGGATTGCGCGTCTGGAAAGCAACCACGCGGCGCCAGCCCAGGCGGGCGAATTCGGCGCGCACTTCCGCGGGAGTCAAACGAAGGGAACGGAAATCATAGTGCGAGGGAAGTTGCAAGCCCTCAAGGGTCCCCCCCACATACCACGGATTCGAGCGATTCAGCAGGTAGTCGACGCCAGGATGGACCGTGCTGGTGGTGCCGAACACCGATTTCGCTTCGGCCTGACGGTCCGCTTGCCAGACTTCTTCGACGTGCAGGACCGCCAGCATCACGCCTTCCGCGTCGCGCAGCGCGATGGTGCTCTTACCCGGGGTGAGCGTCTTGGCGAACTCCTCTTTCACATCCAGGGTGATCGGCATCGGCCAGACCAGGCCGTTGCTCAAATGCATTTTGTGGCAGACCGATTCGTAGTCCGCCTTGTTGAGGAAGCCGCGCAGGGGCGAGAATCCGCCGCTCAGAAGCAGCTCCAGATCACAAATCTGTCGCGCCGTCAGGTCCCAGGAGGGCCATTCACGAGAATGAGCTTTGAGTTCCTGGGCTCGTTCGGATTGGGCGATAAGGTTTACGAGTTCGCCGCCATGCGGCGGAATAATATGGCTGGTTGAAGCGGTCAATTCCCTGTGCCTCCGGCTTTCTTCAATTTTTCCCCAAGTATTTCTGTCCGGCGTTGATTCCAGACCAGCAGCTTGTGAGTTCAACTCATGCAGAATTCTGAAAGGGAGAGTTGGCTTCCCTGAAGTCTACTACCGCCAGCCCACTACGATCAAGAGTAAAGTTACAAACCCGATGGGGCTGATGGACTTTAATGAAACCAGCAATTCGGGTGCCTTTACCGTGGATCGCCTGCGATGCTTAACTATTGAAATGAAGGCATTTGGGGTTCGCGGGCCGAAGAGGGCCTTCGCCCTGGAAGGAAGGTGAAAATCTTTGCGACAAAGTGCTATTCAGAACACCTTTTCAGGCTCTAAGGCGCGAACCTTGTCCCACCACACCTTGTGATCGCCAGGGTTCGCCAGAATCTGCGATAGTTCCCGCTTGATTTCGAGCAACCGCTTGGCCCGCACTTCCAGAGCCGACTGATCCATCATGCTGTGCTCGCTCTGCGCCGAATAGCGCGCATTCAGATCTCGTAAAGAAGTGATTTCCTGGCGAAGGCTGGTGAGGTGTTCCGAGATATAAGGCATCTTCTCTATCATACGCTGTATTGTCGGCATGGCCGTTTTATCTTGCGCCTTTAAGTGGTGCGTCCTTCGGGTGACCGGTGATTTCGAGGTACCACCATAATGGGAAACGGAGTAGGATTAGGTGGCACCAACAATTAAGGAGCGCTCCTATTGCCCATCGACCCGCGAATGACCTGGAAGTACTTTGCCGTGGCGGCTTCCCAGGAACCCGACGTCAGGAAACTTACCCACCTTTTGCAGCAACTCCACAACGCACTCGATAAAGCCGATCCCGAAGGGGATGAAATGAGGGCGTTGCATCATCCCGGTCGTTAGGAAGGCTGCGGGCAGTTTCGCCAGAGAGGCGGAAACCCGATTCTTCAAGAGAACATCAAGCGTCACCTTGGTAACTATCGCCCGCCCCGGTTTCGTGTATACTGATGTTGACGCGATTGTTACGGTTTGCTCGTCACGCGGTGGTCCGTTGTTGGACCAGATTCATCTCCGCCTTTCTTGCCCGCCGTTAGTTTCAGCGCCAAATCTAAAAATCAAGTGTGAGCGGCTCGGAAGTTCTACACGTGTGTCTAAGTGTGTGACTACGCGCCCCTCCAGAAAGAACAATTACTCGAATGACAACATTTACCGAACTGCCGCTGGGTTCTGCGTTGCAGCAGAAGCTGGCCGCAGCTCAATTTATTACCCCAACCCCTATCCAGATCCAGGCGATTCCGCCTGCTCTCGAGGGCAAAGACGTACTCGCCACAGCGCAGACCGGCACCGGTAAGACGCTGGCGTTTCTGATTCCACTGATCGAACAGCTGATGCAGGAACCGCAGGGCCGGGGCCCGGCGCGCCAGGTAAGTGCTCTGGTGCTCTTACCCACGCGCGAACTGGCCATGCAAGTTAACGAAGACTACGAGAAGGTGCGAACCAAAGCTCTGCCTCCGGCGGCGCTGGTGATAGGCGGCGTGCCCGAGCAAGGTCAGATGCGGGCCCTGCGCATGGCTCAGGTCATCTTCGCGACCCCGGGACGGCTGGAGGATTTCCTCGATCGGCGAATCGTCGACCTGCGCAATGTGAAGCTGCTGGTGCTCGACGAAGCCGACCGCATGCTGGATATGGGCTTTCTTCCTTCCATCCGGCACATCCTTTCGACCTTGCCCGCACGCCGGCAGACCCTGTGTTACTCGGCCACGCTCGAGCAATCCGTCGCCACGCTGGTGCATGAATACATGCGGCAACCGGTTCGAGTGGCGCTCGGATCAGTGCTCAAGCCCGCCGAAAGCGTACAACTCAAAGCCTACGAAGTGCGTCCGGGAGAAAAACTGGATGTGCTCCGGCAACTACTGTACGCGGAAAAAGGACAGACGCTGGTTTTCACCCGCACCAAGCGCGGTACCCAACGGCTTACCAAGGAACTGGTCCGAGACGGCTTCAATGCGGCGATGATTCACGGCGACCGCTCGCAGTCGCAGCGCAATGGAGCCTTGAGTGGATTTCAGGAAGGCCGCTACCAGGTGCTGGTGGCCACCGATATCGCTTCGCGCGGCTTGCATGTGGACGACGTTGCCCACGTCATCAACTACGACCTGCCGAAAATGGCTGAGGACTTCATCCACCGTGTCGGTCGAACCGGACGAGCCGGCTCTCAAGGTCGCGCTTCTACGCTGGTCGCTGGCGTCGAAGTCATCGAGCTTCGGAATATCGAGCGCACGCTGAAATTGCGCATCGAGCGCACCCAGATCGATCCGTCCGCTCCCGAACAACCCAAGCGATTTGTTCAGAACACTCTGGCTTCGCGGACGCTAACCGCCTTGCCAGGCGAAGTCTTTGTATAGAAGTGGAACGTATGGCCGCGGACACTCATGTCCGCGGCCCTTGGCGTTGCCATCTTCTACTCTTTGTCATTCTCCAGAATGGTGAAATCCTGCCGGCTAAGGCCCATTGGATGTGATGGCCAGACTTGTCAGTCACCAGGACGGGAATTTTCCCGAGAACGGTCTCGCATTTGAATTGGGGTACACTCTCGGACCTGTCGGGCTTGCTTGGGGAGGTTCCCGGCTTTGGGGCGGACGACGGCCTCCGGAGTCACCAAAATCCCCAGCCATTTACTAATCGGTATCTGCGTTGTGTTGGGGCTCTTCGGCGGGCTCGTCCTCCAGCCCTACCCGAAATAGCGCAGCCTGGGCTTCCGCGAGTTCGCGTAGTTCACGCATCTCGTCAGCAGTGCCTTCCGGTTTCTCCTGCTTACGCTGGCTCCTGCGCTCGGCTTTTTCGCGTTGCTTCTGTTGCCGGGTTTGTTCTTTCTGACGCTTGGTAAAGGTTGATCGGCCTCGTGGCATTCACAATTCCTCCTGTTCGCATTAGTCGTTGGTTGGCGGTCCGGCAGATGCCGTCCGCGGCGAATTCAGCAAAATTGAAAAGCTACCAGCGCGGCTCGCGAGGCTGGCGGGCGTGACCCTGATAGTCATCGCGACCCCCTCCGCCTCCACCGCCGCCGAAACGCTGTCCGCCCCCGCCGCCGCGTGGCCGGTCGGTCTTGGGTTTGGCTTCATTGATCTTCAAGGTGCGTCCGCCCAGTTCGGTTCCGTTCAGGGCCGCAATCGCTTTGTCGGCTTCACTGGCGTTGGTCATTTCCACGAAGGCAAAACCGCGAGCTCGCCCGGTCTCGCGGTCGGTCATGATGCTGACTTTCTCCACTGCTCCATGTACCTCGAAGGCGGCGCGCAACTCCGGCTCGGTGGTACTGTGGGACAAATTGCCAACGTAAAGGTTCTTCATTGCATTTCCTCTTTCTGTAGTTCGGGCAACAGCTGCGACCAGGCAGCGCTGCGCCTGGGATTGCGGGTTTCAAGATCGCGCGCCGGGGCAGGTCTCTCCCGTACCGCTTTGGAACGAGCGACGGCCAGCGACCGTACGGCGGAGATTCGCTGCGAAGCTTCCAGAATCCCCCAGCGCTGCGACAAACCTCCAGCAACATCGGGCGGCAGTGCGGCGCCAGCCTCATCCCCGAGGACGAGTGCATCCACCGTCTCGATCGCCAAAGCCCGGTCGGCATTCGGCGAATCCGAAAGATAGCCGGGCTTGCCAACCAGGAACGCAAGTTGCTGCGGCGGAATCGCACAGCGAATGTCGTCGCAAAATCTGTCGCGGTCGCCTGATTCGTGCTCCATGTTGATGAGCACCAGATTGTACAGATCAGCCCGCCACCACGAACGCGCTTCGCTGATGTCAGCGGCGCAATCCACCTCCATGCCAAGTTTTCTCATGGTCTCGGCACGTAGGTCGCGGCTCGCGGACGACACGTCCACCAACAGGACACGTTTCTTCCTGACCGGAACCGGCACCGGAGTCGTGGGGCCCAACCCTAGCACGGGCGCGGTCACGCGGACACCGGCTTTGATTTCGCGGCGGACGAGGCACTCGCCGATTTGGGCTGCTTCAGAAGGCTCTCCAACATTGCTCGGTTCCTCTTCCTGCGCGCAAGTTTCTGTTTCCGTTCCCGGTGAAACCTGGCTTTGTCACCATTCACTCCAGACATATCAACTCCTTAGGATCGCGAGGATCGATGCAATTGTCACGCTGTGCGAGAGTGCCTCGGACGGATCACGGAAGCCCTGCGTTCTTCACGGAACTCAGAACAGCCATGCGGACACCTTCCGGTTGAGTTTCTCAATCGCGAAGGCGCAATCGGTGCTGAATGGTGTCTTCGAGGTTAAGATTTTTATATGCCGCGCGGACTCAAACTGTTCCTCACTGCCGCGCACCTCTATATTACTCCCTGA
>Ga0206847_10142_pt1 | contig 24494 bp, 21 predicted proteins | sample Alteio_BWOrgCont_17_FD_152880 | JGI IMG/M metagenome (GOLD analysis project Ga0206847, IMG submission 152880) | Enriched cells from forest soil in Barre Woods Harvard Forest LTER site, Petersham, Massachusetts, United States -... | ecosystem: Environmental > Terrestrial > Soil > Temperate forest >... | reverse complement strand
CTCATTGATCTCGCGATTGCCTTCGGCGTGCTGGAGTTTCCACATCCATTGCTTGGCCACAACGAAGACCTCCAACGCATTAGCGGGCGGGCGCTCGATTTGATAATAAAGATTCGCGCCCCAACTGAACAATCCCAGCATCATCAACAGTGGCAGCACTGTCCAAACGATCTCGATTTTCCAAGTCTTGATGCGAATGGGACTGCGGTCCGCCGGTCGCCCGCGCCGGTACTTGAAAATAAAATACGCCATGGGCACGAATATTAGCGCGAGATAAAAAACGCTGATGAGGACCAGCCCCAGAAACAGCCAGTCCACCTTGGCCGCCATCTCGGTCGCCGCGTTGGGGAATAGGAGCCGGTGCATGGTTTACGCTTTCCTTCGCGCGATCAGGACCACCAAAGACAGCGGGACGGCCACGCCCATACAGCGCACCACGACCATTACCAATCCGCTGTATTTTCCGGTTAGCGGACTGTAGTGAAAACAGAGGAAAAAGAATTGTTGGATCAGCGAACCGATCTTCGCGTCCGCCGCGTCCGCGAGTGCCGTTCGCAAGTCCCGCCCGGAAAAAGTCACGCCAAACAAATAGTGGGACACCCGGCCAGCGGGGGTGAGTATGGTTATCCCGCTCGGATGGGCGTATTGGCCGCTGTCCGGGTCATATGCATATTTGAAGCCGACAGCCGAGGCCAGTTGGGAAATCGCCGGTTCATCGCCCGTAAGGAAATGCCAGCCTTGCACCGCATCGGTACGGGCATAACGCGCCAGATAATTTCCTTTTTTCGCTGCCGCAAGCGCGGGAGTCTCGCGCGGGTCGATGCTCACGCTGACGATTTCAAAATCTTTGCCCGCGTCCTCTTTGAGGTCTTGCAAGCCGCCAATCAAACCGTTTAACACCGCCGAGCAAAGCATCGGACAGCGGTAATATCCAAGAATAAGAATCACCGGTTTTTTGCCAAAGTAGCCGCCCAGTTTTACCGGCGCGCCGGTTTCATCGCGAAAAGCCAAACCGGCCGGGACAACCGCGCCCGGCTTTTGCGTGAAGACGATCTGTTTCAAAACGTCCTCCGGCAACGCCAGCGCGGAAACCACGCCACCTAGAAAGATTAGAACGCTAATCGCGACGATTTTCATTTTGTTCCTCCTTGTCGTTCAACCAGCAAATCGATTGCCCGGTCGATGGGGATGCGCACAATGCCGGCGGTTTGGTTGATCCAACCGTAGCTGTTGAGTTCCGCCTCCTCGTGCACGCGGAAAGTTTCCAGATCGACGCGGGGATGCGGCTGCTCGCGGGGGTATGGAAAGTAAGTTCGTGAGACGATAGTTGACGCGGAACCCCTTCCACGCGCCTCGCCCTCGTCCCGGTTGCGCGCGTCGGACTCGAACCGCTTAACCATCCCGCCGAGCGCTAGATAAGCCGCGACCAATACCAGCGCCAGCGCGCCAAAGAAAATGGCGATCCCCCGTAAATTGACGTCTTCGTTACGCATGGGCGAAAGTGAATGAAATGCGGGGATCATTTCGCGGGAGTAATGCGGCCCGCTTGAGCGCGGCGAGGCCATTGGCCAGCCAGAGTCCGCCAATACCGATCGGTGCGGTAAAGTCCACCCAGTGGACATGAATGCCGTCCGGAAAGAACGACGGTTCCACCAGCCAATAGGCGTTCACGACTTGGGAGACGAACACGATGATCGCGAGAACCGCCAACGCGCGCGGCTGCCGTTTTGAGGCACGAAATAACAGGAGGAAAAACGGGAGGAAAAAATTAAAGACTCCCAAAAATCCAGCAATCCACTTCCATCCGCCCGCGATGCGATGCCGGTACCAAAGGATTTCGTGCGGCAAATTGCCAGCCCAAATGATGAGCAACTGGCCGAAGCAGACATAAGTCCAGAACATCACGAAGGTCAGGAGAAGGTTGCCCAGTTGGTTGAAATGGCCGGGCGCAATCAACCCCGCCAGTGGTGGATGCTCCCGCAATCGCGCGAGCGCGATGATGGATAACGCGAAGGCGGCGAGAATTTGTCCGCCGCAAATGATGATCGGAAACATCGTGGAGTACCATTGCGGTTCCAACGACATAACCCAGTCAACCCACGCAAAAGTCACCGTAAGCGCGTAAATGACCAAGCCGGGGCCGCTTAAAGCGCGGGCGCGCCGTGTGGCGCTTAAATCGGTAGTGGCGTCTTGTTCCCGCGACCAATGGCGCAATCGATTGGCCATGATGATCCAGATCGCGAAGAAGAAAACGGCGCGGAGGACAAATGCGGAGGGATTCAGATAGTGCGCCCGGTGGCGCAGAATCTCGCTGGCGGCGACTTCCGCCGGCCGCGCCCACGAATACAGATCGTGCAGCCCGAGGCAGACGGGCAGAAAAAGCACCGCCATCAGCGGAAGAGTCATATATCCCGCCTCCAAAAACCGGCGCGTTGCGTCGCCCCAACGGCCACCGGTCAGATGATGAATCATCGCGACCGCGAAGCAGCCCAGCGAGAGGCCGAGCCAGAACAAAACCGCGAACAGCCAGGAAATGAAAAATTGCCGGGGATCGAAGATGGCTCCGACCGCGGACATGGCGACGCCGGTCACGCCAACGCCCAAGGCAAGATTTTGGAATCGGTTCAAACCCGATGGAAGCGAAACGTTCATTTCCGCGCGCCCTCCAATTTGGCGCGCTCGGCGGGCGGGACCTCCGCCAGCGTCGCGTGACGGCTGAGTTGCAGCACGCGGATGTAGGCCGCGATGGCCCAGCGATCCGTGGATTCAATGCGATTCGCATACGGAAGCATCGCGCCGTAGCCGCGGGTGATAACATCGTAGAAATAACCCGTCGGCGCGGCGCGGAGCCGGTCAATCTCGTAGTCCGGCGGAGCGGGAAAGCCGCGTTGCACGATCATGCCATCGCCTTTTCCGGTGCGTCCGTGGCAGACGGAGCAATAGATATCGAATTCCTGCCGCCCCCGCGCCAGCACCGCGCGCGTGATCGGAAACGGAACATCGGCGATGAAATTGGTGCCCGTTCGCCCGGTATTATAACTGGCGTCGGCGTGGAAATTTTCTTGCGCCACCGTGCCCGGGGGTGGCGTGCGCGAGGCCGCGCCATCGGCGAAGAAATCGCTCGCTTTCAGCGGATCACCGCGCGGTTGGTCATACATTTCGCGGCGGCAGCCGCTGACGAACAAGGCCGCTAGCAGCAGTGAGGCGGCTTTCACTCGGCCACCTCCATGACCTTGCAGGGACCGAGGCTTTCCAGAAATTTCCGGGTCGCGGCGGGGTCGAACAAGGGATCGGTGCGCTCCACGCAAAGAAAGAAACGGTCCAGCGAGGCGCGGGCAAATTCCGGGACGTTGAAAACCGGATGGTAGGGACAGGGCAGGCGATTAAACGCGAGCATGGAAATCATCGCCGTAAGCGCCGCGCACAGCACCGTGAGTTCGAATGCGATGGGAATGAACGCCGGCCAGCTATTCAATGGCCGTCCGCCGATATTCAACGGATAATCCTTCGCCATCGCATACCATTCCATGAAATACCCCCCGCCCGCGCCACAGATTCCGGCCAGAAGCACAATCAACGGAATCCGCGACCGTGGCAGACCCAGGGCTTGATCCAAACCCTCCACCGGAAACGGCGAAAACGCGTCCATGTTTCGGTAGCCTTCCTCCCGGGCGCGGCGGGCGGCGTGGAGCAATATCTCGTGATCCTCGAACTCGGCCATCAGGCCAAAAAACGGCGTGCTCATTTTTCCTCCTCCCGTTGTTCCGCGAGCAGGGCCCGCACCTCGGTGATGGAAATCATCGGCAGCAACCGGAGGAACAGAAAGAGCAGCGTCAAAAATAATCCAACCGTTCCGAGCAACGTCATCACATCCCAGCGCGTGGGAAAATACATACCCCACGATGAGGGTACGAAATCGCGATGCAGGCTGGTGATGACAATCACGAAGCGCTCAACCCACATTCCGATGTTAACGAATAGTGCCACGACGAACAAAAACAGGGGGGTGGTCCGAACGCGCCGCGACCAAAGCGCTTGCGGAATGACGACGTTAAAAAGCATTAGCGCCCAAAAAATCCACGCGTATGCGCCGAACGCACGATCGTGCATCATGGATTCGTCAAAAATATCGCCGCTGTACCACGCCATGAACGCCTCCATGAAATAGCCGTAGGCCACCATCATTCCCGTGACCAGCATGATGTTGGCCATGTTGTTGAGGTGCCGGACGGTGATGAGACTTTCCAGCCGGTAAATTTTGCGAAGCGGAATGACGATATTCAGCACCATGGCGAATCCAGAGTAAATTGCGCCCGCCACAAAGTACGGCGGAAAGATGGTCGAATGCCAGCCGGGAACAATCGCCACGGCAAAATCAAAACTCACCACGCTGTGGACCGAAAGCACCAGCGGCGCGGCCAATCCGGCCAGCAACAGATACGCCGTTTGCTGCCGCTGCCAGTGCCGGGCCGAACCCCGCCAGCCCATCGCGAGAATGCCGTAAAAGTATTTCCGCCAGCGAATTGTAGTACGATCCCGGAGCGTGGCGAGATCGGGGATCAAGCCGGCGTACCAAAAGATCAACGACACCGTGAAATAAGTGCTCACCGCAAACACATCCCAAACGAGCGGACTGCGAAACTGCGGCCACAGACCCATCGTGTCGGGGTACGGCAACAACCAGTAAAAGAGCCACGGCCGGCCGAGATGCAGCAACGGAAAGGTTCCCGCGCAGGCCACGGCGAACAGCGTCATCGCTTCCGTCAGGCGATTGATGGAGGTGCGCCAAGGCTGCTGGACAAGCAGCAAAATCGCGGAAATAAAAGTGCCGGCGTGGCCGATGCCGATCCACCAGACGAAATTAACAATCGCGAATCCCCAGGCAACGGGAACATTCACGCCCCAAACGCCGATGCCCCGCAAAAACAGAACGGTCACCGCCATCAAGAACATCATCAACAGCGCGAAGGCGACCACAAACCCCGCCCACCAAAGCCGCGGGCGAGGATGATGCAGGACAATGGAGCCGATGGTTTCCGTTACCGACTCGTAACTCTCCCCCGGCCCGATCAGGCGCGCGGGATAATTCAGCGGCGTAACGCGTCGCGCCTCGGCGTCGGTATCGATCATGCGGTTGCCTCCAATGCCGGGTTGGGATTGCGCAACCGCGCGAGGTACGTGGTGCGGGGACGAGCATTTAATTCACCGAGCATCGCGTAATTCAGCGGCGAGGCCTTGAGTTTGGTCACCGCGCTGGCCGGGTCGTTAATGTTCCCGAACGTAATCGCCTCTGCCGGACAAACCTGCTGGCAGGCGGTTTTTATTTCACCGTCGCGGATGGGTTGGTTCGCTATTCCGGCGGAGATTCGCGCGGCGCTGATGCGCTGGATGCAGTAGGTGCATTTTTCCATGACGCCGCGCCAGCGCACCGTGACGTTGGGATTTCGCATCGCCTTGAGACTTGGCGTTTCGTAATCGGCGTAGCGGAAAAAATTGAAGCGGCGCACCTTATAGGGACAGTTGTTCGAGCAATAACGAGTGCCGACGCAGCGGTTGTAAACCTGAAGATTAAGTCCCTCGTGATCATGCACGGTCGCGCCCACCGGACAGACCAGCTCGCACGGCGCATTTTCGCAGTGCATGCAGGGAACGGGCTGATGGCTGACGCGCGGATTTTCCAATCCACCTTGAAAATACTGGTCGATGCGAATCCACGCCATGTCGCGACCGAGCGAAACCTGCTCGCGGCCGACAACGGGAATATTATTTTCCGCCTGGCAGGCAATCGCGCAGGCGCTGCAACCAATGCAGGCGTTCAAATTAATCGCCATCGCCCAGGCGGGACCGGGGTTCTTGAATTCGTCCGGGTTGTACAGCGTGTCTTCCCGCGCCGGGGCGGGTTCATATTTTTTCCGCGCAAAAAAATCCCCGGTGAGAAATTCCGCCAGCGTGCCGTCGCGAATAATGTCGCGGCCCTCGATGCTGTGCGTTTGTTGCGTGGTCGCAAGCGAATGATTTTTTCCGATTCGCGTCAATTCGAGCCCCGCGCCGAACCATCGGGCGTCCGAAGTGCGCAAGCCATAGGCGTTGAAACCCACATTACGTCCGGTCTCGCCGACACGCGAGCGACCCAGGCCGAAGTGAACCGTCACGGTATTTTCCGCCTGTCCGGGCATGATCCAAATGGGCATTTCCAAACGATGATTTTGGAAATGCAATTCGACCATATCGCCATTCGCCAGTTTCCATTCCCGGGCAAGCGCGGGACTGATGAGCGCCGGATTATCCCAAGTCACTTTGCTGAATGGCTTGGGCAGTTCCTGAAGCCAGCCGTTATTGGCGAAAGCTCCATCCCCCACGCACGGGTCGGGACGAAAGCAGATTTCCAGCGCACCGGATTTATTTATCCGCGCGGTCGGCGGGATCGAGACACCGGCGTGCGGCGAAATCTTTATCGGCGGCAGTTGGGTGCCCGCGATCAAGCCATCGTGAAGCGCCTGCCGCCACGACGACTCAAAATCGGCCCATAAATTTTGTTTCCGCCAATATTCACGCACGATGTCGTAATCGCTCCGTGATTCTTTGCGCGTGATGGCGTCGAGAATTTCGAGGGCGGACTTGGTGTCGTAGAGCGGCGAGATCAACGGCTGGATGATGGAAATCGTTCCATCAAAAGAACGGGCGTCGCCCCACGATTCCAAAAAGTGCGATTCCGCGATGTGCCAGTCGCAATCCACCGACGTTTCGTCCATGCCGGGACTTAGGTGCGCGCGAAATTTAACGCGGTCGAGATGTTTGCCGAATTGTAAATCCGCCGGCGCGTCGAAAACGGGATTTCCGCCGAGGATTAAAAGACAATCCACACTTCCACTCTCCATTTCCCGGACTAATTGACGAAGCGATTCAGCCTGGTCAATCCAATGGGTCTCGGCGGAGTCGGTATATTCAACGGTGTGGCCGATATTCCCAAGATGATCATTTATCAAATGCGTTAGCGCGTGAACGGACGCCGGCTGTTCCTCACCGGTAATAATCACACACGCGCCCGCGTTTTCGCGCAGGTCCACCGCCACGGCGGCAATCCAGCGGCGCTGGGTTTCCGGCAACGGGGGTGCTTTCGCCGCGCCGCCAACGCCCAATTCCGACGCCAACGCGAAAGCCAGGTTTTCGATTTCCGCGGCGGAAACCGGCAAACGGTGGTCCGCTACGGAGCCGGTGAGCGAAGGCGTCGATTCCACAACGTACACGCGGCTCATCCGGGAACCGGCCGATGTGCGGCGGCCGTTCGCGAATTGCCGCGTGTACGCAAGCTGGAAGGGATGGGACGATAGAAAATCAGCTCCCAACGAGAGGATTACGCGGGCCTCGTCAAAACGGTGGCGGGTTTCAACGGCGCGGTCGAAGACCAACCGTGCTCCCGCCAAAGTGTTGTCGCGCGCGACGGGTTGATATTGGTGCCAGCGGGCTTCGGGAAATTGGCGGAGCAGTTCCTCCAATTGCGCAATGAGCGCGGGCGAGGTTACGCTGGGGGTCAGCACACGCAGCCCCGCACCGTGCCGCGCGCGCGAACCGGCCAGGGCGTCATTCAGCGCCGAGGTAAAGCGCGGGAACGTGCTGATGTCACCGGCGTTGGTGACGGTCTTCGCGCGGTCCGGATCGTAGAGGTTTAGCAACGCCGCCTGTGGAAATATTCCCGTGGCGCCAAGGCTGGCGGGATGCGTGGGATTGCCCTCGATCTTGGTGGGGTGACCCTCGTTGCTGCGGACGAGGATTCCGGTGGCAAACCCATTGTGGGACATGGCGGTCGCATAATGTTGCGGCCGGCCAGGCGTCAATTCCGGCGGCTGTTTAACGTAGGGGACAATTTCGCGCACCGGTTCGCGGGTACAACCGGCCGCGCCCGCCAGCGCCAGCGACGCGCCCATGAGTTTGAGAAAATGGCGACGGTCCACGTCATCCGTCCACGGCGCGGGAAATTCCCCACCGGGAGGTGTTCCGGCATCTTCGGTTCGCGCGGCTTCGGCCAGACTACGCCAATACTGCCGGCCCGACGCATGGAGCGCGGCCAGTTCCAACTCATTCGGCGATGGCGCGTGCTTCCTCATCGGTGGCACATGCCGCAGTCGGTTAGCCCGGTTGTATCCACATGATTCGCGGCCATCAATTTCCGCCCCTGCGCGAGCTGGTCTGGTGGCGCCAGCCAGTGCATGTCAAAAACCTCGTCGTGCGGGCGGATGAACTTCTCCGGGGCGCGATGGCACTCAAGGCACCATTTCATGTAAAGCGTATGGGACTTCCAAGTGAGCGGCATTTCGTCGAGTTGACCATGGCAGGTTGCGCAACCGACTCCCTTGGCGACGTGAATGCTGTGATTGAAAAAAACGAAATCCGGGAGCTTGTTGACGCGATTCCAACGCAAGGGTTCATCCGTCGCGAGACTGCGCCGAACCGGCGCGAGCAGCGGCGCGGTCGTGAACAATTGCGAATGGCAGGTCATGCAGGTCTCGGTGTCGGGCAGCCCGGCGAATGCCGATTTCTCGACGGACGTATGGCAATACCGGCAATCGATCCCCAACTGGTCATGATGATGGCGATGGCTGAACGGCACCGGTTGATCAAGCGGGGCATTAACGCGCGTGGTGTACGGCGACCAGTAAATCGAGTCCCACGCCCAACCCATAAATCCAATGAGCATGACCGCGCCCGCCAGACCGGCCCGGGCGATCGTATTGTCGCGCCGATGAAATAATTGTGCCATTGACTCTCGATGGGCCTTTGGTTCCTTCGCGTCGGCTCATCCTGCTTTAGCTTGGGACGTGCCATGGTGCCACGCGTGAATAATTGGGGATGGTGGCAGGTCTTTGCATAATCAGCTTTCGTACAATTCAGCCGAGATTCGGCATGGGGAATTACGTAATAAAAACCGGGAGTCCGAACAATACGGTGAATTCCGTATGTGAGGGACGGGTTGTTAGATGGCAGTACCGCCACTTGCGCGATGCGACGCGCGCCGAATCGCAAAACGCATCTTGCTCACCGGCGTGTTTTGCAAAACGCACGATTGATATTATTTCCATCCGCCACCCAGGGACTTGTATAAGGCAACCAGTTCGGTGGCAACGGACACCTCGGACCGTGCCATGGCGTCTTGCGAGGCCAGGACATTTCGTTCAGCGTCGAGGACGATCAAAAAATCGGCGAGGCCTTTATCGTAACGTTGACGCGCCAGTTCCAGTACGCGTTGGTCCTGACGCAGTTCCTCCGAGAGATGATTTCGCCGCACGCGTTCGCTGGCATAACCGGTGAGAGCATCCTCGACTTCGCGCAGGGCTTTCAGAATCGCACCCCGATACTGCAAGGCCGCCTCCTGCTTATTGGCTTCCTGCAAATGAATGTTTGCCATGATGCGGCCCGCATCAAAAATCCGCCACGCCACCGTGGGGCTGATCAGGAAGTATTTGCTTTCCCAGTTAAATAAATTCGCCGCCGAGGAGGAATCCAGCCCGGCGCTGCCGATCAGCGCAAACTTGGGAAACAAATCCGCCTTGGCGACGCCGATGCGGGCGTTTGCCTCCGCAATCTGTCGCTCGGCCTCGCGAATGTCGGCGCGCCGTTTGAGCAACTGCGAGGGCAACCCTACGGGAACCTCCGGCGGCTCGGCTGGGACCGGTTTGGCTTCAGCCAGTTCCGGGACTAACTCGTTTGGCTCCCGGCCGGCGAGGGTCGAAAGAGCGTGAACCAGCTTGCGCGCGTCGGCCTCCAGCGGCGCGAGGCTGGACTCCGTCGCGGCCACTTCGGACGCCGCGCGGGCCACGTCCAGATCGGTGTCCAAACCGACGCTTTGTTTGGAGCGGGTTAAGGTCAGCACGTCGTTTTGCGCGGCCAGATTGTCCCGCGCGATGCGCAATCGTTCCTGGGCGCCGCGCAATTCGAGATAATCCCGCGCGGTTTCCGCCACCAAACTCACTTGCAGGGCGTGGCGGCTTTCCGCCACCGCAGCGGCGGCGGCCGTCGCGGCCTCGACTGCACGCCGCTTGCCGCCGAACACATCAATTTCCCAACTCGCGTCGAAACCCACCTGATACAAATCCGTGGTCGCGCCGGGCAGGCCTCCTTTCCCGAAGGGGCTGGGCGGGCTGCCGAGCGGATTCGCCCCAAGACTGCCACCCCCTGCCGATGAGCCGCCGGACTCGCTTTCCGCGCGCGGCGTGGCACGGGAAACCATTTTGGGCGAACCGCCGCCCGAACCACTTGAACCCCCAAGCGGTAGGACCACATTCTTGCTTCCCAGCGAGCGCGCATAGCTGGAATCCGCGTCCACTTGGGGAAACAAATCCGCCGCCGCGATATTGCGTTGGGAACGGGATTCGCGAATGCGCGCGGCGGCGATTTGCAGATCAATATTACTCCGCAGCACGCCGTCAATGAGCCGGTCCAGTTCCGGATCGTGAAATTCCCGCCACCAATCGGCCACGGGTTCATTGGTGTTTACGGGCGCGCCCAGTTCTCCAAACGCGGGCGCGGAGGTGTATTTTGGCGGCTGATAGCGCGGACCGACGGTGCAACCGCAAAGTATCGTCGCAAGCAACATACTGCCGAAGCCGGGGGATAGACGACGGACTCCGGCGCGGATGTAACACAGGCATTCCAACATACCGAACCGGCGATTTCCTAATCGGCGGGCCGCAGCCGGTTTGACAGCAAGCGGGTTGGAAACCCGCGACACAGCAGACTGGAAGTCTGCGCTACGTTCCGAATGAACGCCACCACGCGCACATGCGGTCCATTCCACGCACCAATCAGCAATTGAGCTTAGAAAGCGCATCGTTTCAATGGCCGGCAGGGGCTTTGCCGGGACTGATTCTTCGCAGAAATAAGCTCAACGCGATCGCGCCGAAGCTAAAAAACATCAGGACCGTAAAAATATCCAGGTAGGACAATACGGCGGCTTGGGTCTGTACGCCGTGATAGATCGTCGCCATGGCCCGTTTAGCGGCTGTGACGGAATCAAACCCTTGCGCCATCCAGCGGTGGGTCAATGAACGTAGTTGCGTTTGAAAAGGAATCGCTGTGGGCGTCAGACTTGAAACCACACGGTCCTGGTGAACCTGTCCGCGCCGGGCCAGCAGGGTCGTGCTTAAGGAAATGCCGACGCTCCCCCCGAGATTGCGCATCAGGTTGATCAGCGCCGAGGCGTTATTGGATTTTCCCGGGGGTAAATTCGCGTAGGCCAGCGTGTTGATGGGCACGAACAGGAAAGCCAGTCCCGCCGCTTGAAACATCCGCGCCACCGCCACCGCCCGGAAAGAGACGACCGGGGCGAATCCCGCCAGGTGGCGCATTGCCAGCCCCATCACGAAGAAACCAAACGCGATCAGATATTTTGGCTGCACCTTGCGCACCAACCCGCCCACGACCGGCATGAGCGCCATGATGACAAATCCACCCGCCATCAACGTCAGTCCCGCCTTGGTGGCATCGTAGCCGAGTATTTCCTGGACGAATTGCGGCAATAGCTGGGTGGTGGATTGCAGTAGAAACAGGGTGAAGAACATCATTATCGTGGTGAACAGAAATCCCCGGTCGCGGAACAACGGCAGGTCCACGATGGGTTTCTCCGCGACGCAAAGCTCCCAGAATATTCCGCCCGCAATGCCCGCAAAACTAAGAATCGCGACGATGGTGATGAACGTGCTGCCAAACCAGTCATCCTCCTGGCCTTTGTCGAGCACGATTTGGAGCGAACCCAACCCGATGGCCAGAAAAGCGAAACCAATATAATCCACCTTAATGCCGCCCTCGGTCGCCTTTTTGTGCTCGTTCTTCGCGTTCTCTGAATCCTTCACGAGGATCGAGGTCAGCGTCAGCGAAAGAATGCCGACGGGAATATTGATGAAAAAAATCCAGCGCCATGAATAGTGATCGGTAATCCATCCGCCCAGCGCCGGTCCCACCGCCGGGGCCACCACCACGGCGACGCCGTAAATGGCGAATGCCATGCCGCGCTGTTCCGCCGAAAATGTATCGGTTAGAATGGCCTGCTCGGAGGGAGCCAGACCGCCGCCACCGATGCCTTGAATGATCCGGCAGATCAATAGCACGGTTAGCGTGGGCGCCAGGCCGCAGGCAAATGAACTGAGGGTAAAGATCGCGACGCAGCTCATGTAGAAGCGCTTCCGCCCGACAATCGACGCCAGCCAGCCGCTGATAGGCACCACGATAGCATTACTCACCAGGTAACTGGTCAGCACCCAGGTGGATTCGCTCTGGTCCGCGCCCACGCTGCCCGCAATGTGCCGCAGGGCCACGTTCGCGATGGACGTGTCCATCACCTCCATAAAGGTGGCGAGCGAAACCGTGACGGCGATCAGCCACGGATTCGTGCCACCGGAATTTCCTTTTTGCTCGGGCATGGCCGGCTACCGGATGGTGACCCGGGGGATTACCGAAAGTCCGGGCGACAGCATCGGCGCGTTGTTGGTATTGGCATCGTGATCAAATAGAATCTTCACCGGAACCCGCTGGACGATCTTCACGTAATTGCCAGTGGCGTTTTCCGCCGGCAGCACGGAAAAGCGCGAGCCCGAACCGGCTTGGATTGAATCCACGTGACCGTGAAGTTTGAGGTCGGGAAACGCGTCCACCTTGATGGTCACCACCTGCCCCGGCTGGATATGCGTCAACTGGGTTTCCTTGAAGTTCGCCGTCACCCACACATTCGGATCGACGAGCAGGAACAACGCCTGGCCGGCGACCACGTAATTGCCGGTTTCCACGGTTCGTTGCGTGACGCGTCCCTCCGCGGGCGCGCGGATTTGGCAGTAGGAAAGATTGACCTCCGCGCGTTTCTCATTGGCTTCGGCGGTTCGAACCTGGTCCTCGGCCACTTTCGCGGCGGCCTCGGCGGTGGTTACATTCGCCCGGGCCGAAACCACGCGCGCCCGAACCTGCTCGAGCTTGGCGAGGGCGTTGGTAAGGGCCGTGCCGGCGTTGTCGAGTTGCTGTTTAGAACGGGCGCGGGCGTCAACCTGGCGGTACCGTTCCAGATCGCTGGCGGCGTTGTCGGCGGCGGCTTGCGCGGCGTGCTCATCAGCCAAACTTTCCGGTACGGCGGCCTGGGCGGATTCGATTTGCGCGCGCGACTGCTCCACCCGCCCGCGCGCCTCGGCGGTCTGCGCCCGGGCCTGTTGCAGCGCGACTTGGTAATCCGTGGGGTCCAGTTCCATCAGCAAGTCGCCCTGGTGCATTAACTGGTTGTCAGTGATATGCAGCGCCGTAACCTGCGCGGCAACCTGCGGACTGATTTGGATGACGTGCCCATCGACATAAGCGTCATCGGTGGAAACGTAGTGCCGGGCAATTAACCAAAAGACGATTCCGCCGACGATGAGCACGACGAACACCACCGAAGCCGTGATAATAAACGCGGGTTTTTTGTATATCGGCGGCTTCTTGGGTTTGGAATCATCTGATTTCGATTCTTTCCCTTGATCGTCCTTGGCATCCTTCCTCTCCGAATCGTCACCGCCTTTTGATTGCCCCTCCCTTTTGGATTCAGGCGCGTCTTTGTCCTTTTCTCCGGTCGCGCCGTCCCCGGACTCTTTTTCTGATTCGCCCATAAAGTTGCCACTCTCCCTTGCAAGAAAAGTACCAGCGGGCGCGCCGTTAATCGGGTATTCCAAAAAGGGTTGTTAATCCACCGGTGGGCAGGTTTCGTTGCAAAAAATGCCGGCGGTATTGGCGCACGGACAACCCTTGCATTTTGCAAGGCTTCCGCGCGGAACGTCGCAAACTGCCACGCCGGATGGCGGGTGTTCGCATCCGGGTATGGAGTTCCGGCTTTAGCCGGTGGGGCGACAGCCTGTTCAGGCAACCTGAAAATTCTTCCGACGGCCGGGTCTTACCACGCGCCCCCGCCTGAAGGCGGAACTCCATACCCCCGGACATGCCATATCGCGCCAGTTCAGACGTTCAATCCGCAAAATGCCCGCGATACTCAATGTTACGAAGCCACCACGCGATGCTCGCCCTCGGCCACTTCCTCGATCAACTTCTGATTGAACGCTGGCAGGTCATCCGGCGTGCGGCTGGTGACCAAACCGTGGTCCACCACCACCTCCCGATCCTCCCAAGTCGCGCCCGCGTTTTTCAAATCGCTTTGAATCGATTCGTACGAGGTGACCGTCCGTCCGCAGACAACCCCGGCGTCAATCAAGGTCCACGGACCGTGACAGATCGCGCCGACGGGTTTGCCCGTCTTGAAAAATGAGCGGACAAAGTTTAAAGCGGTCTCGTTTCGCCGGAGATGGTCCGGGTTCATCACCCCGCCCGGCAGAACCAGCGCATCGTAATTCTCCGGAGCTGCGGAATCCAACGGCACATCCACTTTAACCTCGCGGCCCCAGTCAGTATGTTTCCACGCCTTTACCTTGCCCTTTTCCGGCGAAATGACCTCGGTCTCCGCGCCGGCGTCCTCCAGGGCGCGTCGGGGCGAGGTGAGTTCGTCCTCCTCGAAGCCGTTCGCGACGAGGATGGCGATCCGCTTTCCGTTCAATGTGTGTGTTTCAGTGTTAGAATTCATATTATGGTCTTCGTTTCAATGCGACCGGCTGCGAAATACAACTCGCCGTCCGCCACGTGGATTAAAAGACTTAGCTAAACCAATGCCATCGCGGTTCGGTGCGCGAATCATCGAGCGGTGCCGCAATAATCGGTTGCGGAAGATTGCATTTCGCGCAAAACGGCCTCCCAGCGCCGCAAAAAGCAATGCGCCCGGTCCTACCGCCCCCAATCCACGATCCCATGTGGGGTTGTTTTACCGGCAAATGGGGGTTGTCACCCAATTTCGAGCCCAACCCCATGCTTTAGGATAGGTGAGAATGAATGCGACAAGTAATTCACCAGTCCGGGTTTCAATTGCGGTGCGCGCGTGGAATGAGGAACAGGTCATCCGTCGTGCCCTTGAATCGTTGTTTCAACAATCGCTGTTCGCGGAGCTAAGCCGGCGCAACGAGTGTTGCGAGGTGCTGTGCATCCCCAACGGCTGCACCGACCGCACCGCGGAGGTCGCGGAGGCGGTGTTCGCGGAGCAGAGACAATCTCATCCCCACGCCGGCGCGTTCCGCTGCCGGGTCGAAAACATGATCGAGGCCGGTCGGAACAATACGTGGAACGCGTATGTCCATCAATTCGCGGACCGCGGGGCGGAATTCGTTTTTCTAATGGATGCGGACATCGTCTTTGATCGCGAAACCACCCTGTTCAAGATGTACGAGGCGCTGCTCAACAATCCGGAGGCGCATGTCGCGAGCGACCGGGCCGTCAAAGAAATCGCCTTCAAAAAGAAGAAAACCCTCCGCGACCGGTTATCCCTCGCCACGTCGGACATGACCGGCACGATCACCGCGCAAATTTGCGGCCAGCTTTACGGCATACGCTCGGAAATCGCCCGGCGGATTTGGATGCCCAAGGACCTGGGCGCGCCGGATGACGGCTTCATCAAGGCGCTGGTATGCACCGATTTCTTCACCCGCGAACTGAATCCACGGCGGGTGATCATGCCGGAAAACGCCTCGCATGTGTTTAACGCGTACACGTCCGTGGCCGAGATGCTGAACAATCAAAAGCGCCAGATGGCGGGCCAGGCCACGGTGCATATCCTGATCGAATACGTGAAACAACTGCCGCTGGCCGAGCGAATAAACCCCGCACCGGTGATCAGGTACAATGAGGAAAATGACCCGCAATGGATGCGCCGACGCCTCGACGCCCATCTCCGCGAGGCGCGATTTTTCTGGCAATTGTTTCCCAACGCCCTCTCCTACCGCATCCGGCGGTGGTGGCGGATGAGTGGATTGAAGCGTCTGACGCATTTCCCGGCGGCGGCGGCCGGTTTCGCCGTCACGTTGATGGCCTGCGCGCGCGCTTATTATCATTTCAAACACGGACAGGTTCACTATTGGCCCAAGGCCAGCCGCCCGGAGATTGAACTCGCCCGTTCATCCGGGTCCGCCACCGCGCAGTCGTAATGGAGCTTTCCAAAATGCCCGGGCGGACGACGGAACCGAAAAAATCGCCATGGAAATAAAAGACTTGATCGGCCTTGCGCTGGTGCTGGCGGCCCTGCCCGCGAGCATGGTGGTGAATTGTTTTTCGCGGACGGCGCGGGAGGTTTCGTTTTTCCTGATCGCCGCCCTGGCGCCGGTTTCACATAAACTAAGCATCGATTTTTTCAGCCATTATTGGTACCGCGGCACGACGCGCGGCATGGAGATTTCGGTGGTGGATGTGCTGGCGGCCGGGCTGCTGGCGGGCGCCTGGCTGGATGCCCGCCGGCGCGGTATCCGCCCGAGGTGGCCCGGCAGTCTCGGACTCATGGCCTTGTTTTTTGGTTATGCGTGCGTTTCCGTGATTTGTTTCTCGGAGCCGAGAATTTACGGGACATTTGAGTTGTTTCAAATGCTGCGGGGCGTTTTGATGTTCCTGGCGGCGGCTTGGTTTGTCGAGGGGCCGCGGGAGCTGGCCCTGCTGGTGCTGGCGATCGCCAGCGCGGTGTGGTTCGAGGCCGCGATGGGATTCAGGCAACGGGTTCTGCAGGGGATGTTTCGCGTCCCGGGAAGCTTGATGGACGCCAACAGCCTCTCGATGTACCTCTGCACTGTTACGCCCTTGCTCGTGGCCGCGGCCACCTCAACCCTGCCGGCGTGGTTGCGCCGATTTTCCGGCGCCGCGGTCCTGGCGGCAGCGGCCACAATCTTCCTTACCATCTCCCGCGCGGGCGTTCCGATCTTCGCGCTCGTCGTCCTCGGGACCGCGGCTTGGTGTGTTTCGTGGCGGATCACCCCGGGAAAAATCGCTGTCGCCGGGCTGATCACTTTGGGGGTGGCGGGGCTGGTGGCCAAGTCGTGGAATCAACTAAGCGCGCGTTATGTCAATAACCCTTTGTCAGCCGAGTACCTGGATCCAAATCAGTACGAGAGCCGCGGCTATTTTTTACGCCTGGGCAAAATCATTGTGGACGACCGTTTTTGGGGTGTCGGGTTGAATAACTGGTCGTATTGGGTGAGCAAGAAATACGGCGCGGAACTCAACACACCTTACGAGGACTACGACGACCTGGCGTACACGCCGGACAAATCGAGTTTGTCGAGCCTCAGCTATGCCGCGCCAGCGCATAATCTCGCCGCCCTGACCGCCGGCGAATTGGGAGTGCCGGGATTGATGCTGTTCATGCTGCTCTGGCTGCGCTGGTTTCAGATGGGCGCGGGGTTTTTCCGCAGGCGCGGGCCGGATCTGGTTCGTCGTCTGGGCATCGGCATCTGCTTTTGCGCCTGCGGCATATTCCTGCAAAGCATCACGGAATGGACCTTCCGGCAGGCCCAGATTTTCCTGACTTTCCATATCCTTATCGGGACTCTCGCCAGCCTGCGCCACCTCCGCAACCGGGAGGAATGGCAGCAGGAGGAGGTCTTGGAAATCGAAACCGTCCCCACCGCGAATGAACTCGTCAATGCTTGACCTTGCGACCACTAAGCTGGCGCGCCTTTTCACCCGCAAAAGCCGCCGCGGCGCGAAACGCCGGACCATGCGGGTCGTGCATGTCCTCCGCAAATGCAATCCCGCCGAGTGGAGCGGAACGGAAACGGCCGTCCAACGGTTGGTGGTGGGCCTGTGCCGGAATGATGTCGAATCGATTGTGTACTATCCGGAAGACACCTGCGCCGGGCCCAATCCATTGGAGCAGGCCGGATGCGAACTAAGACGATTTCACGCCATGCTGCCGGTTTCGGGCATCACCGCGGAGGAGCGGCAAAAGCGGGTGGCAATCGGCGGCAACCTGCTGTCATTCGATCTTCCGGGAAAACTGCGGAATGAGCCGGGCATCTCCGTGTTTCACACCCATACCCTGGGAAGGCTGGGCGCGATCGCCGCGTACGTGGCTTGGCGGCGCGGCCTGCCCCTGGTGGTGTCCGTCCACGGAGGCCTGTTGGATTTGCCGGATTCAGTGCGACAACAATTTGCCCGCGACACGGCGCGCGGCTGGGATTGGGGTCGCGTGTTTGGATTTTTGCTGCGCTCGCGTCAATTACAGGACCGCGCCGACGTGCTTGTGACCTGCAATCCACGCGAAGCCGCGCTGCTGCGGGAGCGGTATCCGGAAAAACGCGTTGCCGTCCAACCCCACGGGGTCCGGATGGAACAATTTCAAACCGATTGCCGGCCGGCGGCGCTCGCGGCGTTTCCGCAAATTTACCGCCGCGACGTTCTGCTGGCCGTGGGCCGGCTGGACGGGGTGAAAAACCAGGGCTGGCTGGTCAACGAGCTGCCGGCCATCCGGCGGCGGCATCCAAACGCGCTGCTCGTGCTGGCGGGCTCCTGCACGGACGAAGCCTATGGCCGGGAGCTGCGCGAGCGCATTTCCCAACTCAATCTCGGAAACGATGTCTTGCTGACCGGCGGAATGGCGTCAACGGATCCCCGGCTGACCGGGTTGTACCAGGAATCTTCCGTCGTTCTCCTACCCTCGATTTCGGAAACGTTCGGCTTGGTCATTCTCGAGGCGTGGGCCGCGGGCAAACCCGTGATCACCAGCCGCACTTCCGGGGCGTCCGCCCTCGTGCGCGAGGGAAAGAACGGCTGGCTTTTTGATTTGAACGACCCGCGGGCGTTTCACGCGGCGCTGGACACAGCCTTGTTTCATCCGGAAATTGCCGCCCAATACGCCCGGGAAGGCGAACAACTGGCCGCCGCGGAATACGACACCACGGTGCTCGCGCGAAGAATGCGACTGCTCTACGAACAGGTAACCACGGAAAAATATGCACTATGTAATCCTGCGTGACGACGACACCAACGCGCTCACCCCGCCGGAGCGCCTGGAAGAGCTGTACCGGCCGTTTCTCAACCAGAATCTGCCGGTGAATCTGGCGGTCATTCCCGGAGTCCGGACCGACGCCCGCACGCCCGAGGGCGGGCGCGAAAAATTTCTCCCCCCCGGCCGTCTGGACGGCCCGCCAACCCTGCCGATCGCGGAAAGCACGGGATTGGTACAGTATCTCGCGGAGAATCCCGGCTTCAGAATAGTCCAGCATGGTTACGACCATTCGCTGTTCGAGTTCGATTCCACCAATTGGGCGGACGTCCGCCGGCGGATCGATGTTGGCGCGCGGCTCCTAACGGAAGCGGGCTTTCCCGAACCGGAAACGTTTGTCGCGCCCTACGACCGGTTCTCGCGCATAAGCCTGGTGGAGGCGAAGCGCAAATTCGATGTGATTTCGACGGGATGGTTCGAGTGGAGCCGGCTGCCGGTATCCTGGCGCCCGCGTTATCTGCTGGGAAAACTTCTGCGCCAGCCGCATTTGCGCATCGGCGGCACGACCATTTTAACCCACCCGGGTTGCCTGCTTTCCTACCGGAATCCCTTCGGCACGATGCTCGATAATGTTCAAAAAGCGGTCCTAAGCCAGCGCGTGACGGTTTTGGTCACGCATTGGTGGGAATATTTCCGGGACGGGACGAAGGACCAGTATTTCATAAACGTCCTGCACCAAACCGCCTCGTGGCTGGCTGGCCGAAAGGACGTGAGGGTCATTTCATTCCACGATCTGGCCGCGGGCCGGCTGCCGGCGGGCAAGGCCGCATAATCAGACTATTTACCAATAATCTTTGGTATAAAACGAAACAACCGACAGGCCATCTCCCCATGAACCCCGGCGGGACGGATCCGACTCAACCGGAAATTGTCAGAAAAATGGAGTCAGAAAATTAAGACGGGGACAGGCATCTTTCTGAATCAAGCGATCTTTCCATGAACCTGAAACCCCTCACCCCAACCCTCTCCCCTTCCGAAGAGGCGGGGGAGAAGAGGGCCACCGTTGGCAGGCAATGATTCAGGGCCCCGATTCACGTCCGATCTTGGAGGTGTTCCCTTTCCATAAACCAACGCCGGTCAGGTGGCATGAACAATTTTAGTTGCAGATAATCCGGGCGAATTGTAACAAAAAGGCGGTCAGAGGCAGACGGAATGCCGAATTTTATGTGACCTACTCCAAGAGCCAGTAAAAAACAAACCGGATTTATTATGAAAGCCAAACTCCAACTCATTCTCACTATGCTGGCATGGATTGCCTTCTTTCATCGAGCTCCGGCCCAAACGACTTTGAGTATTGCGCCGGCGGTCAATCAATTGGTTCTCTATTGGCCAACTTCACTTACGAATTACGACGTGCAAAGCACCACCAATCCGGCCACGCCAAGCTGGATGACGGTCAGCAATGCCGTTCTGGTAACGGTTAGCAATACCGTCCCAGTGACTGCCTTCACGGTCACCAATTTCCCGCCCGCAAACTTCTTTCGTTTGATTCAGAACACCAACACGCCGGCCACCACTCCCGACGGAATGGCTCTCGTTCCGGCAGGATCGTTCACGATGGGGGACACGCTGGATGGGGATGCAAATGCGGTCCCGGTAAGCGTGACTGTGTCGGCGTTTTACATAGACCAACATGACGTGACTCTGGCGCTCTGGCAGCAGGTTTATAACTGGGCGACCAATCATGGCTACGATTTTGACAATGCTGGTTCGGGCAAGGCGTCAAATCATCCGGTGCAGACGATTGATTGGTATGACGCGGTAAAGTGGTGTAACGCCCGTAGCGAGATGGACAGCCGGACACCGGCATATTACGTGGATGCAACACAGGCATCGGTTTATCGCACCGGCGATCTAGATTTGACTGCCGCCAGTGTGAACTGGAACAGCGGCTACCGATTGCCGACGGAGGCGGAGTGGGAGAAGGCGGCACGGGGCGGGGCGAGCGGACTACGGTTTCCATGGGGCAACACCATTTCCGAAAGCCAGGCCAACTACACCGGAGATACCAACGATTACAGTTACGATTTAGGCCCGAATGGCCAGAACAGAAACTTCGATACCGGCGCGAACCCTCACACGAGTCCGGTAGATTATTTTGCGCAGAATGGCTATCAGTTATACGACATGGCTGGAAATGTGTGGCAGTATTGTTGGGATTGGTATGCGCCAACGCCGTATCCCACAGGCAGCCCTTATCTCGGAGGAACCGATCCACACGGCCCAGCCTCAAGCCCGCGTGGCACTCGTGTGGGGCGCGGCGGCAGCTGGAATAGCTCCCCCGCGGGCCTGCGTTGCGCCTATCGCAATCCTAACGGCGCCCCGGCACCAGGCTCTATTGTTTTCGGATTTCGTTGTGTGAGGGCGCTTTAGTTTTGTTTTTCTTGGTTTTTAATTGTTTGGATACACGGGCGTCCAAAATTCCCGCGCACCGCTTACCAAACGGTTGTGCGATCCAGTTATGGCGATTGGGGCGCCGGCAAGGCCTGCGTCCTCGGCTGATGAAGCGGGAAAACTTAACCATGGATTCCGCGGATGAGCAGGGATATTGGAAAGGGATTTTCCGGGTCCCGTCCGGTCTTATCCGAATCCGTGGTCAAAATCCCCTTGGTTCGTGGTCCCGATTCACGTCCGAATTTGGAGGTGTCCCCCCCCCCTGATCTGTGTCTATCCGCGTTTGTCTGTGGCTTCAACCGTTTTTCAAGCCGCGCCGTGGAAGGGGACAATTTCAAAAAGGTGGTGTATTCGGGTCAATTCCAGCATTTGCTGCACCGGGTGCCGGGGATGTAACAGACGCAGCGCGATTGCCCCGCCGCCGTGTTTTTCCGCCGCCTCGCGCAACGCCAGCAGGGCCGCGAGGCCGCCGCTGTCCATGCCCTCGATCGCGGAAAGATCAAATTCAATGGCGCTGAGGTCGGCGGCGAGCAGCGCGCCAACCTGCTCTTGAAACCAGATCGCGTTCGCCGTCCCCAGCGCTTGCACGCCGGAGATTTTCAGGGTGCTGTCTTGTCGGTTAATTTGCATGTCCAGGCGGGTTTTACCCCCCCGACTTCGGGGCGGGGAAATTGGAACAGGGTGCGGCGGATTTTGGCCCCGGGAGCGGAAAGGAAGAGCCGAAAGAGCGCCAGAAAGAAGACCACGGCATCCAGCCGCCAGCCCGCCTGCGTGGCGTAGTACGCCGAATGGGCGTGGGACTCAACCCCCGGGTGCTCCGGACATCCGCGGGAGTCCGCGAGCGAAAAAATGCCGACGGGCGCGGCCAGCCAGAGGCGCTCAAAATCGGTCCGCATCCCGGCTGCTTGCGCCGGATCAAGCGGGCGGTTGCCGATCCAGGCGAATTCACCCCGAACCACATTCCACAGTTGCGGCCAGCGGCGAAGAGCACCGCCGGAGCCCGTGAGTTCATAATATCCAATGGAATCCCCATCGGCCGCCGCGAGTCGCGGGCGGAGGGCCGGCCGGCCGGTTAACCACGATTTTATCAGAAACGGGAGGACCAGGGGAACCGTCGCGAGCATAGCCAAGGCCGCGGTGGCGCGGCCGAACCAACGCGCCGGCGCAAAACCGGATTGATCGTCTGTTAGGGAACAAAGCAAAAAGTTATCGGCAATCTTTACCGGGGAATCCAGTTTCCAATCGGTGAGCGTATTGTGGAAGGCGATGGAATCGCGCACAATGGCGGCCTCACCCACGTAAGTGTCCGGGCCGATCAGGCTGTCGGAAATCTCCACGCCCCGGTCGATGAACGCGCGGCTCTCCACCACCGCCGCCGGTCCAATGACGGCGCCGGCCTCAATTTGCGCGTCGTCACCAATCCAGCAAGGCGCCTCGAGGGTGGCGCCCGGCGCAATGCGCGTGTGCAACCCCACCCATACGCCCGGCCTGATCTGGTGCAAACCGATGCGGTTGAAACGGGCCGCTTCCGGCATCAGCGCGCGCAGCGCGGCCATCCAACCTTCGTATCGGTCAAACAAGGGTAGTTCAGGGTGGTTTGGCAGGTGGTCCATGACCCCGGCGTCATGCGGGGCGGGCAGCCAATCGGGATCGGACGGAAGGCGGTATTTGGCGCGCGCCTCCTCCGCGGTTAGTTCACGACTTTCCGGAATCACGTCGATCCGCAGCCCCCAACGTTCGCCAATGCCGGTCAGTTCGCGAACCCGCTCCGGGCGATCCGAGGCGGAGACGAGCACCCGCGTGGCCTTCAACTCCACCAAATGCTCCAGCCAGTATTCAATTAATGGCGCCCCCAAAATTGGCGCGTTGGACAGGGGGCTGTATTCCGCGAGGCTGGCGACGTTCTTGCGTTCAGCGGGGCAGATGAGGATGGCTTTCATTTAACAGGCTCCGTCTCCGGAAATTACCGCGGGCACTGTTTTGACGAGTATTTTCACATCGAACCAAAAATTCCGATCCTCAATGTATTGGACATCGAGCGTGACCTGTTTGGGAAAATCAAGGCGGCTGCGGCCGCCGATTTGCCAGAGGCAGGTGATCCCCGGCTTGACCGCCAGACGGCGGCGGTCCGCCAGGGTATAACGGGCGGCCTCGCGCGGGAGCGGCGGGCGCGGCCCCACCAGCGTCATGTCACCTTTGAGAACGTTGAACAACTGCGGCAGCTCGTCGATCGAGGTCTTGCGAAGCCATTTGCCGATCCGGGTTAGGCGCGGATCGTTTTGAATTTTGAAGGTGACACCGTCGCCGTGGCGGTTTCGCGCCAGCACTTCGGCGAGCCTGGCCTCCGCGTTCGGGCACATCGAACGAAACTTATACATGCCGAAGCGCCGCCCGAACCGGCCCACGCGCGTTTGGCGGAAAATGACGGGGCCGCCATCGTCGAGTTTGATTATCGCGGCGACGAGCAATAACAGCGGGGCGGCAAGAACCACAACCACGGCGGTGACAAGCAGGTCAAAGACCCGTTTGATCACCGGCGAACCGCCCACCATCCAGCGCCACATCCAGCGGCGGGTTTGGAGATGCAGCTTTCGCCGCCAGCGTCCCGGTGCCACGCGCGCCACGTTTCGAGTCCGGGGCGGTAGTGGTTTGCCCGCGCGGTTCCGGCGGCCGGCCAGTCCGCTTTTAGATCCGCCGATCATTTCGGTTTCCGAATGGCTGAAGGTAATCGCACTCATGATTGTTAATTATTTGGAGGGGCGATAACCGCCCGTTGCGAAACCAATCTAAGAATTAACCAAATCGTTTCAAAGGGGGTGAAGCCCGCAAATGCCCGGAAGGTAAACCCCAATGCCGGGTTCCACAGCGGCGCCATCCAATGGTTCACGGGTTCAATGGGCGAAACCGCGTGGAGCGTGGCAACGGGTTTCCGGGAAAAACCCGGGGCGCAATTTTAAATTAGGGTAATAACCCACTGACGATCCGTGTTACTTAACCCATGGTAACGGGAGGAAATCGTTCCGTAGGGTGCGGAAATAAACCCCAGTGAAGCTGGATAGATTCATGCAACTAAATTGATGGACATCGAAGCCCGAGTGCTTATCCGTTCCACCGCCGATATCATTACCGCGCGCCAGAAAGGCCGCGCCCTGGCGCAATCCCTTGGATTTGACGGATCCGACCTGACCTTGATCGCCACCTCCATTTCCGAAGTGGCCCGCAATATCCT
>Ga0206847_10068_pt3 | contig 24587 bp, 22 predicted proteins | sample Alteio_BWOrgCont_17_FD_152880 | JGI IMG/M metagenome (GOLD analysis project Ga0206847, IMG submission 152880) | Enriched cells from forest soil in Barre Woods Harvard Forest LTER site, Petersham, Massachusetts, United States -... | ecosystem: Environmental > Terrestrial > Soil > Temperate forest >... | reverse complement strand
CGCCCGAGGTGTATCCGTTCAGCAGATCGGCCCGCGAGTTCACCCGGTCCCAACGCATGATCGCCATCATCCACGGATAGATCATGTAATCCGCCTGCATGAAGCCGCCGGAAAACGTCGCCGGACTGGCGCGCAGAAACCCGCTTGGCCCGCCGAAGCCCGCCGGGGTGAACGGCGCCAGACTGTTGTCATGCCCGTACATGTAGAGCCCGTAAATGTCGAACTTGTCGTGCAGATTGAAATCGAAATCCCCGCCCACCCGATAGAAAGGTTCGCGCGCGGTCAGCACGGTGTCGGCATTCGTGCCGGTAATGCTGGTGAATCCCGGCAGGCGCTGCACCGAACGACCGTAGAGATAATAAGAACCAATCGTGATGTAGTCGTGAGTCTGCGGTCCATTCTTGCCCGCGGCTTGAAGGTCATGGCGGCTGGCCGGATCGCGCTCCAGGTTGGCCCGGTAAGCAAAGCGGGCGTAAATGTCTTTGAAGTTAGCATCGGATTGGAAACCCACGCCGCCGGCGTTGCCTCCAGTGCCGGAGGGCACGTTGGGCGCGTCCGGAGAATTACCGCTGGTGTTCTGGTCGATGATGGCCAGAGCATAGCGATAGCCGCCGTAATGGTGGCCGCCGCTGATCTCAATGCCTTTGCCGGGGCCGGCTAAAACGTACCCGTTATTGACCAATTGCTGGTTAAAGGCCGGGTTCTGCGTGCCGATGTTGGCCTGAGTGTAAATGTCATAGGGACTGATGTCGTAGCCGCGGGCCTGAGTGAAGGGCAGATCGAGTTCGAACTGTCCGACTTTCAGAGTCACCGAGTCGGTGGGCAGTTTGAGAAAACGGCTGAGATTGACGAAGCGCAGATAAGCGTCGCCCAGTCCGCCGTTGGCGTTGGCGCCGGAGACGCTGATGTCGTCGTCGACCCAGAAGGCAATGTCGTCGCCGAAGTTTCCGGCGGTAAAGATACTGAAAAATCCGGTTTGAAAATCAGTTTGCGGAATGAACGACCCCGGAGTACCGGGTGGCAGCTGGGCGTTAAAGTTATTGCGGTTGGCGCTGGTGACCTGAAAAAACTGGTTGTAACGCAGCCCGATGGGAATGGCCCCCGGGATTTGGCCCGGCCAGATGGTATGCGGCCAGAGCTCTTTCTGGGCGGGCGATCCCAGCATGACCGGCGGAATCTTGAGGAAGCTCTCGTCATCTTTGGGGAACTTGAAGCCTGCGTCCTTGAAGGCTTTGCCGAAATCATTCAGCTTGGGAAAATCCACGTGGCACGTGGCGCACGACGTCCCGTACTGACGGGAGAATGCTGGAATCGCATAGCTGCTGGCGGATAGCAGGAAGCAGGATATCCCTATGAGTAAGAAAACAGACACCCGATGAGACACACGCATTTTCGTCGACTCCCGGTTCAAATTTATTTGATTGACTCTTACGACGTTTCTTAAAGAGATTTTCACCGACGGAGGTACCAAGCGGATGTGCCTCCGATCACCCTCCGATGTGATGTGCATCACACGAACGAGACAGAACGCGCGCGCCAGCGATTTCAGCCCGTTTGCCCGGACGAGCGCAACTTCCACAGGATTTGGCGCAGCATTCCCTGCAGGATTTCCGCGTCATCGCTTCCCAAGTGCAGTCGGCGAATCATGCGGCGAGTCTTCATTTCAGAGGATTGTGCCACCCGCGGCTTGGTATAGCCGCTGACTTGCAGCAATTCAAATAACAATGTGGTGATGCGCTCCAGTTCGCCCGAGGACGCGGGCCTGACCTTCGCCCGTTCCGGCTTAACCTTTGCATCCCGGACCAGCTCATACAGGCAGACGGCGACGGCTTGGCCCAGGTTCATCGAAATATGTTGATCACGCGTAGGTATGCGCAACAGCCAATGACAGTGACCGAGGTCCTCATTCGAGAGGCCGGTTTTTTCTGAACCGAACAAAAGCGCCACGCGTGCCAATGGAGGTTGTTTGCGGATGAGTCTTGCGCCATACTCCAGCCTCCGGAGATGGTGCTGCAACTCGCGGTGACGGACGGCAGTAGTTCCCACCACCAGGGAGCAGTCGGCGACCGCGGCGGCCACATTTTCAAACTCTTCTGCTTCGGCCAGCACCCTGGTTGCGCCGACTGCGGAGCGCGCTTCCCGAAACGCGACTTTGTAGGGATTCACCAGCCGCAGGTACAGGCAGCCGAAGTTGCTCATGGCGCGAGCGGCGGCGCCAATATTAAGCGGATTGCGCGGGGAAACCAGTACTACGCGCAGGTGGTCTAGTTGAGCGGCGGCAGGCAAGCGGAGTTATTGTACGACAGCCCCAGGCTTGCGGAAGGTGGAGTGAGCCTGCCCAAGCGCAATCGCTCTGATTTCACAACTTGTCTCCTGATTCTTACAAGAAAGTTACAACTCAGGACGTAACACCCTTTGTGCCACCACATCCAACTCACAGAGGCAAGGAGTGCTTAGTGGCAAGCTATGAGAATATCGAGCCGCCCAGCGGGTCGTCCCCAGGGGGCCAAGAGGAATTATGGGCCTTATACGCAGCCCTCGATGTCGAGGATTGCGATGAAGCGACGATCTTCACGAGAATGGTCGGGGCGATAACGGTTGTGGTGGTCACCGTGGCCGGCTGGGTAGGGATCGGCAGCCTGCTGCTCCGGATTCTCAGGTAAGGTTCCGGCTGCTTCGCAATCGAGGCTGAGAGCTCACTTTGCCGCGGCTTTTGCGACCGCTGGCGTCATGATCTTGATCGAATCCGGCTGGGTCCAGACTTCCTTCCCACCGCTCCGTTCCAGGCGGTTCATAGTGATCGTGACCTGTGCCCGATCCACTTCCACCAGGAGGTAGTGGTAGTTGATCTCCTTGCTCTGGAAGGCATCTCCTTTGGCCCGCTCAATCGGGTAAGCATGAGCTCCGCCGCCGCCGGTCACAAAGTAAGTGACTCCACCGTGCTCATGGCGCTCATAGTTATGGACGTGGCTGGCGAAGACCACCATGCGCGCGTGCATCTTGGGCTGCCGGCCTTCCAGCATTTTGGCCAGCCTCTGTTCGGGAGTACGCGCAGAGTGCCCGCCGCTGAACATCCTCATATCGGAAGAACTGGTGTACGGCGGGTGGTGCATCAAGAGAAAGACAAAATCCACGTCGGGCGGAAGGGCATCGAGCTTACGGTTCAACCAATCACCTTGCGGACCGCTGGTCTCGTCGAGTGAAGTGTCCAGCGCCAGAATAAGGATGTTGGCAACCCGGACGGAGTAATAGCGGCTGTTCTGCAAGTCGGGAAAGCGCTGAAAATAGTTGCCTAGGGCGGTCTTTTCATCTCCCCTCAGATCATGATTCCCCAGCACCGGGTAGACAGAGATTTTGCGTTCCCGCCAAACCGTCGTCTCGGCGTCAAAAATCTTCCAGTCGTTGGCGTCGTATCCCTTATAGGAAATGTCTCCGCCGATGCAGATGAATGCCGGGCGAGCATCAGCGATGGCGCCAACCAGGGCCTTGCGTACCTCGGAGTTTGACGCCTCGATGTCCTTGGGATCGGTGAACCGGGTGTCGCCGTATGCGATGAAACGGAAGGGAGTTGTCACTTGGGATTGCAGTTCAACGGGCGACTTCTGCGCCACCACGGCGGGGCACAGGGTTGCCAACAGCAACCCGGCAAAGGCAATAAACTTGTGTTTCGTCATAGGCGAATCTCCAGCTTGGATGTGCTTCGCTTCACATCCCGGCTGGTTGCGCTGCCGACGGTGAAGGAAAAGGTTGGGAAGCCGCCACCGGAATTGTAATGGCCTGTTCCAATTTGCTTCCAGTATAGAACGCAACTGCCGTCGCTCGTTGCCAGAACCGCATGGCGAGCAGTAAGAACAGAGTGGCCTGGCTGACCAGGAAGGCTCCGAGTACGCTGGCAGGAGGGACGATGGTATACCACAACCAGATTCCGGCCGTCAGAATGGTTGCCCCGGCCACCGAAACCGCAACATAAGCTCCCAGCAATCTGGCAGGGTTTTGCCGGATCTGGCGGAGAGCCATGCCCAGCGACTTGCGGACCGCGTTCTGATCCGCGAGTACGACGTCGGTCTCGGCCAGATCGAACCAAATACGAATGGCTGTCATGATCACGAAAATGACCGTCAAGCAGGCGAGCTGAACATAGAAGGACAATGTCTCATTGGAGCTTGCACTTGCCGCTTCGACGAGCACGTGCTGGATGCCAAACAGGACTCCGGCCACCATGCCGCCAACGATCCCGAACAGAATCATCAAACGGACGAACCGCCAGAGATTCTCCCCACAGCTGCGGAAAAATTCTTCCCGCGAGATGCGATGGTCGGAAGCATAGCCAAGAAACACCCCGGGCACGAAGATCATGGTGAGCAGCATGAAAATCACAGCCAGCCCCATGGCGGGAATCGTCGTCGCCCGGACCGGTCCGAATTCTGGCCGCGCCAGCATCTCAGTGAAAACACCCAGGTCGAAGCCCTGCACAAGACCGTTCGAATACAGGCTGTGATCCAGCACATGGCCGGCCTGTTGGCGGAACGTCCTGGCGCCCATCCAGGCTAGCGCCAGGTTCAGCAGATAGAACCAAATAACATATTGTTTATTTCTGCGAACGATGGCCCAACCGTTTGAGAGAATGTTTTGTCTCTGGTTCATAAGCGATTTTTTCCCTTACACCATCCACCACGCCAGCAGTTGACTAAACATCTGGGTCAGGAAGGTCCAGTAATTGTTCAGCTTGGACGCGGCTTTACCGTTGGCTTCCAGGACGTAGCTGTTGTTGAAGTTGTTGCGGTCCAGATAGATCTTGTGATCAGGGTCGATCTCGACGGAAGCCACTTTGGCTTTCTTCTCATAGGTGAAGCGGATCCATCGGTCCTGTCCGTTCCATCGTTCCCGGACTTTATCGCCGTTATCGAATATGATTGCAATCTCGACCGGCATCACGAACTCTCCCTTGCGGTGAATCACGACCTCGGATTGGTATGTCCTCTCGCCCTTTTTCTCCTCGAAGTTTTCCTTGTACCAATCCACCGGACTGGAATCCACTTTGAGGACTTCGTAGTCCAGAACCTCTGTACCGTAGATTGCCTGATTGAAAAACCACCGCAAGTCTTTGCCGGAAACTTCTTCAATGGTTTTCAGGAAGTCTTCTTTTGTGGGATGAGTAAAACGGTATCGCATGAAATAGACGTGCATTGCCCTCTGCAGCGTGTCTTCTCCGATGATGCCCTCCAGAGTAAGCAGCAGGGACCCGGTTTTCCCATAGGTAGCTCCGACGTAGGAGTTATCGTTCGCATACTGCCAGCCGTTCCGTGCGACCGGATCGATGTCGGCGACCATGGCATATTCCCCTCTCGTGAGCTGCCGATCGCTCAACGTGGTGCCACGCAGATTCAGGGCTGAAGTGCTCGCGCCCAGGACGTCGTCCAGGACCTTGATCTCGGTGTAAGTGTTGATTCCCTCGTCCATCCAGGCGTCTTCGAACTCGTTGGTTGCGACCATGCCATACCAATACTGGTGTCCGAATTCATGCGCAACCACCCCCTCCGGAAGGTATAGCCCCTCGGGCATCCACCAGGAGGTTCCACCGGTAATAAACGTTTGGTATTCCATCCCCTCCGCCGCCGAGTCGCGCTCGGGATCCACCAGGGTCAAGGTCTTATAGGGATACGGTCCGTACCAGCGCTCGCAACGGTCGATCGTCTGTTTCAGAATGCGCACATGTCGCTCTTCCTGGCTCGCATGTGCCGGTTGCATCAGCATGGTCAGCTTGATCGGCCCCATATTGCCTTGGTAAGTGTCTGCGTAGGTGATGTAGTGCGGGCTGGCGGTCCAGGCGAAGTCGTGAATATCGTCGCCATGGAAAGTAATGGTCCGGGTTCCGTCCTGATTGTTGACGTTGCTGATCTCGATGCCGCTCCCTCCCACGACCTGGTTCTGCGGCACAGTGATCTTCACGTCGTAAACCCCGAAGTCGGCAAAGAATTCGGTTGCGCCGTGGAATTGATGGCAGTTCCAGGCTCCGTTCCACCACACTCCGACCTTGGGAAACCACTGGCCGCCAAGCAAGAAATCGCGCTTCCACCCGGTTCGGGCCAGGGTTTCGGGGAACTGATCGTGAAACGCGATCTTGAACTGCACATAGCCATCCGGCGGAATCGGCTTGGGCAGATGCACCTGCACGACAGACTTGTCGTCGCGGTTGTCGTCGTCGGGGTGAGTGAACTGCAGCTGCGCGGTCAAGTCGCCTTGTCCCACCACTTCAAACCGTCTGATTTCATCGGCGCCGTTATCCTTGCTTTCCCAGGTCTGGGCCAGCGAATCGCGCGTGCCGTCGCGCCTGCTCTCCCTCATCCACGTGGACTTCGGCTGAAAGCCGTTCAGGTATAGATGGAAGGGGAAAGTGTCTTGCGCCTGCCCGGTCAGGTTGTGGTAGGTCAGGATTTCGGTAGCGTCCAGGGTGTGAGACTTAGGGTCGTACTTCGCTTCAATTTCGTAGTGCACCACCCGCTGCGACATCGGGGTCGAGGAGTTGATTGCCGAAGTCGTGTTTGGAATCGAGAGCGCGGATGGTAATTCCTGAGCGATCGCTGGTAGCGCCAATATTGAGGCGAACAAGCACGCAACCACCGTCGGTCGTGATGACATTTAGCACCTCAGTCATAGATAGCCGTACCTTGAATCATAACCCATGCAGAAAAGATGGCCTGGTGTCGCACCAGTATGTTGTCGGATGATGTTACGTCAAAGAAAGATTTTTGGTTCCGGTCGATGGACTGGGTTGATTGAAATGAGTGATTCTTCCCTTTATCAGCGCGGTGGCATCGCGCGGGTGAGAGGTCTAAGATCGCGCCCGCGCTGGCGCAGGAACCAGAAATGCGTGGGCAACAGAGTTACGCGCCGAACCTGCTAGCGCACCACCCCAGCCAGCCTGAGCAGCCCAAGAGCAAAGACCAAGGCGACGCCGAACACGACGGCGTATTCCATGAATTCAACCAGGCGGAACGAATCCAGGTTATTTTCCATGACATGTTTCATAGTGCATTGCCTCCCATTATCTTAAGCGCGATGATGTCGATAGTGCAAATCAGCTCGCAATGGAACTGGCCACCCCCGAAAACAGGTTGTTAGCGTTGCTGCCGATCAGGCGGACCGTGGCCACGACGATAATCAGAATGACTGCCATCATCACCGCGTATTCGGCGATGTCCTCGGCCTGTTCTTCCAGCCAGATCCTGCGCAAGATGTTCTTCATCGTCCTTGCCTGCGTGATTTCGGTCTTGCCGCGATCTTGAATCCAGCTTGCCAAAACCTGCTACGGGCGTAAATAGCTCTTCGGTGGCCTTGAGCTTACCGTGGTCAGACCCATGTGGTGACCGAAGTCACTAACCTGCCCCGCCACCCACTCGGACAAGGCTACTTGATTGGTTCCCGTGGTTTGACCTCCGCTTTTGACTGTGTTATTTGTGAAATTACTGCTTGAGGTCTTTGCGCTGGGGATGCAACAGGGTCGTTCATGGAACTCCTACTGAATCTATTCTGGTTGCTGCTGACGGCTTTGGCGCTTGGCCGATGGGGCCGCCAAAACGCCTCCCGATCGCCGGCCCATTTGATTGCGCTTATTTGTCTGCTGGCATTGCTTTTTCCCGTCATTTCCGCAACCGATGATTTACACGCCATGCGCCCTGAAATGGAAGACTCCATCTCCAATCGACGGGCCCTCAAGCATGCATGCGCCTCGACACATAATCCCTTTCCGAGCGGGCCGGCATTGCTGGTGGCGTCCGGCGCCGTCCTTTCGGACGGAGAATCTTCCGCCCTATTAGTCTCGGGTCGAGTATCCGCACCTTTGTTTCGTTCCCTTTTCATCGAACCCGGCCGCGCTCCTCCACTCAAAGAACTCCTTTAGTTGTAATTGCTAACGGCTAAACTTTGCGGAAGTACTTTATGCTGGCGGTCGTGCCACGCAGAACCGGCGGCGCTGTCCATTTTCCCCGCTGGGGCGGAACTGAACGTGGCGGAGCTATTGATGCAGAAAATGTTGGTCCGAAGTTTCGCAATGCTTTTGCTCGCGGTTGCCGGATTACCGGCAAGGGCGCAGACCATGACCTGGGAGCAGGTGCGCGACCGATTTGAGGCCAACAATCCAACTCTGCTGGCCGACAAGTTGAGCATCGATGAATCCAGGGCGGAGGAAGTCACCGCGTTCCTGCGCCCGAACCCGACATTCAGTCTGACGGCGGATGGAACTCAAATCGCGCCCGAAAAAGGCGTGTGGCGGCCGTTTGCCGGTACTTTTGAATCGCCCGGCATAAGCTTTCTTCAAGAGCGCCAACATAAACGAGGATTGCGCCTGCAAAGCGCGAAGAAGGAAACCCTGATTGCCGAGGCCACTCATGCCGACCTGGAGAGAACGTTGCTTTTCAATCTGCGCAGCGCATTCGTCTCGGTTCTGCAGGCAAAGTCTGTCCTTCAGCTGGCGAAAGACAACTTAAACTACTACGACCATGTGCTCCAGATCAGCCGCGATCGCTTCAGCGCCGGCGACATCGCGCAAATCGATCTCGACCGGTTGGAGTTGCAGCGTGTGCAATATGAATCGGACGCGCAAACCGCCGAAGTCAATCTGCGTACCGCGAAAATCCAGCTGCTGACCCTGCTCAACGATCGGACTCCGATTGAACAATTCGACGCATCTGGACCATTCGATTTCAACGATCGACTCATGCCCCGCGACGAATTCCGAAAAATTGCTTTGGACACTCGTCCCGATTTGAAGGCCGCCGTTGAAGCCGTGGACAAAGCGCAAACCGACCACAAACTTGCGATTGCCAACGGCTCAACCGATCCCACCTGGAGCGTCTGGTATACCCACAACTCATCCACCAATAACCCGTTCGGCGTAAATACCCTGGGCGTCAGCGTCAGCGTTCCCCTTCGCATTTTCGACCGCAACCAGGGAGAGAAGCTGCGCACCCAGCTCGACATTACACGCAATGAAAAATTGCGTGACGCCACCGAGGCCGCCGTACTGAGCGATGTCGATTCCGGCTACGCCGCGCTGCAAAGCGATCTCAACCTGCTCAAGCCTTACAAGGCCAAATACTTGCAGCAGTCGATCCGGGTTCGCGACACGGTTTTCTTCTCTTATCAGCATGGCGGGACTTCGTTGCTCGACTACCTGAACGCCCAGGCGGAATACCGCAGCGTGCAGTTGAACTATGTGAACCTGGTCGGCTCTTACTTGACGGCTGCGGCCCAGTTGAATATGGCCGTGGGCCAGGAGGTGATTCGATGAAAACAAAAAATGACCTCATCCGGTTAGCGGCTGTTTGCTTGTCGGTGAGCGTGCTTCTGGTCGGTTGCAATGAAGGTAAAGCGGACCCGAAAGCCGAGGCCCCGCCACCCGCCACCGTCGAGCAGGACCTGGATGCCAACAATTTTAAGGTCGACCATCCGGAACAGTTCCCCCTGGCAACCGCGATTGAACATAAAGGGGCTCCCGCCCTGAATGTGACCGGCGTGGTGCAGCCTGATATCTCGCGCGCCGTGCCGGTGATCTCATTGGCGTCCGGTCGAGTTGTCGAGATTAAGGCCAGACTTGGCGATGTCGTGACCAAAGGCCAGTTGTTGTTGAGAATCCGCAGCAGCGACGTGTCCGGTGCTCACCAGACGTATTTGAAAGCTGTGAACGACGAGCGGTTGGCGCGTCAGCAGCTCGAGCGGGCGCAGACGCTGTACGACAAAGGCGCCATCGCAAAGAGCGCCATCGAGCAAGCCGATGACACTGAGCAGGACGCCAAAGTCGACCTGGATACCGCCAGCGAACAGTTGCGGCTTCTCGGCGTCGACAAAGACCGCCCATCGGGGATTGTCGACGTAACCGCCCCCATCTCGGGTGTAATCACCGACCAACAGGTCACCAACGCAGCGGGCGTCCAAGGTCTTTCCGGTCCGAATCCGTTCACTATTTCTGATCTGTCGTCTGTCTGGATCATCTGCGATGTCTACGAAAACGATCTCGACGCCGTGCACACCGGCGAGTACGCGGATATCCGCTTGAATGCCTACCCCGATAAAATCCTGAAAGGCCGGATCGATAACATCTTGCCGGTTCTTGATCCCAACATTCGTACTGCGAAAGTCCGGCTGGAAGTCGCCAATCCAGAGGGGCTGATGCGCATCGGCATGTTCGTTACTGCCACCTTCCATGGCAAACTGCCGGAAACGCACGCGGCGGTTCCCGCAACCGCCATTCTGCACATGCATGATCGTGAGTGGGTTTACGCCCCGGTGAGTACGGGTCATTTCAAACGCCTGGAAGTGGTCACCGGGAACATGCTTCCCGGCAACATGCAGGAAGTCGTTTCAGGGATCAAACCCGGAGATCAAGTGGTTTCGAATGCTTTGGTACTGCAAAATACCGTGGAGCAATAAATGATTCGTCGAATCGTTGATTTTGCTCTCAACAATCGCTGGATGGTGCTGGCGCTCGCGCTGGTGTTGTTTTTCTGGGGCATCGTTTCATTCCACAATCTTCCTATCGAGGCCTATCCCGACGTAGCCGACAACTACGTTGAGATCATTACGCAATGGCCGGGAATTTCAGCGGAACAAATTGAACAGCAGGTCACTATTCCGCTCGAAATCGTCATGAACGGTATCCCGCATGTGGTGCACCTGCGTTCGTTTTCCTTGTTCGGACTCTCCGACCTGAAGCTGATTTTCGACGATGAATCGGACAATGACTGGAACCGGGAGCGGGTACTGGAGCGGCTGAGCCAGGTCACCCTGCCGCCCGGCGTGGTGCCGCAAATGGGCACCGACTGGAGCCCGGTCGGCCAGATTTATTTCTTCACCTTGCACAGCACCAATCCAACCTATGACCCGATGGAGTTGAAGTCCCTGGAAGACTGGGTCATCGAGAAGAACTTCAAAGCGGTGCCGGATGTTGTCGACGTTTCCAGCTTTGGAGGCCCCACCCGCGAATACCAGGTGCGCGTGGATCCCAACAAACTCATCGCTTACGGTTTGAGTCTGGCCCAGATCGAGCAACAACTCGCCAACAACAACGCGAATGCCGGCGGAAGCTTCATCCAAGAGGGCTTGCAACAGATCAACGTGCGATCGGTGGGATTGGTCGAGCGCGCCCAGGATATCGCCCAAACGGTCATTGTCACCAAGAATGGCACGCCGCTACGGGTGAAGGACATTGCCGTGGTCACGCAAGGTCCGAAGATCCGCCTCGGGCAATTTGCCAGGGGCATTCACCGCGAGGACGGAAAGATTGTAGACAACGACGACGTGGTGTCGGGCATTGTGCTGTTGCGGAAAAGCGCGGCAGCGGACACGGCTTTGCAGGCTATTCACCAGAAAGTCGAGGAACTGAACCATCACATCTTGCCGCCGGGTGTGAAAGTCATTCCATTCATTGATCGCAGTGATCTGGTCCACTTCACCACTCACACCGTCCTGCACAACCTCACGGAAGGAATGATCCTGGTATCGATCATCCTGTTTATATTTCTCGGCAATGCCCGGGGTGCGTTGATCGTTGCAGCCACGATTCCGTTTTCTTTGTTGTTTGCGTCGATATGTTTGGACTTGAGACACATCCCCGCCAACCTGCTTTCCTTGGGTGCGCTGGACTTTGGCATGGTGGTGGACGGCGCCGTGGTCATGATCGAAAACATCATCCGCCATTTAGGTCACACCAGCGGCACAAAGACCGCCAGGGAAAAGATCGGGGAAGCGTCGCACGAAGTTCAGAGGCCGGTGTTCTATGCAATTGCGATCATCATCACTGCTTATTTGCCGATTTTCACCCTGCAGCGCGTGGAAGGCCGTTTGTTCCATCCCATGGCTTGGACGGTGGCTTTTGCCCTTCTGGGAGCACTGCTGTTTTCCATCTTGATCGCGCCGGTGTTGGCCAGTTTTGCTTTTCAGAAGGGTGCGCAGGAATGGCGTAATCCAATCTTGCTGTTTCTGACTGAGCGGTACCGCAACTCGGTACGGTGGGCCATTCGCCGGCGCGGACTGGTGTTGGGCGTGGGTGTGTTGGGGTTTTTCGTAACCCTTTACCTCGCGCTCAGCGGAGTCATCGGTTCGGAATTCCTGCCCCACCTGGATGAAGGTGCTCTCTGGGTGCGTGGCACGCTTGCCCCCAGCACCGGGCCGGATGAAGGCATCCGCGTATCAAATCAGGCGCGGATCATTCTTTGCTCCTTCCCCGAGGTCCCGCAATGTACCAGTCAGACGGGACGCCCGGATGATGGCACGGATACCACCAGCTTTTTCAATACCGAGTATTTTGTCGACCTCAAGCCGAAGGAAGAGTGGCGGCCCGTCTTTCACCAAAACAAAGACGAATTGATCGCCGCCATGAATCGCGAACTGAACAAGATCCCTGGCGTGGTCTGGGGGTTTTCTCAGCCCATCGAAGACAACATGGAAGAAGCGGTCAGCGGAGTAAAAGGCGAGCTGGCGATCAAGGTCTATGGCGATACCCTGAAAACGTTGGAAGATAAGAGCGCCCAGATCGCCCGCATTATGGGAACCGTTAAGGGAGTCGAAGACCTTGGTGTCTTTCATGTGCTGGGCCAGCCTAATCTGAACGTGACGGTGGACCGCGATGCGGCCGCTCGCTACCAGATCAACGTCGCTGACGTGCAGGATGCGGTTCAGACCGCTGTGGGAGGCAATGCGCTGAGCCAAGTCCTCAAGGGTGAAGCTCGATACGATCTGGTGTTGCGCTATCTCCCGCAATACCGCGACACCAAGGAAGCCATCGAGAATATCCGTCTACTCTCGCCCTCTGGCGAACGGGTATCGCTGTCCCAGCTCTGCAGGATCAGCATCGCCGACGGCGGTTCCGAAATCTATCGCGAAGGCAATCAGCGTTATGTCGCCATCAAGTACAGCGTCCGCGGCCGTGATTTGGGCGGCGCGGTCGAAGAGGCGATGAGAAAAGTCAATGAACAGGTAAAACTGCCGGCCGGATATCACATCGACTGGGCGGGAGAATACGAGAGCCAGAAGAGGGCGGACAAGCGGCTGCTGATTGTGCTCCCCATCACCATTCTCGTCATTTTCATCATCCTGTATACCATGTTCAAGTCCTTCAAATGGGCATTGCTGATCCTGGCCAACGTGGCGATGGCTCGATTTGGTGGCCTGCTGGCTCTTCTGATTACCGGCACAAACTTCAGTGTTTCCTCGGGCGTGGGATTCCTGGCCCTGTTCGGCGTATCCGTGCAAACCGGAGTTATCATGCTGGAGTACATCAATCAACTTCGAGCGAAGCGCTTTTCCATCGAAGACGCCGCCGTGGAAGGCGCCGTGCTCAGGCTGCGGCCCATCATGATGACCATGCTGGTGGCGACTTTGGGACTCCTGCCCGCCGCGCTGTCGCATGCGATTGGTTCTGACTCTCAGCGCCCCTTTGCCATCGTCATCGTCGGCGGGTTGATCGCTGACTTAGTCATGAGCATCTTTTTGCTGCCAACTTTGTACGTGTGGGCCGCCGGCGAAAGAGATGTGCTTCCCGTAGCCGAAGAAGGGTTCGAGATAGGGGAGCACGTGGATTGATGTGTTTGTCCATGCGCCCCTGGCGCGCATGCCCGTCTCCTTTACTTCGCTACCACGTCGTACGGTCGCATCATTTCGTTGTCTTCGTGCTCCAGAATGTGGCAATGCCAGACGTACCGGCCAGTATAGCCTTCAAAGGGAACGATGATGCGGGTGATCATTCCCGGTTCCGCTCGCACCGTGTCCTTCCACCCAGCTTCGCTCGGGTCGGGGGGTATTGCGTCACCTCGATAACGCAGGATGCCTTTATTCTGATACGCAAATGCGTCAAAACGCCGCCGGTCCAGTACCTGAAACCGCACCAGGTGCAGATGAATCGGGTGGGTATCGTCGGTCATATTCAAAAGTTCCCAAATCTCCACTGAGTTTAAGGACGGATTTTCCGTGACCGGCATCTTCCAGTGGGTGTTGTTAAGCAGCATAACCACAGTTTCCCCTCGCAGGTCGTCCACTTCACCCAAGGTGACGGTGCGGGTCTTCACCGCTTCCGACTCCGCTATTCTGCGAACCGGCCGCAGTGCTGATGGCAGGGAACTGGTGTCTTTGGAACTGGATTTCCCGACCCGCAGCTGGATCACTGACTGATGCGCGTCGTTTGTTAGGACGATCTGTGCTCCGGCCTGGTCGCCGAAATCCACGACTACGTCTGCCCGTTCACCGGGTGCAAGCGTTAGCTGCTTCAGTGCAACCGGCGCCGGCAGAAGTCCCTGGTCGGTCCCGATCTGGTGGAAGGTCTGTCCGTTCGGTAACGACAAATGAAAGAACCTCCCGTTCGCGGCGTTGAGAACTCGAAACCGGTATTTGCACGGCTCGACTTCCAGGTAAGGAAGTATCTTCCCATTCACCAAGACCGTATTGCCGAAGAATTCCGGGACCCAGGCTTGGCCCGGGTAAGAAGACACCGGGTAGAACAGCTGGCCTTCCGGGTCGAACATCCGGTCACAGAGGATGAGCGGGATCTCGTACTTTCCACTGGGCAAGTTCAGGGATTCCTCGAGCTTGTCTCGGACAATATACAGGCCCAGTAAACCTGCGAACACGTTCAGCCGGTTAATCCCCAGGGTATGGTCGTGGTACCAGAGCAGGGCTGCGTCCTGATCGTTTGGATAGTGGTAGATTGCGGATTTGCCCGGTACGTACCAGTTTTCCGGATATCCATCGCTGTCCGGGGGAGCTTTCGCGCCATGCAGGTGAACCACGGTGCGAACCTCAGGCTTGTCGGATTCGGCGCCGTGCAGGTTATGGTCGATCGGCAGGAAATGTGTGGCCGGCAGCTCGTTCGCCCATTCGACCAGCATCCCGTCGCCACTCTGAGTTTCAATCGTCGGTCCCGGAGAGGTTGAGCCGATTCCCCAAAAGCGTGTCGGTTTCACGTCGCGGTGGACTTTGCTTTCAATCTGCCGCATCGCCAAACGGTAGTATGGGATTCTGGCCTTGGGGTCCGTGGGGCTCGGGCGGAATTCCGTGGAATGGGCTATCCCAGGAATCGGCAGCGGATCCACAAACGGAGTGAGCGAGTTTGGATCAAGCGTCGGCCTCACAACCGGCAGGCGGCGCCCTCCCCCGTGTGAAAGCATCAGGGCCGCAGCCGTCATGCCGCTCTGCTCGAGAAATTTTCGTCGCGTAATGGACACTGACTATTCCTACCGGAATGCCGCCCGAAGGAGACTCTGATTAATTGCGAATTTTCAGCCAGAACGCCGCATGGGCGGGTACTCCCCCCTGCTTTGGCGGCTTCACTGGAGTCTTTTCCAGGCTAAGATTCCAGGCCGCTTTCAGTCGAACAGGCATGCGAGGGACCAGTCTCGCATGCCTGTCGTCGCTTCGTCCAGCCGGCGTGGAAAGAACCCAGCCAACGTTTCTTCCGTTCAGCCGGCCTACTTAGGTTCTCCGGTGTTCGGGTTCAAGAAGAGAACTCCATTGTCTCTCCTGTGTTTGAAGTCAAACATCTGAGTGATGGAGTTGGCAATTGAATCGAATGATCCCTGACCGATGCGCTGTCCGCCCAGCCAGTTGTCTTCGACGAAACGAATGATCGAGCTCTGGTCGGTGGCAGAGTGATCCACCGAGTTCTCCAACGCGTAAGGTGAGATTACCAGCAGCGGCTGACGAGGACCGTATCCGCAACGGCCTAGCGCGTGGGTGTTGCCCGGATCCACACCCGGTAGGGAGTTGGATGCGCTTCCGCAGCTGCCTGGACCGGTAAGCGTATCAGCAGAGCCCATGGATTGATTTACGATCGGCCCCATCTGGTGGTCGTACCAGCCATCGGAGTCATCGTACATAATGATCACTGCAGTTTCCTTCCAGTCAGGCTGCTTTTGCAGGAAGTTGAGGGTGTCGACGACGAACGTCTGCTCGTCGAGGGGATCGGAGTAGCCCGCATGGCCGTCCTGAACGCCAATGGCTTTCAGGAAACTCACGGCTGGGAAGTTGCCTTTCTTGACCGCATCAAAAAAATCCAGAACGTCATAGTTGTGGTTGGCGGGACCGTCATGGCCGATCTCTGAAATTGACTTCGGACGGGTGTGGCTCGGATTGGCAGTGGATGCCCAATACTGGAAGAACGCGTGGTGCGGAATGTAATCGCCGGTGGTTCCGGCCAGTCCGGCAGAGCTTCTCAGGCAGCCGGTGGTGCCGTTGGAGTTTGTAATGGTCAGATTGAAACCACCCATGAACGAGCCCCAGGTGACGCCAGCCGCAGTCAGAAGGTCGCCAATATTCTTGCTGGACATCTGCACCTGGTTCCGGGTGGGGTTGGAGCACGTATCGTTGAGCGGGTCAGGATCGCCGATCACGGTCAAGGAGTTGTCGCCGCCATCGACTTCGTCGCCCGTCCCGTTCAGCGTCTGCGCAACGCCGTTCGTCTGTCCGGAAACCAGGTTGATCACGCCAACCGTGGATGGGCCAAACGTCGTGCTGTAGGAATTGTCGCTCATCGCAAAATGCTGCGCGTAATTCCAGAAGGCGGTGGTAGTGTTGCCGTCAAAGTAGCCCAGATTCAGGCCGCTCGTGTTCAAGATTCCTCCGCCTGCCGGAGGTGGCCCGGGCGTGCCTACGTTCGCCGGAAACAAGTCGAGCGCTCCCATATCAAAAGCAGACTGCTCCGCCGTATAGTCGTGGTTCTGATCGGCAGTCACCGCCTGGGTGCGGTCCAGTCGGAAGGGATTAGTGGCTCCAGCGCCATTGGCAGGGTTCAGGTTGGGGTTGTTGTTCAGCAGAGCGTTGGTGTAGCCGTTTACCGTTGGCGTCCCCGGTCTGGCGTGGAACTGCGGCTCGCCGCTGGTGTTCTTGGCAATCGGATAGGTTCCGAAATAGTGATCAAACGAAACATTCTCCTGGAAGATCACCACTAAGTGCTTGATCGGCGTCGCAGTCTCGGCGGAGCTCGAAACGGGGTTCGAAGCCGCAAATGCGGGCGAAACAGTCGGTCCCAGGGCAGTAGTCAATGCGGTCACGAGAGCCAGCATCTTCCTGGGGGCGGCGAATGCGCGAATCTGGTCGAACATATCTATCCTCCTCCGTCCTCCGGCCATCACACCTAGGTATCGCGAAAGTCGTCTCTGGCCAGTGGAAAGAACAGCTTAGAGAACTTGCATGTCAGGATTATGACCTCCGCGTTAAAGGTCCATGAATTGCCTCAGACCGCTTCCTGGACCAAGGCGAGGCGCCCGCCCGCCGTCTCATGGCCAGGGCAGATTCGGAGTCTTGTTCGGTTTTCGTAACAAAACGCCCCCTCATGTTGCAGGTTTCCTTTCCTGTGTTAGATATGCGCTATCGGTGGGTTCGAGGAAGGCTTTTGCCAGTTGGAGCGGCCTCGAGAGTCAACCACCGGCCGCGCCTGGAGCGCAGGTCTTTGCACGAAGGGCCTGAAATGAAAAAAGAGAGAATACTGTTGGTGGAAGCAGAGGAAGCCAGTAAGGGATTGAGTGAGCACCTGCGGGACTGTAGGTACGAGGTGGATACAGCCGAGACCTTCGTCTCGGCGGAAGAATCCTGGCGCAGAAATCGGCCCGACCTGGTCGTGATCGGCGCCGATCTTCCCGATGGATTGATCTCAAGGTTGGTTCCGCGATTGCGGGCGATGGATTCTTCCATTCCCGTCATCGTTCTCGCCAGCCACACTTCCATCGGTTTTGCCACCGAGGCAGTCCGGCAGGGCGCCGAACAGTTTCTGACCAAACCGGTCCAGGCAGCAATCCTGGGATTGGTCATTGACCGCAGCCTGGAGAACCGGCGTCACCGCCGCCTCTGTCTTGCTGAAATGTCGAGGTGCAAGCGCCGCGTTCAGGATCCCTTTGTGGGCAGAAGTAGCATGATCAAGAGCTTGCAGAATCAGGCGCACCGCCTGGCGTTGGTGGACAGTCCGGTGCTGATTCAGGGTGAAACAGGTACTGGCAAAGGAGTCCTGGCCCGGTGGTTACACCAGAACGGCCGCCGAGCCTCCGAACCCTTTGTCGAACTGAACTGTGCTTGTTCCCGTGGACTGGTCGAGGGGGAAATGTTTGGCGACGAGCGGGCAACCGCGTCGCGGGGTCCGGAGAGCAAGCTGTCTGCTCTGGAGGCGGCTCACCGGGGAACGATTTTCCTCGACTCGATTGACAACCTTGATCCTCTGCTGCAGCCGAAGGTGTTGCAGTTGCTTAAGCAAAAGCAGTTTCGGCGAGTGGGAAGCGGTCAACATCACCCGGTCGATATTCGCCTCATCGGCGCCTCCCACCGTCCCCTGAACTGGCTCCTCCAGCAAAGACGGTTTCGTGACGAATCGTCCTTCCCGGTCCAAACTCTTTCGATCGATCTCCAGCCGCTGCGCCATCGGGTGGAGGACATTCCTGCCCTGGCCAGTTCCATCTTGAACCGTCTGTCGGAAGACATGGGAACCGACGCATTTGAATTGAGCCGGGCGGCGCTTTCAGCCCTTCAGGGGTACTCCTGGCCAGGAAACATTCGGGAACTCAGCTTGGTTCTGAAAAGGGCCGTGCTGGTTGCCTCCGATACGGTGCTGACCGAGAGAGACCTCGGCTTTGACCTGATGTCCGAGCAGAATTTGAACAGTATCGGCCATCTCAGAACACTGGAAGAGTTTGAGCGCCATTACATCCACCAGGTATTGCGGAAAGAAGGTGGACACGTCGAATCCGCGGCCCGGAAGCTCGGAATCCCGCGCAGTTCGCTGTATCACAAACTAAAGCAATACCGGGATGACCAACCGGCCTAGCCGGCTGTATGACTGCGCTCACCGCAAGTACGCAAGGCGGGAAATCACATGGAAGTACCAGCATGTAGGGCGGAGATCCGCTGTGATCCAGACAACTGACCAATTGATGCGCTGTCGGGTCGCCGCTATTGAGAGATCGAACTCGCGACCGACGAGAACGCGTTGTTCGCATTGCCACCAATCAGCCGTATGGTTCCCACTACCAAAACCAGGATCACCGCCAGCATGACCGCGTACTCCGCGATATCCTGTCCCTGTTCATCCGACCAGAGCCGGTGAATCAAATTAACCATAATGCCTCCGTTCGTTGATTATTGTGGTCGCCCCATGATGAAGGGCCGCGCTTCACTTGTCAAATCGAAAGTTCGCCGGCCTGTTGACGATTTCACCCCGTAACCCGGCAATCCGGGTGATGAACTAACCGTCCGATTTTCGCAGATGCCACGCGCTCTTGCCTCGGCCTTGGGCGCACTGCGAGAATCTTCCTGATGAAACTCCACATCAATGGCGAAGACCGCGAGTTCAATTCGCCCCTGTCATTAGCTGCCTTGCTCGACAGCCTGGGGATGAAGCCTGGCCGCGTCGCGGTTGAACTGAATCGCGACATCGTCCCGCGCGAACGCTGGCTCGAAACCGCTCTGGCGGAAGGCGATCGTCTGGAGATCGTTCACTTCGTCGGCGGCGGGTCGGTCCTCTCCTGAGTTCCCGGGAACTCCTCTAAGCACTCCCTTTTCACAGCGCACTTGCTTGACACTGAGCTGACAGTCTCACAGTGAGGAGGCAAAATGGTTGGCGAACTCGACGTGCTCAGCGAATGGATTCCCGAACAAATGCTTCCCGGCACGATCTTCGTGCTGCAAAACGCGGGCCGGGTCGGCGAAAAGGACGATCCCTATTGGGCGGTGCTTGCCTGTCCCGAGTGCGGTACCCTCGGCCTGATCACCCGCAAACAACTTGCCGGCTTGCTCCCAGTCATCTGCGGCTCCGGCCAGTGCTCCGCGCAGTTTTTCATCCAGGACAGCGAAGTGGTGCTGCGGAAGCCGTTCTAGGGTCGTTCCGGCTGGGTGGCCCAGCCATCCGGGGGTGTGTCTTTCTTTCCCGTAACGAAACTGTCGGGATTTTCGCCGACACCCTTCCAACTCTTCGGGGGACGGGGAACAGACGGGACGTACCCTGGTTTCTTCACGCCACTCAGCCGAAAAACCCTGGTGAACGTCCCGTCTGTCGCCAAGTTTCAGAACGCCTTATTCCGTCGACGAGACCGGCGGAGTCCCACTATCGATGAAGGTGTAGAACACAGCAACACGGCCGTTGCGTTCCTCCAGAACATCCGTACCGGTATAGCGGAACGGCTGGTCAGGAAGTCCGCTCCCCCAACGGCACATCCCGACATTGTGCATGGTGCGAATATCGCCAACCACCTTATAGCGGTACTCTGAAATGCGCTTACGAATTTCCGTCGCTGCCTGATTGACCGCCGCAATGCCGACCAGGCGGCCACCCGGGTGTATCCATACGCAATCTTCGTTATAAGCATTGCGCATCATAGCTTCGCGCTTCACTGGATCAAGCTCGATAAAGATCTCATCGAAGTTGTGGTGCATCAGTTCTGCGGCGGTCATCTTCTCCTCCTTGTTTTCTCTTTGCCAGTGTAACGATCTTCTCTATGACCTCGCCAGCCATTCTTCCTGCTGGGAAATCTGGGGACGGAAATCTGGTCCCCAATTTTCCCTGTCACCGGTTTCCCCGTCTGCGGTTCTCTTTGAGTGGATTCGAACTAGTTACTGGGAACGTTCTGTTTGTCCCCGAGTCTCCCTTCCGAGTTTCCCTTGACAAGTTTGCGTTTCAGGGAGCAGAGTTCAATTCGTAACGCAGTTCAAAATAGTTCTCGTCGGAGGAAGGTTATGCAGCGCATCGGTTTTCTGGTTTTCGTGCTATTCGCTTACCTTTCGGCCACGGCCACTCTGGCCAGGGCCCAATATGCAGGGGAGACAACGCAAGCCCTGAACTACCTCGCAACCAGCCAAGCGCCCACGGCTCCAGCGATGCAAATCGTTGCGGGTGACGATCTTTACGTGATTGTGTCGTGGGCTGGAACAAATCTAAACGACGTCACTGGCGTGCTCGACAATCCAGGGGGTCATCCTCTGACACGGGAATCAGGAGCGTGTGACTCTCATAGCGGGACGTGCATTGCCCGATACCGAATCACTGAGAGTTCTCTCATAACCGTACACGCCACACTTTTGATTAACAACGCAACGGTGGCGTCTTTTTTTGCTTACGTCAAGGAATGTCTGACTCAGACGGTCTGACGTCATCCCCGACAAGTTCGCCAGCTTCAGGGAGGAAAGTTCAACTGGTTACGTAGTTCGAAACAATTTTCTTCGGAGGAACGTTATGAAGCGCATTGGTTTTGTGATTCTGGCTCTATCTTGTTACCTTGTCACCACGGTCAACCTGGCGAGTGCGCAAAGCTACCCCGGGGAGACAATGCAGGGGCTGCGTTACATCGCGACCAGCCAATCGCCCACCTCCCTGCCGATGCAAGTCTCTCCATATGACGATCTCTACGTGACTGTGTTTTGGGTTGGCGTAACTCTAAACGATATTAGTGGCGTGCTCGACAATCCAGGGGGGAATGCTCTCAACCTTGAATCAGGATCGTGTTTTGCCCAAAACCAAACGTGCATTGCTCGATACATGATAACTGAGACCTCCAAGATAACGGTAAAGCCCACACTTTTGATTAACAATACAGGCGTGTCGTTTTTTGTGTACGTGAAGGAATGTGTGGGCACGCGTCTCACCTTTCGACGATAACCTGGTACCCCTCGATAACAGCGAAGGCTCTGTCAAGGAGGGAAATGTGGGACAGGAAATGTGGGGACGGGGGGAAATGTGGGGACAGACGGGACGTACCCCGGTTTCTTCACGCCGAAGGGCCTGGCTGGGTGGCCCAGCCATCCGGGGGTGTGTCTTTCTTTCCCGTAACGAAACTGAGGGTGCCCCGTCCTTGCGCTTTTTGCAAGGGCGGGATGCGATGCTGCTGTACCATTCCGTCATGCCACTCGGCCTGCATCGATATTACGGTGCGGATTACCTGCACTTTATCACCTGTTCCTGCTACCGTCGAACGCCATTGTTACGCACCGCCGGCAGCCGTGACCGCTTTCTCTCGATCCTCGAGCAGACCCGCCAACGTTACCGCTTCGTGGTGGTGGGCTATGTCATCATGCCGGAACATTCATCTTCTGCTCAGTGAACCCGAGGTCCGCAGTCCTTCCACCGTGATGCAGGTGCTGAAGCAGCGCACGGCACGCGCGCTGTTGCCTAGAATCAAACGGCGAAATCCCCGCCAGGCTGAGCTTTTCAAGGTTTCCGTGTGTGCGCCATTCTGGCAGGCGCGCTTCTATGACTTCAATGTATGGACGGACCACAAGCGCGTCGAGAAACTGAACTATATGCATCACAATCCGGTCAAGCGAGGATGGGTGAGCCAGCCCAAGCAATGGCTATGGAGTAGTTACCGCTGCTATGCGTTGCAGGACGTGGGGCCGGTGCGAGTGAATGAAGGTTGGGCGGAGATTTCACTCCGCGACCGCGTGGGGTAGTAGAATCTCGGGAGGCGAGGGCACTGCTTCCCGCCCTTGCAAAGAACGCAAGGACGGGGCACCCTCACGATCGCCGCTGCCCGGCGAGAGCCTCGGCCACCCGCCACCGTGATCGGATACTCCCGGTTCACAACGAGCCTAGATGTGCCAACCTGGCTGGTCGGAGCAGGCCATCCGAGTCAAGGAAGCCAATGTTCGGCGACCGGGGAGCTGTACTCAAATACCGGATCGGGCATAACAGTTTGGGGATGTGTTGGCGCGAGCTCCTCTGTTTGGGAACCTATTGGAACCAATTGAATAGAAAGTGTTTGTGAGGAGAAGAACGGACGTAGCTGCGGGGCGTTTTAGACTGTCTAGGCGGGTAAAGAGAATGGGTGTAGAATCAGAGACCCTGCGGTTGCTTTCTCTCTCCCGACGCAGTTGTTCGATGGAGTTTCCGATATGAGAACACACCAACGGCCCCAGGCCGCTGTCCGATGGTTTTTCGTGGTGCTTATGGCATTCACCGCTCACGCCTTCGCCACCAGTTGGACCGAGCAGGTGTTGTACAGCTTCCAGGGTGGCACGAACGACGGGTCCGATCCTGCTGGCGGCGTGGTCTTTGACAAAGCTGGCAACTTGTACGGAGCGACCACCGGCGCTGGAGGAAGTAACTGTGCTCCTATCGGTAACGAATGTGGCCTGGTCTACCAACTGTCGCCGCCAGCCAAGCAAGGAGATCCCTGGACTGAAACGATCCTCTACCAGTTTCAAGGAAAAGAGGCGAATGATGGAAGCGTGCCCGAGGGTGGGGTAATCATCGACGGCGCGGGCAACCTGTACGGTACGACAGCATACGGCGGTACCGGAGACTGCGTTCTTCTAGGCGTCAACGCGGGATGTGGGACAGTATATGAACTGTCGCCTCCGCAGCAGAAAGGCCAACAGTGGACTGAAACGATCCTGTACAGCTTCGAGAGCGGCAAGGATGGGTACTTTCCGTGGGGTAGTCTAACGTTCGATTCCAAAGGCAATTTGTACGGAGCCACGCAGTTTGGTGGTGGCAAGGGTACCAGTTGTGATCCTTATTTTCAGTATTGCGGTACGGTGTTCGAGATGAGTCCGCCGAAGCAGAAAGGCGGAAACTGGACGGAGAAAGTGCTGCACAGCTTTGCGGGTATGACCAGCGGGAAACAGATGGGTGATGGAGCCAACCCGAATGGCGGGCTCGTGCTCGATAGAAAGGGCGCGATTTACGGCACCACGTATGCCGGGGGCTACAATTGCCCGCACCATTCGGGCCAGGGCTGCGGGACGGTATTCGAACTGAAGCCGCCCAGCAGAAAAGGCGGAAGGTGGACGGAGGCGCAACTCCACGTCTTCACCGGAGGCAATGACGGCGGGGGATCGAGCGCGGGTCTGATCTGTGATGCGAAGAACTCACTATATGGGGTAGCGGGCGGGGGCAACATCAGCGGAGGCGGGATCGTTTTTCGATTGACGGGAGCTCAGAGAGGCCAGTGGAAGGAGACCGTCTTGCACTGGTTCAGCAACAGCGACTGGAGTGGTCCCGTCGGAGGCTTGGTCTTCGGGTCGGGAGGTGATTTGTATGGCACGACGAGCGGGGGCGACAAAGGGGCCGCCGTTTTCCAGTTGCGACCGCCGAAACGCAACGAGGAAACGTGGGCCGTCACGATCCTCCACGCGTTCAAAGGCGTGCCGGATGGCATTGCTCCCGCTGCCTCCCTGATTTTCGATAAGGTCGGCGATCTCTATGGCACGACGCAGAGGGGCGGCACTGGAACGTGCTATCCCGCTGGTTGCGGCACCGTCTTCGAGGTTTCGCCGTAGTGAGGACCAGGCTCAAGCAGTTTACTAATGATCTAGACGTTGAAGCTAAAGGAAATGTGGGGACAGACGGGACGTACCCCGGTTTCTTCACGCGCGATGCTGCTGTACCATTCCGTCATGCCACTCGGCCTGCATCGATATTACGGTGCGGATCACCTGCACTTTATCACCTGTTCCTGCTACCGTCGAACGCCATTATTACGCACCGCCGGCGGCCGTGACCGCTTTCTCTCGATCCTCGAGCAGACCCGCCAACGTTACCGCTTCGTGGTGGTGGGCTATGTCATCATGCCGGAACATTCATCTTCTGCTCAGTGAACCCGAGGTCCGCAGTCCTTCCACCGTGA
>Ga0206847_10141_pt1 | contig 24604 bp, 15 predicted proteins | sample Alteio_BWOrgCont_17_FD_152880 | JGI IMG/M metagenome (GOLD analysis project Ga0206847, IMG submission 152880) | Enriched cells from forest soil in Barre Woods Harvard Forest LTER site, Petersham, Massachusetts, United States -... | ecosystem: Environmental > Terrestrial > Soil > Temperate forest >... | reverse complement strand
ACGCGTGAAAAATTGGCGAGCGGCGACGTAAATATCGTCATCGGCACGCATGCGTTGCTGTCCAAGCAGGTGCAGTTCAAGCATCTGGGCCTCATGATCGTCGATGAGGAGCAACATTTCGGCGTGGTGCAGAAAGAAAAACTCAAAGAACTCAAGTCCGATGTGCATGTGCTCACCCTCTCCGCCACGCCCATCCCGCGCACGCTGCAGATGGCGCTGACCGGCGTGCGCGACCTCTCGCTCATCACCACGCCGCCGGTGGATCGCCTGGCCGTGCGCAGTTTCGTCATGCCGTTCGACCCGGTGGTGATCCGCGAAGCTTTGCAGCGCGAACTGCATCGCGGCGGGAAAAGTTTCGTCGTCACGCCGCGCATTAAAGATATCGGCGAGCTTAAACTACAAGTATCGCAACTCATGCCCGAAGCCCGCATTTGCGTGGCGCACGGGCAGATGGCAGCCAGCGAGCTCGATAAAATCATGAATGATTTCTATGACGGAAAATATGATATCCTGCTCTCCACCGCCATCATCGAATCCGGCCTCGATATTCCGACCGCCAACACCATGATCATTCACAACGCGCATCTCTTCGGCCTCTCGCAGCTTTACCAGTTGCGCGGTCGCGTCGGCCGCGCCAAAACCCGCGCCTATGCGTATTTCCTGCTGCCGCATCGCCGCCAACTCACCAAAAACGCCACGCGCCGCCTGGAAGTGATGCAAACACTCGATACGCTCGGCGCCGGATTCACGTTGGCTTCGCACGACATGGATATTCGCGGATTTGGCAATCTCGTGGGCGAGGAGCAATCCGGCCATATTCGCGAAGTAGGGATTGAGCTGTATCAGCAGATGCTGGAGGAGGCGGTGGCTGCATTAAAAGTCGCCAGTCGCCAGTCGCCAGTCGCCAGCGAAGAAACTGGAGACTTGCGACTGGCGACTGACGACTGGTCCCCGCAAATCAACCTCGGTATTTCAGTATTGATTCCCGAAGAATATGTAAACGATCTGCAGCTGCGGCTGGGCTTATACCGCCGCGTGGCCGGCATGAACGCCGAATCCGAAATCAACAGCTTCGCCGCCGAACTCACCGACCGCTTCGGCCCGATGCCCGAAGAAGTGCAGCATCTCATCGCCGTGCTCGGCATCAAACTCCTATGCAAAAAAGCCGGCATCGAACGCATCGACGCCGGCCCCAAAGGCGCGGTCATCACCTTCCGGGGCAACGCCTTCGCCGAACCGGAAAAACTCCTCGGGCTTATCGACCGCAACCCCCGCACCCTCAAAGCCCGCCCGGATAATAAGCTGGTATTTTCACATGAATGGAAGGATGGGGCGGATAAGATTAGTATTATCAAGAAGTTGGCTAACGATATCTCCAATCTATGTTAAATTCCACTAGGCAAACCAAAGGTTTACTGATATTATAATTTGCAGGAGTTTATATGAACGATAATATTGTACTCGAACATTTGCGCCATATTCGCGCTACTGTAGACCGTAGTGCTGAAGATTTGCGCGATGTAAAATTTCGTGTCGGCCAATTGGAAACAAAGGTCTTTCAGTCGGAAGGCACACTCATGCAACTCGTGCATCGCATGGATCGCTTCGATGAGCGGCTGACTCGCGTTGAAATGCGCCTCGGCCTCCACGACGCCCAGCACTAAACATCTCCGTAAAACCCCTTGAAATCCATTGGTTTCCTGCTATCTAGCTCGCATGGCAGATTTATTTTCCAATAAACCAACCAACAAATCCACCTCCTACACCGCCGAGGATATCGAGGTTTTGGAGGGGCTTGAGCCCGTTCGCCGCCGGCCCGGCATGTATATCGGCGGCACCGACGAAGTGGCGATGCATCATCTTGTCAACGAGGTATTCGACAACGCGATGGATGAGGCCGTCGCCGGATTCGCCAACAAAATCGAGCTCGAAATGCGCGCCGATAATGTGATCGTGGTCAAAGATAATGGCCGCGGCGTGCCCATCGATCCGCACCCCAAATTCCCAAAAAAATCGGCGCTCGAAGTCATTCTCACCACCCTGCATTCCGGCGGAAAATTCGGCGGGAAAGTGTATGACACGTCCGGCGGCTTGCATGGCGTGGGTATTTCGGTGGTCAATGCATTGTCGGATAATCTGCTCGTCGAAGTCGTGCGCGATAAGGCCAAATACCAGCAATCATACTCGCGCGGCGAGCCCACCACCAAGCTGCAGAAAATCGGGCAGGATGCGCGCGGGCACGGCACCACGGTCGCCTTCCATCCCGACGCCGATATTTTCGGCAAAGCCAAATTCCGCCCGGAAAAATTATATAAGCTCGCCCGCTCGAAAGCGTATCTCTTCCGCGGCGTGGAAATCCGTTGGAAATGCGATGCGAAACTGCTGGGCGAAAACTCCGAAATTCCCACCGAAGACACCATCCATTTCCCCGGCGGCCTGCGTGATTTCCTCACGCAACAGCTGGAAGGCCGCCCCACCATTGTAGACGTTCCGTTCGTCGGCGAGGCGGATCTGGCGAATAAAATGGGCCGCGTCGAATGGGCGATCCATTGGCCGGTCGATGAAGAACCGTATGAAAGCACCTATTGCAACACCATCCCCACGCCCGACGGCGGCACGCATGAATCCGGCATGCGCGCGAGCATTACCAAGGGTTTGAAGGCGTACGGCGAACTCGCCAACAACAAAAAAGTCGCGGGCGCGATGGGCGAAGATATTTTGGGCGGCGCAGTGATTGTGCTGTCGCTGTTCATCAAAGACCCGCAATTTCAGGGCCAGACGAAAAATAAATTAGTGAGCGTCGAAGCCGCACGCCTCGTGGAAAACGCCATGCGCGACCATTTCGATCATTATCTTTCCGGCGACACGGAAAACAGCACCAAGCTGCTGGGCAACATCGTCGAGCGCATTGAAGACCGTTTGCGCCGCCGTGCGGAAAAAGAAACCAGCCGCAAATCCGTCACGCAAAAACTCCGCCTGCCCGGCAAGCTCGCGGATTGCTCGCGCTCCACCAACAAAGGCACGGAAATTTTCATCGTGGAAGGCGATTCGGCGGGCGGCTCGGCGAAGCAGGCGCGCAACCGCGAGACGCAGGCCATTTTGCCATTGCGCGGAAAAATCCTGAACGTCGCCAGCGCCACGCTCGATAAAATCAAAGCCAACCAGGAACTCGCCGACCTCATCCTCGCGCTCGGTTGCGGCTCCGGCGTGCATTACAGCGCCGACGCGTTGCGCTACGAAAAAATCATCATCATGACCGACGCCGACGTCGACGGCGCCCACATCGCCTCGCTGCTCATGACGTTTTTCTACCAGGAAATGCCGGAACTCATCCGCGGCGGCCATTTATTCCTGGCGCGTCCGCCGCTCTACCGCATCACCATCGGCACCACGACCTATTACGCGCAGGACGAAAAAGAACGCGACCAGATCATCGCCAAAAACGCCCGCGCCAACAGCAAGGTCGATGTCGGCCGCTTCAAAGGCCTCGGCGAAATGATGCCCGCGCAACTCAAGGAAACCACCATGCTGCCCGGCAACCGCATATTGCTCAAAGTCATGATCGAGGAAGACGACATCGACCCCACCCGCGACCGCGTCGAACAACTCATGGGCCGCAAACCGGAACTACGCTTCGCGTTTATCCAGGAGCAGACGGCGCAGCGGGGCGGGGAGATTTTGAGTGAGCTGGATGTGTAAAATGGCAAGGCACTATGGTTGATAATAAAAATACAATCGAAGACCCTCGTTGGATATCAGTCATTGACCAATCATTTACATCCGGCGGCAGTATTCAAGAAAATCAATTATTGCGGTTTTCGGTAAATGATCTGCAATCCATGCAAACACATATTGGTGCATTAATTGCTGGCAAAGAAAATCTGTTGGAGCAACCGGTAAAAAGCACAAGTGTTGAAGCGGATAATTTCGTTGAAGGGCAGCAAAATAGTCTGATGAAGTTGACCAATTTTTTTAATTCACTTGGCAGCGCCATTAAGAGTCGTGGTAAATAACACTGATGACCCCCCTCCCCCTCACCACCCAGCAAAAACCCGGCGCATTAATCTCGTCATTGCGAGGAGCGTTAGCGACGTGGCAATCCAGCTAAAGCGCCATGGGCGCGGTATAGAATTATTGTGCGGTAGACGCCGCACACTGGATCCCGGCCTTCGCCGGGATGACGGAGTAAACATATGAATCTTACCACCTCAAAATCCACACATGCCGTTCCCATTATTCTTCTTACTGCCAAACAATTCCCCGCGTGGCTCAAATCGCAGGATGCGGCCAGCAAACATTGGCTCACCGTAAATAATTTCGAGGCGAAGGCCGGAAGTTTCTGTCTGCTACCGGATAAAAACGGCAAGCTCGCGAAAGTGATTTGCGGTGTGGATGAGCAGCTGAATTTATGGAGCATCGCGCATCTGGCAACCACATTGCCGGCGCAGCATTATTTTATAGTCCCGTCATCCTTTGGCTTGACCAAAGGATCTCGTGCGGCGGGAGATCCTGCGATCAAGTCGAAGGATGACGGATTACATACGCAACTCGCGCTCGGCTGGGTGCTGGCGACGTATCAATTCACGCGTTACAAAAAATCGAAGAAACAATTCGCCACGCTCATTGCGCCCAAAGGCTGTGATGTGGATTATGTGCAGGCGATGGCGGCCTCCATTTGCTGGGCACGCGATCTCATCAACACGCCCGCCAACGATATGCATCCCAAGGCGCTGGCCGAAGAAGCGGTGGCCTTCGCCCAAAAACATAAAGCCAAAGTCACCGTTATTAAAGGCGAAGAACTGCTCAAACAAAATTACCCGATGATTTATGCGGTTGGCAAAGCCGCCGCGATCCCCCCTCACCTCGTCGATATCACATTCCCGCGCAAGGGCGCGCCGAAGATCACGCTGGTGGGAAAAGGCGTATGTTTCGATTCGGGCGGGCTCGATATCAAAACCGCCGCCGGTATGAAGATGATGAAAAAAGACATGGGCGGGGCGGCATGCGTGCTGGCATTGGCTCGCGCCATCGTTGAAACCAAACTTCCCGTGCAACTGCGCGTACTGCTGCCGATCGTAGAAAACGCCATCGCCGGAAACGCCATGCGCCCGCTCGATATCATGCTGACGCGCAAGGGCATCACGGTTGAAATCGGCAACACCGACGCCGAAGGTCGTTTGATTCTGTGCGATGCACTCACCGAAGCCGACGAAGAAAAACCCGACCTGCTCATCGACTGCGCCACGCTCACCGGCGCTGCGCGCGTGGCGCTCGGCACCGAAATTCCCGCGTTTTTTACCAACGACGATGCGCTCGCCCACGAACTTTATAAATGCGCAAAAACGGAAAGCGATCCGCTCTGGCGCCTGCCGCTGTGGAAAAATTACCGCTCGCAGCTCGACACCCATAACGCCGATCTCAGCAACGATCCCGACAGCTCTTACGGCGGCGCAATCACCGCGGCCTTGTACTTGCAGGAGTTCGTAACCAAAACCCCTTCCTGGCTGCATATCGACATGATGGCATGGAACCCGACCAGCAAGCCCGGCCGCCCGCAAGGCGGCGAAGCGATGGCGATACGCGCGCTCTATGCGCTGATCAAAGAAAAATATAATTAAACCGTCATCCCTGCGCAGGTGGGGATCCAATAAATCGGAGACGGAAATATTTTAAAAACTATTTTTACGTATTCCCCCAAAAACGAAAAAATCCGATTTTACACCCGTCAAAATACGCTTTTTTCTATCCCCATTTTTATCCACATGGTTGTGCACAATTCGGCAGGCCTTACTATCGCTGGGGAAGAGAATTTTTTATCTGAGCGCCGCCTGTAAAATTGCGCTTATGATATTTTTATATCGAATAAACATCAATAAATATAGGCACTCGCAGATGGTTCACCGCACATATCCACATGCCGAAAAAAAAATTTTGAGTTGCATAAATTTTTTTTTATAACCGCTTGTCAGCATCACCAAAACATGTAGTTATAATCGCTAACTAGGAAAAAACTTCCTGCTGTTAACGGATCGGTAACTTTTTTGATTTATTCTGGCTTTATCGAGCGAAAAAAGGAGTCACTATGAGCGCACTCGGAGAAACAATGAAGGGCATGGGCAAGGCAAAAATCGGCGCGATGGCGGCGGTCGTTGTCATTATGCTGGCCCTCTTCATGGTTCTCACATTGCGTATGTCGACCGCAAGCATGGTGCCATTATATACCGGCCTGTCGCTGGAAGACAGCTCTAAAATCGTCGCCGAACTCGAAAAAAGCGGCACCCCTTATGAGCTGGGCGCCAACGGCACACAGGTGTCCGTTCCGGCCGAGCGCGTGCTGCGCCTGCGCATGAACATGGCGGAAGCCGGGCTGCCCTCGGGCGGCTCCATCGTTGGCTATGAAATATTCGACCGCTCGGAAACGCTCGGCAGCTCGAATTTCGTTATGAACGTAAATATGGCGCGCGCACTGGAAGGCGAACTGGCGCGCACCATCGATTCACTGACCGACGTGGATTCCGCGCGCGTGCATCTGGTCATGCCCAAGCATGAATTATTCACCCGCGAAAAAGATAAGCCCAGCGCATCCGTCACCATCAAAATGCGCGCCGACCGCACGCTGGAGCACGCCGAAGTCATCGCCGTCACACACCTTGTCGCATCGGCGGTTCCCGGGCTTGACGCCTCCAAAGTCACCGTCGTTGACAGCCACGGGCGCCTGCTGGCGCGCGGCGACGGCGATTCAAGCGACGCATCGGCCGATGCCGGCGCCGAATACCGCACCGCCTATGAAGGCCGCACGCGGCAGCAGCTGGAAGACCTGATTGAAAAGGTCATCGGCGCGGGCAAGGTGCGCGTGCAGGTGGCGGCCGACATCAATTTCGACCGCACCGTCACCAACTCCGAAAAATACGATCCGGACGGCCAGGTGGCGCGCTCCACGCAAAGCAACACCGAACGCGATAACGCACAGGAAAAAGCCGGCAAGGAAAATGTATCGGTGGCGAATAATCTTCCGCAGGCGGCCGCATCGGGCGAAGGTGCTGGCAGCAGCAATCATCTGGTGGAACGCACCGACGAAACCACCAATTTCGAAATTTCCAAGACCGTGCAGAACCATGTGGTCGAAGGCGGCAACATCAATAAAATATCGGTCGCGGTGCTGGTGGACGGCACTTACGCCACCGATACAAGCGGTAAAGAAGTATATACGCCGCGCACCGACGATGAAATCAAGCAGCTCAAGACTTTGGTGAACTCCGCCATCGGCTACGACGAAAAACGCGGCGACAAGGTGGAAATCGTCAATATGCGCTTTACGCAGGACGGCATCAACGCGCCGGAAGAATCCTTCTTCGAACGCTTCAAGGTGGAAATGCAGTCCATCATCCAGACGCTCATCATCGCGGCTGTGGCCATACTGGCCATCATGCTGGTCTTGCGCCCGGCAGTTGTGCAACTTATCAAACAGGCGCAGACGCCCAGCGAACGCGTGGCGGGCGAACTGGCGGCGCTCGGCTCACCGGCTGATGTAGCGGGACGTCTGCCCGGCGCCTCTGGCGGCGGCGGTGAAGGCGGCGATGGCGAAATAATCGACGTGGCGAATATCAAAGGCGGCATGAAATCCTCGTCGATGAAAAAAATCAGCGAAATCGTCGATAAATATCCGGAAGAAACCATGGGCGTACTGCGCCAGTGGGTTCTGAAGCAATCGTAAAGAAAGGAGGTTCTTGGTTCTTAGAACTTGGTTCTTGGTAAAAAAGATTTGTATTATTACCAAGCACTAAGCACCAATAACCAAGCACTATTATGGCCGCACCCCAACCACCGAAAGAAAACAAGGACGATTACCGCAAAATCAGCGGCGCGCAGAAAGCGGCGATGTTTCTGATGGCCATCGGCGAGGAAGCCGCCGTGAAGCTGTTCGCCATGATGGACGATGATGAAATCCGCGAATTATCCGGCATCATGTCGAGCCTCGGCCAGGTGAATTCCGAAGTGATGGAGCGCCTGTTTGGCGAATTCGTCGAGCAGGTATCGGCGTCGGGCGGCGTCGTCGGCAATTATGATTCCACCGAGCGCCTGCTGGTAAAAGCGCTGGGCAAAGGACGCGTCGACGGCATCATGGAAGAAATCCGCGGCCCCGCCGGACGCACCACCTGGGATAAGCTGGGCAATGTGAGCGAAGAAATCCTCGCCAATTTCCTCAAAAACGAATATCCGCAAACCATCGCGGTGGTGCTCTCCAAAATCAAATCCGATCATGCGGCACGCGTGCTGATGAACCTGCCGGAAGAAATCAGCATCGAAGTCATCATGCGCATGATTTCCATGGAATCGGTGAAAAAAGACGTGATGGACGGCATCGAAAAAACCCTGCGCATGGAATTCATGAGCAACCTCGCCAAGCGCGCCAGCCGGGACAGCCACGAGCTACTTGCCGATATTTTCAACAATTTCGACCGTAACGCCGAAACCAAATTCATGGGCAAACTCGAAGAGCGCAGCGTTGAATCCGCCGAGCGCGTACGGGCCTTGATGTTCACCTTCGAGGATCTGAAGAAAATCGACAAATCCGGCATCCAGACGCTGCTGCGCGGCGTCGACAAGGACAAGCTCGGCCTGGCGCTCAAAGGCGCGTCCGATACGGTCAAGGAACTGTTCCTGTCCAATATGTCCGAACGCGCATCGAAAATTCTCAAGGAAGACATGGAATCCATGGGCCCCGTGCGCATCAAGGATGTCGATGAGGCGCAGATGGCCATTGTCGGCATCGCCAAAGACCTCGCCGCCAAGGGCGAAATCATGATCGCGGGCGACGGCGAAGAAGACCAGCTGGTGTATTAGCATGACCTTACAACGTTTCAATTTTCAGGAATTCGGCGAGGCCCGCGCGGCCAAATCCGCCAAGCAGTTTCTGCCTTCGGGCAGAATGCGGGAGGAGGCTCCCCCCCCTCCTCCCCCCCCCACTTTCACCGAGGAGCAACTTAAAAACGCCGAGCGCGACGGGTATAAAAAAGGATTTTTAGAGGGCACCGAAGAAGGCCGCAAACAGGCCGAGAGCGAGCAGGCTTCCATCGACCGCAAACTTACCGAAATCGTAGAAAAATTTACCAGCCGCCTGGCGCCGCTGTTTAATGATTATCGCCAGAAAGCCTTGCAACTTAAAGAAGAGATGCCCAAGATGGCCCTGGCCGTGGCGCGCAAAGTGGCCGGTCCCGCACTCGCCGAAAACGGCGCGAAGGTGATCGAGGATATCGCCGTGCGCGCCTGCGAGACGCTCTTCAGCGAGCCGCAAATCTCCATCGCCGTGCCGGAAGCTATGGCCGATACGCTGGAACGCAAGCTGCTGGAAATCGCTTCGCGCCTGCAAACGGCCACCGATATCGTCATCCTGCGCGATCCGGAAATGCCGCCCGCCGACTGCCGCATCGAATGGCATCACGGCGTCATGGAGCGCAACACGGAAAAACTGTGGCAACAGCTGGAGCAGGTGATAGAAAATATAACGGCCACCGCCCTGCGGGATACGGAGACGGAGATGAACGCATTACAAAAACAATTACCACCAGGAGGAGAATCCAATGGCTGATGAAACCACAGTAGCGAACGCCAATCCCAGTAACACCGGCGAGAATCTAAGCCTGGAAACGGTGTATGACATTCCCGTGCAAATCACCGTCGTGCTCGGCCGCACCAGCATGCAGGTCAACCAGCTTTTGAAACTTGGTCGCGGCGCGGTTATCGAGCTCGATAAAAAAGTCGGTGAGCCGATCGATATTTTCGTCAATAACCGCCTCGTCGCCCGCGGCGAAGTGGTGGTGGTCGAAGAAAAAATCGGCGTAACGATGACGGAAATTATCAAGGCGGAAAAACATTAGGAAGAGTCAAGTGGCTAGAGTCGAGAGTCGAGTGAAGAAAAAACACACTTACTCGACTCTCGACTCTCGATTCTAATCACTAAGGAGCAAAGCGAATGCGACTACTCATCATCGGAGACCTCTACGGCCAGATCGGCACTGCCAGCAGCATCGCCAAATCGCGCGGCGCGAAGGTGGCGCATGTGGCCGATATCGAAGCAGGCATGAACGCGTTGCGCGCCGGGCAAGGCGCCGACCTCATCATGATCGAGGTGCGCGAGGATATTGAAAAACTCGTGACGCTGCTCATGCGCGAACGCTTCAACCTCCCCGTCATCGCCTGCGGTGTGGAAAACGATAAAGACGCCGCCGTGAAAGCCATCAAATCCGGCGCGAAAGAATACCTCCCGCTGCCGCCCGACGAAGAACTCATCGCCGCCGTGTTAGAGGCCATCACCGAAGAAACGCAGTCGATGATCTTCGCCTCCGCCGCCATGGCCAAAATCATCGGCCTGGCCGACCAGATCGCGCCCAGCGACGCCAGCGTGCTCATCACCGGCGAATCCGGCACCGGCAAGGAAGTCATCGCCCGCTACATCCACAAAAAAAGCAAACGCGCCAACGGCCCGATGATCTCGGTCAACTGCGCCGCTATTCCAGAAAACCTACTCGAAGCGGAACTGTTCGGCCATGAAAAAGGCGCCTTCACCGGCGCAGTGGCCCGCCGCATCGGCAAATTCGAAGAAGCCGACGGCGGCACGATTTTGCTCGATGAAATCAGCGAAATGGATCTGCGCCTGCAATCGAAATTACTGCGCGTATTGCAAGAGCGCGAAGTAGACCGCGTCGGCGGCAGCAAGCCCGTCAAAGTCAATATCCGCATCCTCGCCACCTCCAACCGAAATTTGCAAGATGAAGTCAAAAAAGGCACCTTCCGCGAGGATTTATATTTCCGCCTGAACGTCATCGCGCTCGGCATGCCAAGCCTTCGCAATCGCCTTGAAGATATCAAACCGCTGGCCGAGCATTTCATCGAAAAATACTCCAAAGCCAACGGCATCAACGTGCGCAAGCTGTCCGCCGCCGCGCTCGATAAGCTCAACCAGTATCATTTCCCCGGCAACGTGCGCGAGCTCGAAAACACCATGCATCGCACCGTTTTGCTCGCCAGCGGCCCCGCCATCGAGCCGGATGCCATCCACCTGCAGGACGCGCCGGAGCAACCGCAACTGGTAGTTTCCCACTCTCCCAAACCGACCAGCAACAACACGGGCGGGCTGGTGGGCCGCACGGTCGATTCCGTGGAGCAGGAGCTCATCATCGACACGCTCAATTACTGCCTCGGCAACCGCACCCACGCGGCAAATATTTTGGGCATTTCCATCCGCACGCTGCGCAACAAACTCAAAACGTATAATGAGCAGGGACTGCCAGTGCCGCAAGCGCCGACGGGGACGGAGTAAAACAAATGTCAAATGTCAAAAGTCAAAGGTCAATAAGCCAGAGTTATTTTGACATTTGTCCTTTGACATTTGACATTTACGCTGGGGTCTAACATGGCAGAGGCAACAACAGTACCCGCTCCCGCGCAATTCTCCTTCGCGAATTTCAGCGCGCAGGCGGGATTGCTGTCCAAGCGCCGCGATATTTTCTTCGCGATGGGCATCATCGCCATTCTGATCTTCCTGATTCTGCCGCTGCCGCCGTTTCTTTTGGATTTCATGCTCAGCATGTCGATCACCATTTCGGTAGTAATCCTCATGACCGTGCTCTTCGTTGAAAAGCCACTGCATCTCAGTTCATTCCCCACCATCCTCCTCATCGTCACCATGCTGCGATTATCGCTCAACATCGCCAGCACGCGCCTCATCCTAAGCCACGGCCACACCGGCACCGCCGCCGCAGGACACGTGATTCAGGCGTTCGGCGGCTTCGTGATGGGCGGCTCGGTCATTATCGGCGCGATTATTTTCGGCATCCTCACCATCATCAACTTCGTGGTCATCACCAAAGGTTCGGGCCGCATCGCGGAAGTATCGGCGCGCTTTTCGCTCGACGCCATGCCCGGCAAGCAAATGGCCATCGACGCCGATTTATCGGCAGGCCTCATCACCGAAGACATCGCCAAAGCACGGCGCAAAGAGCTCGAAGACGAAAGCAATTTCTTCGGCGCGATGGACGGCGCCAGCAAATTCGTGCGCGGCGATGCGATTGCGGGACTCCTCATCATCTTCATCAATTTCATCGCGGGCATTTTAATCGGCGTGGTGCAGAACAACCTTACCTTCGCAGCCGCCGTGAATACTTACACCACCCTCACCGTGGGCGATGGCCTCGTCTCGCAAATTCCCGCGCTCGTGGTGTCCACCGCCGCCGGTATCCTCGTCACCAAATCGGGCGTCAGCGGCTCGGCGGAAAAAGCCGTGCTCGGCCAATTGGGCCGTTACCCCACCGCGCTTGGCGTCACCAGCGGATTTTTATTCGCCATGGCCATGCTGCCCGGTATCCCCGCGCTGCCGTTCCTGACCCTCTCCGCCATCACCGGCTATACCTGCTGGTACATGATGAAACATCCCGCGCTCGCTCCCGGCGCAACCGCCCCCGGCGCGCAAAAATTGCTCACCGGCCCGGACGGCAAACCCATCGAAGAAAAACCGCCGGAAGAACAACCCGCCGATTTCCTGCAGATTGATGCACTGCGGCTGGAGCTGGGTTACGGCCTGCTGCCGCTCATCAATTACCAGAAGGGCCACCGTCTCACGGAGCAAATCAAGGCGCTGCGCAAGCAAATGGCCCGCGAGCTGGGCTTTATCATCCCCGCTGTGCGCATTCAGGATAATATGCAGCTGCCGCCCAATACCTATGTGGTAAAGGTCAAGGAAATCGAAGCCGCGCGCGGCGATATAAGGCCCGACATGTTGCTCGTGATGAACCCCAGCGGCGCGCAAATCACCCTGCAGGGCGAAGCCACCACCGAGCCCACTTTCGGCCTGCCCGCCATGTGGATCAGCGAACCGCAGCGCGAGGAAGCGCTCTTCCGCAATTACACGGTGGTCGATCCACCCACCGTCATCACCACGCATCTGACCGAAGTCATCAAAGACAATATGGCGGAATTGCTCTCTTACGCCGAGACGCAAAAACTGCTCGACGATCTCGGCAAAACCCAGCAAAAACTGGTCAGCGAGACTATTCCGTCGCAAATCACCGTGGGCGGCGTACAGCGCGTGCTGCAAAACCTGCTGCGCGAAATGGTATCGATCCGCGATCTGTCCACCATCGTCGAAGCCGTGGCCGAAGCCACGCGCGGTTCTCCGAATCCGATGCTCATCACCGAGCATGTGCGCGCGCGCCTCGCCCGCCAGATCAGCCACGCCAACACCACCGACGGCGGCTACATTCCCATCATCGCGCTGTCGCCCAGCTGGGAGCAAACCTTCATCGAATCCATCACCGGTTCGGGCGATGAAAAACTCCTCTCCATGGCCCCCAGCCGCATCCAGGAATTCATCGCCGGCGTGCGCGCCACCTTCGATAAATTCGCCGCCCAAGGCGAATTGCCGGTGCTCCTCACCAGCCCCATTATCCGCCCGTATGTGCGCTCCATCATCGAACGCTTCCGCGCCTCGACGGTGGTGCTCTCACAAAGTGAAATTTACGCCAAAGCGCGGATTAAGACGCTGGGGCAGATATGAGGGAGCAGTTGGCAGTTGGCGGTTGGCAGTTGGCAGATAAGATTTTTCTGCTTTCTTACCGCCAACCGCCAACCGCCAACTGCCAACTGCTATGAGGCTGCGCACCTTCACCGCCCCCGACATGCCCGCCGCCATGAAGCTGGTGCGCGAAGCGCTGGGCGATGAGGCGATTATTCTGAGCACCCAGGTGCATAAAGACACCAAAGCCGTTCACATCACTGCGGCGGTGGAGATTGAAGACGATAGCGACCAGCGGCCAGCGGTCAGCGGTCAGAAAACAGTTTCTTCACTGGCCGCTGACCGCCGACCGCCGCCAACTGAACCCTTACGCTTCCAGCTCCAGGAAACCCTGCGCTTCCACAACATGCCGGAAATGTTCATCGCCAAGCTCATGCAACGCGCCACCGACAAAGAACTCGCCACCATCCACAAACCCAACCCGCAACGCATACTGGAAAAATTGCTCGACGGATTTTTTGATTTCGATCCGCTCAGCTTCGAAGCCGGTTCGCGCACCATGCTCATCGGCCCGCCCGGCACCGGCAAAACGCTGACCATCGCGCGCATGGCGGCCAGGCTTGCCATGAACAAACATTCCGTCAAAGTCATCACCACCGACAATAAACGCGCCGGCGGCATCGAGCAGCTGCAATCCTTCACCGACATTCTGGACATTCCGCTTTACACCGCATCCAGCAAAAACGAGCTGGCGTCGCACCTCAAATCCCTTGATTCGCGCACGCGCGTGCTGATCGACACGGCGGGCTGCAACCCCTATGAACCCACCGAACTCAAAGAACTGCATGCTTATATGTTAAGCGGCATCGAGCCCGTTCTGGTGCTGCCCGCAGGCGGCGATAGCCTGGAGGCCATCGACATGGTGGAAGCCTACGCCGAAGCCCTGCCGCTCAAGCGCCTGCTGGTCACCCGCGCCGACACCGCCCGCCGTTTCGGCGGCATATTGGCCGCCGCCGCCGCGCACGGCCTCACCTTCTGCAATGCCACCGGATCGTCGAGCATCACCGAGCCTCTGAGGTCGCTCGACGCGGCTTTACTGGCGCGTTTATTGCTCCAATATCAACAATGACCAGTTGCAAACTGATCAAACATAAGGAATGCTTAACCACATGAGTGAACTAAAAAATAATATCATCGCCATCGCATCGGGCAAGGGCGGCGTCGGCAAGACCTGGCTGGCGGTGACGCTGGCGCATCTGTTCGCGCGGTCGGGCCGGCATGTGCTGCTGTTCGACGGCGATATTGGCCTTGCCAACGTGGATGTGCAGCTTGGCCTCACGCCGCAGCGCGATCTTTCCAGCATGCTTTCGGGCCGTCATACGCTGAAAGAGGCCATCACCAATTATCCCGAAGGCGGTTTCGATATTATCGCGGGCCGCTCCGGTTCGGCGTCGCTGGCGGCGCTGCCGGTCGAAAAGCTCGAACATATGGCTGCCGATTTGCAGGAACTCCGGAAAAATTATGATTTCGTAGTGATCGATCTGGGCGCGGGCATCGAGCAGCATGTGCAATATCTGGCGTCGCTCGCGCATCGCTGCATCGTGGTGGTCACCGATGAGCCCACCTCGCTCACCGACGCTTATGCCTTCATAAAAATCGCCAATACCGGCAAAAATCCGCCGGAGATGTGCGTTGTGGTCAACCAGGCCGCCACACAAAGAGAAGGCGAAATGACCTATAACGCGATCAACAAGGCCTGCGTGAATTTTCTCAATTTATCGCCGCCGCTGCTGGGCATTATCCGCCGCGACAACAAGGTCAAAGACGCCATCCGCAGCCAGAAATCGCTGCTCATCAAAGCGCCGCATTCCACCGCCGCCACCGATGCCGCGGTGCTGTCGATAAAGCTGATGCAGCGTTAGTATGAAATCGGAAATCAGAAATCGGAAATCTGAATTTCTTTTTTCTGACTTCAGACTTCTGACTTCAGGTTTCTGATTATGGCCGACAACATTCGCCTGATCAACCCCATCCCCGGCCAGCCCGCACAAGGCGTGCAGCAATCGCCCGGCGCGGTGGGCACGGGACAGGGCTCGGCATTGCTCGCGGGGCTGCATCCGGGCACCACGCTCACCGGCTTCATCGTCAACCGCGACGCGAGCGGCAACCCCATCCTGCGCACGCCCACCGGTGATATTGCCTTCCAGAGCAGTTTTTTCCTGAAAATCGGCAGCGAGGTGGTAATTCGCGTGGAAAGCCCCGGCGGCAATACGCTGGCGCATATTTTGAGCGTCGATGGCCAGCCGCCCGAAATCGCCGCCACGCTTTCCGCCTTCACGCAGGAGCCGGACGTGATCGTGAGCCAGAGCCTCGCCAATCCCGCCGCCACAACCACCCCCACAGCCGCCACTAACAATCCCGAACCGCAACCTGCCATCACCGTAAACGGAACGCTGATTTCCACGCCTGCCAACGCGCCCTCTCCCGCCGGCACGCAAGTCGCGCTGAAACTCGTCACCATCGCCGCACCCGCAAATACACCAGCCGCCACGCCTGCCATCACAACCACCGCCACAACGCCTTCCCAACCCAATCCCGCCTTTTACGCAACCTACGCCAAAGCCGCCGGAACACCCGCGCCACTGGGTATCCTGGCCGCTCAGCCGCAAAATACCTCGCCGCAAACATCCACCGCAATTCCCCCAGCCGAACCGCCAGTTATTTCTCCAGTCGCGCAGCCACCCGCTGCAACACCAACGCCTGCCGCGCAAATTACAACAGCTGAACCGCAAACCACAGCACCAGCGATGCAGACCGCTACGGCTCCTGCTGCTGTCACCGCCACCACAACCACCGCTACACCAACACCCACCGCATCAGGCGCAGTCACATCGGTTATACAAAATCCTGTTCCTGCGCAAACGCCCACACAAAATATTACGGCGCCTCCCGCGCAACAGGAAAATACCGCTTCCGCAACACCACCTCTCCCCTCATCTTCTCATCCTCTCATCTCCTCATCCTCAACACCCATCCAGCCCGGCCAGACCATCACCGGCACCATCATCGGCCATGAACCCAGCGGCGAATCGCTGGTGCAGACAGATTCGGGCGTCATCCGCCTGCAGGCCAACGCGCCATTACCCACCGGCAGCAAGGTGACGTTTGAAGTCTCGCAAGTCACGCCGCCCGACGAACAAACCACTTCCCCCGCACCCGCACTCACACCCACCTCAACCCCCATCACCGAACTGGCGCGGCAATGGACGAGCCTGCAGACTATTTTCAGCCTGCTGCAAACCCGCGCAACCGCCACAGGACAGGATTTCGCTCCCGCCAGCATTCCTTTTATCTCCTCGTCGCAGGCCGAAGCGCCGCAGCCCAACATGACGCTGCAAAACCTGCCGACCGGCCTCATGCTTTTCGTGGCGGCGCTTAAAGGCAATGATTTCCGCAACTGGCTCGGCCGCGACAATGCGCAATGGCTGGAAAGCCAGGGACACGATGCGCTGATTGCCAAAGCCTCCGGCGAATTCACCCTGCTCGCCCGCCAATTCACCGAAGCGCAGCCCGGCCATTGGCAGACCTTGTTTTTCCCCACCATCATCGGCGGCGAGTTGCAGCAGGCGCGGCTGTTCGTCAAGCGCGACCGCAAGCAGGAAAAAAACCAGCCCGGCAAAAAAAATGAAGATACGCGCTTCGTGGTGGAGGTGGATTTATCGCAGCTCGGCGAAATGCAGATGGACGGCTTCGTCCGCAAGCGCGAGGCCGAAGTCCAGTTCGACATGGTAATCCGCAGCCTTAGCTCCCTGCCGCAGCAAATGCAGCAGGACATCGCGGAAATTTACAACAGCGCGGGAGAAATCACTGGCTTTAAAGGCTCGCTCGCCTTCCAGCATGTCCGCGAATTCCCCGTCAACCCGATGGAAGAAGTGGTGGCGCACGCGATGAAAAGCGTGGTGGCGTGAATAATTTAGGGCATTTTTTGCCCGGTGTTTTTTCGCATATTAGGCATTGGTTGCACTTCAGGAGTCTTTAGTAAGTCAGGCACTGCAATCGCCTGACGTGCCAAATCACTCTCAATCTGATTCATCAATTCATAACCATTGGGTTTCGGATGCTTTTGACCATTTTCATCTAAAGGCTCAAATCCCTCTAACTTAGGTTTTTCCAGTGTTAGATCATATTTTTTTATGACCGGAATCATCGCATTGCGAAGATTTTTTGAGGCTTGGTTTCTTGCTTCTCCTAACTTACTCGACTTAACACTTTCCTCCTTGGTCCACGAATTCATAGTATCAAGTTCACCAGGCTTAGAATTACTTACACGATCAACCTGCTCTTTATATTCATCCGGTGCAAAGTTATTTCTATTAGCTTTGAAATCTTCAAGTTGCTTTTTCACTGTTTCAGCATGGTATTTCTTATCTAAAGACAATGTATAATCATGCTCGGCTTTTACAGCGGTTTGAAATGGTTTAATATAAGGCGCAGCAGCTCCCAATGCCTCCGCTTTAGGATCCGGCTTAACTTCAGTTATTTTTCCTATTCCACCACCTGGCACAAAAAACATAATCAACTCCTAAAATAATTAAACTTTCTTAGATTTTACCGCCAAAAAATTAATAATGCGCTAATTGGTCAACCAGTCAGCCACACGCGATGAAAAGTGTGATAGCGTAAGCCTTACCCATTCGCGTTTTTGTCCGGGTTCGGGTGATTCGGTTGATGGATCTGCGTCTGACATGTTAGCTTCCATAGGTTTCAATATGACTATAGCGTTTATTCATGACAAATTAGTAAACGCAAAACATAGCGCCGAAGGCGCCCCAATTGTGCCTTATTACGGCCTATAAACCCTCTTAAAACGCCCCCCAATCTGCCCCAAAACTACCCTTTAGAACCCCCAAACCGCACCTATTTCCAAGGCTCGCGATTTTCCCCTGTATTTTTACTCCAATCCCGCTTAAATTGTTGGCGTTATGTCACAAACTGCCACATTGGAAAAACCCAAAGCCGCTTCGCTCGACGCGTTATACGCGCTGGTGCGCGATGATCTGGTGCGCGTAGATAACGTTATTTTAGAACGGGTTAAGAACGAAATTCCGCTGATTCACGACATCGCCCGCCACATCATCGCCTCCGGCGGCAAACGCATCCGCCCGGCGCTTACGCTCATCTCCGCGCTCGCCTGCGGTTATGAAGGCCCGCGCCATGTGGCGCTTGCGGCGGCGGTGGAATTCATCCACACCGCAACGTTACTCCATGACGATGTGGTGGACGAAAGCAAACTGCGCCGCGGGCTGGCTACCGCCAATGAAATATTCGGCAATAAAGCCAGTGTGTTAGTCGGTGATTTCCTGCTCGGCCAGGCCTTCCAGTTGATGGTGGCTGACGGCTCGCTCAAATCGCTCAAAATCCTGTCCGACGCCGCCGCCGTCATCGCCAAAGGCGAGGTCATGCAGCTCATGACGGAAGGCGAACCGGAAACCAGCATCGAGAATTACCTGCAGGTAATATCCTCAAAAACCGCAATATTATTCGCCTCCGCCTGCGAGCTTGGCGCGGTGGTGGCTGAAAAACCGGAGCATGAGAGCTGCCTGCGCGAATTCGGCATTTATATCGGCATGGCATTCCAACTCATTGACGATGCTCTGGATTATTCCGCCGACCGCGAAACGCTGGGCAAAAATACCGGCGATGATTTTCAGGAAGGCAAAATCACCCTGCCCGTCATTCTGGCCTATAGCGCCGGGGATGAGGATGAGCAGGCGTTCTGGAACCGCACCTTGTCCGAGCGCGAGCAATTACCGAAAGATTTCGCGATCGCCCAGTCGCTTATGCGCAAATACGGCGCCATCGCGCAGACTATCGACATGGCTGAGCATTATTGCGAAAAAGCGCGTCAGGCGCTTGCCGGCTTCCCGCAAAGCCCTGCCAGATCGGCGATGCTCGATATCGTGGATTTCTGCGCCGCGCGCGCATATTGATAACCGGCTTTTGCCCAGATCAGATTAAATGATAGCTCAGGCCATGCCCTTATCCATTGAGCGTGGCTGGTCTAGTTTTACTATACCTGGCGATGTACTGGTCGGATTTGCTTCTGTGAGCCGCATGCCCATTTTTTTCAACTCCTCACTTAATTTCTGTATAGTTGCGTCGTTCCCCTCTATATTAAGGGTCTTCATAAGTTGAGAATCATTTTTTGCCTTTTTTAAAGCCTCCTGAAGCTCTCTTGGATCGATGCTGCCATCCTTATCGGTATCGAGCATTCTCTCAAGCTTAATCGCTTTTTCCGGGCGGAATGAGTTGGTCGCTTTATCGAAACTGGCCTTATCGTCAACCGTTCGCAGCATATCGCTCGCGGTGAAAACCGGCGCAAAACTGCTTTTGCCGTTGGCGCCTTTATATTCCTGAACGCTGACCTGAATATCATTGTTATCCAACCGCTTTTTCAGTTTCGCCGTCAGCTCTTTCGCCTGCTTATCAGCTTCGGACTTGTTTGCAGTCTTATCACCCATCCGGAAGCGGGCTACCGGAACTTCCCGGCCATTTTTGCCTATGATTTCCATTTTCTCAAGTGCGGGCTCGAATGCTTTGCTTGAGACTTCTTTTACCACCGTTTTAAACGCACCTTCTATTTTTTCCGCATCGGCAATTTTAGCCTTGTTTTCGATGATTTCCGTCTGTAATTCCACCTTTTGATTTTCGGTGAGCGGAACCACCGTTTTGCTATCACGCAACGGCGCGACAGTGGCACTTACGCTGCCTAGGTTGTTCTGGATAGCTTGCACACGATCGCTATTGGCGAATGTTTGACCCTCAACATACACCTCGCCATTGGATTTCTGCATGAACTGCACGCCGGTATCCTTAAGCGCTTTATTATATTCACCGATGTCGAATTCAACAGGCTTGTTATTAGTCCTGTCCAGCGCCACATAGTTATTGCGCTCGACATTGAAGTAAACGCTTTTAGGGGCGATAGCAGTCAGCGCATTTTCCGCAGCATTGGTAATTTCTCTGCGCGCGATAGGATCGGAAACGGAAATATCGTTGCGGAAACTGTTGGTCTTCTTATCGAAAACCGCGCCGTTACTGGCCAGAGCAAGCATGCTGCTCTGAGAGATTGACAGGTACGATAGTTTGGTGGTTTCGTCGGTATAACTATTCACCGCAACCTCAACGCCAAGCTTTTTAAGCTTATTTTTCAGAACGGCGGCCTGCGCCGTCGCTTCTGCCGACGTATTATAACCTTCACCAATCTTTAACTGGCCGACCGGCAATGTATGGCCAGCTTTACCTGCCGGTTCCGTTCCTTTTTCAAACACAACGCTTAGCGCCGGATCGGCTTTTTTGATAAGCGCAGCGAAAGCGGGCATTTTCGCTTCCGCCACAGTCATGGTGGCTGTTTTTTTGGCCAGCTCTTTGTTATAATCAGCTTTATCAAACGCATCTAAGATTGCCGTTACTTTGGTGTCTTTGCGGATTGCTTGCATATCCTCTTGAAGGGGCTCCAGATTTTTCTTAACCCCAGCCAGTTCCTCTTTATTCGAAACTTTGGCATTGGAGACAAACACTTGTTTGCTCACGGCATCCTGTTCGAATTGAAGCCCGGATCCTGCCAGCTTTTCATTATATTGTGTTATATCGAATGAAGCGGAGTTGCCGTTAGTTTGGGCTTCATAACGGCCGTCTTTGCCGGGATAAAAGTTTACACCTTCCGGTGCGATGCCATTTAACATCTGTCTTGTACTCCATTCCAAGGAGTCACGTTCATTATCATTCAACGGTAAAATATCGGCTTTGAATTGGCCATCCTTAAAAATTTTCTGATTCTTTGCCAGCTCCAGCATATTCTCGCTGGGAAGATAGGGACGATAACCATTTTTGTCGTCTCCAAAAAGCTGCAGCTTAATTTTAGCACCACCCAACTCATTCTCCAGAAGCGGGTTCAGCGTTGCTATCTGTAGCAGGGCCTCATCTTTACGAAGATTCTTATCTCCCAGCACCATGCCACTTATGATCGTCTCACGACCGCTACTATATGTAATAGGCATGCTCTCAACTTTAGCTGTAAGATTCGGGTCGATTCTCCGCATGAGTCCGGCAAAGGCAGGCTCAATTTTTTGGGCGCCCTGATATTTATTATTATCTTCCTTATTAAACTCTTTAAAACTGCGTTCTTTTTCCAGACTAAGCGCAGGTTTGACGGATATTCCTGCACGGAAACTGGGATTTATGTCGGAAGCCGCATTTTTTGGATCTGCAAGCTTGTCCCGAATGGCTTTTAGCTCCGATTGATTGGAAAAGCTTTTCGCATCGACATACACTTCGCCATCGGCGCCTTTTGCAAGCTGGAAATCGGCATTTTTCAGTTTGTCATTATAGGCGTCTATATCGAATTTGGCGCGATCTGTGTTGCTCCCTTCAATCATGGCGACATAGCGCGAATTATCCGCATTTAATTTAAACACCACACCTTCAGGGGCGATGCCGTTTAAGGTATAGCGCGTCTCCGCCTGCAGATCCTGAAGACGGGCGGGATCTTGAGGAACGATATCATCGCTTACACCTTTACCCTTAATATAAATTTTCGGGTTATTCGCCATTGCGACCATTTGCTCGGCGGTGATTTCCGGAGAGAATTTTCCGTCTTTGTCCTTATAAACGCCTATGGTTACTTTCTGGCCCTCGCCCAAACGGTCATTGAGCTCGGATTGAAGCCTGTCAGCTTCTTTTTTCGCCACGTCTACCGTGTCATACGTTCCCACGCGCAACCGCGCGGCAGGTATTTTATAGCCATCTGCACGCTCATTGAGCGTTTGATCGAACGTAATTTCGGGCTTCGGTTCGCCAAGTTCCAGCCCCTTAATCAAGCCGATGAACTTCTCTCGAACCTGATATGCTTTTACGACGGTTTTCTTGTCAGCCAGATTCTTTTCCGTGAGCTCATTCTTCTGCTTGCGGTCCAGTTCCGGCTTTACTTTAAGCTCATGGCGGGAACCTTCGACATCAATATCCTCCGCTATCATCATATCCTGAACGCCCGCTATTTTTTCCGCTGTGGATAATTGCGCCGCCGGTACGATAAATTTTCCGCTGGGATCGGGCGTAAATGTAATGCCCGCATCCTTGAATTTTTTCTGATAATCAGCGGCATTCTCAAAAATGGCGTCCTTGCCGTTATCTTTCATGGTAGCGACATAGCCCAGCTTTTTGTCGAACCTGAAGACGACATTTCCCGGCACGATATCGTTTAGCATATCAATCGCCGCATCTTTGGCCGTTTTGCTTTCCAGAGTGGTGGCGTCATACGCCTCATCCTTCGGGCGGAACTTTTCACCGTCGAACAGGCCTTCGTTTTTAGACAGATTCAGCAGTTCATTGTCGGTGATGGCAACACCATATTCATCCTTACCCATGTTTATCACCTTAACTTTAATCTCAGCGCCGCCCATGCGCTCTTGCAGTTTCTTTTTTAATGCATCCCTCGTATCACCGGCATCTTCTAAACTCATTTGTTTTGCAAAAACAAAATGACCTTCTTTGCTCACACCCTCCCGGCGATTTATACTGAGTCTCTCAAAGGTAGGTGTTACAATTCCTAGATCGTCTAAAACTTCGATAAATTCTGCCTGCAATTTTTTGTTGCTGGCGGCTTTGAATTCGGTATTTTCCTGCTTGCCCTTACTTCTGAGAGATTTAAGGTTTGCTATCGCCAGATCGTCGGTCATGACCGGCGTTATTTTACTGTTTTGAAAGGTCTCCAGAGCATCAACGAATTTCTGCTCTTTTATCGCTTTACCCAGGCGTCTTACAGCGCCGTTCGTAACCTCGGTTTGGGTGAGATAAATATTCTCCGTGATGTAATCTCTCTTAAAGCTCATGCCCGTTTTTGCTTGGAGCGTCTCATTGAACTGGTCTATATCAACATTGGCATGCTTGCCATCATCCATGACCAGATTGTAACGATAAATATAAGACTGATAGCCGCTATGATCATGAGCCACATCATTGCCCTTGCCATCTACATATTGTTTTTCCTTCTCGAAATGCGTCCCCGCCGGAGCTAAACTGTTCAGAAGCGCCAATGCTTTGTCGGTATCCAATGCCGTCATGAGCGCATTTTTATCGGTTGCGGTAGCCATAGGTTGCCTCTTTCATGTTGAAGCCTATCAGAATTATTACCCCAATATTACCATGGCGGCTTTGAAATAATTATGAAGAGTTTGTGAAGTTTTTGTGACAACGCAGACAGGTAATAGCGTCTATCATGCTGATAAATATTATTTTTAATATGACGGCGCATATTTCATCGCCATCGGCCTGTGATATATTTACTCGATTTCTGAGAGCCAAAATGGTATAAAACTCTTCAAGAGTGAGTTCGTAGAATTTTTGTGGTAATGTTGATGTCAAAAATGCTTTTTGGCAAAAGCGCGGCCTGAGCCGGATTTTCAATATGTTTCAAATGCATGAGCCTTTTTGTGATCCTCAAAAGCAAAGTAATTTTTAAGCTTCCAGGGCTTATACTTGGATGTATGCAACACTTCGCCAGCATTATGCTGTTTCAATCTCGCTTCATCTCAACTCGCCTATGGCTCGCCGAGCCGAAGCTCGCAGAGCGTAGGCTGGTCGGAGTGAAAGGATTCGAACCTTCGGCCCCTGCGTCCCGAACGCAGTGCTCTACCGGGCTGAGCTACACTCCGACATCCAAGGCCTGATTTGGAAGAGCATCTGTATACCGAACTACAAAACGCCGCGCAACAGCTATTCGCCGCTTTATGTTTAGCGCTTATACAAACCGCCTGGCCATAAAATCGACACAATTTTAGCAATTCCTTCACAAAAGCTTCACACAAATGGCGTTGGTTTCATGGTATAAATAAGGTGGATAATGCTAAACATGCGGATTTTCAAAGGAAAATTACGTAAATGTCTGATAAAAAAGAAGAAAAACCGGAAACCCCGCCCGCAGCGCCTGTGGAGGCCAAAGCCGCCCCTGCCGACATGCCGCCGGAAAACGCCGTAAAAACAGAGGCAAAAACGCCGGACGCACCCGCGAAACCCTGTCCGCCTGCCCCTGAACGT